>Ga0302279_10000038_pt1 | contig 175221 bp, 168 predicted proteins | sample III_Bog_N3_3_FD_194541 | JGI IMG/M metagenome (GOLD analysis project Ga0302279, IMG submission 194541) | Peat permafrost microbial communities from Stordalen Mire near Abisko, Sweden - III_Bog_N3_3 | ecosystem: Environmental > Terrestrial > Soil > Wetlands > Peat | place: Sweden: Abisko... | reverse complement strand
ACCTGAGGGCTTGTGGGATGGTTGGAGAATATTGCCTGCCCCCTAACCGAATCCCATTTAAGTCAAGAGGGCGCCTTCGGACGACTTCGGACGCGACTCGTCCACGTGCCGTCGAGGGCCGAGATGCTTAAGATCTGGTGGGCTCGGGAGTGCCTTCGCCGAAGAGTCGGCCGCCAGGGTGCAGAGCCGATCACGCAGACCACGAGTCGTTCCCGACTGTCCTCCCGGACCCCTACTTGGTGGCGTCGACGACGAGCTGTCGGAAGACGGCGTTGACAACGTGTCGCTTCAGCGACCGTATCGCCTCCCACTTGGTCTTGCCCTCGGTTACCTTCTTCTCGAAGTAGATCCGTCCATCGGAAACGATCTGCTCGGTCTGACAGATGGCCAAAATGTGGATCACATGGTTGAGTCGATGGTTGCCTCGATGACTCAACCGGTGGACACCCGGTACGCGCCCGCGGATCCTGTCGTTGTGCCTACACCCCGCCCAAATCCGAAGACCTGCAATTCCTATTCAACCATTTCTCACATAACACGCTATACAAAGTGAAATAAATAAGATTACATGCAGTATCAGGTCTGGGCAATGTCGCCTGAACAACTGTCCGAAGTGGCTTCCAGTGAATGCCAATACGCACAATGGGCTTTGCCGGTCATAGGGTCGAGGCAAAGTCGACAAGCTGACAAGTACGATGATCCTGCTACATCACTTGAGGTCCAACAACTTTGAGACTGCACCCATGGGAGATGATTTCATTGCGAGCGAGGTCCACTGAAGTATTCAAATCTTAACGTTGAGTGACGGTTGTGTGACAGCTCCAGTACTGCAACACCGGTAGCCAATTGCGCTCCGACTTTCCTTCGAAATCTGTCATCATTGGCCGCGTGTATTCGTTGCCTCCGCGTGACCGGCGGCCTGGAATGAAGAAGAAGGGCGGGGATGTGAAGAAGGCGTCAAGAGTTGCAGTAGTCGTGGCCTCAGTTCTCAGTGCCACGATGGGAGCCGTGGTTGTGGGTGCACCATTCGCCGCAGCCGATTCAGCCGTGGTCCAGGTCGCCGGCACACAGCCAACGCCAAGTAGCGGTGAATCCTCGCCATCACCAGTTCCGTCCGCTCCGCCGAGCACTCAGCCGATGCCATCGAGTGGTATTCCGGGAACCAGCAGCCTCCAGCCAGTTCCGCAACCCAGTACTCAACCGTCGTCAGTGAGTACAGATGCTGGTTCTGGTCAACCTTCTGGAACTCCTTCAGCACAAACATGTCAGATGCTTAATGCCACGCAGTCAACCTGTTGGTCAGGTTACGTCGTCCAGCAAAGTGGGTTTCACAGTGTCACTGCGACTTGGATCGTCCCAAGCGTTCCAAGCTCACCGGACGGGTATGTCTCCACCTGGGTCGGACTCGACGGCGACGGCGACATCAACCTGCACAGGCCGGGACAACTTCTCAGGAAGTTGGCGGCGTTACTTCTTACTACGCATGGTGGGAAGTGCTGCCGACGTACACATCCGAGCAATACCTGGGATCTGTCAATCCAGGTGATGTAGTGCAGGTCACCGTTAATGCCTCTGGGGGCGTGTCATCAGGAACCATTTCCGATCTGACTACAAATCAGGCTTGGTCGATGCCGTCAGTATCGTATGCAGGTGCAGGTAGAACGGCCGACTTCATTCAAGAAGCCCCAAGCAATGCCGCAGGACAGGTGCTCCCGCTCGCCCATTATGCGGCGACTCCGTTTTCAAACACTCGCACGAATGGTGGGCCCCAACCGCTTGCATCAAATGAGGCGATTTCAATTGTCCAAAACGGGGTACAGGTATCCACGCCGTCGCTTCCAGCACAAGCGCCATATTCGTTTACTGCGGCGTATGGGTCCACAGTCCCCCCGGCTCCGGGAGCGCGCGCAATAGTTAGCGGGTCTTCAGCAACTCAATATTACACCATGGGAAATCATGGAACCGTCTATCCGAGCGGCAATGCCCCATTCTTTGGATCAATGTCTGGCAATCCGCTGACCGCCGCTACATCGGGAATGGCCACGAGCCTCAACCACCAGGGCTACTGGTTGGTTGCCCGAGACGGCGGAATTTTCTCGTACGGCAATGCAACGTTTTACGGGTCGATGGGGGGCCAACCCCTGAACGCTCCCGTAATTGCCATTGCGGGAACGCCCGATAGCCACGGATACTGGATGATCGGGAGCGATGGCGGAATGTTCAACTTTGGGGATGCAGGTTTCTATGGATCGGCTGGGAGCTTGAACCTGAACGCGCCCATGGTGGGACTGGCATCTTCACATGATGGCAAGGGCTACTGGATGGTTGGGGCAGATGGTGGAATTTTCGCATACGGGGACGCTGCGTTTTACGGCTCCATGGGAGGCACCCATCTCAACAAACCTATTGTCGGCATGGCGGCAACGGCTGATGGTAAGGGCTACTGGTTGGTGGCTTCTGACGGCGGCATCTTCGCCTTCGGGGATGCCACCTTCTATGGATCAATGGGTGGAACCGCGCTAAATGCCCCCATCATGGGTATGGCGACGACGCCAACCGGCAAGGGCTATTGGATGGTCGGGAACGATGGCGGCATCTTCAACTTCGGCAATGCCGCATTCTCCGGATCGACATCTGGCGATCCCTTCTAGGTCTCGATTTGATATGTCAGCGCCAGACGAATGAGGGAGAACCAATGAGGACAGTTCCTACTTCGACGATCAATCGGCGGATTCGGTCGGCAACGTACGTTTCCGTGGCTTTCGCATTGGCGGCCGCGTTTCTCACGCTCGGTCCCGTCGAGGCCGGAGCTTCTTCCCAGCACGCCCGCGCACAGTCGCGCGGAGTCACTTGTCCGCCAGGATCCGTTGGAGTCTCCGGTTCGGGTGCGTCGCCGATCAACGCGCCACCGTTCGGTGGCGTGGGAATGGCGGGGACCAACTCCTGTGACGGGTATTGGATCGCCAATGCTGTAGGTGTCGTTACCGTCGTAGGGTCGGCTCCGGCATTGGGATCGCTTGATGGAATGCATCTCAATGCCCCGGTGGTTGGCATTGCATCTGACCCCAAAGGGAGGGGCTACTGGCTCGTAGCTAGTGATGGGGGCGTGTTTGCGTTTGGCGCTTCGGGATACTTCGGATCTATCGCTGGCATTTCCCTGAACAGCCCAGTTGTGGGGATGGCCAGCAGTCCGGACGGCAATGGTTACTGGCTCGTTTCCGCCGATGGTGGAGTGTTTGCATTTGGGAGCGCTAAGTTCCAGGGCTCGCTCGGTGGCCAAAGGCTGAATGCGCCGATAGTGGGAATTTCGGCGGATCCGTATGGTGGATATTGGTTGGTGGGCAGTGACGGCGGCGTCTTTGCGATGGGATCTTCCCCATTTCTTGGATCAATGGGTGGAAAGCCGCTGAACAGCGGGATTGCTGGAATTGACTCTTCGTTGTCTGGGCATGGTTACGTACTCGTTGGCACCGATGGTGGAGTGTTCGCATTCGGAGACGCCCCGTATCTCGGTTCGATGGCGGGAACTCCACTGAGTGCTCCTGTGAATTCGATCGTTGTCACGCCCAGTGGTCGCGGCTACTGGGAGGCGGCTGACGATGGGGGCATTTTCGCCTTCGGTGACGCCCCGTTCTTCGGAAACGCAATCGGCGTATAGGGCATGTTCCGGCACTTCGGATTTCAGCGGGGAGTGATCGTGGCCAAGAGCGACAAGTTGGGATTGCCGGCGTGGAGCCGTGAGCGAACCCGGTAGTTCCGGAACGACGTGAACCCGAAGGCCGCCCTCTTCACCCGCTTGGTAGAGTTGTTGAGCGCCTCGGTCGGCCCGTCGGTGAAGTGCGCATTGTGCCAGGCGACGATCTGCATCCGCCATCCCTTTAGGGTCAGCCCGAGGGACCGGACTATCGGTAACCGCTCGTAATCCCGAGGGCTCGTAATCGCGAACACGAGTGTTTGGACGATCGGGCGCCAGCTGGGTTGGGAACTGGCTCATCGGCTGTCGGCCGACTTGAGCGCAGCGTAGGTCGCCCACTCGGTTCCGCCCTGCGCCGAGCGTCTGGCCGAGGCTTCGAGGGAGTACCCGGTGGCTCGGGCGACGATGGCTGATGGGACCTGGGCGACGAGCCGACTGAGTGCGCCTTGGCGTTCGTGACGCGTGATGCCGAGTTCGTTGAGCCGCATCGTGAGCATCGCAGCCGTGAGGTGCTGGCCGGGTCGTCGTCCCGGGAACAGGTAGGAGGTGTCGGTGCTCGGTCGTTCAGCGATGAGGCGCCGCAGGAGTGCGGCCAATGCATCGGGAACGGGGAACGGGTCGACCCCGATGCTGAGGACGAGACCGTCTTCGTCTTCGATGACGTGGTGAGTCTCGAGGCTGGCGATGCGTGTCACCGGTTGCGCCATGAGCACCACGAGCAGTCCGGCCACCCGGTCGCCAAGGTTGATGGTCTGGTCGGTGAGAAGTCGACACGAGATGGTGGCCAGACGTTCTGGTGCACAGCCCGGTGAGGACCGGCGGGCGCGGTCGGGGATCTCCACCCGAGGACAGCGGCGCCGTCCGATGGCGAAGACCAGGAAGTCCCGGGCCCCGTGTGGGTTCGAGGCAGAGGAGAACCAGTCGTCGATGTCGGCTTGCGTCAGTTCGGCGAGAGGGCGTCCCGGGTCGTTGCCGAGGAAGCAGAGGAAGCGGACGGCGGCGTCGGTCTGATCACGAGCGGTGTTGACAGCTTGCGCCGGGAGGGGCCCGGCGGCGGCCCGGATGCGCAGCACTCGCGCGTGTCGCCAGGACAAGTAGCGCTCGATCTCCCCTCGAGCTGCCGGGTCGTCGATGGTGGCGAGTCGGTGTTGCGTCCAGGTCTCGAAGGCGGCCAAGTACTTGTCCCGCATCGGGAGGATGCCGGTTGCCTGCAACAGCTCTCGAAGGTGCTCCCGACTCTGATCGGCCGCCAGGGTGTCGATCCCCTCGTGGGTGAGCGGCACGCTTCCCCGGGCGAGGGCCCCCAGACGTTCGGCGACCTTGGGCTTGCGCACCCAGTGCATGGCCGCCAGAGGACTGGGTGACGACACGAGGTGGGTGGCGAGAGGGGCGAGTGCCGGAGCCAGCTGGCCGGTCCCGTCGTCGAGCGCGTCGGGCAGGTGGCGAGCCAGTGAGCACGCGATGCAGGTGTTGGCGAACCAGGTCCGATCTTCCCGGTCACAGGTCGTGCAGCGGAAGGAGGTGGTGATGCCGGCGCAGTCCACGCAGGCGGCCTTGCCATCATCGTCCCGGCCGACGAGGAGGCGGTCCCCATCCCCGCACCTGGCACAGGTCCCCCGCACGCCGGTGGCCCGGGAGACGCATGACCGACAGACGTAGCCCTCGGGCCACGTGAAGCCGAAGCGCCAACTGCCCTGGCAGCGGACGCAGACCTTTGCTGCTCGCGGCCGGGTCACGGGGAAAGCACCCGGGCCCGACGGGGCCGGACCGCATCCGGCAGAGCGGGGGCCGGTGGGGCCGCGGGGGCGAGCTCGATGAAGTCGTTCGGCGTGCAGGAGAAGATGTCGCACAACGCCGCCAGCGTGGGGAGCGAGAGGCGCTCCGGGGTCTTGGCCACCAACCGATAGAGCTGGGCGGTGGACAAGGTGATGCCTCTCGCCTCGAGCAGCGGAGCGAGCTCGGTTGCCTTCCACAGGTTGTTGTCGGCCATCACCTGGCGCAGTCGCCAGCGGTAGCCGGGGGGTGTGGCTGGTGTCATCGTCTGTCCTCCTCGGGGTTGGTGGTGACCGCGGTGGTGTCCGGTGTTGAGGCCATGGTGTCGAGGGCGGCCCGCAGCACGCGGGTCCGGTAGTCGGCCGACACCGCGGTGTAGATGGCGGTGGTGGCGGAGTGGAGGTGGCCGACCTGTTGCTGGATGAACAGCGCGTCGTAGCCGTCCTCGGTCAGGTGGGTGACGTAGGAGTGGCGCAGACAGTGCGGACTCAACCCAGCCGGTAGTCCAGCGTCGGCTGCTGCTGCGGAGAAGGCATGGGCCAGACGGGCCTCACTCACCCGTTCGCCCCGCTCGGAAGGCCACAGGCCCGAGGTTCCCGGCCGCCACGCCGGCAGGATCTCGTCGGTCCATTGGCTGAGCACCTCGACCGACCACGGCATGACGGTGAGCACGCCCCGTCGCCTCGGAGGCGACCCGTTCGAGGCCTTGGCGAACCGCACCTGGCACACGCCGAAGGCACCGAACTCCGGGGCCTTCGGGTTCGGGCTGAAGTCGCAGTGTTCCAGCATCACGAGTTCTCTGCGGCGCAGGCCGAAGGCGTAGGCGACCTTCAACATGACGGCATCCCGGAAGGCCGGGGCCCATCCCTTTGCGCCTTTTGCCCGCACGGCGGCGGCCCGGTCGTCGGCGGCGTCGAAGAGCGCCTGGCACTCGACCTTGGTGAGCGGACGACGCGACGGGGCCGCTTCGGTATCGCTTCCGTGGGTGGCCAGGTTCTCGGGTCGACAGATCTGGATCGGGTGGGTGCCGAACTGCTCGAGGCAGCGCGAGTTCCATCCATACGCGGGGTCACACGCGTAGGCGAGGAACGACGCGACGGTCAGGCCATAGGAGCGCACCGTGGAGCGGGCGAGTCCGTCGCGATCGCGCAACGTGGCCACCCACCGTTCCCAACTCTCGCTCGTCCACCGCCAGGGCGGGGCACCCACCGCGTCGGCAAACCGATGCACCACGCGGGCCCCGGCTTCGACCGTGGCGAAGGACAGGTTCCGGCTGAGGCGCTGGGACTGCCATCCGGCCAGCATCTCCTCGAAGAACACCGTCTCGGGCGAGGACGCCGTGGTGGCATCCAACACCCGGAGGATCGCCAACTCCTCGCGCCGCTGCGTCATCGTTCCGCCTCCCGCCCGTCGCATTGGATGATCGGAGCGAACATCAGATGCGACGCATCCGATGATCAATTGCACCACCAGATGCGAGCAACCACGGGGATCCCCCAGGTCGGAGGCCATTTCGACCCTGCCAGATGGTCACCGAGAACCTCCCCGGAGACCAGCCCACCTGGGGAAAGAGTCCCTGGTCAGACCACCTGGCACCTGTTGGCGCGAATACGCATCGGATCGAATATGCGCGATTCCTTGATCTTCGTAGAGGCAGTCCTCACACACCGCGCCGCCCTGCGACTCGAGGGACCTACGTCCTTCTCGAACTGAACTCTGGAAGCGGCTGCGCCGGCGGGCGCCGGAGGCTGGTCCCGCCGGCGTAGCCGGAGAGCCATCGGGGGAATGGGAATTCCCCTGGTCACGAATCGGTCAGGCCCCTGTGCTCCTGATTCGCCCTGGTCGTGCGCTCAGCCAACACCAGGACGCTCAGAGCCAGGGCACGGACCGGCACGTCCTCGCCGAGGTCGAACAGGGCCCGGAGCCGGTGATGTGCGACCTCGAGTTCGTCGAACAGATCGCAGGCGGCTCGGTCCATGGGACGATCGGCAACCTGTGCTGCGACGTCGGCCACCGCCAGGGCGGCTGCCCCGAAGGCCATGCAGGCCTCGAACCCATCTCGGGTGATGCGGGCCATGGTGCGTTCCCTCCTGATCGTCGCCGCCCCGACACCTCACTGTCCGGGTGGTCACCGTCTCGAGTGAGCGCTCCCCCATCTCGGGGAGCGACGAGGCCTCGTCGATCCCATGGATGCGCCCTGCCGGGCCGACGCGCCGGGTCCAGGGAGGGAGCGCCAGCTCCCAGCGAGGAGAGTCACCCGAGTGAGCAGGCCGACGCACGCCGTCGGTGACTCCCGCAGCGGCCCTTGACGCGGCAGTCGGCGGCCCGGCACCGACCGAGGTGACGCAACAGGTGGTGCAAACCGGGAAACAATCCGAATTGGCGCGCGAACGCCCTGGTCAGAGGAAAGTCAACAGTTTAGTCAACACCCCTGCAGCCACTCTCTGGCCATGGACACCCACCGCAACGGTAACGCCGATGTCAACGACCACAAACTCCCTGGTCAGGGGCGCTCCCGGGAGAAAGATGACAGTTTAGATGACACCCCTGGCGGCACCCTCGGGTCCATGTCTACAACGCACGTGGCGATACCCGCCGACCGCCGAGTCGTCGACGGCATCCTCGCCCGACTGCACCGTCCGGGGGGTGTCGAGGAGTTCACCACCCAGGTCCGGTCCGCACGGGGCTGTCGGCGCCCGGTCCGACTCGCCGGAAAGGTCACCGCGACCGGGCCCACCGGGCTCCCCGAAGTCCGCTTCGACACCTCGAGCCTGCCCGACGGGGTGCTGTTGAAGGCGTGCGGCTCCCGACGCGAGACGGTCTGTCCACCCTGTGCCTCCCTCTACCGGGGTGACGCCTTCGCCCTGGTGGCCTCGGGGCTGCGGGGTGGCAAGGGCGTGCCCGAGTCGATCGGCGACCACCCGGCCGTGCTGTTGACCCTGACCGCCCCGAGCTTCGGCCCGGTCCACCGACGGCGCCCGGACGGCTCGTGCCACCCGACCGGCACCCGCTGTCGACACGGCCGGGCACTGGTCTGTGGACGGGAACACGTCGGCTCGGACCGTGCCGTCGGCCAGGCGCTCTGTCCCGACTGCTATGACTACGAGGGCGCCGTGCTGTTCAACGCCAATGTGTCCGAACTGTGGCGACGGACCACCATCTACGCCCTGCGTGCCCTCGGGACCCTCCTCGGGCTCTCGTCCCGCCAGGCCTGCCGCCTGCTCCGCCTTTCCTACGTGAAGGTGGTCGAGTTCCAGAAGCGGGGCTCGGTCCACCTCCACGCCCTCATCCGGGCCGACCTGCGAACCGACGAGCACGGACCGGCTCCGGCCGGCATAGACCCGACGGTGCTCGCCACCGCCCTGCGGATCGCCGCGGCAAAGGTCAGCGCCCCGGTGCCGGGCTCGACCACCGGTGCCCGGCACATCTGGGGCACCCAGCTCGACACGGCGATCGTCGTGGACGCCGAGAACGGCCGGGCCCGGGCTGCTGCCTACCTGGCCAAGTACGCCACCAAGGGAACCGACGAGTTCGGTGTGCTCGACCACCGCCTGCCTGCCGGCATCTGCCGAGATCACCGGCTGCCCGAGCACCTCCAGGCACTGGTGGCGACCGCATGGGAACTGGGGGAATCCGGGGACCCGGCCGCAGTTGGCCTGCAGCGCTGGTCCCACACCTGTGGGTTCCGAGGCCACTTCCTGACCAAGTCACGCCGGTGGTCGACGACGTTCGGCGAGCTGCGCGCCGAACGCCAGCGGTGGCGACTGGCCCAGCGCCCGGACGACCAGGACGTTGCACTCGAGGAGTCCGTGGTGACCGCCGAGTGGGCGTTCGAGGGATCGGGCTACCTGACCGCCGGAGACGTGTGCCTGGCCCGCACGGTCGAGGACCAGCTGCGGCTCGGGCGATTCGTCGCTCGTGAGGGGAGTCGGCCGGCCGGCGGGAACGACGTCGGCTCGTGACGACGGCGGACGAGGTGATCAAAGGCGCTGGGGCGGGCCACGGCCGACCCCGCCAGGAGACCGCCGTGGGGACGGATCCGCGATCGTTGCTCGACAAGGACGACGTCGCCCGCTGGCTGTGCACCAGTGTCCGCCACGTGCAGCGCCTAGTCCAGGAGCGGCGCCTGCCGTATGTGAAGGTCGGCCACTTCGTCCGGTTCGACGCCGCCGACGTGTCGCAGTGGATCGACGAGCAGAAGGTCGACGGGAGACCGACCGGTGGACTCCTCCCGACTACCATCGTCTTCGACCAGCAGCTCGCGCCGACTGCCGGTATGACCAGGCGCCCAACCAGTGCCACCGAGGTCCTTGCCCGGTGGAAGGCACAGTCGAGGTAGGGCATGGCCGGTCGACGGAGCTTCGGGAGTGTGCGCAAGCGCGGGGAGCGCTGGGAGGCCTCCTACTGGCACGCCGGACGACGACATACCGCCGCTGCGTCCTTCGGGGCGAAGTCGGAGGCCCTGGACTTCCTCGCCACGGCCCAGTCCGAGGTCCGGCGGAACACCTGGATCGACCCGGCCTCGGGCCGCATGCTCTTCGAGGTGGCCGCCGCCCACTGGTTCGTCTCCAACCCGGCCAAGCGCGAGTCGACCCTGGCCCGCGAGGAGGTGTCCCTCCGACTCCACATCCTCCCGACGCTCGGAGCGCTCCGACTCGACCAGATCTCGCCCTTCGAGGTCCAGCAGCTGGTGAACGGGTGGAGCCGACACCGGGCGGCCCGGACGGTCCGCCGCGACTACGACGTCGTCCGGGCGGTGTGCTCCTACGCGGTGTCGAACGACTGGCTGGTGCGGACACCGTGTCGGAACATCCGTCTGCCCGCGGTTCCCCGGGCGAAGCGGCACGACCTCACCCCGGCGGACGCCGTCCGGATCGCCGGAGCACTTCCCGAGCGGTATCGGGCGATGGTCTGGGTCGGTGCGGTGCTCGGACTCCGCTGGTCGGAGGTCATCGGCCTGAAGGTGGCACGGATCGACCTCGAGGCCGGCACGCTCACCGTGACCGAGGCCATCACCCGGGGGTTGGGCGGCCAGTTGGTGACCGGGTCACCGAAGTCGACCGCCGGGACCAGGACGATGACCCTCCCACCGTCGATGGCGATCCTGCTGGCCGACCACATCGCCACCTTCAGCCAACCGCATGATCCCGAGGCACTGGTGTTCACCAACAGCGAAGGCCGTCCGATCCGCTACGACAACTGGCGCCGACGGGAGTGGCTGCCGGCGACCACCGCGGCATCGTGCGACGGGGCGGGGTTCCACGACCTGCGCCGCCTGGCGGCGACCACCATGGTCGTCGCCGGGATCGACATCAAGACCGCGCAGGTCCGGCTCGGGCACAGTGACCCCAGGATGACCCTCGCCGTCTACGCCGCCGCACCGGCCGAGGCGGACCATGCGGCGGCCGACCGCCTCGAGCAGGAGTTCTTCCCGGAAGAAGGTTCCGCATCCACTCGCGCCAAATACGCGCCAAATCGGCCGAATTCGGGGCTCTGACCGACCCCCGGACGCGAGTCAGCGGGGGCCGAAACCCCCGCTGACCTGTACTTGCTTCGTGGTCGGGCTGCCCGGATTTGAACCGAGGACCTCTGCGTCCCGAACGCAGCGCGCTACCAAACTGCGCCACAGCCCGTCGTTCCAGGTCGACACTGGCCGGTCCCGGAACACGACACACTACCTGACGGCGGCGTCCTGGTCCCCCCGGTCCTCCTTGTCGGCGCTGTCCGGGTCCACAGGGGGTGACGGGTCCCGCTTGGCGACCACCTTGGCGATGCGCCGCTTGTCCATCTCGGCGACCCGGAGTTCCCAACCGCCGAAGTGGTGGGTCTCCCCCTCCTCCGGGATGTGGCCGAAGGCGTCGAACAGGTAGCCGCCCAGTGTCACGTACTCGCCCTCGGGCAGGTCGATGCCCAGCCGGTCGGCCAAGTCGTCGATGCTCGTCCGACCGTCCACGAGCCAACGTCGGCCGTCGACACGGACGACCTCCGGTTCCTCGTCGGTGTCGAACTCGTCGGGCAGGTCGCCGACCAGTGCACCCAGCAGGTCCTTGACCGTCAGGACGCCCTCGACGCCGCCGTGTTCGTCCACGACCACGGCGAAAGCCCGCCGCTGACGCCGCATCTCGGCCAACACGTCGAGGACCAGTCGGGATTCGGGCACCAGGAACGGCTGGCGGAGGCGTCGCGAGATATCGATCGGGTCTGGCGACCGACCGCCGTCGTCCGCCGATCCGACCGTCCATCCGGCCCGGAAGAGGTCGTTGACGAAGAGCACCCCGATCAGGTCGTCGAGATTGTCGCCGCAGACCGGGAAGCACGAATGGCCCGACTCCCGCACCGCCCGGGAGACGCTCTCCACCGTGAGAGGGATGGTCAGTGCGTCCACGTCGACACGCGGCGTCATGACCTCACGGACCACGGTGTCGCGGAGGTCGTGGAGGGCCTCGATGATGAACTGTTCCTGGGCGTCGGCACCACCTTCGACGGGTAATCCGGGAGCCTCGGTCCCGGCACCGGTGCGTCGGCGCGACCGGCGGCTGGGTGTGCCTTCGGTCTGGTCCTCGTGGCGACGGAACACGGACAACGCGGTGACCCGGTTTGTTGGCGGTTGGGCCGTCAGGCGCCGGAAGGAGTGGCGACGACCGACAGCGGGGCGTAGGACTCGTCGTAGTAGGTCCCGCCGGCCAGAAGGGCGGTCGTGGCCCGGCGCAGCCGGATCGGGTCGAGCGGCTTGACCAGCCAACCCTCGGCCCCGGAGCGGCGAGCCAGGAAGACGTCGGGGCGGCGGTCCAGCAGCATGAGCACCGGCACGTGTCCGATCTTGTCGTAGGACGCCTCGAGCCGGAGTTCCAGCGTGGTCGCCATACCGCCCATGTTGCCCATCTGCATGTCGACGATGACCAGGTCGGGAAGTGACGCGGTGACCAGTTCGACGACCTCGGGCCCCGATCGGGCCTCGACGATGGTGGTGTCCGGGTTGCCGGCGATTGCGGCGATCTCGGCCCGTACGGTCGGGGCGTCACTAGCCACGAGGATGGTCGGCACCTTGGAGAGGTTAGCGCCGACCGGGCACCCGGCTCCAGGTGGGTCCGGTCGGCCGTGGGTGTGGGCACCGCTGGACCCGGTCCGGACCGGGTCGGTCAGCTCCCGGGACGGACGTCCTGCCCGAAGAGGAGGTCGGCCACCTCGGTCAGGCCCTCGAGGTCGTGCACGTCGGAGTTCAGGAGCGGGACCCGGTAGACGGGTGCCGGGGCGACCTGGGCTACGAGCGCCGAGTACGTCGACTCCTCGCGATCCGAGGCCAGTGTGTAGCCGGTCAGGTTGTCCACCAGGTCGGCGAGTGCGTCGTCGGTTCCGGTCCCGGCGTCGACGTCCCGTGCACCGAGGGGTGCGAGCTCGGCCAACTGGGCATCGGATGCGAAGCGGGGCTGCACGCGGTTGACGATGAGAGCGGTCGCGGCCATGCCGGACTCGTCCAATTTGCCGGCGAAATGGACTGCCTCCTCGACCGAGTCCGGGCGCGGGGAAGCGACGAGGACGAACGCCGTGCCGGGTTGGACGAGGAGTTCCCGAACCCGTGCCGCCCGCAGGCGGAACCCCTCCTCCATGCCCTCGAAGGCCTGAAAGAACGCCACGGCGTCGTGGACGATGTCGGCGCCCGCCACCTTCGAGATGGTGCGTAGCAGCGCCTGTGCAGCCACACCCATGAAGCGGAGTCCGACGCGGGTGGGGGCCATCAGTGCCTGGAACACCCGGTTCTCGAGGAAGTGCGTGAGGCGGCGGGGTGCGTCGAGGAAGTCGAGGGCGTTGCGTGACGGGGGCGTGTCGACGACCACGACGTCGAATCCACCTTCCTCGACCAGCTCGTGGAGCTTCTCCATGGCCATGTACTCCTGGGTCCCCGACAGGGTGCCGGTCAGGTTCCGGTAGATCCGGTTGACCCGGATGTCGTCGGCCTGTGCCTCGGAGTCGGCGTAGCGGGTGATGAGGTCGTCGAAGGTGCCTTTCGGGTCGAGCATCAGCGCGTGCAGCTCGCCGGGCCAGTCCCCGTCGATCCTGGTGGGGCTGTTGGACAGCTCGTCGACGCCGAGTGAGTTGGCCAGCCGACGGGCGGGGTCGATGGTGACCACGCAGGCCGTGCGCCCGAGTCGGGCCGCCTGCAGGGCGATGGCCGCCGACGTGGTGGTCTTGCCCACACCTCCGGAGCCGCAGCAGATGACAATCGACCGGTGCCGGACGACGTCGTCGATGGTGACCGGTCCGACGCCGGAATCGGCCGGAGGGCCCGCGTCCGTCACCGCGTCACCGGGTCGGGCTCGTGCATCGCCTCGATGCCACGGGCCAGCGCCTGACTCAGGGTGTCGAGCTCTACGGGCCCGATCGCGTCCGCGAACAGGAACGGGACCCGGAGTTGGGGCAGCGGGAGCGCGCCGGCCAGTCGGACGATCTCCCCCTCCTGGAGCTCGTGGCGGCGTTGGCGGAAGCGGCGGGCCGCCTCGAGCGACTCGACCAGGTCCTGGTCGATCCCGACCCCGGCTGCGGAGACAGTGTCGGCCGCCGGGGCGTCGAGGGTGTGGGCCGTGGGGTAGCAGGCGTTGACGATGACCGGCCCGAGCGCGATGCCCACGCGGTCCTCGAGTTGGTAGGCGGCCTCGACGACCTCGTTGACCGGCATCTCCTCGGGAAGGGTCACGAGGGCGACCTGACAGCGCACGGGATCGGACAGCAGTGCGACGACATCGGCCGCCTGCGCCCGGATGGGACCACCCCTGGCCGCGTCGAGGAGACCCCGGGCGGAGGACAGGAAGGTCATGGCGTGGCCGGTAGCGGGTGCGTCGACGAGCACCAGGTCGGCGATCCCCTGCTGTTCGATCTGCTTCACCTTGCCCAGCACGAGGATGTCGCGGATGCCGGGGATCGCCCCGGCCACGATGTCGATGATCCCCGAGGACAAGAGGCGTTTGGAGAACCGCTTCATGCCGTGGTCGTCGAGGTATTCGAGCAGTGCGTCGTCCGGGGTGATCGTCCGTGCGTGCACCGTGCCGGGGGTCAGGGGTGACCGCTCGTCGATCCGGCCCTCACCGAAGTCGGTGGCCCCTGCCGCGTGGAGCACCTCACCCGCGTAGCCGAGGGCACCGGACCCCCCGAACGCCGTGCTGACGCCGGCCCGACCTTCCAGCTCGATGACCAGGACGGACAGCCCGGCACCGGCGGCCAGGTTGGCCAGTGCGGCGACCATGGTGGTCTTGCCGACACCACCCTTGCCGGCCACGATCATGACCCGGCTCTGGCTGCAGAAGGAGCGGATGTCCATGACGACCTGAGCGTAGCGGTCACCCTCCGCGCCCACTGCTCCCCCCGTTAGCGACCGGGGATTGCCACCCTCGGCGCGAATGTTGGGCGAAATGGTGCAAAACCTGGCGTGACCTCTTGTTTCCCCAGGGGACGGGGAGTACGTTCCAAAACGTCAGGACGCACCGAAGGGGGAATCGGGCAGTGGAGCAGTTGATGGATTCATGGCAGCTGAAGGCTGCGTGCCGTGGGCCCCAGGCGGAGATCTTCTTCCCACCGGCCCATGCCGAGCGCAAGGAGGAGAAGCTCCAGCGCGAGGAGCGGGCGAAGTCGATCTGCGCGACCTGCTCGGTCCGGGGCGAGTGCCTCGAGTACGCCGTGCGGATCCGCGAGCCGCACGGCATCTGGGGCGGGTTGAACGAGATGGAGCGGCGGCAGTACGCGGAGCGGCGCGTCGGCTGAGCCGGCGGACGCCGGTCTCCCGTCCATCGGGAGAGGGTGGACGCCGTCAGGTACCCGCCGGGACCGCCGGCCGGGTGAGGCCCAGGGCGGCGTCCGCCGCCAGGACCCCCTTCGATCGGCAGACCGTCACGGGCTGCTGACCGGTGGCCTCGCAGATGCCGGCGGACAGCTCGTTTGCTGTCGCCAGCACCGCCTGACCGGTGGGTGGCGTGGGGGCCGCCGGATCATCGGTGCCCGTGTCGGCGACGGGACTCGCCACTGCGTCGGCTATCTGGGCCTGGGACTGGCCGGCCAGCAACGCCGGGCTGAAGCCGGACGTGGTCGTGGCGAGCCGACCGGCCACGTCGAGGAACGGGGTCCCACCTGCAGACAACCCACCGACCAGTGGCGCGGTCCGGGCGACGAGCGCCGACTGGGCCGGGGTGAGGCGGGTGAGGCGCCGGAACGCGCCGTTGGGTCCGGTCTGGTCCGAGTACAGCTCGACCCCGCTCAGTGCCACCCATCGGCTGGAGTACGCGACCCCCACGAAGCTGAACGTGGCGGTCGAGGGGAAGACGGACTGGGGGGACGAGACGGCGTTGTGCAGGGCGGTGAACTTGCCGAAGCGGGCGAGCGCCACGACGAGTGGCCACCGTTCCGCCGCGCAGAATGCGCAGTATTCCGCCCCCACGAACAGGACGTCGGCTCGGCCGCCGACGGTCAGTGGCGGCTGACCGGAGAGGACGACCGGCGGCGTGAGCTCGGTGCCGGTCGCCGTCACCCCGATGTCGTCGAATGTCGAGGTCGGGATGGAGGACAAGGTGGCCAGGACGGCCGGTGACGTCACGGCAGGCAGTGCCGGCGCCGTCGGCGAGGGCTCGTGGGTGAGCGCATAGGTGACGAGTCCGACGACTCCCAGGAGGATGACGACGACCGCGCCCCAGGCCAGCCGGGTGGTCCGGCCCGGTCCGCCCTCAGCCACGGGAGTTGGGGGTCCGGCTCAGGACTGCTCGCTGTACGCCGGCACCGCGTCCACGTCGCCGTACCCGGGGGCGAGCACGATGGGTGTCGCGGTGGCGATGATGATGAAGAGGGCCAGCGTGGCGATGTGCACACTCGAGCACCACAGGCAGATGGCCTTGATGACGAAGAGTTCGGCCGAGATCAGGTAGATGATCATCCCGATGCCGGTGACGGAAAGGGCCAATCTGGCCAGGTGTACCCAGCGCTGGGCTGACCGCCAGGCGACGGGCAGACAGAGCGCGATCATCGGGACGAAGAAGGCCAGGCCGAGCATGGCCACGGGGATGCCGACGATCTCGGACTGCGGACTCTGGGTGACCTTCTCGCAGTTGAACGTCGCGCTGTGGACGCAGGCCAACGCCTTGGGCTCGAAGTGGGTGATGGTCAGGTAGATCGACGCGCCGAGCCCGTAGACGGACAGGAGGAGTGTGGTGAGCGACTGCCACCGGAGGGTGGGCATCGGCGACGGCTGCTCCGACTCAGCTGGCCGAGATCCCGAGGGCCTTGGCCGCAGCCTGGACCCCGGAGGACGTGCAGACACTGCCCGGCTGCCCGTGGGTGGCCTGGCAGATCCCCGCGGACATGTAGTTGCCGGTCGTCAGGACGGCCTGGGTGACCGGATTGGTCGGGTCCGACAGACTGCCGGAGATGTCCGTCCAGGAGAGACCGGCCAGGATCTGGGGGTCGTAGCTCGCCCCCGAGAAGAGCAGCGCGTTGTTGATGTCCACGAACGGGAACGAGATGGACCCGTTGCTGCTGCCGTTGGGCAGGTACTTGGACGAGCTGTACTTGGCCAGGATCTGACCCTCTTCCTTGGTCGGGTTCTGGAGGGTCGTGTACTCGCCCGGTGTTCCGGCCACCGGCACGTTGGTGTACTGCTCGACCGCCTTGAAGGTGAGGTACGGGCTGTCGAGCGTGGCCCCGTGGAAGCTGAACGTGTGGGTGGCGGCGTCGACGTCGGTGTGGGACGACGCCGTGATCTGCAGGTTGCTCCACGTGCCGAAGCGCGCCAGTGCGGCGGCCATGGCCCAGCGCTCGGCGGCGCAGTAGGGGCAGTACTCGGCGCCGTAATAGAGCATTGCCGGGCTCTTCCCGTCGATCGTCATGGCGGGCTGGCCCGACAGCACCGTCGGCTTCGACACCGACGTGTCACTGACGCCGACCTTGTTCCAGGTCGACGTCGGGATCGTGGTGACGTCGTGGACGACCTGCGCCGGAGCAGGCGTCACCGGCGTGTAGGACAGGTCCTGGGTGCTCGAACTGGTGGCCTTCACGATGAACAGGGCGGCGACGACGACGACCACCAGCGCGACGGCACCCCAGGCAACGTAGAGCCCGGTGCGTGAGCCGCCCGCTCCTGCGGCGGCCGGCTTCCCGCCCGGCTTCCCGCCCTTGGACGCCGCCCCCGCGACCGATCGGCTGGCTGCCCTGCTCCTGTCCTTCGCACTCTCGGCACCGCCGCCACCCGTCGGCTTGGGCTTGGGCGTATTGCCTCCGGTGCCGGGACTCTTCTGGTTGCTGGCCATGGGTCTGCGGTCCTCGCTTCGTCCGAACGTCGAAGGGAGCGTAACGTGTCCGGCGAGCCGCATGCGGTCGCCGGATGGACGCGAGCAGTGAGGTTCGCCGAGCGATCGCTCCTCGGGTGCCTAGAGTGAGTGCATGACGGCTGCCGCGTCAGCCCAGGCCGGGCCGGGTGTGCCCGGCGCCGAGGAGCCGTACGGAGGCGCCGACACCTCTCCGCGGACTGCCGGTGGTGCCGGGGCCGTAGCGGGTGCCCGAAGGGTGGTGTGGCGCACGACGGCGGTGGACGGTCGACGGGTCCGCTACGGCGTGGTCGGCACGGGTCCCACCGGCCTGTTCCTGCACGGTTGGGGGCTCCGGCCCAATGCCTATACCCGGGCCATCGAGTCCATGGCCGCCGCCGGGTGCCGGGTCGTGGCACCGTGCCTGCCCGGTTTCGGGGGCACCCACGAACTGGTCGCCGATGAGCGGACGTTCGCCGGGTACGGGGCATGGGTCGGACGTTTCTGCGACGCCGTCGGAGTCGACGAGCTGGCGCTGGTGGCCGGCCACTCGATGGGCGGCGGGGTGTCGACGGCATTCGTGCACCACCGCCCCGACAAGGTCGGCTCGCTCCTCCTGGCCAATGCGATCGGCGGTCCGACGTGGGCACTGTTCCCCAACGAAGTGCGGACCATGGTGCAGCGTCCGTTCTGGGACTGGGGCCGCCACTTCGGCAAGGACCTGCTCCAGTCTCCGGGTGACCTGCGCATGCTGCCCACCCTCCTCGAGGACTTCATCGTCAATCTGGTCCGCAACCCGCTCGGGATGGTCCGCACCGGCGAATTCATCCGGAGGGCCGATCTGGTGTCCGAGGTCGCCGACATCGCTGCCCGGGGGATCCCGGTCACCGTCGCCTGGTCCGACCGGGACGGTCTGGTGCCACGGTCGGCCTTCGACGATCTGCGCCGCGCCGCCGGCGTGGAGGGCATCGTCGTCGAAGGTTCCCACGCGTGGTTGATCGCGGCACCCGAGGGCTTCGGTGAACTGGCCATCAGCGCGCTGGTCGACGCCCGCCCGCCCGACCGCCCTGGTGACGGGGCGAGCGGCGGCGAGCCCATCCCCCTGCCGTAGCCGCGGGCGGCCCCGGGCCCGACCCCGGGGGTAGCGTGACCACATGGCCGTACCCCTGCGTGATGCCGCGACCGTGATGCTCGTCCGGGACGCTCGGGACCTCCACGATCGAGCCGCAATCGAGGTGTGCATGCTGCGCCGGAACCTGGCGAGCGAGTTCGTGGCCGGCGCCTACGTGTTTCCGGGCGGCTCGGTCGACCCCGCCGACCGGGGCGACGCCGCCGACGAACTGTGTCGGGGGTTGTCCGACGCAGAGGCGAGCGGGATCCTGGGGGTCGACTCGGGAGGCCTGGCCTTCTGGGTGGCGGCCCTGCGCGAGTGCTTCGAGGAGGCCGGCGTCCTCCTGGCCCAACCGCGCGACGCCGTGCGTGGCACCGCCGTACTCGACACGTCGGACCCGGAGGCGCGGTCGCGCTTCGAGGCGCACAGACTGGAGATCAACGAGGGCCGGGCCGGTCTCCTCGACGTGTGCCGGGCCGAGGGACTGGTCCTGGCCGCGGACACGGTGCACTACGTGAGCCATTGGATCACTCCCGAACTGGCCCCCAAGCGGTACGACACACGGTTCTTCGTGACCGTGGCACCCCCCGGGCAGGTCGCCCACCACGACGACGGTGAGACCATCGCCACCATCTGGGTCCGACCCCAGGAGGCGCTGGACCGATTCGGGGCGGGCGAGATCGAGCTGTTGCCTCCCACCATCGACAACTTGGAGAAGCTGGCCGTCCACTCCTCCACGGAGCAGGTGATGGACTGGGCGCGCCAGGTGACCGATGTCCCGACGGTCCTGCCCATCGTGCTGATCGAGGACGGCCGGCTGCTGGTGCTCCGGCCGGGGGACGACGGCTACGAGCAGGCGCTCGAGGACCGCATGGCGTCCTCCGACCCGGTCTCGCCCGAGCTCGCCCAGGCGGCACGTGAGGCATGGGGCCCGAAGGCCGGCCAGCCCTAGACGGGTTCGCCCGCCGCCACGGCTGCCTCCACCCGCTCGAGCATGCGGGCACTGCATCCCTCCATGGAAGCCGCCGTCGGTGGATTCGCCACCAGCGCCTCGGCGATCCGAGCGAACTCCGCGGCCAGCGGCTGGGCGTCGTCGAGGGCCACGGGTGCACCGGCGTCGCCTCCCGCCGGTACCGACGGGTGCAGGGGCACCCGCCCGAGCAGGGGCACGCCGATGCCGGCGGACAGGCGGTCGCCACCACCCGATCCGAACAGTGCATACGACGTGCCGTGCTCACAGACGAAGTCGCTCATGTTCTCGATGACGCCGGTCACCTGCAGGTAGCCCTTACGGGCCATGTCCGCTGTCCGGGCGGCGACCTTCTGGGCGGCTTCGGGAGGAGTGGTGACGATCAGCACCTCGGTCCGGGGCATCATCCTGGCCAGGCCCATCTGGATGTCCCCGGTCCCCGGAGGCATGTCGATGAGTAGGAAGTCGAGATCACCCCAGTGGACGTCCTCGAGGAACTGCTGGACCGCCCGGTTGAGGATGAGCCCTCGCCACATGATGGCCTGGTCCTCATCGGCCAGGAAGCCCATGGAGAGCACGCGTAGGGTGCCGTCACCCACGCGGCGCTCGAGCGGGACCATTTTCTTGTCCCGGGCTTCGACGTCCCCCTGCATGCCGAGCAGCCTCGGCACGCTGAAGCCCCAGATGTCGGCGTCGAGCACGCCGACCGTCAGCCCGCGGCGGGCGAGTGCCACGGCCAGGTTCACGGTGATCGAGCTCTTACCCACACCGCCCTTGCCGGATGCGACGGCCACCACTCGGGCGGTGTCGGGGACGGCGGTCGGGGACGGGTCGTCCCTGGCGATGCGTCGGGCGCGGTCCATGACCGACCGCTTCTGGTCGGGCCCCATGATCCCGGTGGTGACGACGACGGACTGCACCCCGGGCAATGCTCCGACGTGGAGGTCCACGTCCTGTTGGATCTGGGTCCGCAACGGGCAGCCGGCGATGGTGAGGGCCACCTCGACCGACACCTCGGTTCCCTCGACGTGGATCCGCGTGACCATCCCGAGCTCGACGATATCGGCACCCAACTCGGGATCACGAACGTTGCGCAGTGCGTCCCGGACCTCGTCCTCGGTGGGGGAGGACCCGTCCGGATGGCTGTCGGTCCTGGTCACGGACAAATTGTACCGGGGGTCGGGGTCCGGCCGGACGGAGGCGCTCCCGTCGGCGTCGCCGGTGGACCGGAATGAGGAGGCCGGGCCAACTCGTTCCGTCATGCCTTACCGCGTACGAATTCGTACGCGGTAAGGCATGACGGAACTACCTGCACCGGGGTCCTCCGCCTCTCCGGGAAGGTGGTGTACCGCCTGGGGACGGCGCCGGGTACGATTGTGGGAGACACCGCCACCGTCCCGGTCCGCGGAGCGCACCATCAGGATCTCGGCTGGACGGCTGAGCCGTCCCGTGACCAAGAGGAGCAGCGATGAGTTCGACCATGCAGAACGTCACCATCGGGAAGAAGCCGAATCCCGTGAACCTCACGGACGTGGCCGCGGCCAAGGTCGCCGAGCTGCTCGCCGACGAGGACACCCAGGACCTGGCCCTGCGTGTCGCCGTGCGTCCGGGCGGCTGCTCCGGCTTCAGCTACGAGATGTTCTTCGACGCCGACGTGGCCGAGGACGACGTGGTCCGCGAGTTCGGCGCGGTCAAGGTCGTGGTCGACCAGACCAGCGCCGACCTGCTCAAGGGTTCGACCCTCGACTACAGCGACGGCCTGCAGGGTGCCGGGTTCCACGTGACGAACCCCAACGCCACCCGCACGTGCGGCTGTGGCTCCTCGTTCAGCTGATCCACTGATCCACTGATCCACCTTCGCGTCAACGGCGCCGACGTCACCGTCCCCGATGACGGCTCGACGCTCCTCGAGGTACTGCGGGAGCGGCTCGCTCTCCGGTCGCTGAAGGATGGCTGCAGCCCGCAGGGCCAGTGCGGTTGTTGCACGGTCTGGGTCGACGGCGCCCCACGGGTCGCCTGCGTCACGCCCGTCCGCCGAATGGACGGGCGAGAGGTCACCACGCTCGAGGGGCTACCCGGCGACGACCGTGAGGCATGGTCCTCGGCGCTCGTCTCGTCGGGCGGGAGCCAGTGCGGCTTTTGCACACCGGGGATCGTGATGCGCCTCGCGGCGCTCGAGGGTCCGGTGGCCGACGAACGCATCGACCAGTCGTTGCTGGCCCACCTGTGCCGGTGCACCGGCTGGCAGACCATCCGGGATGCGGCCCACATCGTCCTCGACACCCCGTCGTCCGCCGGCCGCGGCGAGTCCGACCGGACGCCCGAGGGCCCGGGTCGTGATCTCGATGCGGCTGCGGCCCGGGCGGCGCTCGAGGGCGGGGTCCATCAGCGCGTGGGCCCGGCGATCGTGCTCGGGGACGCCGGGTTCGCTGACGACGGTTGCCCCGACGACGCGCTGGTGGCGGTGACCGGGCCCGAGGGGGACTACGTGGTGGCCGAGTCATTGCCCGCGGCCCGGACGCTGGCAGGCAAGGTGCAGGGTCGCAGCACGACGGTGCCCCTTGTGCATCCGGTCGAGCTCCCGCCAGGGGACTGGGCGGTCACTCTCGTCACGACCTGGGTGGAGCCGGCGTACTTGGAGCCCGACGCCTCATGGTGCAGCCCAGGTGGTGTCGCGGCATCTCCTGTCGCCAACGGCGGGGCCTTCGGAGGCAAGCTCCACTCACCGGTCGCCGGTGATGCCCGCCGCCTCGCCGACGAACACGGTTGTCCGGTGCGTGTCCTCTGGTCCCGGGAGGACGTGGTCCGACGTGGTCCCAAGCGGCCACCGATCGCCGCGGGCATGGCCACCGACGGCACCGGCGTCCTGCGGATCGGAGTCAGTGGTCCGGTCTTCGACGGACCAGGGTGGGACGCCGTCGTGGTGTCGGTCGCAGCCGTGGCACCCCGCCTGAGGCTCGAGCAGGTCCCGGTGGTGGGACCGCCCGTCTCCCTCGACCTCCGAGCCGCCGTGTGGGCCGAGGCCGCCGTGCTGGCCGCAGTGGTTCGCCACGTGGGCGCTGAGGGACCTGTATTGGATGTCCCGGTGGAAGTCGTGTCCCCCGACGGTAGCCGGGCCACCGCCCGACTGGGGTCCGACGGGTCGGTCGGACTCGAGGTGTCGGCGGGGGCCGTCCTCGACTCCATCGTGCTCCGTTCCTACGCCATCGGCGCCGCCCACCAGGCACTGGGCTGGGTCGGCTCGGAGGGGGTCGCCGTCGACGACGACGGAAACGTGCGGGACCTGACGGTGCGATCCTTCGGGATCCTCCAGTCCCGGGCCATGCCACCGGTCGACGTCAGGATCGACGACGACGCCACCGGGACGCCGGTCAACGGCTCGGACGCGGTGTTCGCCGCGGTGGCCGCGGCACGCTGGTTGGCCGACGGACTGGCACCGACGTGGCCGACCGAGCGTGGTGCGGAGGTGAGGCGCCGGTAGCCCGGCACCGGGCCACCGCGATCGCAACCACCGTGCCTAGTCTGGGGGACCGCACGACGGTCCGCAGCGGACCACGGGCAACCCGCCACCATCCGACCCCGGCCCACCCGACCACTGAGGAGTTCCCATGAGCACGCCCGTCGGCCCCTACACGCCCATCGTCCGCGCCGGAAACTGGCTGGTCTGCTCCGGTCAGTTGGGGCTCAGCGCGACCGCCGACGGTGGGGCGCCGGCGCTGGTCGACGGCGGACCCGGGGCCCAGTTGACCCAGGCCGTGGCCAACGCCGCCGCACTGCTGGCGGGTGAGGGTGCATCACTCGCTGACGTCGTGAAGACGACCGTGTTCGCCACCGACCCCGCCGACTTCCCGGTGGTCAACGAGGCCTATGTCGCGGCATTCGGCGACCATCGCCCGGCCCGGTCGATGGTCGCGGTCACGGCACTCCCGATGGGAGCGGCCGTCGAGGTCGAGGTGTGGGCACTGGTCGACGGGGACTAAGTCCCGACGTCAGGGGGTCCAGCTCGTCTGCCCGAAGCGGTAGCCCACCGAGCGCACGGTCTGGATGAGATGGGCGTGCTCCTCGCCGAGTTTGGCCCGGAGCCGACGGACGTGGACGTCCACGGTCCGTGCGCCGCCGTAGTACTCGTAGCCCCAGACTCGGCTGAGCAGGGTCTCGCGGGTGAACACCTTGCCCGGCCGGGCGGCTAAGAAGCGGAGCAACTCGTACTCCATGTACGTGAGGTCGAGCACCCGGCCTGCCACCGCGGCCTGGTACGTCTCGAGGTTGAGGACCAGCGGGCCGTGCTCGAGCAGGTCCGGTCGGAGGCCTCGACCGGTGCGCCAGAACAGGTGGGCGAGCCGTGCCGCCAACTCGTCGGGGTTGACCGGATCGAGGCACAGGTCGTCGAACAGGTCCTCGCGGAGTTCCAGCTCACCCAGCTGCTCGGTGGGCACCACCACGAGCACGGGTGCCAACGGGACCTCGCGGGTGCGGAGGTGTCGGCAGAGGGCGAAGGCCGCCGCCGGGTCGGCCCCGCTGCAGATGACCGCGCCGGACCACCCGTCCTCGGGCTCGTCGGCCTCGATGGACTCGGCCCGGTCGATGCCCTTCCAGGGGTACCCGGCCCGTTCGAGGACTGTCGTCACCGTCAGCGGGGGCGACAGGGGGAAGCACAGCAGTGGCTCCATGGCGGTGGTCCCCCTCTCCTCGATCGTTTGCTGGGCTGGTGTGGACGGTGGCTGGCGGTGACGGCTGCGTCAGAGCAGCGGCAGATACCGGTCGAGCTCGAACTGGGTGACGTGGGCCTTGTAGCCGGCCCACTCCGCCCGCTTGTTGCGGATGAACCATTCGAAGACGTGGTCGCCCAGGGTTTCGGCCAGGAGGTCGGACGACTCCATGAGGGCCAGTGCCTCGTGCAGGCTCCCCGGGAGGTGGAGGATGCCCTTGGCATCGAGCTCCTCGGGGCTGAGGGCGAACAAGTTGGCGTCGGCCTCGGGCGGGAGCTCGTAGCCCTGCTCGATGCCACGCAGCCCGGCCGCCAGCATGACGGCGAAGGCCAGGTAGGGGTTGCACGCGCTGTCAGGAGCCCGGTACTCGATGCGGGTCGACTCGGACTTGCCCGGCTTGACGACGGGCACGCGCACCAGGGCCGAACGGTTGTTGCGGGCCCAGGAGACGTGGATGGGGGCCTCGTAGCCGGACACCAGGCGCTTGTAGGAGTTGACCCACTGGTTGGTGATGGCCGTGATCTCCCCCGCGTGGCGTAGTAGGCCGGCGATGAAACCCTCGGCCACCTCGGACATGCCACCCGGGCGGTCGAGGTCGACGAAGGCGTTCTCATCACCGCGGAAGAGCGACATGTGGGTGTGCATGCCAGAGCCCTGGACGCCGGCCAGCGGCTTGGGCATGAAGCTGGCGAAGACACCCTGCTGACGGGCCATCTCCTTGACCACGAGACGGACGGTCATGACGGTGTCGGCCATCGTCAGCGCATCGGTGTAGCGGAGGTCGATCTCATGCTGGCTGGGAGCGTCCTCGTGCTGGGCGTGCTCGACGGGGATCCCCATCTCCTCCAGGGTCAGCACCGTCCGCTGGCGGATGTCACTGGCCCGGTCGGCCACCGTCAGCTCGAAGTACGAGCCGGTGTCGAGGGTTGTCGGCGGATGGGTCGGGTCACCGTCGGCGAAGTAGAAGAACTCGATCTCGGGGGCGGCGTAGTACGTGAACCCCTGGTCGTGGGCCCGGTCGAGCGTGCGCTTCAACACGTGGCGGGGATCACCCTGAAAGGGCGAGCCGTCGAGGTCGACGACGTCGCAGAAGACCCGTGCCACCTGGGCGTCACCGGCGACGTGGTCGTGGTCGTTGCCCCCGTGGCCGTGACCGTGCCAGGGCAGCAACTGGAAGGTGTTGGCGTCCGGACGGGCCAGGACGTCGCTCTCCTGGACCCTGCTGAACCCGTCGATGGCCGAGCCGTCGAAGGTCATCCCCTCGTCGAGGGCGTTCTCGAGCTCGGCGGGGGTGATGCTGAAGGTCTTGGGCGTGCCCAGCACGTCGGTGAACCACAGCTGGACGAAGCGGATACCGCGCTCCTCCACGGTCCTGAGGACGTACTCCTCTTGACTCCTCATGGGGTCGTGCACCTCCGGGGACGCGGTGCGCTGCGTGGTCTGGTGAGGTTCGATCCACTCATTGTCGCAGCTGGCGGGTGGTCGGGTCGACGGGAGGGGCGCAGAGCGCACAGAACCGGGTCCCGAAGGACCCGGTTCTGTGGACGTTCGTGCACCCGGCGGGCCACTCGGGCCCGCCCACGGTCACTTCCCGGCCGCGTCTCCGCAGACGGTCTCGACCACGACTGCGGTGACCTCGTAGGGGTCCATGTTGGCGTTCGGACGACGGTCCTCGAGCCAGCCCTTCTTGTCCACTGCCACCTTCCACGGGATGCGGATGGAGGCTCCACGGTCGGAAGTGCCATAGCTGAACTTCGTGAAGTGGGCCGTCTCGTGGGCGCCGGTGAGCCGGCTCTCGATGCCCACGCCGTACACGGCGATGTGCTCGTCCACGCGCTTCCCGATCGCCTCGCAGCCGGCGATGATGGCATCCCAGCCACCGTCCTCCCGCATGGCCTTTGTCGAGAAGTTGGTGTGGGCGCCGGCACCGTTCCAGTCACCGAGGATCGGCTTGGGCTCCAGCGTGGCGAACACGCCGAAGTCCTCGGCGATGCGGAAGAGCAGCCACCTGGCCACCCAGAGCTGGTCGGAGACGTCGAGCGGCGACAGGACGCCGACCTGGAACTCCCACTGGCCCATCATGACCTCGGCATTCGTGCCCTCGATACCGATGCCTGCGTCGATGCATGCTGCCGTGTGGAGCTCGACGATCTCGCGTCCGGGCATCTTGTCGCCACCGACGCCGCAGTAGTACGGGCCCTGGGGTGCGGGATAGCCGCTGACCGGCCAGCCCAGCGGGCGGCCGTCCTTCATGAAGGTGTACTCCTGCTCGATGCCGAACATCGGCTCCTGGTCGGCGAACTGCTCCACCTGGGCGCGCAACTTGGCTCGGGTATTCGTCGGGTGGGGGCTGTAGTCGGTGAGTTCGACCTCACACATCACGAGGATGTCGTTCGGCCCGCGCAGGGGGTCGGGGCAGGTGTAGACGGGACGCAGGACGCAGTCCGAGTCATGGCCCATGGCCTGGTTGGTGCTCGATCCGTCGAAGCCCCAGATGCCGGGCTCCTTCCCGTCAGGGACGATCCGGGTCTTGCTCCGGAGGAGCGGGGACGGCTCGGTCCCGTCGATCCAGATGTACTCAGCTTGATACGGCACGTGCACTCCTCTATTGCTCGGTTGCTCTGCTACTCCACGGCCCTGTGGCGGAATGTGCCGCCGACGTTTCCAAGGAGGCGGTTGGGGCCTGCCTCCCCAGGGACGACTCCGACTATTGCAGCAGGTCGTTTCGCCGCCGTTACCCGATTGTGAACGGAGCATTAACTGAGATGCCGGGGCCGTGACCACGGGAGAACGGCCCATCTCCGGGCGCTGTGCAGCGGGAGTGGGCGCCGGGTGCCCCGATAGTCTGGGCCGATGCCGCAGATCCGGGTCGCCGCATGCCAGATCAACACGGTGGTGGGCGATCTGGCCGGAAACGTCCGGCGCTCCCTCGAGGCCCTGGCCCAGGCCGAGCAGGAGCGGGCCGACCTGGCCGTCCTGCCCGAACTGACGATCACCGGCTACCCGCCTGAGGACCTGCTGGGGCGGCCCGCCTTCGTGGCGGACAACCTGGCCGCATTCGCCGAGGTGGTGGCGGGCACGGGCGAGTGCGCCGCCATCGTGGGCTACGTCGACATCGGCCCGGACGGCCGCCTGCTCAATGCGGCCGCGGTGTGCCGACGTGGCCAGGTGCTCGGGCGCTACGTGAAGCGGATGCTCCCCAACTACGGCGTCTTCGACGAGCAGCGCTGGTTCGTCCCGGGCAGCGGCCCCGCCACCGTGTACGTGGTTGCCGGGGCCCCCGTCGGCGTCACCATCTGTGAGGACATGTGGTTCCCGGCCGGTCCGATGGCCGACCAGGCCGCGGCCGGGGCCCGGCTCCTCGTCAATGCCAATGCGTCGCCGTACTCGCGGGGCCGCCGGGAGGAGCGTCTCGAGGTCCTGGCCCGACGTGTCTCGGAAACCGGGTGTGCCGTGGTCTATGTCAACCAGGTGGGTGGCCAGGACGAACTGGTGTTCGACGGTGCGTCCGTCGTCGTCGGCGCCGACGGCGCCCTCCTCGCCTCCGCTGGTCAGTTCGTGGAGGAGGTGCTCGTCTGCGATGTCGAGGTCGCCCACGACCCGGCCATGAACGCGGCGGCGGGGGTCCCGGTGTCGTCGGCCGGCCGGGCCACCGGCGGGGCTCCGCTCCGGCCCGTGGCGCCGATTCTCGATCCGGTCGCCGAGGTCTACGAGGCACTCGTGCTGGGGACCCGGGACTACCTCGGCAAGAACGGCTTCACCGACGCAGTGATCGGACTGTCCGGTGGGATCGACTCGTCGTTGGTGGCGGCGGTGGCCGTCGACGCCCTCGGCGCCCAACACGTCCACGGTGTGGCGATGCCCTCCCGGTACTCGAGCGGCGGCTCGGTGTCGGATGCCGTCGCCCTGGCGGCGGCCCTGGGGATCGACCTCGCTACCGCTCCCATCGAGCAGGCCCATCGGGCACTGGCCGACACACTGGCCCCGCTGCTCGGGGGCGAACCGACCGGATTGACCGACGAGAACCTGCAGAGTCGCATCCGTGGCGTCCTCCTCATGGCGATCTCCAACGCCAACGGGTGGATCGTGCTGACGACCGGCAACAAGAGCGAGATGGCGACGGGCTACTCGACCCTGTACGGCGACTCGGCCGGTGGGTTCGCCGTCATCAAGGACGTGGCCAAGACCCTCGTCTACGAGCTCTGCCGCCACCGCAACGCCCGGGCGGGAGTGGAACTCATCCCGGAGGCCGTGCTGGTGAAGCCGCCCTCGGCCGAGCTGCGTCCCGACCAGCGGGACGACGAGTCGTTGCCGCCCTACGAGGTGCTCGACCCGGTGATGGCCGGGTATGTCGAGGGCGACCGGTCGGCCGATGACCTGGTGGCCGAGGGCTTCGACCCGATCGCCGTCGCCCGTGTGGTCAGCCTGGTCGACCGGGCCGAGTACAAGCGGCGCCAGATGCCGCCCGGGGTCCGGATCTCGGGCAAGGCGTTCGGTAAGGATCGCCGGATGCCGATCACCAACCACTATCGCTCGGTGGCGCGCCCCGTGGCGCCGGCGGACGGGACAGCCTCCGTTGTCTGAGCTCCCGTACGAACTCGTCGACGACGGCTCGGCAGGGTCGGGCGCCTCCATGCCTCTGGACACGACGGCAGCCCTGGTCGGCGAGTACCGCTGGATCGAGGCGACGCTGTTCGCCACCCTCGGCGCATGGGTCACGGACCTGCCGCTGGCCGGCGTCCAGGTGCTCCTTGACGCCCAGAGCATGCGGCATGCCTGGCACGCAGAGCTCTTCGCCGAGCGTCTGCCGGTGCGGGCGGGTGCCGACCCCGACGGACTCACGACGCCGTCGCCGGCCACGGCGGCGCTCTTCGCCGCGCTGGACGGCATCGAGGTGCCCGAGGTCGGTCCCGGGTCGTCCTGGCCGCCGGCCGACCGCGCCGGGGCTCCCCGACCGGGGGCCCTGCCCCGGCTCGCCGGGCTCTACCGGGTGGTGGTGCCCCGCCTGGTCACGACGTACACCCGGCACCTGCGGGTGACCGTACCGGTGGCGGACGGACCGTTGCGGCGTGCCCTCCGCCTGGTGCTGCGTGACGAGGTCGAGGACTGGCTGGCCGGCGAGCGCCTGGTGCAGCGCTTGGTGCAGCGCCCACACGATGTCGCCGCCGTCTACGAGTTCCAGGAGCATCTCGAGTCGGTGGCCGTGGCGGCCGGTGCCCATTCCGGCCTCGTCCGATTGCCGGACTGGGTGCCCACGGACTGACACAGGCGTCGATCTGTGCCTCGGGTGTGCTCCAGGGGCGCCGTTCGGGGGGCTTGACGCGTCCGGTAAACTGCGTGATGCAGCGATCGTTGCGCCCGAATTCGCTCCACCCCCGTCGGTCCCCTCACCGGGCACTGCACCGGGGGGAGGAGCGTCCCCCACGCAGGTGGGAAACCGAAGGACCTGGTGATCTTGGCAAAGGAGCGGCTCGAGCGGGACGATGAGGACCTCGTCCGACTGTACCTGACCGATATCGGTCAGTACCCACTGCTCACCAAGGACGACGAGGTCCGCCTGGCCCAGGCCATCGAGGCCGGTCGGGAGGCGGACGCCCAGATCCAGGCGGCGCCCAAGGGGCTCACCCCGGCGAAGAAGCGCGAGATGCGCAGGACGGTGCTGCAGGGCGAGTCCGCCCAGCAGACCTTCGTGCAGTCGAACCTCCGACTGGTGGTGTCGATCGCCAAGAAGTACCAGGCCTCCGGCCTGCCGCTGCTGGACCTCATCCAGGAGGGCAACCTGGGTCTGATGCACGCCGTCGAGAAGTTCGACTGGCGCAAGGGCTTCAAGTTCTCGACGTACGCCACCTGGTGGATCCGCCAGGCGATCACCCGCGGCATCGCCAACACGGGACGCACCATCCGCCTGCCGGTCCATGCCGGTGACACGCTGGCCCGGGTGCAGAAGGCTCAGGCCCGACTGGAGTTGAAGTACGGCCGTCCTGCCACGCTCGCCGAGCTGGGCGCCGAAGTCGAGATGCCGGAGGACAAGCTGGTCGAGGCGCTGCGATTCCGGGCCGAGCCGCTGTCGTTGTCCGAGCCGTTGCGCGAGGACGGTGACGCCGAACTGGGCGACGTCGTAGAGGACCGGTCGGCCGAGTCACCGTTCGAAGTGGCGGCCGTGTCGCTGCTGCCCGAGGAGATCGGTCGCCTGCTGTCGCCGCTCGACGAGCGCGAGCGCGAGATCCTCCGCCTGCGCTTCGGCCTCGACCGGGGCGAGCCCCGCACGCTCGAGGAGGTGGGCGAGCACTTCAACCTGACCCGGGAGCGGATCCGCCAGATCGAGGCCCGTGCCATGTCGAAGCTGCGCCACCCGTCCTCGGATACCGGTGCCCGCGACCTCTTGACGGTCTAGGGCGCGCCGATCCCGCTCCCCCGTCGGAGCCGGGTGTCGGGGGAATGGGTAAGATCGTCCCCATGAAGAAGCTCGTGATCCTCGTCGTCATCATCGCCCTCGGTGCCCTGGCCGCCCAGCGGCTGCGTTCCGCCTGAGCGGACCCACCTCGGCATCCGACGTTGGGGACCGGCCGCCCGAGCGGTGGACCGGTGCCCCTATCGACTCTGGCGCGCCCGGTCGCTGGCCGCGTTTGCCACGTACGTGCCGAATTGCCGCGCTCCGGTGCGGACGGCGGGGTGGACGGTGGGCTCAGGTGTGGTCGCGCCGTGACATGCGCCACGCCACCAGTGCGCCGGCCGTCGCCACGGCGGTGACCCCGGCGGCGGTCGCTGTGGTCGAGAGACTCGGCACGCCGACCCGGTCCCGCAGGCGCACGGGCTTGGTGAATTGCATGACTTCCCACTCGCGCTCCCTGGCCACTTTTGCCAGCACGCGGTCGGGGTTGACCGCCACCGGGTGCCCCACCGCCTCCAGCATGGGGAGGTCGGTGTACGAGTCCGAGTAGGCCGACGACTCGGACAGGTCCAGGTCCTCCGCCTCGGCCAGCGCCCGCATCGCCTCGGCCTTGAACGGTCCATAGGCGTAGAACTCCATCTCGCCGGCGTACCGACCCTCCTCGTCGACCACTGCACGCGTCGCGATGCAGCCGTCGACGCCCAGGTGCTCGGCCAGGGGCTCGACGATCTCCTCGGGTGAGGCCGACACCAGGTACACCTTGTGCCCGGCTGCCCGGTGGGCCTCGATCAGGTCGAGCGCCTCGGCGTAGATGATCGGCTCGACGGTCTCCTCGAGCGCCTCGCGCACGATCTTCCGGATCTGGTCGCGGTCCCACCCCTTGGTCAGGGCCAGCATCGATTCCCGTACCCGGGCGAGCTTCTGCTCGGATGCTCCGAGGTGCAGGTAGATGATCTGCGACACGATCGAACGCGCGATGAGCCTGCGGTTGATGAGTCCACCCCGGTAGAAGGGGCGACCGAACGCGGCGATCGACGCCTTGGCGATGACCGTCTTGTCGAGATCGAAGAAGGCGGCCCGCATGGGGGTCAGGGCCCGACCAGCAGGCGCTGAACCTCGTCCTCGGCATCGGCGGTGATGAGGACGAGGACCTCGTCGCCCGCGGCCAGCCGCGTGTCACCCCGGGGGACGATCAGATGGTCCGACCTGACCACGGCCACGATGGTGGCGTCGCGCGGGACACCGAGATCGACCACCGACACCCCGTCGGCCGGCGAGTCCTCGGCCAGGGTGACCTCGACCAGGTGCGCGTTCCCGCCCTCGAACCGGAGCAGCCGTACGAGGCTGCCCACCGACACGGCCTCCTCCACCAGAGCGGTGAGCAACTGGGGGGTGGAGACCGAGACGTCGACGCCCCACGTCTCGGTGAAGAGCCACTGGTTCTTCGGGTGGTTCACGCGGGCCACGACGCGCGGCACGGCGAACTCCTGTTTGGCCAACAGCGACACCACCAGGTTGTCCTCGTCGTCGCCCGTGGCGGCCACGACCACATCCACGGTGGCCAGGCCGGCGGCGTCGAGCGAAGCCACCTCGCAGGCGTCGGCGATGACCCAGGTCACGTCCAGCTCACCCCGCTGACGGGCGACGAGGTCCGGGTCCCGCTCGATCAGCAGTACCTCGTGGCCGGCAGCGTGGAGGTCGCCGGCGATTGCCGTTCCGACACTGCCCGCTCCTGCGATCGCGACCTTCACGCCTGACCTCCGGTGCTCGTCGGGTCGACACCGATCAGCCGCTTCTGGAACCGCATGAGCGCTTCGCTGGTGGCGACGAGGTGGATGATGTCACCGTCCTGTCCGACGAGGTCGGTGAAGTCGAGTCGGGCGATGCCGGCGCGGGTGACGGCAACGAGGGTGACCTCGCCCGGGACCGACAGGTCGGCGAGGCGCTTGCCGGCCCAGCGTTCCGGGAGCCGGCGTTCGATCAGCGAGACACCTCCGGTCGGATCGGACCACTCGGTCTCCAGCGCGGACGGAAGGAGTTGGTGCCGGACCTGGTCGATGGTCCACGACACGGTGGCCACGGTGGCGATGCCGAGGCGAAGGTAGATCTGGGCGCGTCGAGGGTCGTAGATGCGGGCCACGACGTTCTGGATCCCGTAGGTCTCGCGGGCGATCCGGGCGGTCAGGATGTTGGAATTGTCACCGCTGGTCACCGCGGCGAGGGCTGACGCCTCGGGTGCCTTGGCGGCGTCCAGGTCGTCGCGGTCGAAGCCGGAGCCGACCACCGTCGTCCCCGCCCAGTCGGCCGGCAGCCTTCGGAAGGCCTTGGGATTGCGGTCGATGATGGCCACCGAGTGGCCCTGGGCGAGGAGGTCCGCTCCGAGGCCGGAGCCGACCCGGCCGCAGCCGACGATGACGATGTGCACGGGCACCATGCAACACGCATCGACACGTTGGCACAACTCATTGAGGGTCGGCCGGGTCGGACGGGACGACGGACGAGGGGGGTGGGGCGGGGCATGCTCTAATGAGGGGATGGATCCCGACGTCAGCTCCGGCGGCGACTCCTTCGCGGTCGGAGACACCGGATCGGGCATCGCACCTCCCGAAGCGCCACGTCGCTCGACCGCTCCACCACCCCGGCCCTCGGCGTCCACGGTGGTCAAGGTGGACCTGCCCGAGACCCTCCGGTACCGGATGAAGAACGCCCTGCTCGGGCCGCCGCTGGTCAACGAGAAGCTGGGCGACGAACGTCTGGGCCGTCCGTCCGCCCTGGGTGTCCTCGCCCCTGACTGCATCTCGTCCTCGGCGTACGGCACCGAGGAGATGCTGACCGTCCTGATCCCGTTCTTCGGGCTGGCCGGCTTCGTCATGGTGGTGCCCATCACCATGGCCATCCTCGGGGTGCTCTTCTTCGTGACCCTGTCGTACCTCGACGTCATCGCCTTCTATACGAAGGCCGGCGGGGCCTACGTCGTGGCACGGGAGAACTTCGGCCCGAAGATCGCCCAGATCGCGGCGGTGGCCCTGCTCATTGACTACACGGTGACGGTGGCCGTCCAGACGGCCGCCGGGACCGCGGCGCTGACCAGCGCGGCCCCGTCCCTGCGGTCCCTCACGGTGCCCATCACCATCGCGGTGATCCTGCTCCTCCTCTACGGCAACCTCCGGGGGATCAGGGAGGCCGGGAAGTTCTTCGCCTTCCCGACCTACTTCTTCATCGGCAGCCTCGGCCTCGTCGTGGTCATCGGCTACGCCAAGAAGGCCATGGGCAGCCTGGCGGTCCACGCCATCCCCCACAACGCCGCCAACCCGACGGTGGCCATCGGCTCACACGGGTCCGGGCTCCTCTACGGCGCCGCGTTCATCATCCTTCTGAAGTCGTTCGCCAACGGTGGCTCCTCGCTGACCGGCCTCGAGGCGATCTCCAACGGTGTGGGCGCCTTCCGCGAGCCGACGAGCCGCAACGCCCGCCAGACACTGGTGATCATGTCGAGCGTCCTCGGCTTCCTGGTCCTCGGGGTGACGCTGATCGCCCACTGGACCCACTCCGTGCCCTACGTCTCGGGCTCGCCGACGGTGGTCTCCCAGGAAGTGAAGTACGTCCTCGGCACCGGTCCGGTCGGGAAGCTCCTGTTCTACGTCGTCCAATTCGCCACGATGCTGATCCTCTACACGGGCGGCAACACGAGCTTCAACGGCTTCCCGTTCCTGGCCAACTTCGTGGCCGAGGACTCCTATCTGCCCAAACAGCTCACCCGACGGGGTCACCGACTGGCGTTCTCCAATGGGATCATCGTCCTCACCATCGTCGCACTCGTGCTCATCATCGCCACGGGCGCTCAGCTCTCGGCGCTGGTGGCGCTCTACGCCATCGGCGTGTTCACCGGCTTCGCCATGGCCGGGTCCGGGATGATCAAGCACCACCTGGTCACCAAGGGGCCGAAGTGGCGCCGAGGTGTCGTGGTCAACTCGATCTCGGCGGTCCTGACGGCACTCATCGTCCTCATCTTCGCCACCGTGAAGTTCAAGGAGGGTGCATGGGTCGTGGTGATCGTCGGTCCGATCATGTACTTCGGACTGATCCGACTGCACCGGCAGTACATGGTGGAGGACGAGCAGCTCGAGGAGGGGGCGGCCGAAGCGGCCGAGGCACCGGTGCTCAGCCGCCACGAGGTGGTGGTGCTGGTCGACCGCCTCGACATGGCCACGGCACGTGCGCTCCAGTACGCCCGCACGCTCCATCCCGACGTGCTCCGGGCCATCCACTTCGCGCTCGACCCACTCGCCTCGGAGCAGTTGGAGGACGAGTGGCGGCGCCTCGGGCTGTCGGACTTCCCCCTTGACATCCAGGAGTGTGAGGACCGCAGGCTGACCAGGGCCGCCCTCGAGCTGGCGGCGGAAACCGTCGCGGACCGCAAGACCGAGCTGACGATCCTCCTCCCACGTCGGATCTTCGCCTCGGGCTGGCAGCGGGTGCTCCACGACAACACCGCCGAGACCATCGCCACCGCCGTCGGCCACCTCGAGCACGTCAACGCCACCGTGGTCCCGTACCAGCTGTCGGGCGGTTGGTGGTCGAACCGGCGCGAATGGCGCCGCAAGGCGGAGGAGGCCACCCCGTCGGCCCATGGCCAGCGCGCGGCCGACAAGGCCGCCGACCGCGATCGGGCGGCACGTGCGCTGTCCCACCGTGCGGCCTTCGGTGAGCGCGCCCGGGGCACCATGCCGATCGGCGACGTGCAGTGGCGCCAACGCGTGCGGGTGGCCGGACGGGTCCGTTCCGTCCGGGTCCAGCCGCGGGCGGGCACGTCGAACCTCGAGTGCCTCCTGGCCGACGACAGCGGCATGCTGCTGCTCGTGTTCCAGGGCCGTCGCAGGATCCCGGGCATCCAGCCGGGCGCGCGCCTCGTGGTCGAGGGCATGGTCGGTGACTGGGCCAGACGACAGGCCATCCTGAACCCGGACTACGAGCTCATCGCCGGGCCTGAGGCGGCGAACGAGCCCACCTGAGTCAGACCGCCACGGCACCGCCGCCGGGCGATTCTTGCCCCCGGACCCCGTTGTCACTATGTTCTCCCCGATTGCCGGAACTCGGCGCGCGCTGCGTGCCCCGGCTCTCGGCCGTCCGGCCGTGGCTTCGCAACGGGGGGGATCCCGTTCCCTCGTCGTACGCGATGTGACGCGCCGCGTGTCCGGGTGATGATCGAACGTAACCGCGCTGTACACCGAAGGGAGCCGCACGATGACCCACCTCCTGGCTGAAGGGGGTTACCAGGTATTCACGTTGGGGAGCAACGAGAAGATCTGGCTGTACTTCGCGATCGCCTGTGCGGTCGCCGCCATCGTCGTGGCCCTGTTCCTCGTCCGGGGCGTCATCGCCGCCGACCAGGGCACCGCCACCATGCAGGACATCGCCAAGGCGATCCAGGAAGGTGCCGAGGCGTTCCTGGCCCGTCAGTTCAAGACCATCGGCATCATCATCGTGCCGCTGGCCGTCCTCATCTTCTTCACGGCGACCAAGGTGACCCACACGGTGACCCACATCGGGATCTTCGGTGGTGGCGTGGTCGTGGTCCGGCACACCGTGGTCGACCTCACCTTCGTGCAGGCCGGGATCTACCGGGTGATCTGCTTCCTGGCAGGAGCCGTGTGCTCCGGGCTCACCGGGTTCATCGGTATGAGCCTGGCCGTGCGGGGGAACGTCCGGACCGCGGCAGCGGCCCGGGAGGGCAAGATGGCCCCGGCGCTCAAGGTGGCCTACCGCACCGGTGCCATCACCGGCCTGCTGTGCGTGGGCCTCGGCCTCCTCGGCGCCACGGTGATCGTCCTCATCTTCCAGAACACGGCCACGGCCGTGCTCATCGGCTTCGCCTTCGGCGCCTCGCTGCTCGCACTGTTCATGCGGGTCGGCGGTGGGATCTTCACCAAGGCCGCCGACGTGGGCGCCGACCTGGTGGGCAAGGTCGAGGCCGGGATCCCCGAGGACGACCCCCGCAACGCTGCGACCATCGCCGACAACGTCGGCGACAACGTCGGCGACTGTGCCGGCATGGCCGCCGACCTCTTCGAGTCCTACGTGATCACCATCATCGCCGCCGTGATCCTCGGCGTCACCGCCTTCACCTCGATCCACCGGGGTGCCGATGCGGCCAAGACGGTCATCTTCCCGATCGCCATACCGGCCATCGGCATCCTGGCCACCATCGTGGGCGTCTTCGTGGTGCGGGCCGGAAAGAATGACCGGAACGCCATGGCCCCGATCAACCGGGGCGTGTGGACCGCCGCCATCCTCACCATCGCGGGTTCCGCCGTGGTGGCCGGCGCCTACCTCCACTACTGGAAGGCGTTCTATGCGGTGCTGACCGGCGTCGTCCTCATGCTCGTGGCCAGCCAGATCACCGAGCACTTCACGTCGACGGAGCGGGGCCCGGTCAAGGAGGTCGCCGAGACGGCGCGCACGGGTCCGGCCACCCTCACCCTGTCCGGCATCGCGCTCGGTCTCGAGTCGTCCGTGTGGGCCATCATCGCCATCGTGCTCGCCATCGCGGTGTGCATCGGCCTCGGTGGCGGCAACATCGAACTCACCCTCTACCTGGTGGCACTGACCGGCATCGGTCTCCTGTCGACGGCCGGCATGATCGTCTCCGAGGACAGCTTCGGCCCGGTCTCGGACAACGCGGCCGGCGTGGCCGAGATGTCTGGCGAATTCACCGGCGAAGCCGAGCGGGTGATGGTCAGCCTCGACGCCGTCGGCAACACGACCAAGGCCGTGACCAAGGGTGTGGCCATCGGATCGGCCGTCATCGCCTCGGTCGCGCTGTTCGCCTCGTTCATCGAGACGATCGGCCAGCAGCTGAAGCTCCCACAGGTGGGCAACGCCCTCTTCAACCTGCCGGCGACCTCGATCAACGTCTCGCACCCGACGACGTTCATCGGCATCCTCATCGGTGGATCGATCGCGTTCATCTTCAGTGCGTTGGCGATCCGTGCCGTGGGGCGCTCCGCAGGCACCGTCGTCCAGGAGGTGCGCCGCCAGTTCCGGGAGCATCCGGGGATCATGGACTACACGGAAAAGCCCGAGTACGGCAAGGTCATCGCCATCTGCACCACGGCGAGCCAACGCGAGCTGGCGACCCCGGCACTTCTGGCCATTCTCTCGCCGGTCATCGTCGGCTTCGGTATCAGCTACTTCGCCCTCGGGGCGTTCCTGGTCGGCGCGATCCTGACCGGGCAGCTGATGGCCAACTTCCTCTCCAACTCCGGTGGAGCCTGGGACAACGCCAAGAAGTACATCGAGGACGGCCACGAGGGCGGCAAGGGCTCCGAGGCCCACAAGGCCGCCGTCATCGGCGACACCATCGGTGACCCGTTCAAGGACACCGCCGGACCTGCGCTCAACCCGTTGATCAAGGTGATGAACCTCGTGTCGCTCCTGATCCTCCCGGCCGTCATCACCCTCTCCCACCACACGGGGGCCCGGCTGGCGATCGCCGGTGTCTCGCTCGTGGTCCTGCTCGGCGGGATCGCCTTCTCCAAGCGCAAGACGGAGAACATGGACGAGGCCCCGGCCCCGCAGGCAGAAGTGGCGCCCGTAGCCTGACAAGGGCCTGTCGGGACCGGGAACGGGTGCCCCGGGGTACCCTGGACCGTCCCGGGACCAAGCAACAGATCTGATCGTCCACCGGGGCCTGAGGGCCCCGGTGGCGCGTTGTCGGCCTTGACAAGGCCTCGCACTACCGTTCACCCTTGCCCACAGCGATGCCACCCACCGACCTGACAGAGACGACCAGCGACAGCCCTGACGAGGCGTCCGCCCCCGAGGACGGAGCCCTCACCCGACGCCGCGCCCGTGGGGGCTCGAAGAAGCTCGTCATCGTCGAGTCCCCGGCCAAGGCCAAGACCATCGGAGGCATGCTCGGTCCGGACTACGTGGTCGAGTCGTCGATCGGCCACATCCGGGACCTCGCCACCCGCAAGGAGCTGCCCGAGGCGTTCAAGCACGAGTCGTGGGCCGACCTGGCGGTCGACGTCGACAACGGGTTCAAGCCCGTCTACATCGTGTCGCCCGAGAAGAAGTCCCAGGTGTCGATGCTCAAGCGGCTCGCCCGGGATGCGGGCGAGGTCTACCTGGCGACGGACGAGGACCGCGAGGGGGAGTCCATCGCCTGGCACCTGAGCCAGGTGCTCGGCCTTCCCGAGGACACGCCACGGATGGTGTTCCACGAGATCACGCCCCAGGCCATCCAGCGTGCGATCGACGAGTGCCGGACCATCGACTCGCACCTGGTCGAGGCCCAGGAGGCCCGCCGGATCTTCGACAGGATCTACGGCTTCAAGCTCTCCGACGTCATGCGCCGCAAAACGAACGGCCGTTCGGCCGGCCGGGTGCAGAGCGTGGCCACCCGCATGGTCGTCGACCGCGAGCGCGAGCGGATGGCCTTCCACTCGGCCGGCTGGTGGGGGATCGACGCCACCGTCACCGCCGAGGGCGAGGCCGCCCGCACGGCGGGGAGCGACCTGTCGCCGAGTTTCGCCGCCTCCCTCCTGGCCGTGGACCACACCCCACTCGCCGGGGGGAAGGACTTCGACTCGTCGGGCCGCCTGACCGCACAGGACTCGGTCGTCGTGCTGGACGAAGGGGCGGCCCGGGCCCTGGCCACCGGGCTCGAGGGGGTGCCACTGACCGTCTCGTCCATGACCCACAAGCCGTACCGCCGTTCGCCCCGCGCCCCGTTCATCACCTCCACGCTCCAGCAGGAGGCGGGTCGCAAACTCCGCTTCAGCTCGAAGCGGACCATGTCGGTCGCCCAGCACCTCTACGAAGAGGGCTGGATCACCTACATGCGGACCGACTCCACCACGCTGTCCGAGCAGGCTCTGACGGCGGCACGGGCCCAGGCCACGGCCATGTACGGGCCTGCCTACGTGCCGGCGGCACCCCGGCACTACAACAAGAAGGTCAAGAACGCCCAGGAGGCGCACGAGGCCATCCGGCCGGCAGGCGAGACCTTCCGCACGCCTGACGAGGCCGCCCGCTCCCTGTCGGGTGACGAGCACCGCCTGTACGACCTGATCTGGAAGCGGACCCTGGCATCGCAGATGGCCGACGCCACCGGGACCAGCGCGCAGGTGCGCCTCACCGGCACAGCCACCGTCGACGGCGCGGCTCGCCCCGTCGAGTTCGGCGCCTCGGGCACCGTCATCGAGTTCCCCGGGTTCCAGCGGGCCTACGTGGAGGGTGAGGACGACCCGGAGGCCGAACTGGCCGACCGCGAAGTGCACCTGCCGCCGATGGCCGAGGGCGACCCGGCAAGCCTGTCGGCCGTCGACCCCGGCGGGCACGCCACCCAGCCGCCGGCCCGATACACCGAGGCGTCGCTGGTGAAGGCCATGGAGGAGATCGGGGTGGGTCGCCCCTCCACCTACGCGAGCATCGTGTCGACGATCCTCGACCGCGGCTACGTCTGGAAGAAGGGGTCGGCCATGGTGCCGTCTCTGACGGCCTTCGGTGTGGTCGCCCTGCTGGAGCAGCACTTCGCCGACCTGGTCGACTACGGGTTGACCGCGTCGATGGAGGATGACCTCGACGAGATAGCCGGGGGTGCCGAGGACATGGCCCAGTGGCTGGGCGAGTTCTGGTTCGGTCCGGACGGTCACGGAGGGCTGCGGGACCAGGTCGCTGACAACCTCGACGCCATCGACGCCGCTGCCGTCAACGCCGTCCCGATCGGCACGGCCAGCGACGGCCAGGAGATCGTGGCCCGATCGGGCAAGTACGGCCCGTACCTGAAGAAGGGCGACGAGACCGTCTCCATCCCGGAGGACCTGGCGCCGGACGAGCTCACGGTCGAGCGGGCCGAGGAGCTGCTGGCCGCCCCGTCGTCCGATCGGGTGCTCGGCACCGATCCCGAGTCGGGTCTCGACGTCCAGGTCAAAGCCGGGCGTTTCGGTCCCTACGTCCAGCTGGGCGAACTGGTCGACGGCGGTCCCAAGCCACGTACGTCGTCGCTGTTCGCCTCGATGTCGTCGGCCACGGTCACCTTCGAACAGGCGCTCGAGCTGTTGAGGATCCCCCGTGTCGTCGGCATCGATCCCGCCGACGGTCAGGAGATCGTGGCCCACAACGGGAAGTTCGGCCCGTACCTGAAGAAGGGGACGGACTCCCGCAGCCTGTTGACCGAGGATCAGCTGCTGACCGCGACGGTCGACGAGGCACTCGCCCTGTTCGCGCAGCCCAAGACGAGGGGTCGCAACGCGAAGGGACCGTTGCGCGAGATGGGACCCGACCCCGACACGGGACTGCCGATGGTGGTCAAGGACGGACGATTCGGCCCGTACGTCACCGATGGCACGACGAACGCGTCGCTGCGTCGCGGGGACGACGTCGAGGACTTGACTGTGGAGCGGGCCGCCGAGCTCCTGGCCGAGCGTCGTGCGGCGGGACCGTCGAAGAAGAAGGCGGCCAAGAAGAAGGCCCCGGCCAAGAAGAAGGCGGCGACCAAGAAGGCTCCAGCGAAGAAGACGGCCCCGGCCACGAAGGCGGCAGCCACGAAGAAGGCCGCCGCCAAGGCCGTCCCGGTGGTTGCGGTCCCGGGCGCCGACGACGAGGGGTGACCGTCCCCCGGGGCCGCCTCGTTGCCCTCGAGGGCATCGACGGCTGCGGGAAGTCCACCCAGGCCCGGCTCCTCGCCGGACGTCTCGGTGCCGTCTCCACCTTCGAACCGGGAGCCACGCCCCTCGGGGCGTCGCTCCGGACGCTCCTGCTCGACCGGGACGGTGACCCGGTGGTGCCGCGTGCGGAGGCGCTGATGATGGCGGCCGACCGTGCCCAGCACGTCGCCGAGGTCATCATTCCGGCGCTCCAGGCGGGGCGGTGGGTGGTGACCGACCGCTTTTCGGCCTCCACTCTCGCCTACCAGGGCTACGGGCGCGGTCTCGACCGTGCGGCACTCGACGCACTCGTCGGCTGGGCGACCGGTGGGCTCCGTCCCGACCTCACCGTCCTGTTCGACCTGCCCGTGGAGGTGGCCGCGTCGCGCCGCCGGGGCGACGGCGACGACCGGATGGAAGCTGAGGGCCTGGCGTTCCAACGGCGGGTAGCCGATGGCTTCCTGGCCATGGCCGCCGAGCGACGCGACCCGTGGCTGGTGGTCGACGGCACCCTGGCGGTCGACGAGTTGGCGGCCACGCTCTGGGATGCCGTCGGGAACCTGGCCGGTCCGGACGGTCTCCCGTGAGCACGCCGGGCACGACCCGCATGCCGAACCCGGCGCTGTTCGCCGGGGTGGTGGGCCAGGAACGGGCGGTGGCGCAGCTGGAGTCGGCCGCCCGCCACCCGGTCCACGCCTACCTGTTCCACGGCCCCCCCGGTTCGGGCAAACGTGCCGCCGCCCGGGGCCTGGCCGCCGCCCTGCTCTGCCCCGACGGTGGGTGCGGTGTGTGCAACTCGTGCCGCCGGGCGCTGGCCGGCACCCATCCGGACCTGGTCACCGTCGAGCGGTCGGGAGCGTCGTTGGATGTCGACGACGCCCGGGAGATCACCGCGCGGGCGCAGCGTCGGCCACTGGAGTCGTCCCGACAGGTACTGCTCGTGCCCGACGTCCACCTGGCCCTCAAGGCGGCGCCGGCGTTGCTCAAGACCGTCGAGGAGCCGCCGCCATCGACGGTGTTCATCCTGCTGGCCGACGACCTGTCCCCGGGACTCGCCACCATCGTCAGCCGGTGCGTCCGGGTGCCGTTCGTCCCCGTTGCCCCCGGCGTGGTGGAGGCGTGGCTGATCGGGCGCGGGGTCGCCGCTCCGGTGGCCGCGTCGGTGGCGGCGTCATCGGGGGGCAACCTGGACAGGGCCCGCCTCCTGGCCGACGATCCCGGGTTCACCGACCGCCGCAGTCGGTGGCACGAGGTGCCGGACCGACTCGACGGATCGGGGGCCATGGCGGTGTCGGCGGCCGATGAGCTCCTGGCCCTGGCCGACGGTGCGCTGGCACCGCTGCGCGACGAGCACGCCCGAGAGCTGGCTGCGCTCGAGGAGCAGGCCGAGGCCACGGGGGCTCGCGGAGTCCCGGGACGCAAGGGCGTCGACGACCGTCACAAACGCGAGGAGCGCCGCTGGCGTACCGACGACCTGCGGATGGGACTCGCTGCGTTGGCCGACGCGTACCGGGACCGCATGATCGTGACGGTGGCAGCGGCCGGACCGCCGGGCTCGTCGGGGGCCGGCGTGGAGCGCCGCCGGGCTGCCGGGCACGTCGAGGCGGTACACCGGGCGTCGGCCGCGCTGTCCCGCAACGTCCGGGAGGACCTGCTGCTCGAGGCCCTGATGGTCGAGTTGTCGGGGATGCTCGACTAGGTCCGACCCGTCGTCGCGGGTGCATGCGGGCTGTCCCGCGGTAACCAATCCGGAGGGTGGCCGCGGCGCGGGTAACGTACTACCCCGGAAGATCGGCAGACGGGCGGAAGCGGGGCACTCCGGTGCGCCGCTTCCGGTCGGGCGTCGGATGTTCCACTGCCTGGGTAGCTCAGTCGGTAGAGCAACGCACTCGTAATGCGTAGGTCAGGAGTTCGATTCTCCTCCCAGGCTCCAGAGGTCGGAGGCACGTGTGGCCGAGGACGATTTCAGGTCGTCCCTCGCTTGGCGGGAGTGGTGAGCGGTCGGTGCGAGCGCCGATCATGCCCTTGAACTGGTGGTTCTTCTCACCAGAGCCCGGATCAGGGGTGGCCGCCGGGAGCGGGGGCGGCACGGCGGGCTCGCTCCCCCGCCCGGTGTCCGCCGGTCCCGAACCCCTGATGAGTGCCCCGCTCCTGGTTCGCCCCGTTGGCTGCAAGGGACGCAGGGTCACCAGGGGGCGAGGGTGCCGTCCCAGGACCAGAGGGCGCCGGTCGGGGCCCCGTCGGGTAGCAGCGCGAGGCGCACCGCACCCTCCGCCGCCTCGGCGGGGTCGCCACCGCTGGTCATGCCGGCGATGAGATTCGTCTTCCGCAGGCCGGGCGCGAGTGCGTTCACGAGGATGCCGTCCGCCTCGAGCGCCTGTGCGGTCAGCAGGGTGATCGCGTTCACCGCGGTCTTCGACGAGCGGTAGGCGAGGCCGCCGCCCTTGACCCGCCGCCAGTCGAACTGGGGATTGTCGCCGCCGGTCCAGGCGAGTGAGCCGGTGCCGCTCGAGATATTGACGATCCGCGGATGGTCGGCGCGTCGGAGCGCGGGAAGGAACGCCTGCGTCACGGCGACGAGTCCGAAGACGTTCGTCTCGTAGGCGCGACGGAGTTGCTCCACGGACGTATGCGAGATGTCCTCGCCTCCCGGGTTGACACCGGCATTGTTCACGAGCACATCGAGCCGGTCGACCTCGGCCGCTGCGGCCATGATCGAAGGCTCATCGGTCACGTCGATCAGCACCGGTCGGGCGCCCGGTCCGAGCCGTGCACAAGCGTCGGCACCCGCGGAGGCGTTCCGGGTGCCGACCAGCACGTCCAGGCCGGCGGCGAGTAGCTGCTTCGCGATCTCGAACCCGATCCCGCTGTTCGCGCCGGTGACGAGGGCGATGCGGTTGGCGTCACTCATGCGGTCCTCCAAATCCAACTCCAACGGTGTAGTTGGAATCCTATAGGCTGGGGGGATGACTTGGGACACCGAGGGCACGCGCCGCAAGCTGCGGGACGCAGCCGTGGCGGAGTTCGCGGCACACGGCTTCGAGGGAACGTCGATGCAGGCGATCGCCGAGCGGTCCGGCGTCAACAAGGAGCGTCTGTACGCCTACTTCGGTGACAAGCGCGCGCTGTGGGACACGGTGCTCGCAGGGGAGCTCGAGCGGCTCGCCGCCGCCGTGGACGTGACCGGTGCCGGGCTCGACGACATCGGCGAGTTTGCCGGCGCCACCTTCGACTACCACGCGGACCATCCAGAGCTCGCCCGGCTGCTCCAGTGGGAGGGGCTGCAGGGTGGACCGCCCGCCGACGAAGCCGGGCGGGCCGCCCACTACCGGGAGAAGGTGAGGCGCTTCGCGGCGGCGCAGAATTCCGGCGTGCTCGCCCCGGGGCTCGAACCGCCCCACATGGTCTTCGCTCTGATCGCGCTCGCGGCCTGGTGGCGGACGGTGCCGCAGCTCGCCAGCATGATCACGGGAGCGAGCCCCGACGACCCGGCTGAGCGAGCCGGGCGCCGCGCCTTCGTCGTCGAAGCGGCGCGCCGGCTCGCAGCCCCACGCTGACGCCGACGTCACGGGCCACGGCGGCGGTCGGTGCGGACGGGATCGCACCCGCCCCGTCGACCTGCTGCCTGTTGGCGAGGACGAGGAGCCGGAACGACGACGGGTCCACCGCAAAGGACCAACGACCCTGGTCTCACCACCGCTCCGGGGGCACGCTCTGGACATGAGTTCCGCCGAACCGACCCACGCCGACCGGCACCGGGGTCACCCCGGAGGTGGCTCGGCCGGGATCCGTTTCGACGACCGGCCACTGCTCGTCTTCTGGGAGACCACCACTGCCTGTGACCTGGCCTGCCGCCACTGCCGGGCGTGCGCCGTGTCCGAGCCCCGACCCGGCGAGCTGACGACGGAGGAGGGTCGGAACCTCATCGACGAGCTGGCCGCCGTGGGCCGGCCCCGTCCGATCCTGGTCCTGACCGGCGGTGACTGCCTGAAGCGGCCCGACCTGCTCGAGCTGGTGTCCCACGCGGAGGCCCGGGGTGTGCCGGTCGCCCTGGCCCCGTCGGTCACCCCGCTGCTGGAGGACGAGATCCTCAACCAGGTCCGGGCCCACGGGGTCACCACGGCCTCGCTGAGCCTCGACGGGGCCGGTCCCGCCACCCACGACGGGGTGCGGGGGATCCCTGGGCACTTCGACCGGACCATCGACGCCATCGCCCGGCTCCGCCGACAAGGATTCACCGTGCAGGTCAACACCACCGTGATGGCCCCCAACCTCGAGGAGCTCGGCGACGTCGCCGTGCTTCTCCACGGTCTGGGCGTCGACATCTGGGAGGTGTTCTTCCTCATCACCACCGGACGTGGGGTCGACGTCGCCGAGACGACGTCGTATCAGAACGAGGACGTCTGCGAGTTCCTGGTCGACGCCTCCCGCTACGGGTTCACCGTCCGCACCGTCGAGGCGCCGTTCTTCCGTCGGGTGGCTGCCGAGCGTCGGCACCGTCCGGCCCGGGGAGGCTCCCTCTACAGCCGGCTGCACCAACGCCTGGTCTCCCAGCTCGGCGAGCCGTCCGCACCGGTCCGGGCTCCGAGTGCCGCCACCCGTGACGGAAAGGGCATCGTGTTCGTCGCCGCCGACGGCGACATCTACCCGTCCGGCTTCATGCCGCTCCGGCTGGGCAACGTCCGGGTCGACGGGTTGCTCGACGTGTACCGCACCCACCCGACCCTCCGGGCCATCCGGGGTGCGTCCTTCCATGGGCCGTGCGGGGTGTGTACCTACGCGGAGCGCTGCGGCGGGTCCCGTGCCCGGGCACTGGCCGCCACCGGCGATCCCCTGGGATCGGACCCGGGGTGCCCGATCGTCACGCTGTCCTCCCCTCGCCGCGGCAAGGCGAGCGTGTCCACGCTCGACGAGCGATGGAGGCCGGGACCCATCGGGACGGACGGTTCCGACTGACGTAGCTGCCGGCGGTGCGCCCTCCGCCGGGTCGGTCGGCGCCCGGCTGCACGGGTGTCGTCCCGGTCGGCACCGGGCCCGTGGCACCGGTCGTAGGGGACCCGGATGGAGCGGAAGCTGCCACCGGCGCCGAGCCCGCAGCACACGACGACGGCCAACCGGGCCGGCACGCCGGACGTGGAGCGGGCGGACAGCGAGCACGGAGGGGGAGATCGAGGACCGATCGGCTCCTCGGAGGGGATTCCGCGGGACGTCCCACCACCTGACCCTTCCCCGTTGCATGCAGGAACCACACGTGAACACATCGGGGTGACGTGTCCCGTGTGGAAACTCCGGTCCGGGGTAGGTCACGGGCATGGCACCCACACGACGAATCGCCCGCCCGTTGCTCGCCTCCGTCTTCATCGCCGGGGGTGTCGACGCCTTACGCGACCCGGAGGCAAAGGCCAAGGCCGCCCAGGTGGTCACGGTCCCGCTGTCCCGGCAGTTCCCGGCGTTGCCCGACGATCCGGAGCTGCTCGTGCGGATCAACGGCGCGGTGCAGGTCGGTGCAGGGGTGCTCCTGGCGGTGGGTCGCTTCCGTCGATTGGCGGCGGTCGCCCTGATCGCCTCGATCATCCCCACCACCTACGCGGGACACCGCTTCTGGGAGGAGGACGACGACGTCACCCGGGCTCAGCAGCAGGTCCACTTCCTGAAGAACCTCGGTCTCCTGGGTGGCCTGATCCTGGCGGCCGCCGACACCGAGGGCGAGCCCTCCCTCGGATGGCGGGCCCGTCGACGTGCCGCAAGGATCGGTGCAGCCGTCGCCATCGGCAAAGGCTCCGGTTCGTCCTCGGCCAGGGGTGTGGGCAGTTCGGTGGCCGACGGCGCCGGCACCCTGGCCCGACATGCGCAGGACGCGGCCGTCGAGGTCGGTCGACACCTCGATCATGGGGCATCCAGGGCCTCACACCACGCCCAGGACATCGCGATCCGGGCCGCACGGCAGGCCGACCTGACCGGACGGCACCTCGCGGACACCCTGCCGGGCGCCGGGCAGCAGTTGGGCGACGTCCTCGCCGGGGTCCGTCAGCGCGCGTCGGACTCCGTCTCGCAGGCCGCCCTCCTGTCCCGGTAGCCCCTGCGTTCCGCTGCGTCGGTCGGGGGTGACCGCGGTCCCACGGTCTGACGGCAGCCCCCCTCCTCGTCGTGCCCGGGCCCGGACCGATTGACGCACCCACAGGCGACTGGAAACATGTCCGCACGGGACCATCCGTTCCGTGGACGAGGAGGACCCATGTCGGTGGAGCAAGGCGACCCACGACGTTCACGGTCGAAAAGGGCCCGGTACCCGTTGATCGGTGTCGGCATCCTGATGGGGTCCACGTTGGTGGCCTCCCACGGCCTGACGCCCGCCGGTGCCGTCGAGTCGACCACCACGCTGACGACGGGATGGTCCTGGTACAGCGGTACCGCCGAGGCGCTGGTCGAGCAGGTACCCGTGGGCACGTGCTCTGCGTCGTTTGCCGTCACGGGGGCACGAGGCGGACCCGGAAACGACTTCGGCGGTGGCGGTGCACAGGGTGGAGCCGGCGGTGAGGCCGCCGGTTCGACCACCGTGACCCCAGGCGAGTCGTACACCGTGGACATCGGAGGTCCCGGTGCCGGTGGTGGAGGAACCAACAGCCAGTCGGCCAGCACGAACCCGGGCGGGATCAGCGATGCCCCTGGTGGTGAGGGTGTCGGAGGAGACGCCGGCGGCTGGCACCAGGGACGCACCAATCCCGAGTACGCCCAGAACGGTGCAGGTGGCGGGGCCGCCTCGTTCCTGTTCCTCGGCACCGCTTCGCCGACGGTCGGCTCGACCCCGCTCCTGGTGGGCGCCGGTGGAGGCGGTGCGGGCTCGGGCAATGCACTCTTCTCGACCGATCCGATCACCACCGCGTCCGGAGGTGCCGGAGGCGCCGGGGGTGCATCCGGTGCGAACGGGGCCGCAGGTGCGCCGGACGTGAGCGTGACGGGCGGGACCGGTGCCACATCCGCCTCGGGCGGTACGGGTGGGAACGGTGACGTGGCCGGTACCAACGGCGCCACGAATGCCGGTGGTGGCGACGGAGGCACGGGAGGCGTGCAGACGAACGGGGACCTTGCAAACATCGGTGGCGGTGGTGGCGGCGGCGGCGGGTGGACCGGCGGCGGCGGCGGTGGCTCGTCCTACATCTACGCGGGAGGTGCCGGTACCGGCTCGACCCAGAGCGGTGGCAACGGTGCAGGCGGCGGTGGGGGGACCAACTACGTCGGTACGTCGGTGACTGACCCGTCGTCGACCACCGGAACGACCGGCTCAGGACTGACTGCCGGGTACACCGCGTGCACGGTCTCGGCCACCACGGCCTCTCCGTTCAGCGCTCCGCTGGCCACCTCCGACCCGGCGTCGAGTCCGACACTCGACTGGTCCGTGACCTCGGGGGCATTGCCGCCGGGACTCTCCCTCACCGCGTCCGGATCGTCCGAGTCCCTCGTGGGAACGCCGACGACTCCCGGTCACTACACGGCCACGATCGGCGCCTACGACACCTCGAGCGGCGTGACCGGTCAGGTCGTGGTGCCGTTCACCGTGGCGTCGACTCCTCCGCCCAACCCACGGCTCCAAGGGTTCCGTGACGTAGGTGAGGACGGCGGCGTGTTCGACTTCGGCAACGATCCCTACGAAGGTTCGGTGCCGGGTCTCCACATCCAGGTGTCCGACATCACCGGGATCTCGGCGACGACTGACGACGACGGCTATTGGGTTGCGGGAGCCGACGGCGGGGTGTTCGCATTCGGTGACGCCGGCTTCCTCGGCTCGCTGCCGGCACTGGGCACCCGTGTCAGCGATGTGGTGAACATCGCCGCCACCCCGGATGGGGGTGGTTATTGGTTGGTCGGTGCCGACGGGGGTGTGTTCGCCTTCGGTGACGCCGGGTTCCATGGCTCACTGCCCAGCCAAGGGACGACGGCCCACGACATCGTCGGCCTCGCACCGACTCCCAGCGGCGGTGGCTACTGGTTGGTCGGCGCCGACGGCAGTGTCTACGCCTTCGGCGATGCGGTCCTCCACGGCTCGGAGGCCGGCCAGCCCCTCGCCGCCCCGATCACCGGCGTCGCGGCGACCACGGACGGCGGCGGCTACTGGCTGGTGGGCGCCGACGGCGGTGTCTTCGCCTTCGGCGACGCTCCCTTCGTCGGATCGGCCGCCGGTTCGGCGTTGGCCGCCCCGGTGGTCGGCATCGCCCCGACCCAGACCGGGCTCGGGTACTGGCTCGCCGCGCGGAATGGCGGATCGCTCTTCTTCGGTGACGCCGCCGACCTCGGGAACGCGGCCGGTCTCCACCTCAACGCGCCGATCGCCAACGAAGGGAACTGACGGTTGCCCTGCGCCGGACCGGCGCCGCTGCCCGCCGCCCGGTTTGGACGGGCTGTTTCGAGGGCAGCATTGTCAGCATGCAACCCTCGTCACGACAACCGTGCCCTCGAACCGGTCGGCGCTGGGCCGCCGGTGTGCTGATGGGCGCCGCGGTCCTCCTCGCGGCCTGCAGCAGCTCGCAGGTAGCGTCGACCACGACGACGGAGAACGTGCAGCGTCCCTCGGCTGCGGCTTCCCCGACCGTGACCCTGAACGGCTCGCAGCCGGCCGGCTCGACGGTGAAGGTCGACCGGGTCGACCTGCCCCGGACCACGACCGGGAGCAGCGGTGGCGTCGTGGCCATCTGTGCGAACGCCAACGGCGTCCCGGGAACCTGCGACGCATACGCCACCATCCCGAACGGCATCGCCCTGGATGTGACGATCCACGCACCGACCGCACTCGTGGCCGGTCCCTACATCGTCGGGGTCTACTACGCCCAGGGGTTGCCCAGCGGTGACCAGCATCCGGCCGCCATCGCGAAGGTGCAGCTGACCTGACACGTCTCCTGCTGGCCGCGGCGCCACGGTCACTCGCGGTGGCGACAAGTGCGGTTGCATGCGGCCTGTGGAATGCTGAACCACTGGTCAACCCGTGAGTGGGCTGCATGCCCGTCATCGGTCGACCGGACATCGACTGCACGTCCAGAAGGAGTAGCCCGTGAGCCACCGTCGATCCGTCGTCGCACTAGCCACCTTGGGCCTGGTCGCCGGGATCGCCCTTCCTGCTGCGGCCGCCACCGACGCCGCTGCGGCTCCGGCCGCCACCGTCGCCCTGGCCGGCTCGAGCTCGCCGGCCGCGGATCGCACGGCCCGCGTGGGTTCGGTCCCCGCATCCAGCGCGGTCGACTTCGAGTTGGTGCTCGCACCCCGTGCGCCGGCCGCCGCCCGGGACTTCGCCAAGGCGGTCTCCACGCCGGGCAACCCCTCCTACCGGCGATACCTCACCGCGGCCCAGTGGGAGGCGAAGTTCTCGCCGTCCGCCGCACAGGTGGCGTCGGTGACCGCGTGGCTCGTACAGGAGGGCCTCCAGGTCGGCTCGGTGTCGGCCGATCGCCTGGACGTCGCTGCCTCAGGCTCGGCCGCCCTGGTGGAACACGCCTTCGGCACGTCGCTCTCGCTCCATGACGTCGGCGGGCACACGCTCCGACTGGCCGACACCAGTCTGTCGGTCCCGGCCGACCTGGCCGGCGTGGTCGTGGGCGCCTCGGGCGTCAGCCAGACCGTGGCCACCCCCGATCTGGCCACCGACGGCCCATCGGCCGCCGCGGGTACGGACGCCGCACAACCCCCGGGCTACCGCACGCCGCAGCCCTGTGGCACCTACTTCGGCCAGCAGACCGACAGCGTCCAGCCGCCCTACGGCGACGGATACCCGTATCCGGCCTCCTACGCCGTCTGCGGCTACACGCCGTCCCAGCTCCGCTCGGCTTACGACCTGCCCGACCAGGTAGCCGGTGGGGCGGACGGCACGGGTGAGACCGTAGCGGTCATCGACAGCTACGTCTCGCCCACGCTCGGCGCGGACGCGGCCCAGTACGCCTCGGTGGAGGACCCCGGCCATCCGTACGCCCCGGGGCAGTTCAGCGAACTGCTGCCGGCGAAGTTCGATCAGCGAAAGCTGTGCGGGGCGACCGGTTGGTACGGCGAGCAGACACTCGACGTCGAGTCGGTCCATGCCACGGCCCCTGGTGCCAAGATCCTCTATGTCGGGGCCTCCGACTGCCTCGACTCGCTCTATACCAGCCTGCAGACCGTCATCGACGGCGGGTTGGCCAACGTGATCACCGACTCGTGGGGCGACGACGGTGGTGACCTGCTCGACGACGTGGCCACGCGGACGTCGGTCGACGACATGTTGCAGATGGCTGCCGGTACCGGGATCAGCGTGCTGTTCTCGAGCGGTGACAACGGCGACGAGTTCACGACGCTCGGCTTCACCAGCCCCGACTACCCGGCCTCCAGCCCGTGGGTGACGGCAGTCGGCGGCACGACGTTGGAGATCGGTGCCAACGGACAGCGTACGGACGAGACCGGGTGGTCCACCGACCGCAGCCTCCTGTGCGCGAAGCAGACGCTCGGTGAGCAGGGCTGCACCGCGACCACCCTCGGCACCTGGCTCGCCCCGACCGCCGACGGAGGTTCGGGGGGCGGTACCAGCTTCAATTACACCCAACCCGCCTACCAGGCGGGCGTGGTCCCGAACACCCTGGCCACCCGCAACTCGGCAGTTACGGGACCGGCCCCGTACCGTGTCGTACCCGACATCGCGATGGATGCCGACCCGGGGACCGGATTCCTGGTGGGGGAGACCCAGCACTTCCCGGACGGCACCTACTACGACACCTACCGGATCGGCGGTACCAGCGTCGCGTCGCCGTTGTTCGCCGGGACCGTGGCGGTGGCGGACCAGGTGGCGGGCACGCAGCTCGGCTTCCTCGACCCCTCCCTCTACGCCCTCCACACCTCGACGCCCTCGGCCATCTACGACACCGTTCCCTCCGGTCCCCAGGACCAGGCGCGGGTGGACTACGCCAACTCCATCTCGTCGAAGCGGGGGTTCGTCTACAGCACCCGGTTCATCGACTACCAGGGACCGGAGACCTACTGCGACGGGACGGGCAACTGTGCCACCCGGAATGTCGACCTCTCGGTGCTGCCGGGCTACGACGACATGACGGGCCTCGGGGCACCTTCCGCCGGGTTCACCACCGACCTCGGCAAGTCCTGAGCCCGACGGTCCGTCCGGGACGACGGAGGACCCGTCGACCGGGGCGCCGGCCCGGTCGCTCTGCTTGACTGGCCGGGTGACCGACACCTACCGACGCATCCTTCTCGCCGCCCGCCCCCACGGCCTGGTGGACGACACGATCCTCACCGTCGACGACACAGCTGAGGTTCCCGAACCCGCCGAGGGGCAGGCCCTGGTTGCCGTGCGCCACCTGTCGATCGACCCGACGATCCGTACCTGGATGGACGACGCCCCCGGGTACCTCCCGCCCATCGCCATCGGCGACGTCGTCCGGAGCGGGGGACTGGGTGAGGTGGTGGCCAGCCGCACCGATGCCCTGTCGGTGGGGGACACCGTGTTCGGCATGCTGGGCTGGCAGGAGTACACCCTGGTCGACGGGGCCGACGGGTCGCTGTCGGTGGTCCCGGCGGGGATCGAGCCGGCGGTCGTGCTCGGAGTCCTCGGTGTGACGGGAATGACCGCCTACTTCGGCATGCGCGACATCGGCCGCGTCGGCGACGGCGACACCGTCGTGGTGTCCGGCGCCGCAGGGGCTACCGGCTCGGTGGCCGGCCAACTGGCCAGGATCGCCGGGGCCGGCAACGTGGTCGGGATCGCCGGCGGCGCCGACAAGTGTGCGTGGCTCGTCGACGAGCTCGGCTTCGACCACGCCATCAACTATCGGGACGAGGACGTCGGCTCCCGGTTGCGGGCGACCTGCCCCCGGGGCGTCGACGTGTACTTCGACAATGTCGGCGGAACGATCCTCGACGCCGCACTCGCGAACCTCGCGATGCACGCCCGTGTGGTGCTGTGCGGCGCCATCTCGCAGTACAACGAGGACCGCCCGGTCGGGCCGAAGAACTATCTCCAGCTGATCGTGACCCGGTCCCGGATGGAGGGATTCCTGATCCTGGACTACCTGGACCGCTTCCCCGGGGCGCAGCTCGAGATGGCCGGCTGGGTGATGGAGGGCCGCATCCACCATCGCGAGCACGTCGTCCAGGGCCTCGATCACGCCGGCGAGGCGCTGAACCTCCTCTTCAGCGGAGGCAACACCGGCAAGGTCGTCGTGGCCGTCTGAACGGGACCCCTCCGGCGACCCGTCGTTCGGGGACGCCATCGTCCCTGCTCAGCCGGGGGTAACCCGATCGCGGCGCGAATTACGACATGCTGGTGTGGCGTTGAGCCGATCGTCGACTGACCAATTGGCATCGGGCAGGTTGCCGTCCGGGAAAGCCTTGCTAGCGATGGCCGCCGCCACGCTCGTGGTCGTCGCGTCCCTGGCCGCGGTCATCGTGCCGCGGTTCGGCAACGGCTCGGCCGCCCCGCAGATCCCGGGGAGCCCGGCGGCCCCCACCGCTGCGGAGGTCAGCCCGATCTGCTCCACCACCATCCCGGCCAAGGTTCTGGGACCGGCATCCGCGGCGCTCCCGGCCTCCCCGGTCTCGACGGTGGTGACCCCGTCGGGCGGCGTGGCCAACTTCGCCGCCACCTCGTCGGCGCTCTACGTCAACAACGGCACCCAGTTGGTCACCTACTCGCTGTCCGGAGCCCAGGAGAGCGCGTTCAACCTGCCGTCCCTGTTCACCAAGAGCTACGCCGGCACACCGGTCATCGATCCGTCGGGCGACATCTACCTCTCCTCCTACTACGGACAGAAGGTCGACAAGTTCTCGCCGTCGGGGGCACTGCTGTGGTCGGTCGACCCTGGCAACGGCAACCCGACCGCTATCTTCTCGGTGGGCACGGGGTCCAACTTCGAGCTGGTGGCGAGCCTGGTCCAGGACACGGCGTCGAGTGTGGTCCTGAGCCAATCGACCGGTGCCGAGGTCGGTAGCTTCCCCCTCATCGACAACGGCTTCGTCACCCAGGAGGCCGACGGGAACCTGCTCTACTCGGCCAACGGCTATGTCGAGACCGTCAGTTCGACGGGTCGGGTGCTGTCCACGTTCGGCGCCTCCCACATCGAGGGGAACGACGTCCACACCGGATCGGGTCAGCAGTTCTACTATCCCGCTCAGGCCGTCCAGGGGCCGGACGGGACCATCTACACCGCCGACCCGCTCTACACGGTGGAGGCAACGTCTCCCACCGGGCTACTGGAGGGCTCGACCGGGCTGGGTGGCGACCTCCACATGGGCGGGTGGAACTTCGCACTCGTCGGCAACACCTTCTACTTCCAGAGTGGCGCCCCGTTCGACAACGGGGGCGACGCCATCTCATCGTTCACGCTCACCACGCTGGACCAGTTCCTCGATTCCATCCAGGCCCCGTCGGACAAGCTCGGCTGGGGTGCCGGGCTGGCCACCCCGGCCACCGGCAACTACTTCGCCGCAGGTACGACGCCCAGCGTGGACGCCACGTTCGACCCGTGGTGGACGTCGGAGGCCGGCCACATGGAGTTGTCGTACTCGGTCGAGAACGATGCCTCGTTGTCAGCCGAGACGGTCCCCACCCCGAAGGTGCTGACGTTGCCGACCTCGGCCACCGGGCTCGCCGACGTGGCGCTGTCCCTCCCGTCGGCGGACACCGCCCCGGGTCCCTACGAGGTGCAGGCGACCCTGCTCGACACCTCGACGAGCCCGCCGACGACGGTCGGGACGACCTGCATGCCCTACACGGTCGGTGCCGCCGGTGACAGCCTGAATTTCAGCACCCTCCCGGCAGGCGCCGGTTCGGGTGGCCCGGCCGACCCGCGCGGGGTGGCGCTCACCGCCCAGCTCGGGCTGACCGGGTTGCGCAGCCTCACGGCCATCGACTGGAGCTCCGTCCTGCCGAACTGTGTCGCGTCGAACCCGACCGCGTCCACGTGCGGGGCATCCGCCATGACGTTCGCCGGATCGAGCATCGATCCCTACAAGGCCGCCTACCTGGCGAACCAGGACCACGTCGCCTACTGGATCCAGATGAGCACCGGTGACCCGGTGTCGACCGCACTGGTCACCAGTGGCTACTGGAAGGCCGATGTGGCCGCTGTGGTCGCCCACTACGCCACCGTGCCGTCGGGCTGCGGTGCGTGTGCCCCGGTCACGACCTGGGAGCCCTGGAACGAGCCGAACAACAACGGATGGGGCAACGGCGGCACCTACGCCACCTCGGTGCTCGAGCCCTTCTACGAGGCCGTCAAGTCGGTGGAGCCGGGCACGACCTCTACGGTCATCGGCGGCTCCAGCCTCGAGCCGGTGCCGTGGTGGTGGCAGCAACTGATCAACGCCGGCGGCCTGGCCTGGATGGATGTCGCCGGTATCCATCCCTACACGGGCTCGGACGATTCGTATCAGGAGGACGGGATGGCCACCCAGGTGCGCCAACTGCAGGCGCTTCTCGGCTCCAAGCCGCTGTGGTTCACCGAGGTCGGCTGGTGGGGCGACGGTGATTACAACTTCCTCAGCCAGGCCGACAACATGGCCAGCTCCCTGGTATGGCAACGGGTGCTCGGCGTGCCCGTCGAGAACTACTTCTTCGACGAGGGCGCCTGGGGCAACAACGGGATCAGCTTCTCCCTCATCCAGACGAGCAACGCGGTCGACTACGTCAAGCCGGCGGCGCTCGCCACCATGACGGAGTCGAAGTTGCTGTCGGGACGGCCCTACGTGTCGATGCCCACCACCGGCATCCCCCACGCCTACCAGGCGGACTTCGGTATGACGTCGGGTGGGACCACCCGCGTGGCCGCCGTGTGGACCGACGGCATGCCGGTCACCGGTACCGTCACCGTCACCTCGCCCTCCGGCTCCACCGACCCCGTCACGGTGACCACCGAGTACGGGGCCGCGACGACCGCCCAGGCGACGTCGGGCGCCGGCTACACCCTTCCCTTGTCCGCCCAGGTCACCTACCTGACCTATCCGGCAGGCGACACCCTGGCGATCGGACCGACCGAGGCCTACGGGACGGACGTGGCGTCGGCGGCGGCCGGAGCCTCGGCCACGGCGACCAGTGGCACCGCCTCGTCCGCCATCGACGGCGACCCGGCCGGCAATGGACTCGGATGGTCCTCCGCAAGCGGCGACACCACGCCGAGCCTGACCGACACGTTCGCCGCCACCACGACCATCGACCGGATCGTCGTCGACACCCAGTCGAACGGCTCGACCGCCTCGTCGGTCCGTGACTACACCCTGTCGGCCGACGTCGGCGGCAACTGGACGACCGTCGCCACCGAGACGGGGCAGTACCGCGACCACATCCTGCAATTCGCGTTCGCCCCGGTGGCGGCGTCGGCGATCAGGATCAACGTGTCCGAAGTCGACTTCGGGGGCTACTACGGCGGTGGGATCCCCCCCTGGTGGTCGGCCACCCAGATCGCCCCGGCGTTCCTCCACAGCATCGAGGCCTACGCCGGCTCCGGTGGGCCCGACGCGGTCGACGGATCGTCACTACCTGCCCTGCTCGGCGGCAGTTCCTCGGGTGGGACCGGAGGTGGCACGACCACCACGACCACGTCGGCCCCCGACACCACGACCACCACGGATGTCGGTACCACGACCACGTCGACGACCAGCCCGTCGACCACCACCACGACACCCCCCAGTGGGGGGGCCGGCACCGGCTACCGGATGGTGACATCGGCGGCCCAGGTCTTCGCCTACGGAGCCGACGTCTCGTTCGGGCCGAACGGCGCCCTCGACCTGAACCGTCCCATCGTGGGCATGGCCACCACCCCGGACGACGGGGGGTACTGGTTGGTCGCGGCGGACGGGGGCATCTTCAACTTCGGTGATGCGTCGTTCTACGGCTCCACCGGTGGGATGGGCCTCAACGCACCGATCGTGGGCATGGCCGCGACCCCTGACGGCGACGGCTACTGGCTGGTGGGCGCCGACGGCGGGATCTTCGCGACAGGGGACGCCCGCTACGAGGGATCCACCGGTGCACTCACCCTCAACAGGCCGGTCGTCGGCATGGCTGCCACCCCGGACGGCAGGGGGTACTGGCTGGTGGCCTCCGATGGCGGGGTGTTCGCCTTCGGTGACGCCGCCTTCTACGGCTCCACGGGCAGCTTCCCGCTCAACAAGCCGATCGTCGGCATGGCCGCCACCCCGGACGGCAGGGGGTACTGGCTGGTGGCCTCCGATGGCGGGATCTTCGCCTTCGGCGACGCCTCCTTCTACGGCTCGGCGGGCGACCTCGTACTCAATGAGCCCATCGTCGGCATGACCGCCACCCCTGACGGGGGCGGCTACTGGCTGGTGGCCGCTGACGGCGGCGTGTTCGCCTACGGCGACGCCTCCTTCTACGGCTCGTCCTCGGGCACGGCCGTGGGCCAACCCGTCGTCGGCATCGCCTCCTGACCCGCTCCCGGCGTTCGCCGCGGGTTCCGGCACGCGTCACCGACACCGGTAGGACGTCGGCTGTGTAGGGTGGCCGCATGGCCGACCAGGAGCAGTTCTCCGACCTCGCCATGGAGTACATGTCGGCCCTGTACACGGCGGCGCTGCGGATGACCAGGAACCCGGCCGATGCCGAGGACCTCGTCCAGGAGACGTACCTCAAGGCCTACCGCGCCTTCGGCTCCTTCGAGACGGGCACCAACCTGAAGGCGTGGCTGTACCGGATCCTGACCAACACGTACATCAACACGTACCGCGCCAAGAAGCGCCGGCCCGAGATCGCCGACGTCGAGGACGTCGAGGACCTCTACCTCTACCACCACCTGGCCGGTGATCCCTCGGCCGGGCTCGGCCGGAGTGCGGAGGACGAGGCGCTCGACCGGTTCACCGACACGGACGTCAAGGCCGCCATCGAGTCGCTCCCGGACACGTTCCGCATCGCCGTGCTCCTGGCCGACGTCGAGGGATTCTCGTACAAGGAGATCGCCGAGATCACGGACGTGCCCATCGGCACCGTCATGAGCAGGATCCACCGTGGAAGAAAAGCCCTGCAGAAGGCGTTGGTCGATGTGGGAAGAGCACGCGGACTCGTCGGGGCCTCCGACGAGTCGAGGTAGTGGGGAGACTGCCGATGGGACATGAAGGAGACGGTGTAGCGGGCAAGGTACCGGGCCGCATCGCGCCCGAGCCACCTGCCGGGTTCCTCAGCTGTGACCAGACGATCGAGCGGCTGTACACGTACCTCGACGGCGAGCTGACCGAACAGCGGAGGATCGAGATCTCGCGGCACCTCGATCTCTGCGGACCCTGCGTCGGTGCCTACGGGTTCGAGCAGGAGTTGCGGAAGCTGATCGCCAATCGCTGTCAGGACCACGTGCCGGATGCCCTCCGCGACCGGGTCGCCCGAGCACTGAGCGACGAGAGCGCCAACGCGGCCGACTGACATCGATCCCCTTCGCGGAACCCCGGCGGTCCCCGTCTCCCTACACTGGTCGCCGTGACCATCGTCGACTCCGCCCCACCCGCCTCGGCCGGTAGTCCGCCGGAGCCCGGCGCCGTGAGCTGGGACACCGCGGAGCGGGTGGCTGCCTGGGTGGGCGGTCGTGCGAACATGCCCGCCCCGTATCGGCCGGACCTGCTCCAGGAGGAGTTCGCGGCGCTCACCGCCCAGGCCGAGGAGCTCGTGGCCGATTCGACGGGCCTGCGCTCGGCCGCCGGCCCGGCCCGCGCCCGGGTCACGGACCGTGCCGGCTGGGTGCACGCCAACATCGCGAGCTTCCAACGGCTCCTCGGACCCCATCTCGACCGGCTCGACCCGGCCCGTCTGTCCGAGTCGAACGCCGTGCTGGCCCGACTCGCCGGACCTCTGGCGACGGTCGGCCGGACCGCCTCCGGGGCCCAGATGGGGGTCGTGCTGGGCTGGCTGTCGACCCGCGTCCTCGGTCAGTACGACCTGCTGCTGACCGAAGAGGCGACCGACGACCAGGACCTCGTCTACTTCGTGGGACCGAACGTTGTCGCCCTGGAGCGCCAACACGGATTCGAGCCCCGCGAGTTCCGACTGTGGCTGGCGTTGCACGAGGTCACGCACCGCTGTCAGTTCACCGCCATCCCGTGGATGCGCGACTACTTCGTGTCGCTGGTCGAGGAGGGGATCGGTTCACTCGAGCCGGATCCCGGTCGCCTGGCCGCCTCGCTCAAGCGCATGGCCGACGAGATCCGGGCCGGTCGCAACCCGCTGGACGACAACGGAGCGCTCGGCCTGGTCGCCACCCCCGAGCAGCTGGAGGGCCTCCATCGGATCCAAGCCCTCATGAGCCTGCTCGAGGGCCACGGCGACGTCACGATGGACCGGGCCGGAGCGGCCGACATCCCGAGTGCCGCGCACTTCTCGAGTGTGCTGCGGGCCCGACGCAAGCAGTCCCACGGGCTGTCCCGGCTGCTCCAGCAGCTCATCGGGATCGAGGCCAAGCTCCGGCAGTACGAGGAGGGTGAGCGCTTCATCGCCGCGGTCGAGGAGTCCGGGGGGCCGGCACTCCTCGACAACGCCTGGCGCGGCCCCGAGTGGCTGCCCTCGCTCGAGGAGATCCGCGATCCTGCAGCGTGGATCGTCCGGGTGGCCCCGGCCCCGTCGCCGGCAGTCCTGCCCTGACCCGATGACCGGAGCGGCCGAGGAGCTGGCCGACGACGTCGTGGTCAGCGGACTGGTCGCCCGTTGTACGTTCCCCCCGCCGGGGACGCGACTGGTCTGCGGCGTATCGGGTGGCGCGGACTCGCTGGCGCTTCTGGTCCTGGCCAGAGCCGCGGGCTGTGTGGTGACCGCCGTGCATGTCGACCACGGGCTGCGATCCGGGTCGTCCGCCGAGGGCGACGTGGTCGCCGAGGCCGCCGCCCGGTTCGGCGCCGACTTCCGCGCCGAGCGGGTCCGCGTGGACGACGGGGCCAATCTCGAGGCCCGGGCCCGGGCGGCCCGGCACGCAGCCCTGGGCGAGGGAGCCGCCACCGGGCACACCGCCGACGATCAGGCCGAGACCGTCCTGGTCAACCTGCTGCGGGGCGCGGGAGTGCACGGGTTGGCCGGGATGCGGGCCGGCACGGCCCATCCATTGCTCGACCTGCGGCGTGAGGAGACGGTCGGCCTCTGCGCCCACGTCGGGCTCGTCCCGGTGGAGGACCCGTCCAACGGCGACCCACGCTTCGTCCGCAACCGGGTGCGGGCCGAACTGCTCCCGCTGTGCTCGCAGATCGCCGGCCGGGACGTGGTCCCCGTCCTGGCCCGACAGGCCGGCCTGCTGGCCGGCGACGCGGATCTCCTCGACACGTTCGCCGGACTCGTCGATCCCACCGACGCCGCCGCGCTGGCCCACGCGCCGACCGCTCAGGCCCGTCGTGCCGTGCGGGAGTGGCTGACCGACGAGGGTCCCTACCCACCCCCGGCCGATGCCGTCGAACGGGTACTCGAGGTGGCCCGACTGGAGCGGCGGGCCACGGAGGTCCCGGGCGGTGTCCGGGTGGCCCGGTCCCGCGGTCGGCTCTCGCGCGGCCCGATCGCAGGCCCCGACACTCCGGTACAGTCGTGACGTGACCGACCCCGGGACCAACCATCCAGTCGACGGCGCGCGGCTCCGGGACGGGGACGACGTCGGGCGGGTCATCGTCTCCGAAACGGAACTGCGGTCCCGCATCGCCGAGCTGGGGACCGCCATCACCGCCGACTACCAGGGGCGGCCGCCGCTCCTGGTGGGAGTCCTCAAGGGCGCGTTCATGTTCATGAGCGACCTGTCCCAGGCGATCCACCTCCCGTGCGAGGTCGATTTCATGGCGGTGTCGTCCTACGGCAGCGCCACCCGGACGTCGGGCGTGGTGCGGATCGTCAAGGACCTCGACCTCGACCTCCTCGACCGCCACGTCCTGGTGGTGGAGGACATCGTCGACTCGGGCCTGACCCTGAGCTACCTGCAGCGCTACCTCCTGGCCCGCCAGCCGGCCAGCCTCGAGGTGTGCGCCCTCCTGGTGAAGGAGGGCCAGCAGCGCACCGCCCTCGACCTCCGCTACGTGGGGTTCACCATCCCGGCCGACTTCGTGATCGGTTACGGACTCGACGTCGCCGAGCGCTACCGCAACCTCCCGGCCATCCATGCCTATGACGGCCCGCGTTCCTGACACCGTTCCACGGATGACCCGGTCCATGGTCCCGGCCAGGTAGAACGGGTGGCCAGAGCCAGCAGGGGCCGACGAACGGAGAGGTGACCGGACGATGAGCGTGGACACGAAGCGCATCGAAGCTGCCGTCCTCGAGATCCTGACCGCCATCGGCGAGGACCCGGAGCGCGACGGACTGCTCATGACACCCGGTCGTGTCGCCCGGATGTACGAGGAGCTCTTCGCCGGGTTCGAGGAGAACCCCGCGGACCACCTCGAGGTCACCTTCGCCGCCGATCACGACGAAATGGTGATGGTCCGCGACATCCCCTTCGCGTCGCTGTGCGAGCACCACATGGTCCCGTTCATGGGCCGGGCGCACGTCGCGTACATCCCGGGGCCGGACGGTCGGATCACCGGCCTGTCGAAACTCGCCCGGCTGGTCGACGGCTTCGCCAAGCGGCTCCAGGTCCAGGAGCGGATGACGTCGCAGATCGCCGACGCCATCGAGCTCGCCCTGGACCCGAAGGGGGTACTCGTGGTGGTCGACGCGGAGCACCTCTGCATGTCCATGCGGGGCGTGAAGAAGTCCGGGACGTCGACCGTCACTTCGGCCGTACGGGGTCTCTTCCGGAGCGACACGTCCACCCGGTTCGAGGCCATGCAGTTCGTCCGCGGCCGCTAGGACGGCGGCCGCGGCCGCCTCCGCCCTGGTTTACGCTGGTGGCGATGCCCGACCCCTCGACACCGGACCCCACGACACCGGATCGGGCCCTGGTCATGGGGATCCTCAACGTCACCCCGGACTCGTTCTCCGACGGCGGCCGATGGCTCGACCCGGACCTGGCGGTCACCCGTGGTCTGGAACTGGTGGCCGAGGGTGCCGACATCGTCGACGTGGGCGGCGAGTCCACGCGTCCGGGAGCGGCCGACGTGCCGGCGGCCGAGGAACTCCGCAGGGTCCTGCCCGTGGTGGAGGCACTCAGCCCGCACGTCCGGGTGTCGATCGACACCACCAAGGAATCGGTCGCCGAAGCGGCCGTCGGCGCCGGGGCGACCCTGGTCAACGACGTGTCCGCCTCACTGTGGCCGGTGGCGGCCCGGTGCGGCGTCGGATGGGTGGCCATGCACCGCAAGGGGACCCCGGTCACGATGCAGGTCGATCCGCGGTACGACGATGTGGTCGCCGAGGTGCGCGACCTGCTGGCCGATCGGGCGGCCCGGGCGACGGACGCCGGGGTACGTGAGGTCTGGATCGACCCGGGTATCGGCTTCGGCAAGACGCTGGATCACAACCTCGAGCTGCTGGCCGGGCTCGACGCACTGGTGGCCACCGGCTGGCCCGTGCTGGTGGGGACCAGCCGGAAGGGCTTCCTGGGCGAGCTGGGGGCAGGTCCCGACGGCGTGCCGACACCGCCGGACCAGCGGCTGCCGGGCTCATTGGCGACGGCCACGTATGCGCTCCATCGGGGCGCGGGTATGGTCCGGGTACACGACGTGGCGGCAACGGTGCAGGCCGCTCTCCTGGTCGGTCGGCTGCAGGCCAGCGCCCCGGGCACAGGATCGACGCTGGAGACGGAGGACGGATCGTGAAGGGCAAGTGGGCTGCGGGCATCCCGCCACGGAACTTCACCTGGGTCATCAAGGACCGCCTCGCCATGAGCGAGCGCCCGGGTGGCTTCGCCCCCAACCACCGCAAGGTGCGGCGCCAGGAAGAGATCATCTGGCTGCAGGTCCAGGGGTTCAACCGGGTGGTCTCCCTCCTCCCGTCCTCGCACAACCTGCAGGCCTACGAGGAGAAATCGCTGGCCAGCGTCCACTACCCGCTCCCGGCTTCGGGTGACGTCCGGGGTGTCCTCACGGAGGTCTTCCGCGACGTGCACGGGCGCCTGGGCGCCGGCGAGCGGGTCCTCGTGCACCAGGAGGAGCTGGGCGACCGGGTGTCCGGGGTCATCGCCGGCTACCTGCTGTGGTCGGCCCGACTGCCGACGGGCCCGCAGGCCGTGACCGTGCTCGAACACCTGACCGGCCATCCCATGGGACCGTCGGGACGGGAACTCGTGGCCGCGGCCGGCCAGCTCGCACCGGCGGCCGGTCAGTCCGGCACGGGTTCGACCCAGACGGCCTGATGTCCGGCGAACGCAGCCAGAACGACCGCATCGAACTGCGCGGCCTGCGCTGCGTGGGAACTCACGGGGTACTGGTGGAGGAGCAGGAGCGGGCCCAGCCGTTCGAGGTCGACCTCGACCTCGACGTCGATCTCCGACCCGCCGGTGTATCGGACCAGCTCGCTGACACCGTCGACTACGGGGAGGTGGCCGATGTGGTGGCCGCCACCGTCTCCGGCCCGCGCTCCTACGCCCTCCTGGAGGCGCTCGCCTGGCACGTGGCCGACGCCGTACTGGACGTCGACCACCGCATCCGCGGGGTGACCGTGCGCCTGCGCAAGCTGCGTCCGCCGCTGGCTGTCGACATCGACACCGTCGGCGTCCGGGTGGCCCGCACCAGGTGACCGTCCCGTCGGCGGCGGAGCCGACCCGCCGGGCGTTCCTGGGGATGGGTTCGAACCTGGGCGACCGCCGTGCGCATCTGCGGCGCGCCGTCGACCAACTGCGTGCCGGCAGCGTCCCGGCGGTCACCGCGGTGTCCCAGGTCTACGAGACGGACCCCGTCGGCGGCCCCGACGACCAGGGGTCGTACCTGAACCTGGTCGTGGAGCTCGAGGTGCCGGACGGGATCGATCCCTACCGTCTGCTCGAGCAGTGCCAACGTCTGGAGGCCGCCGCCGGCCGGGTGCGCACCGTGCGCTGGGGCCCACGCACCCTCGACGTCGACGTGCTCTGGATCGACGGGATCACCCTGGACGACTCCGCACTGACCGTGCCCCACCCGCGCTGGCGCGAGCGTCGCTTCGTGCTGGCGCCGCTGGCCGAGCTCGCCCCCGATCTGGTCCACGGGCACGACCTGGAGACCGCTGGCGGCGAGGTGCGGGTAGTGGGTAGTCTGTGATCTGAAGTTCCTGGATTTCCTGTAGCGAACGGCACCCCCAAGGGGCCGGAACGTCGAAAGGGGTCTCGTGACCACATTCCGTGTACTCGGACCCGGCCGTGCCGGCCGGTCGTTGATGGCAGCCCTCGAAGCTGTCGGGGGCTATCGATCGTTGGGGGCCTGGGGCCGTGACCGCTCACCGGTCGATGCCGCCGACGGTGTCGACATCCTCTTCATCGCCACCCCGGACGACGTCGTCGCCGAGGTGGCCTCCCAGGTGCGCCCCGTGGCCACCACCGTCGTGGTGCACCTGTCGGGCTCGCTCGGCCTCGACGTACTGGCCGGCCACCCCCGCCGCGGCTCGTTGCACCCGCTCGTGCCCCTGCCGACCCCGGCCATCGGGAGCGAGCGCCTCCGGTCCGGCGTGACCCTCACCGTGGCGGGCGATCCCGTGACGAGGATGGTCGCCGAGGACCTGGGTGGCAGTGTGGTCGAGGTGGCTGACGCCGACCGCGCCGCCTACCACGCCGCCGCGGTGATCGCCGCCAACCACCTGGTCGCACTCATGGGCCAGGTCGAGCGGGTGGCGGCCACCGCCGGCCTCCCCCTCGACGCCTTCGCCGGGCTGATGCGGGCGGCCAGCGAGGACGCCTTCGCCCTCGGCCCGGGCGCGGCGCTGACAGGTCCGGCCGCCCGTGGCGACTGGGAGACGGTCGAGCGCCACCGGTCCACCATCGCCGGCATGCCGGGACACCGCAGTGAACTCGCCGCCTATGACGCCATGGTGGGCCTCGCCCGCCGGCTGAGCCTGGACACGGCCGTCGAATTCGGCGTCCCGTCGGTGGAGGTCGACGGCCAGCTGTCGTTCGGCGCGGCGGCGCCCGCCGCCGAGCAGGTGGCGTGAGTCCGACGACCACTGCGACCGCACCGCTCGTCACCGGTGCGTTCAGCGCCCTGTCGACCCGCCTCGACGACGAGCGTCGGGCCGGGCGGACCGTGGGCGTCGTGCTCACGATGGGCGCCCTGCACCAGGGGCACGCCTCGCTCATCGAGCGCGCCGCCGGCGAGTGCGACGTGGTGGCCGTATCGGTGTTCGTCAACCCGACCCAGTTCGCCGACCCGTCCGACCTCACGAACTACCCCCGCACGCTGGACGCCGACGTGGCGCTGGCCTCGGCTGCCGGTGCGCACATCGTCTTCACCCCACCGGTCGCGGAGGTCTATCCGGCGTGGCCCACCCCGCCGGCCACCTCGGTGACGGTGCGGGCCCTGGTCGACCGGTGGGAGGGCGCGTCACGCCCCGGGCACTTCGACGGGGTGGCCACCGTGGTCACCAAACTCCTGTCGGCGGCCGGCCGGTGCCGGGCCTACTTCGGTGAGAAGGACTTCCAGCAGCTCGCGGTGGTGCGCCGGGTCGCCCGCGACCTGTCGTTGCCGGTCGAGGTGGTCGGGTGCCCGACCGTACGCGAGCCCGACGGCCTCGCCATGTCGAGCCGGAACGTGCGGCTGTCGCCCGCCGAGCGCACGGCGGCCGTGAGTCTGTCCCGGGCCCTCGTGGCCGGGGCCGACGTCCTTGCCGCCGGGACGGGGACCGCCGGTGTCGAGGCGGCCATGGCCGCCGTGGTGGGTGAGGAGCCGCTGGTCCACCTCGACTACGCGGTGCTGGTGGGCGCCGACGACCTGGAACCGGCCGATGCTCGTGCACCGGGACCCCTCCGGTTGCTCATCGCCGCCCGCGTCGGCCAGGTGCGTCTCATCGACAACCTCGATCCCCGGGCCGCCCGATGAGCTCAGCCGCACCGACCTCCGGGACACTCGACGTCCTCGTCCTGGGCAGTGGGGTGGCGGGCCTGTCCGCTGCGGTGCGCCTCGCTGCGCCGTTGAGTACGACCGGCCGCGAAGGTGACGGTGGCGGACTCCGGGTCGGGGTACTGACCAAGGCCGAGTTGTCCCAGTCCGCCACCCGCTGGGCCCAGGGCGGTGTGGCCGCGGTCCTGGGTGGCGACGAGGACTCCACCGACCTCCACCTCGCCGACACCCTGGCCGCCGGCGCCGGGTTGTGCGATGCCGATGCCGTGCGTGTGCTGGTCGACGAGGGACCCTCGCGGGTTCACGAGCTGATCGCCATGGGGGCCGTCTTCGACCGTCAGCCGGGCGGTGCGTTGGCCCTGGCGCGCGAGGGCGGCCACTCGACTGCGCGCGTCGTCCACGCAGGGGGTGCGGCCACCGGGGCCGAGGTGGAGCGGGCCCTGGTCGACGCCACCCGTGCGTCCGCCGCCGCGGTCCTCGAGGAATGGTTCGCGCTCGACCTCCTGGTGGAGGGTGGCCGGTGCCGGGGCGTGGTGGCGATGGCCCTCGACGGTCGGGCGGTCGAGGTGCGGGCCACCCACACCGTGCTGGCCACCGGTGGTGCCGGACAGGTCTTCTCCGTCACCACCAATCCGGCCGAGGCCACCGGCGACGGACTGGCCATGGCGTTGCGGGCCGGCGTGCCGGTCGCCGACGTCGAGTTCATGCAGTTCCATCCCACGGCCCTCCACCACCCGGCCATGCCCCGACCGTTGCTGTCCGAGGCCCTCCGGGGCCACGGTGCCCTCCTGCGGGACGCCCGGGGTGAGCGCTTCGTGGACGAGTTGGCCCCCAGGGACGTCGTGAGCCGGTCCATGGCCGAGCGGATGCACGAACAGGGTGTCGACAGCCTGTGGCTGGACGCCACCCAGCTCGCATCGTTCAGCTCGCGTTTCCCGACCATCAGCGCCGAATTGGCCGCCATCGGGCTCGACCCGGCCACCGACTGGCTGCCCATCGCCCCCGCCGCCCACTACCTGTCGGGCGGAGTGCTGACCGACCTGTGGGGGGCGACGGCGCTGCCCGGACTGTGGGCAGCCGGCGAGGTGGCCTGCACGGGTGTCCATGGGGCCAACCGGCTGGCGTCGAACTCGCTGCTGGAGGGCATGGTCTTCGGCGCCCGTCTGGCCGAGACGATCCTCGACGGCGGCACCGGGCCCACACCGACCGGCATCCTGGCCCCTGTGCTCGAAGGTCGCGTCGAGGCCGTCAGGACGCCGGGCCCGCCGACCTCGGACGCCGGACACTCCGGACTGGACGGACTGGACGGACTGGACGGACTGGACGGACTGGACGGACTGGACGGATCCGGGGCGCCGGCCGACGTGGCCAAGGCACGTGATCTCCTGCAGCGGGCCATGACCGACGGGGCAGGCGTCGTCCGTAGCGCCGGATCGCTGGCACGGGCCGGCCGCGTCGTCGCCGCGCTGACCGACGTGGTGTCGGCGACCCCGACCGATCGGGCCGGGGGTGAGCTCGCCAACCTGCTCACCGCGGCGGGCAGCGTGCTGACCTCGGCCACCATGCGCACCGAGACCCGTGGGGCCCACGCCCGGAGCGACTTCCCGGAGCCGTCCGATGCCTGGCGCTGCCGGATCGTCCACGACGGGCCCGAGCGGGGAACGGTGCTGGCCCCGGCCACCGGTGACGCGCAGGACGACTCCGCCGGCCGGTCGCCGCAGTGACGGCGTCCGACGCCTGGGCCCCGGTGCTGGACCCGCCCCGGGCGGCCGTGGTCGATGCCGTCACCAGGGCCATCGCGGAGGACATCCTGCCGATGGGTGACCTGACCGCCGGGCTCGTCCCGGCTGGCCGGCGGGCCACCGTCGATGTCGTCAGCCGGGATGCCGGCGTGGTGGCGGGGCAGGCCTGCGCAGTCGAGGCCTTCGCCCAGATCGATCCCGGGGTGACCGTGGACTGGCGCCTGGCCGATGGCTCGGTCGTCGCTCCGGGCGATGTGGTGGCTACCGTCGAGGGCCCGTTGCGGTCGATCCTGACGGCGGAGCGGACGGTGCTGAACTTCCTGGGCCATCTCTCGGGAGTGGCGACGCTGACGCGTGCCTACGTCGAAGCCGTGCGGTCCGCCAACCCGGCCACGCGGGTCCTCGACACCCGCAAGACCACGCCGGGGCTGCGCTCCCTCGAGAAGGCGGCCGTGCGCGCCGGCGGTGGCCACAACCACCGGGGGAGCCTGTCCGATGCCGTGCTCGTCAAGGACAACCACCTGGGCGGGGCGACCATCTCCGAGGCCGTCGCCCGGGCGCGGTCGCAGTGGCCCGGGCGGATGGTGGAGGTGGAGTGCGACCGGATCGAGCAGGTCGACGAGGCGGTGGCGGCCGGGGCAACCGTGGTGATGCTCGACAACATGGGTCCGGACCAGGTCGCCGACGCCGTCGCACGCGTCCGGGCCGCCGGCTCCGATGTGCTGATCGAGGTGTCCGGGGGCGTGTCGCTCACCACCGCACCGGCCCTGGCCGCGGCCGGGGCCGACATGCTGTCAGCCGGGGCACTGACCCATTCGGCGCCGGTGCTCGACCTCGGGCTCGACCTCCGCGACTGACCGTCGCCGGCCCGACCGTCCCTCCAGAAAGGAACACCATGCTGCTTGCCATCGACGTGGGGAACACCGAGACGGTCGTCGGGCTCTTTGCCGACGACCCCGCGGCGCCCGTCGACGAGTCGGTTCCCCGGGACGGCACCGAGCCCGCCGGCCTGGCCCATCACTGGCGCCTCTCGACGGTCGACGTCCGCACGGCCGACGAGCACGCGCTCCTGCTGACGCAGCTCCTCGATCTCAATGGCCTGGACATCGACAGTGCCGTCTCGGGCATCGCCGTCACGTCGTCGGTGCCACTGGTCACCGCCAACCTGCGCCAGATGGCGTCCCGCTGGTTCGACGTCCCCGCAGTCGTCCTGGAGCCCGGCGTGAAGAGCGGTATGCCGATCCTCTATGACAACCCGAAGGAGGTCGGGGCCGACCGCATCGCCAACGCGGTGGGCGCGTACGACCTCTTCGGTGGCCCCTGCGTGGTCGTCGACCTCGGGACGGCCACCACGTTCGACGCCATCTCGGGGGCCGGCGAGTACCTGGGCGGGGCGATCACCCCCGGGGTGGCCATCAGCCTGGACGCCCTCTTCGCCCACGCCGCTGCGCTGCGCCGGGTCGAGCTGGTCGAGCCCCGTAGCGTCATCGGCAAGTCGACGGTGGAGTCGATCCAGTCCGGTGCCCTCTACGGGTTCTCCGGCCAGGTGGACGGGCTGTGCCGCCGGTTCGCCGCCGTGCTGGGTGAATGCACCGTCGTGGCCACGGGGGGACTGTCCGAACTCATCTCCCCCTACTCCGAGGAGATCGAGTACGTCGAGCCGTGGCTGACGTTGCATGGGCTCCGCATCATCTTCGAGCGCAACGTCCAGAAGGTGTAGGCGAGCGCTCCACCGGGTCCACCGAGGTCCTCCCGGGCCTCAGGCGGTCCCTTCCCGGATCCGTGGGAGCACCTCGGCGCCCAGCAGCTCGATGCTGCGGAGGACGTCGCGCTGTGGCATGCCCCCGACATCCATCTGGATGATGTGTCGGCTGTGGCCGAGCACGTCGTGGAGGTGCAGGATCCTCGAGACGATCTGGTCGGGTGCACCGACGAAGACCATGCCGTCGGGTCCGTACTGGTCGGCACGAGCCTCCGGCTGCGGAGCGACGCGTCCCAACTCGGCCGTGGCCTCCGCGAACATCCGGTGTTCGTACCAGAGGTAGGTCTCCTTCGCGACGGTGTCGTCGTCCGCGACGAACCCGTGCGTGGCCACGGCGATGTCCGCCGGGTCGGTGGTGCGGGCTTCCCGCCACGCGCTCCGGTACGCGTCGCCGTAGCGGGCCCAGTACTCCGGGCTCCCGCTCAGGATGCCGAGGAACATCGGCAGTCCGAGTTCGACCGCCCGGAGCACAGACGCCGGGCTGCCACCCGTCCCGAGCCAGATGGGTAGGGGGGCGTCCGGACGGGGGACGATCGTCGCCTGCCGGAGCGGCCGTCGTCGATGGGGACCGGACCAGGTGACCTGGTCCCGCCGGTTGAGCTCCGTCAGCAGGTCCAGTTTGGAGAGGAGGAGCATGTCGTAGTCCCCCTCGTCGACGTCGAAGAGCGGGAAGGTGATGCTCGACGAGCCCCGCCCGGCGACCACCTCGACACGATCGGGCGCAACGGCGCTGGCGGTGGCGAGTTGTTGGAAGACGCGGATCGGGTCGTCGGTCGAGAGGACGTTGACGGTCGTGCTCAGGATGATGCGTTCGGTCGACGCTGCTGCCGCATTGATGATCGACGTCGGTGACGACACCGGCATCCCACGGGTGTGGTGCTCGCCGACCCCGAAGACGTCGAGGCCCACCTGGTCGGCGAGGCGGACGGCCTCGAGGAGGTTGCGGACGGCCTCCGCCGTCGATCCGCGTCCCCCGTCGTCGGCGCGGGGGTGTTCCCGAAGGAGTACACGCCGAGTTGGAGGTTCATGGTCGCTCGATCCTCAGTGTGCCGTGTGGCTGTCGGACTCCGAATTCGCGGCTCGGCCCCCGGGTGCTCCCGCTCGTCACCGACGGGGAACCCGGCTGGGGCTCCCCGGGTGCGCACGGCCCCCTGGCCGCGGCTCAGCCGAAGCGAAGCCGGCTGACGGTGGACAGCGAGCACCAGTAGACGGTGGCGTCCCAACCGAGCGCAGGAAAGACGGCGGACTGCAGCGGTCCCTCGGTGTCGGCCCGGACCAGCTCGTCGCCGGTGGCGATGTCGACCACCACCACCTGCTCGACCATCCGCTCCCGATCGTGGTCACCGGTGACGAGCGCACCGCTACCCGGGAGGAGCAGCAGGTGGGAGGCATGGTCGTGGTCCCGTCGCCATCGCGGGATGAGTCCACCGTCGTCACTGATGTCGAACGCGGCCATGACGCCGTTGCCACTGTCGTAGCCGACCACGATGCGCCGCTCCTCGTCCACGATCGGCGGATTGGTGATGAGCCCACCCTCGGCCTCACAGACGGTGGCGGTGGTGACCGAGCCGTCGGACAGGTCGACCCGGATCAGCTGCAGCGGACTGGTCGAGATCCCCTTGCCGCGGAAGGACCCGTCGAAGTTCGTGGACCCGTCGCCGTTGTCGAGGAACCACGCCGCGCCGAGGGCGAGCACGCAGTCCCAGCCGTAGGTCTGCCCCTCCTGGGTGAGGTAGGCGGCGCGGAAGCCCGGATCGGGCACGAACCTGCCGTCCCAACCGACGCGGAGGAGGCTGGTGTCGCCCACCACATACACATGGTCGCCGTCCGAGGAGATCCGGGCGATCGACGGCTCGGGCAGGGTGAGGCGGTCGACGACGGCCAGACCATCGGGCTCGAGCGCCACCAATTCGCACGACTCCCGCTCCTCGGGGGCGACCGGGGTCCCCGGCAGGGAGCCGGCGAAGTCCTTCGTCACCAGTGTCCCGTCGGGGAGGATCACGAAGCTGTTGTAGGGACGGTCGCGCGGCAGCTCGCACGTGGCCAGGACCGTGAGGTCCGGTGCCAGGCGGTGGGCGTGCCTGCCGAAGACCACGTAGAGCGAGCCGTTGGCGTGGGCGGCGATGCCTCCGGGCCACATCCGACCCCCCGACAGCGGTCCCGAGTCGGCCGTGGTCTCCAGGGTGTCGGGGTCGATCCGTTCCACCGAGCAGGTCACGTCTGGACCCATGCCGTTGCGGAGCAGGAAGACCTCGCCCGGGTCCCTCGTCACCACCATGGTCACGAGGGGGTCCGTGCGGGACACGACGTCGACGGCTGTCCCGGCCCGGATCCGGGGTGCCGGACTGGCGTCGGCCGGGACGCCGAGTCGACGGGGGCCACCGTCCTCGCCGGGCCACGGGCCCGACCAGTAGCCGGCGTCGGCTCCGGTGCTCACACCGGCGCCTCGAGCGTCAGTCGCTCGCTCCGGGCCTCCGGCTGCGAGTCCCACAGGTCGGAGACCAGGTCGTCGCGGAGGGGCCGGGCGGCGGGGTCGTCCCAGAGGTTGGTCCGCTGCAGCGGATCCTCGACGAGGTCGTAGAGCTCGCCCTCGGTCCCGTCGTGACTGGTGCCGGGCAGGTAGGCGGTCACCACCCACCGGTCCCGCATCATGGTCCGGAGATGCACGTCGACGCCGAACAGCTCGCTGTCCCACTCGGTCAGCACCTTGTCGAAGCCGCGTGCCTCGGCGTCGTCGTCGTCGACGGGAAGTGGCGCGCCCTGCATCCACTCGGGCGGCTCGATCCCGGCGATGGCGCAGAACGTCGGGGCGAGGTCGACCAGGCCGACCGGCCGGTGCACCACCGATGCGGTGGGGGGACCGGCCGCTCCACCGGTGCGGGACGACGGCGCCGGTCGCCACACCAGCGGCAACCGCATGAGGGAGTCCACGTGGTACGGACCCTTGAACAACAGACCGAAGTCTCCCTGCAACTCGCCGTGGTCGGTGGTGAAGACGACGTCGACGTCGTCACCCCAGCCGCGCTCGGCGACACGGGCCAGGACCCGTCCGAGTGCTTCGTCGATGAGTTCGACTTCGACGGCATTGCGGGCATTGACCTCGCGGACCTGGTCAGCCGTGAGGGTGGCCGGCACCCAGTCGGCCGGCGCCTCGTAGTTGGACACCAGCGTCCCGTCATACCAGGCCCGCCAGTGGCGGGGCTTGCCGTCGATGATCGACTCGCGGCTGGTCCGGTCCTCGGGGTACCCCGCCGGCAACGGGACCTCGTGCCAGTCGACCCGACCGACCTCCGACTCCGGCGGGTCCCACGGGTGGTGGGGGTCCGGGAAGCTCATCCAGCAGAACCAGTCGTCATCGGCGTCGAGCGAATCGAGCCAGTCGATCGTCCGGTCGGCCACCCAGTCGGTGTGATAGATCCCACGGTCGATGGGGTTGACCTTCACCTGCGGTGCGCCGGTGTCGCCACCGGCCTCGGCACTGACCTGCAGGTGGTCGTCGATCGCCCGGCAGTACATGCCGAGCGCCTCGGGATGGTTGTGGACGAGCCACTGGGCATAGTGCAACGGGCCCATGGCGCCGTGGCTGGCCGTCTCGAGGTGTTCGAACCCTCGTCGCGAGCCACCGTGGGGCGTGGTCCCGATGGTCGACAGCAGGTTCTCCTCGAAGCGGAGGAAGGGATCGAAGTACGGCTCGAAATGGGACTTACCGACCAGGGCGGTTCGGTAGCCGGAGGCCCGGAGGACCTCGGCCACCGAGGGGGCGTCCGGCGGCAGGGGCACACCGTTCATGAAGACGCCGTGGGTCGTCGGGTGCTGGCCCGTCAGGATGGTGGAGCGCGACGGCATGCACACGACCGACTGCGGGTGGGCCCGATCGTAGCGGACGCCCTGGGCGGCCAGGCCGTCGACCACCGGGGTGCGCGAGAGGGTGCCGCCGTTGCAGGCGAGCGTGTCGAAGCGCTGCTGGTCGGTGGTGACCAGGAGGATCTTGCGGCCCATCAGCGGGCTCCTTTCGACGCATCCCCGAGCGGGGAACGGGACGGTGGGACCCCGGGCGGGGTTCGGACTGGTCGGCCGGGTGTCACCGGCACTCCTCCACGCCGAGTACGTCGGGGAGATGGTTGAGCGCCGCACGGGCCGCACCGGCGATCACCAGGGCCAGCACGGCGGGCTCGGAGTCGACGCTGTAGACGGTCAGGCACGTTCCGTCCCCGAGGTCGTGGACATCGATGGTGCTCAGATGCTCGACGAACAGGGGGGAGGTGATGCGGTACTGGAACCGGCGCTGCTGGGGATCGATCGTCAGCAGCCGCTCGGGCATCGGCAGTCCCGACCGGGTCAGGATGGTCCGCTCGTCATCTTCGACCACGCAGGACTCGACGCCTCCCCACCACTCGGGGAGTCGCACGGGCGCGCCGACGAGGTCCCAGACCTTGTCGGCCGGACAGCGGAGCCGGATCGCATGGCGCATGCTGCCTCGTCGGGCGGTCATCGGGTACCTCCGGTGCTGAGTAGCGCGGTGAGCGAGACGTTGAGGACGGACCGGATCTCGTCGGTCGCGAAGCCGCGGTCCTCGGTGAGCAACTGGTATGTCTCGTAGCTGGTGAGCGCGTCGACCGATGCGAGCGCCGCCTCGGCCCGGTCGTCATCGAGCGCACCGAGCTCCGCGGCGAAGAGCGTCTGGACCTGGCCCCGCAGGAAGCGTCGGCCCTGGGCCAGGCTCTCGGACAGGCGGGGCTGGAACGGCGCCCGCAACCGGGAGACCTGGGCGGCCTTGCCGAGGGTGGCGAAGAGCCGCAGCCGCTGCTCGACGAGAGCGGCCACGCGGGCACCGAACGGGTCGCCCGGTGCCGCATCGACCGGCAGCACCGGGAGTACCCGGGCCTGCTGGCGGGCGACGGCCTCGCCGGCCAGGTCGTCCGCGTCCTCGAAGTACCGGAAGAGTGAACGGGGGGAGATCCCGGCGCGTTCGGCGATCTCGTCGGTGCTCGGACGGAGGTTGCCCTCGGCGTAGAGGTCGAGCAGCGCGTCGACGACGGCCTCCCGGTTCAGGGCCCGTCGCAGCCGGCGCCCGTCGGTCTGGGCGGGCTCCGCGCCGCCCACGGCACCGGCGTCGAAGGCCTCGCCCGGATCTGCCGGCCAGATCGACTCGGTCGATGCGTCATCTGCGCCGAGCGGGGCGTCCGGGTGGCGTCGGGTGTCCGTCATCTCGGCGATCCTACGATCCGGCCAGGGTGCAGATGTCGCCGACGGTGGGGTCCACCCGGCCGTCCAACACGTCCCGGAAGACGGTTTCCACGGCCTCGGGACCGGTGGCGTGACGGATGGTCAGCCATCCGTCCGTCCAGGGGATGAAGCGTCCCCACGCAGCGGCAACGACGTCCTCGAATCCGTCCCGGCCCCAGTCGGACCGGCGTCTGGCGATCTGGACCGGCGCGAAGAGGAACTCGGGTCGGGGCCCGGGAAGGTCGCCTTCGCCCGAGGAGCCGTTGTCCCAGTGGGTGTCGCCCACCACCATCGAGTAGCGGAGCCCGCCCCCCAGACGGGAGTGCACGGCGTGGGTCACGTCCTTGCGCCCCGCCACGTCGACGTAGACGGTGGGCGTGTCGACCAGGTCGGCGACCTCGTCGTAGGTGAGGACGGTCGAGTAGCAGCTCAGGGACCGGACGAAGTCGACGTTCGCGGCCGAGGTCAATCCGACGACGTCGATGCCGTCCCGCTCCGCCAACAGGAAGGCGGCTCCGATGGCCGTCTTGGACGATGCACTCGAGACGACCGCGGTGCGGGCCCCGTAGAGGTCGTTGTCGCCGAGGAAGTCGTCGACCACGAAGGAGGTGACGAACAACGGCCACAGCAGCATGTGCTGGTCCTCCCGCTCGGCGGCGTAGACGCGGTCCGCCATCGTGACCGCATAGCGCGCGTAGACCGACGGGATGGACTCCCGGTGTGGACCGATGTCGGAGAACCCGTGGTCGTCGACTCGGCCGGGGCTGACGACCAGCTCGTCGGCCATGGGGAAGTAGCCGTACACCCGGAGGCCCTCGGCGACGCCGGGCGCATCCGACTCCACGACGTCAGCGAAGCCCCAGACGGGCACCCGACCCCAGGACACACCGTCCTCCTCCGCCCCGGGAAAGCAGTCCCAGTAGCGCATGAGGTCGCCGTACACGGCGTAGGTGATGTTGTTGGCAGACAGCCCGAAGGCGTCCACGCGGAGCCGGGCCTGCCCGGGGAGCAGCGCGGCCGACAGGTGGGAGACGGCCCGGACGTGGTGGAGGTCGGACCGGTCGACGTCGAGTTGCATGGCGGCTCGCTTCCCTCGGCCGGCCCGGTGGCACCGGGACCAGCTGGTGGCGCCGAGGGGGCCAGGGTGGTCGGGAGCGGCGGAGCCCCCGTGGGCACCAGTGCACCCGGGCCGGGTGCCAGTCCGCAAGGCTAACAGTTGACAGTGATTATGACAAGTGTTTACATGTTCGGGCGGCCCGGTCGTCGGGCTGTCGGAGGGAGCCACCGTGTCGGATGCGCCGCAGTCAGCAGTGACGGGTACGGAAGGTGGAACGGGCGACCTGCTCCTGGACTCGTTGCAGCGGCGTATGCACGCGCTGTTCTCCCTCTACTACGACGCGGTGGCGACCATGGACCTCGACCAGGTCAACCACTTCGAGCGTGAGGGTGTGTTGCCCATCGCCTTCAGCCTGTTCCACATCGTGAACATGGTCGACGCCTCGTTCCTCCTCATGACGGGCACCCCACCGATCTGGGACGCCGAATGGGAGGCGAAGGTGCATCCGGCCATCGCCGATCACGGGAAGCACCGGACGGTGGAGGAGATGGTCCACCAGCGCATCGGTGACTACGGGCAGTTCCAGGCCTACATGCGCGAGGTCTTCGACAGGGTGGAGGCCTGGCTCGCCGACCTCGACCCTGAAGCGCTCACCCGGCTGGTCATCCCCCGACCGTTCCCGGAGCAGATCGCCAGCACCTACAGCGCCCGGGTGGCGGGTCCCGACGGAATCACCCTGCTCGACGCCACCGAGTGTTGGATCTACCAGCACGGACTGCGCCACATGGGGGAGATCGAGTTGGCCCGGGGCCTGGTGGGCCTAGGAGGCATGACCTCCTGACCGGATCCCGACCGGAACGGAGTCCCGGAGGGGATCCCCGGGAACGCCGCCGGGAACGACCGTCCCGCAGACAGGCGACTCCGTCATCACCGTTCCCTCACACGGGCCTCATGCTTCGCACATCTGTCGCGCCCAGCCTTGCCGTGGTGCCGGAACGACCGGCCGGAGGAGGCACGACCATGCGGCACAGGACACACGCGGTCAGGAGACTGGCGGCGGCGGCCGTGACCGCCGGAGCACTGTCGCTGGCGCTCTCCGGGGCGGCCGGTGCCGCAGCGCCCTCGCCGTACGCCACGACGACCGCCACGACGACCGTTCCGGCCGTGGGCAGCGCCGTGACGTCGGCGTCCGCCGGGAGGTTGACCCACTTCTCCTGTTCGCGAGCCGACCGGGCACTCACCCGGATCCGGACGACCGAGGGCCGCATCGCCGCCGGACTGCCCAAACTGCACGCCGCGGAGTCCCGGGCGTCGGCCGCGGGCAAGACCCGTCGGGCGGCCCGCATCCAGACCCGCATCGCCCGATTGGAACGCCCCGGCGTGACCACCCGCCTCCAGGGGTTGGCATCGGCCATTGAGGCGAAGTGCAGCGGCAGCACTCCGTCGACGACACCGGCGACGACCCCGTCGACCGGAGGGTGATCGCCGGGTTCCGGACCGGGAACCGGGCGATCGGCGCGGGTCCCCGGGAACTCGCGGTCACAATTAGGTACATTGTCCCTACATCTGACGGGAGCAACATCCGACGGATGAGGGTACGGGTGACGGCGACGCGGGAGACCCCCACCGGATGAGGAGCGCACGAACATGACGAACGTGAAGGTCTTGGCGGCACGAGCCGCCATCAGCCTGGTGGCAGTGGGTTCGCTGGCCGGCGGTCTGTCCGTCGTGGGCATGGCCCCCGCGGGTGCCGCCACTCCGTCCAAGCAGGCCACCGCCCATACGGCGGCGGTCCGACAGCGGGCCTGTCAGCGTGTCCGGCGCGCCGAGTCGACCGCGGTCCGCAACGAGGCCCGATGGGCCAGCCGGACGGCCAGGTTCGAGGCGCTGGCGGTCAAGGCGCAGAAGAACGGCAATGCCGAACTCACCAAGTACTGGCAGTCGGTCGTCACCCGCCGCGACACCACGGCGACGAAGATGAAGACCCGCCTGGCGGCACGGGAGAAGAAGGCGTCCCAGGATCGATCGGCCAACCACCGCACCTGCTGACCTCGTCAAGGCGCAGCCCGACCCAAGGATCCGACCCATGGGTCGGATCCTTGGGTCGGGCTGCTAGGTCGTCGGCAGGCCGTCGACCATGCTGTGCGCGAGCCGGGCGAGTGCGTCAGCCAACCGCGGCGACGGGCCGGCGTGCGCGGCAGCCGCGGCCTCTTCCGCATACGACCTGGCCACCTGGACGGACGCCGCGATCGCCCCGGACCCGGCGACGATGGTCCGGGCCTTCTCCTGCTCGGGCACGCCCAGCGGTTGGCCGAGGAGGTCACGCAGCTCGGGCCCGTGGACCGGGTCGGCGAGCGTCACGAGGACCGGCAGGGTGTAGATGCCCTCGGCGATGTCCTGGCCTGCGGGCTTCCCGAGGTCGGCCTCGGTACCCACCACGTCGAGGATGTCGTCCCGGACCTGGAAGATCATGCCGAAGCAGCGCCCGAATTCCGTGAAGGCGTCCACCTGGGCACGATCGAGTCCGCCGGTCAGCGCACCGATCCGGCACGATGTCGCCATCAACGACGCCGTCTTGCCCGAGATGGCCGACGAGTACTCGTCCCGGCTGCGGTCCACCCGGAAGGCGGCGCGTACCTCGGCGACCTGCCCCTGACACAGCTCGCCGAGCGTGGCGGCCAGCAGGGCGGCGATCTCGACGCCGAGGCCGGCGGCGATCTCGGCCGACCGGGCCAACAGGAAGTCACCCGCCACGATGGCGACGAGATTCCCGAAGCGGGCGTTGACGCTCTCGACGTTCCGTCGCATGGTCGCCTCGTCCATGACGTCGTCGTGGTAGAGCGAGGCGAGGTGGACCAACTCGACGGCGACGGCGCCGAGCAGGTCCTCGCGGGTGGCAGGAGCCGTGCCCGAGGTGGCCGTGGCCAGCGCCAGCACTGGCCGGAGGCGCTTGCCACCTGCCGCCAGGAGGTGCGTGGTGACCTCGTCGAGGAATGCGTCACCGGTCACGACGGACTCCACGAGCAGGGGCTCGAGGAGGGCCAACTGATCTTCTAGTGCGGGGAGTCCCAGGAGTTCGACGACGTTCACTGGCTACAGACGATAGGTCAGACTGCCGATGACCGGTACATGCCCATCGGCATCGGGGGCTGTGGGTGCGGTCGGCACCGCCACCTGTAGACTTGGCTTCCAGTTACCGACCGCGGATGGAGGCGGTGGAGTGTTCGAACGATTCACAGACCGAGCTCGACGAGTCCTGGTGTTGGCACAGGAGGAGGCGCGGCTGCTCAACCACAGTTTCATCGGCACCGAGCACATCCTCCTGGGCTTGATCCACGAGGGTGAGGGGGTCGCGGCCAAAGCGCTCGAGTCCCTCGGTGTCTCCTTGGAGGCCGTGCGCGAGAAGGTGGAGGAGACGATAGGTCTGGCCGGAACGGCCCCGACCGGGTCGCCGCCGTTCACCCCCCGAGCCAAGAAGGTCCTCGAGCTGTCACTGCGCGAGGCGCTCCAGCTCGGGCACAGCTACATCGGTACCGAGCACATGCTGCTCGGGCTGGTGCGCGAGGGCGAAGGCGTCGCCGCGCAGGTCCTGCAGAGCCTGGGGGCCGACCTGCCCCGGGTGCGCCAGCAGGTCATCCAGCTGCTCTCGGGCTACCAGGGCAAGGAGAATGTCGGTGGCGGGCAGACCGGCAACCAGCAGACCGATGCGCCGACCGGCTCAGCCGTGCTCGACCAGTTCGGCCGCAATCTGACCGCCCTGGCCCGCGACCACAAGCTCGACCCGGTCATCGGTCGCGAAAAAGAGATCGAGCGGGTCATGCAGGTCCTGTCCCGCCGGACCAAGAACAACCCGGTCCTCATCGGTGAGCCCGGCGTCGGCAAGACGGCGATCGTCGAGGGCCTGGCGCAGCGCATCGTGGCCGACGAGGTCCCCGAGACGTTGACCGGCAAGCAGCTCTACACCCTGGACCTCGGCGCACTCGTGGCCGGCAGCCGTTACCGCGGCGACTTCGAGGAGCGCCTGAAGAAGGTGCTGAAGGAGATCCGTACCCGCGGCGACATCGTGCTGTTCATCGACGAGCTCCACACCCTGGTGGGTGCGGGCGCTGCCGAGGGCGCGATCGACGCGGCCTCCATCCTCAAGCCGATGCTGGCCCGTGGCGAACTGCAGACGATCGGTGCCACCACGATCGACGAGTACCGCAAGCATCTGGAGAAGGATGCCGCGCTCGAGCGCAGGTTCCAGCCCATCAAGGTGGAGCAGCCCAATGTGACGCTGACCATCGAGATCCTGAAGGGGCTCCGGGACCGCTACGAGTCCCATCACGCCGTCACCATCACCGACCAGGCCCTGGTGGCTGCGGCCAACCTGGCCGACCGCTACCTTGCCGACCGGTACCTCCCGGACAAGGCGATCGACCTGATCGACGAGGCCGGCAGCCGCCTTCGCATCCGTCGGATGACGACTCCCCCGGCCTACAAGAAGCTGGAGGAGGAGGTCACCCGGCTGCGTGCGGACAAGGAGGCCGCGATCGAGAAGCAGGCCTTCGACCAGGCCAAGAAGCTGGCCGAGCAGGAGAAGGACCGGCTCGATGCCAAGGAGGCCATGGAGGCCGAGTGGCGTGCCGAGGGCGTCGACCTGTTCGACGTCGTCGATGAGGAGGTCATCGCCGAGGTGCTGGCCAACTGGACCGGCATCCCGGTCTACCGACTGACCGAGGAGGAGACGGCCCGTCTGCTCCGCATGGAGGACGAGCTGCACAAGCGTGTGATCGGCCAGGAGCAGGCCATCGCTGCGCTCGCCCGCTCGATCCGCCGGACACGGGCCGGTCTCAAGGACCCCAAGCGCCCCAGCGGCTCGTTCATCTTCCTCGGCCCGACGGGCGTGGGGAAGACGGAGTTGGCCAAGACGCTCGCCGAATTCCTCTTCGACGACGAGGACGCCCTGATCCAGCTCGACATGTCGGAGTACATGGAGAAGCACACGGTGAGCCGCCTGGTCGGCTCGCCCCCCGGCTACGTCGGGTACGAGGAGGGCGGTCAGCTGACCGAGGCCGTGCGGCGCAAGCCGTTCTCGGTCGTCCTCTTCGACGAGGTGGAGAAGGCGCACGCCGATGTGTTCAACACACTGCTGCAGATCCTGGAGGACGGTCGCCTGACCGACGCCCAGGGCCGTTCGGTCGACTTCAAGAACACGGTCCTGATCATGACGTCCAACCTGGGCACGGCCGACCTCCGCAAGACGTCGGTGGGTTTCGCCCAGAACTCGGGCGCCGTGACCTACGAGCGGATGAAGGCCAAGGTCAACGAGGCGCTGAAGGCGCACTTCCGTCCCGAATTCCTCAACCGGATCGACGAGGTCGTGGTCTTCCACGAGCTGTCCAAGGTCGAGGTCATCGAGATCGTGGACCTGATGATCCAGCGGGTGTCCAACCAGCTCGAGCTCCAGGGCCTCAGCCTGGCCCTGACGCCCGAAGCCAAGACGCTCCTGGCCGACAAGGGGTACGACCCGCAGTTGGGTGCTCGGCCGCTGCGCCGAGCCATCCAGCAGATGGTGGAGGACCCGCTCTCGGAGCGAATTCTCTGGAAGGAGTTCCGGGTGGGTCAGACCATCGTCGTCGACGTGGAGACGATCACGCCCGAGATGGCCGAGGCCTATGACGTCAAGGGCGCCCCGCCACTCGTCGTGGGTGACTCCCAGCTGACGTTCACCGCCATCGAGGGGATCGAACCTCCGCCGATGGAGCTGGCCGGCGCGGACTCCTCGGCCGACTGACGGCGGTGCGGGCCTGACGGCCCACGGCAACTGTAAAGCGAGGCCCCGCCGCTCCGGCGGGGCCTCGTCGCGTCCGTCGCGGTCCGGGACCCGGTCCGTCGCGTCCGTCGGGCGCCCGCGTCAACGGTGTCGGCACTCCTCCCGTCGGGGCCACGGAGGGCCAGATGCGAATGCATCCGGCCGAGATCCAGTCATTTCGCCACTCTTCGTGTTGGCCCTCCCTTGCTGGGTGGGGAAGTGCAATCGACGCGTGCACGGCAACCGGTGGTTCACTAGCGTTCCCGGTGCGTCATGGGCAGGGAGTGTTTGCGATTCGCCATGTCAAACAGACCTCGCGTGCACGGCTCCGGCGGGGGGTCTCAATCCTTGGAGGACCCATGATGAAACGATCATCCCCCGATCGGTCGACGAGGACGGTGCTGCGGGTACTGCTCGCCGCCATTCTCGGGGCGGGTGTGTTGCTGTCGTTGACAGCGTCCGCCGCGCCAGCCGCTGCGACCCAGGCACCGACCGTCACCTACTCGGCGCAGCTGGACATCCCGGCGCCGCCGTCCTCCTCGTTCAGCGGTTCGGCGGGCGGCGACGGATGGGGCCTCGCCTTCACCTCGACAGCCGTCTACAACGTCTTCCATCACGACTCCATCCTGCAGGTCGCCTGTCACGAGCAGACCGACGCCACACCGTGCTGGGCGCCGAAGACCATCACCGACGGGAGCGGGCACGACTTCGCGTCGTCCTCGCAGCCGGGTCTCTGGCTGAACCAGAACAACGGGCACCTCTACGTGTTCGCCACCCGTGAGTCGGACAACACCTCGGGGGTCGTCTGCATCGACACCACCCAGCCGGCGTCGGTCGCCGATCCGTTCTGTGGCTTCACCGCGTTGTCGTCCGTCGGCGGCGGGCCGATCAACGACTCCATCAGCATGGTGAGCGACCCGGTGGTCGTCGGGACGAACTGGTACGCGTTCAATGGTGCCGACTCGACGCAGACGAACACGCAGAACACCCTCCTGTGCTTCAGCCTGGTCACCTACTCCGCATGTCGGTCCCAGCCGTTCACGGTGGACCTCGGCGCCGGGGCGACCGTCACCGAGGACGACTTCCCCTCGCCGTCGATCGCAGCGTTCGGGACCCAGATCGTGATCCCGGTCGGGCTCTCCGGCGGCACGGAGCTGGCGTGTTACGACACCTCCCTCAACGGTGACTGCACGGGTACCTGGCCGGTGGACACCTCCTCCAGCGGGTATCCGTCCAACGACGCCGGCGCACCCTTCCCGATCCTGACCGGCACGGGGTCGACGACGGGTTTCTGCCTGCCGCTGGCCACACTGCCGTGTTACGACCTCGACGGGTCGACGGTGGCCACTCCGGCCGGCATGTCGACGGCGATTCCCGACACCACGTCCGGGTGGAACGGCCCGGCGTTGACCATCGGCGCTCGGGTGTACGTTCCTGACGGCGATGCCGACCAGGTCGACTGCTACGACTACGTGGCCGGCGCCACCTGTACGAACTTCCCGAAGCCGATCAGCGGGTTGGAACTGCTGTACACCGTCAACCCCGACCCGCTGCGACCCGCCTGCATCTGGGTCAACGCCGACGGCGGCGCCGCCCAGATCCAGAACTTCGACGCCTACTCGGGCGCCGGGTGCGGCCAGGGCCCCGTCCGGGTCCTGGCGGCGAGCGTCGTGGCGCCGAACAACGTCTGCATCCCGGCCAGCTACACCTCGTTGCAGGTGCTGGTGCCGAGCCGGGGACAGTACTCGTCGGGCTCGGTGCAGTTCGAGGACTTCAACGGCAACCCGATCCCGAGCATCCCGGACCAGACCCTCGATGCGACCGGGTCGGTCGACCTGACGCCCCTCGACCTGACGACGAAGACCCCGCTGCCGCAGTTCCTGATCACCCTCAACGGGGCGGGCTCTCCACCGGAGGTCGACGTCAAGCTCACCTGGACGGGTACCCCGTCACCGTTGTGCACACCCGGCGGTCAGCACCCGTCGACCCAGGGGTACCGGCTGAGCGGGCGTGACGGCGGTGTCTTCGCCTTCGGCCAGGACTCGTTCTACGGATCCCTGACCGGTAAACACCTCAACGGGCCCATCGTCGGGATGGCCGCCACGCCCGACAATGCGGGGTACTGGCTCGACGGGGCCGACGGCGGTGTCTTCGCCTTCGGCGACGCCCAGTACTACGGCGGACTCGGCGCATCCGTGCACCTCAACGCGCCGATCGTCGGAATGGCGCCCACCCCCACCGGACACGGGTACTGGCTGGTGGCGGCCGACGGCGGCGTCTTCAGTTACGGCGACGCCGTGTTCTACGGGTCCAAGGGCGGCGGCGGGACGACGGCGAAGGTCGTCGGGATGGCCGTCACCCCCTCGGGCCACGGGTACTGGCTGGTCGGCGCGGACGGCAACATCTATCCGTTCGGTGACGCCGTCTCCTACGGGTCGATGTACCAGAAGGCCCTGGCCGCACCGGTCACCGGGATCGCCGCGACCTCGACGGGTCACGGCTACTGGCTGGTCGGTGCCGACGGCGGTGTCTTCGCCTTCGGGGACGCCGGCTTCGACGGTTCCGAGGCCGGTCAGGGGATCGTCGGACCGGCCGTGGGCATCCAGCCCGACCCGGCCGGCACCGGCTACTGGCTGGTCGGCGCGGACGGCGGTGTCTTCGCCTTCGGGTCGGCCCTCTTCGAGGGCTGTGAGGCCACGTCGCCCCTCAATGCACCACTGGGCGGCATCAGCGGCTGACCGGAGCCGTTCCGGACGGCGTAGCGGGGCCCCACCTCTGCGGTGGGGCCCCGTCGCGTACCGGGGCCGATCCCCTCCGACAACGGCGGTGGCCCCCTGGCGACAGGTGCCGGACGGGCCGGGAACCCTCGTTGCAGGCCGGTATATGGGTCCTTCGGCCCTGATCCTGAGCTCTCGATCCGCGGTCAACTGGCTTCCGGCGGGGATTCTCCAACGACCACCGGTCTCGTCGATCTGTGGCACGGACCCTGCGCCCGATCGGTCCTCCCCCCGGGGCCCGGATCGGGCATGCGCCACCCCTCCGGCCCCCCGGAGGGGTGTTGCGCGTGGTGGACCGGCTCCTCCGTGCCGCGACGTGGCATCCGGCCCCGCCGCCGCGCCCACCTGCCGCCTCCCGTACCGTGCTCGTCCGGGAGCGGTCGCACCGGATGGCACACCCGGTCCCTACCATCGGGGCATGGCAAAGACGGCCAAACGCCACCGCTGCATCGACTGCGGCTCGACCACCGCCCGATGGGCCGGGCGCTGCCCGACCTGTGGCGAGTGGAACACCCTCGTCGAGGAGGCGGCACTGGGCCCACTCGTCCGGGCCGTCGACGAACTGGACCTCTCGGGGCTGCCGGTACCGCTGTCCTCGGTCGACGTCTCGGAGGCTGCCGCGGTGCCGACCGGCGTCGAGGAGTTCGACCGGGTGCTGTCGGGGGGGCTGGTACCCGGCTCGGTCACCCTCCTCGGTGGCGAGCCCGGGATCGGCAAGTCGACGCTGCTACTCCAGGTCCTGGCCGCTCGTGCCGCGACGGGCCACCGGGTACTCCTGGTGTCGGCCGAGGAGTCGGCGCACCAGGTCCGCCTGCGGGCCGAGCGACTCGGTCCGATCCCGCCGGGGCTCCTGATCCTGTCGGCCACCGACGTCGGCCAGGTGATCAACGCCGTCGTGGAGTCGGCGCCCGAACTGGTCGTCATCGACTCCATCCAGGCCGTGGCGGTGGGACCGGCCACGCCAGGCGAGCGGCGGGCCACCGGGGTGCCCGGGTCGATCGGCCAGGTGCGCGAGTGCGCCGACCAGCTCGTCGGCCTGGCCAAGGCCCGACAGGTGGCGACCGTGCTGGTGGGACACGTCACCAAGGACGGCTCGCTCGCCGGTCCGCGCGCCCTCGAGCACATGGTCGACACCGTGCTCAGTTTCGAGGGTGATCGCCATCACGCGCTCCGTCTACTGCTGGCCGTGAAGCACCGGTTCGGCCCGACCGGGGAACTCGGCCTGTTCGAGATGGGGGACCAGGGGCTGAACCGGGTCGACGACCCGGGGCGACTGTTGCTCGGTGACCGTCTGACCGGCGTACCCGGTGGCGTGGTGCTCCCGGCCCTGCAGGGCCGGCGGACACTGATGGTCGAGCTCCAGGCGCTGGTGGCGCCCATGGGACAGGCCCAGCCCAAACGCTCCGTGGTCGGCCTGGACGGCGGCCGGCTGGTCATGACGCTCGCCGTCCTGGCCCGTCATGCCGGGCTGCCGATGCACGCCGTCGACGTCTTCGCATCGGTGGCCGGTGGGATCCGCGTGACCGAGCCGGCGGCCGATCTGGCCGTGGCCCTGGCGGTGGCGTCCGCATCGACCGGGGTGGCCCTGCCTGCCGACCTGGCCGCCGTGGGGGAGGTCGGGCTGTCGGGTGAAGTCCGCCAGGTCACGAACCTGCCCCGGCGTCTCGAGGAGGCGGTCCGACTCGGCTTCGGCCGCGTCGTGGTGCCGGCCTCTGCGCCGGACGGGCCGCCGGGAGTGGAACTCATCCGGACCGACACGGTGGCCGAGGCAGTGGGACGCTTCGGATGTCTCGACGCCCACGGGGGGTGACTCCCACGCCCCGGTGGCGCCGGACGGTGCCGGGTACGATTCCGGGGTGACCACACGCCAGAACGCGGCCATGAGCGATGCACTGGCCATGGTGGCACCGGGTCGCCCCCTCCGGGACGGGCTCGACCGCATCCTCCGGGCCAAGCGTGGAGGGCTGGTGGTGGTCGGCGACGGGCCCGACGTCCTGTCGATCTGCTCCGGCGGCTTCCTGCTCGATGCGGAGTTCAGCCCCCAGCGCCTCTCGGAGCTGGCCAAGATGGACGGCGCGATCATCCTGGCGTCCGATTCGTCGCGCATCGCCCGGGCCAACGTCCATCTCATGCCGGACCCGTCGATCCCTACGACGGAGACCGGTACCCGCCACCGGACGGCCGAGCGGGTGGCCCGATCCATCGACGTGCCGGTCCTGTCCGTGTCGGCGGCCATGTCGGTCATTGCCGTCTACCGCAACGACCTCAAGCACACCGTGCAGCCCACCGGATGGCTCCACGACCGCACCGACCAGGCGCTGGCCACCATGCAGCGGTTCCGCAGCAGGTTCGACGTCGCCCTCGGCAACCTGTCGATCCTCGAGGTGGAGGACACGGTGTCGGTCGGGGACGTCGTCCACGTCATCCAGACCGCGGAAATGGTCCTCCGCATCGGTGAGGAGGTCGACGGCTACCTGGTGGAGCTCGGCGAGGACGGTCGGCTGGTCAGCCTGCAGTCGGCCGAGTTGTCCGACGGAGTGGCCCGGGCGCTCGACCTCGTCATCCGTGACTACGCCGTGATGACCCGGGACGAGGCGGCCGACCGACCGGCGTTCGAGGAGTGGGTGGTCCAGCAGCTGGCGGACCTCACGTCGGACGAGTTGCGCAACCCGATCCGGGTGGCGGCGGTCCTCCGGCTCCCGGCCGCGCTCAACGACGCCGACTCGGGGATCGAGCCGCGTGGCTACCGCCTCCTGCACCACCTGCCCCGGCTGTCCGATCTGATCATCGAGCGGGTGGTGGACCGCTTCGAGAACCTCCAGCACATCATGCGGGCCTCCATCGCCGAACTCGAGAAGGTGGAAGGCGTCGGTCAGGCCCGCGCCACCTCGGTCAAGGAGGGCCTGGCCCGCCTCGCCGAAGCGAGCATCTTCGAGCGTTACCAGTAGGCGAGGGTGTCCGTCGGGCACCGGATCGACGCCTGGCGCCCCGCCGGGGGACCCCGCCATTGCTGGTAGAATGGGTTGCTCTCCCCAGCAGACCGGATGTCGCTCACCAGCCCCGGTTCCCCACCGCAACGCCAGGAGGATCGGTGTTCGACATCGGTGACAAGGTCGTCTATCCGCACCACGGCGCGGCAGTAGTCGAACGACGCGAAACCAAAGAGGCCTTCGGCAAGAAGCAGGAGTACCTCGTGCTCCGGCTCGCCTACGGCGACCTCACCCTCATGGTGCCGGCCGACAACACGGATGGTGTCGGCCTGCGCGAGGTGATCAACGACGAAGAGGTCGAAGAGGTCTTCGCCGTGCTCCGCAAGAAGGAGGCGCGGATGCCGACCAACTGGTCCCGGCGGTACAAGAACCACTCCGAGAAGCTGCGGTCCGGCGACATCTACCAGGTGGCCGAAGTCGTGCGGAACCTCTCCATCCGCGACAAGGACAAGGGCCTGTCGGCCGGCGAGAAGCGCATGCTGAGCCGGGCGCGCCAGATCCTGGTGTCCGAACTGACCTTCGCCCTCGGGGTCGACGAGGAGACCGCCGAGGTCCGCCTCAACGAGGCGCTGCCCTGAGCCGAGCGGGGCCCGTCTGGGCCATCGTGGTGGCCGGCGGCTCGGGCCGTCGGTTCGGCGGTCGTAAGCAGTTCCTCCCCCTGGCCGGGTATCCGGTCGCCTCCTGGTCGGTGCGCGCCGCCCGCACCGTGGCCGACGGTGTGGTCCTGGTCGTTCCCGCAGTCGACGCCGACGACCCGACCGGGACGCTCGGTGCGGTGCCATCGGCCGGGTCGACGGGCGACGCCGCCCTCGGTGCCACCACCGTGGTGACCGGCGGCGCCACGCGTGCGGACTCGGTTCGGGCCGGACTGGCAGCCGTGCCCGACGACGCCTCGGTGGTGGTGGTGCACGATGCGGCCCGGCCCCTTGCCGGTGCCGATCTGTTCGCCGCCGTGGTCGATGCCGTCCGGACGGGTGACACGGACGGCGTCGTGCCGGTGGTGCCGGTGGCCGACACGCTGAAGCGGGTCGTGGGCAACCGGGTGGCGGCGACGCTGGATCGCGCCGACCTCGTGGCCGTGCAGACTCCGCAGGCCTTCGCCGCCACTGCGTTGCGTGCCGCCCATGCCGCGGGTGGCGATGCGACGGACGATGCCGGCCTCCTCGAGTTGGCCGGGCTCGTCGTCGGCACGGTGCCGGGGGACCCGGGCAATCTCAAACTGACACGGCCGGAGGACCTGGCTCTGGCTCTGGCCCTCCTGACAGGGGCGCGGGCGTGAGCGACGCGCCGGAATTCCGGGTCGGCCAGGGGATCGATGTCCACCCGTTCAGCGATGACCCCGGGCGTCCACTGATCCTGGGTGGCGTGGTGATCCGGGGCGACGGGGTGCGCGGACTGGCAGGCCACTCCGACGCCGACGCGGTGGCCCACGCCATTGCCGACGCGGTGCTCGGCGCGGCGGGACTCGGTGATCTCGGGCGTCACGCGCCGGACACCGATCCGCAGTGGGCGGGTGCCGACTCGATCGGACTCCTGCGACGTGTGGTCGGACTGGCCGCAGCCGCGGGCTGGGTGCCGGTCAATGCCGACTGCACCGTCGTTGCCGAGCACCCCCGCCTTGCGCCGCACGTCGCCGGAATGTCCGATCGCCTGGCAGGCGCACTCGGCGCCCCGGTCAACGTGAAGGCCACGCGCGCGGAGGGACTCGGCGCGCTGGGCCGTGCCGAGGGGATCGCCTGCACCGCGGTGGTGCTGCTGGCGGCGGCGCCCGGCGGCATCGGCCCGGATGGTTCCGAACAGTCCGGGGGCAACCCCCCCGGGGACAGGGAGGTCCGATGAGTGCGGCTCCGGCAGGTGGCGGCAGAGGGAAGCGCTCACGTGCGCCGGCTCCCAAGGGCGGTGGACGGGGGGGATCGACGCCCACCGGACGTGAGGCCAAGGCGGCCTGGATGAAGGCAAAGGACGCCTCGGGCGGTCGTGGGGGCAAAGGCGCGTCACCGGCGAGGGGTGCCGGGCGTGCGCCGGTCAACGACCGCGGCCGAGGTCCGGGTGGTGCGAAGGACACTCCGGTCCGGCGTGGCCCCAAGAACGTGGGACTCGGCGGCGATCAGGTCGAGGGACGACAGGCCGTGCGCGAACTCCTGAGTGCCGGACGTCGACCGATCACCACGCTGATGATGGTGGAGGGCATGGACGCCGCCGAGATCCTGGACGACATCGAGGCCCTGGCCGCCAAGCGTCGGGTCAAGGTGGAGTACGTGTCACGCAAGCGGCTCGATGCCGCCGCCCGCACCGATGGTTCGCAGGGTGTCGTCGCCCTGGCCCGGGCCATCGAGGAGACGGCGCTCGACGACCTGTGTCAACCCACCAAGCGGGGTCGCGTGCCGTTTCTCCTGGTGCTCGACGGGATCACCGATCCCCACAACCTCGGGGCGGTGCTCCGCAGTGCCGAGTGCGCCGGTGTCACCGGGATCGTGCTGCCCCGCCACCGCTCGGCCCACCTGTCCCCCACCGTTGCCAAGGTTGCCGCCGGGGCCGTCGAGTACCTGCCGATGGCGCTGGTGGCCGGCATCCCCACCGCGCTCCAGCAGCTGTCGGCGCTGGGTGTGGTCACGGTCGGGTTGGTGGGAGAGGCACCCACGTCGCTCTATGACCTGCCACTGGGCGACCAACCGGTGGCGTTGGTGCTGGGGTCGGAGGGATCGGGCCTCGCCGCGCTGACCAGGCGACGGTGCGACGAGTTGGCGGCGATCCCGCAACACGGGACGCTTTCGTCGCTCAACGTGGCCACGGCGGGCGCCATCGCCTGCTTCGACGTCTCCCGTCAGCGCTCGGCCGCCGGCAACTAGGGCACCGGGGCCGGTCCCGCCCCGGGGTGCGTCGGTCAGACCTCTTCGACCGTCACGCCCTTCCAGAAGGCCACCCGGTCGGTGATCTCCCTGGCTGCGTCCTTGGGGTCCGGGTAGTACCACGCAGCGTCCTCGTTGCGGGTCCCGTCGACCACCACGCTGCGGTAGCTGGCGGTGCCCTTCCACGGGCACACGCTCTGGGTGCCGCTGGCCTCGAAGAACTCGTCCCGCACATCCGCCGCAGGGAAGTAGTGGTTCCCCTCGACGATCACGGTCGCGTCGCTCTCGGCCAGTACGGTGCCGTTCCATGTCGCTCGGATGGTCATGCCCCCTACAACGCCCTGGGGGCGCGGTGTGTTCCCGTGCGGTCAGGGGTGCCGGGCGAGGGTGAGCACGAACTCGTCGTCGTCGGCCACCCAGGAGTTCTCGATGGAGAGGCCGCACGCCTCGAGCTCGTCGCGCAGGGCATCCCGGGAGAATTTGGTGCTCAGTTCGGTCAGCATCTCCTCGCCCGCAGCGAAGTGCACCTCGAGTCCGAGGTCGGCAACGTGCACCCGGCAGTCGTCGAGGGAGCGCAGCCACATCTCGATCCGGTGGTCGGGCTCGTTCCAGCGGGCCACGTGGTCGAAGCGCTCCGGGACGAAGTCGGCGCCGAGGTCGCGGTTCAGGACATGGAGGACATTTCGGTTGAACTCCGCAGTGACGCCCGCCGCATCGTCGTAGGCCGCCACCAGGCGGTCGCGGTCCTTGATGACGTCGGTGCCCAACAGCAGGCAGTCGCCGGAGCGCATCGTCCGGGCGAGACCGGCCAGGAACGCAGCGCGCTGGTCCGGCGTGAAGTTGCCGACCGTCCCGCCGAGGAAGGCGACGAGCTTGCGTTCTGGGCCGTCGAGCTGGTCGAGGTGCTGGTGGAAATCGCCCACGACGGCTTGCACGGCCAGCCCCGGGTACTCCTCGGAAATGGCGGTCGCCGCCTCCCAGAGGGTGGTGTCGCTGACGTCCAGCGGGACATAGGTCCCCAGCCGGCCGCTGTCGCGCATGGCGTCGAGCAGCACGCGTGTCTTGTCGCAGGTGCCGGCGCCCAGCTCCACCAGGACGTCGGCCCCCGCCTCGGCAACGATGTCCTTGGCATGGGCCTCGAGGATCGAGCGCTCGGCGCGGGTTGGGTAGTACTCCGGAAGCCGGGTGATGTCGTCGAACAACCGGCTGCCACGGTCGTCGTAGAAGTAGACGGGGGGTAGCTGTTTCGGCACGGAGGTCAGTCCGGACCGCACGTCCTGCTCCATGGCGGCCCGCAGGTCGGCCGGGGTGAGGTGCACGTCGATGGTGGGGGGGATCACGGTGTCCATGGGCTCCGGTGGGGTCGGGGACGTCGGGTGCGGCAGATCTGCCGTCCCGGTCGACGGTTCAGTCGTTACGCGCCAGTCGCAGCCCGCTGAAGGCCCAGCGGGCTGATGGGGGGAAGAAGTTCCGGTAGGTGGGACGGACGTGGTCGACCGGTGTCGCACACGAGCCGCCCCGAAGGACGTATTGGTTCACCATGAACTTGCCGTTGTACTCGCCGACGGCCCCTTCGGCGGGGGCGAATCCCGGGTAGGGGCTGTAGGCGGAGGAGGTCCACTGCCAGACGTCGCCGAGGGGAGGGGCCGAGCCGCCGGAGGCCGGCGACGGGTGGAGGACGCCGGTGTCGAGGAGATTGCCCGTCGTGGTCGTCTCCGCCGAACGGGCGGTGCTCACGACCTCCCACTCGGCCTCGGTCGGCAGGCGGTGACCCGCCCATCGGGCGTAGGCATCGGCTTCGTAGTAACTCACATGGCACACCGGACGTGTCGGGTCGACCGGGACGTCGCCGGCCAGTGTGAACTCGCGAGGGCCGGCATCGTCACCCGACCAGTAGAGCGGGGCGCGCCAGCCGCCAGCCTCGACTGCGGCCCAGCCGTCGGACAGCCAGAACTCGGGGCGGAGGTAGCCCCCGTCGTCGATGAACGCGAGCCACTCGCCACCGGTCACGGGGCGGTCCGCCAGGGCGAACGGCTCGAGATGGGTCAGGTGGCGGGGGAACTCGTTGTCGAACCCGAATCCGCCGCCGGCGTGACCGATGGGCACGGTCCCTCCCGGGTGCGACGACCACGAGGAAGGCGTGGTATCGCCGGGGCCCTGAAACTCGATCGGCGCGTAGGCGGGCGCCACCGGGTTCCTCGACAGCACGTGCTTGATGTCCATGATCAGCAGTTCCTGGTGCTGTTGCTCGTGCTGGATGCCGAGCTCGACCAGCGCGGCCGTGGGACGGTCCGGACCCCGGTCGAGGAGTTCGGCCATGCCGGCGTCGACATGCCGGCGGTAGTCGGCCACCTCCACGATCCCGGGCCTGGACACGAGGCCCCGGTCCGACCGCGGGTACCGGGCGCCCACGCCGACGTAGTACGAGTTGAAGAGGAAGCCGAACGCGGGATCGAACTGTTCGTAGCCGGGCAGCGAGGGTGCCAGCAGGAATGTCTCGAAGAACCACGACGTGTGCGCCCGGTGCCACTTGGTGGGACTCACGTCGGGCATCGACTGCACGGTCTGGTCCTCCGCCGAGAGAGGGGCGGCCAGTTCCTCGGTGAGTCGTCGGGTCGCCTCGAACCGCTCGGCCAGCACCTGGTCGTCCACGGTGGTCAGCAGGTCGGACATCCCCGCTCCTTCCGGTTCGCCTTGGGGATCCACGGTCACCGTCCCGGAGGGCCGGTGCGGGACCACTGTGAACTTACCCGGAACAGTCCCGGATCGTGCCGCTCATCCCACCGACCGTCCGCGTTTGCCGTCGTTCCCGCCCGGGTAGGTGCAGCTCAGACGATCGAGGAGTCAGAATGCCCACACCCGACGACCACAGCGAACCCACCGACGACGGCGTCGAGGCCGAGCACGCCATCCACGTGCCTGACTCGCCTCCCTCCGGGGCCGAAACCCACGCCGCTGACGTGTTCCTTGAGGAGCAGGACCCGGCCGACGCCGAGCGGGTCGCCGAGCACCACCAGGAGATGGACCGGATCGGGGCCGAGGTGAAGGGCGAGGGGGAGATCGCCTGACTGCGGGTGTGGCGCCCGCGGCCCACGGGTGTCCCAGGACGGGATGGTCGCGCACCCGTCCGGTTCGACGATCGGAGCCGGCGGTGGGAATCGAACCCACGACCTGACGATTACAAATCGTCTGCTCTGCCAACTGAGCTACACCGGCGAGGCCTCCGGGCCCGGAGTGTCCGGAGCCAGTGTACGGGCAGCGGCCGGCAGCACGGGAGTGCTTGCGCATCGACCCCACCCTTGGCAGGCTGACACGAGTGGACGATCCCTCGACGCCCGAACACCAACCTCCGGAGCGTTCGGGGCCAGGAGTGCCCGTTGACCGCGCAGCGATCCTGCTCGGGCTCTTCATCCTGGCGACGGTCCTGCTCCTGGGCAGGATCCACAACGGGCCACCACCGTCCTCGACCGCCGCGTCCGTCGTGTCGGCCCCGACGACCACCGTGGCGGGTGGGTCGACCACCACCACCTCGACGGCCTCCCCCACGACGACGACCATCCCCAAGGCCAAGAGCGACGTCCCGGTGCTCGTGGTGAATGCCTCGGGAACGACGGGCGCCGCGGCGACCGTCACCAATGAGCTGCAGGTGGCCGGGTGGAGTGTCCAGACGCCGATGAACGCCACGGCCAACGTGTCGACGTCGGCGGTGTACTACGTGTCCGGACAGAAGGCAGCGGCCGAGGCGGTGGCCGCCACGCTGCACCTGCCGGCGTCCTCCGTGCTCCCGTACACGACGGCTGCCCCGGTCAGCACGATCGGCACGGCCGAGGTGCTCGTCGTGGTGGCGCCGGACCTGACGACGGCCGGGTCCGCGACGACGACCACGTCCTCGGGCGCCTGACCGGTCCGGGGGTGTCCGGGGGGACCGGACCCGGAGCTCTGCCCGCCGGGGCCGACGCACTGCTGGCGCCGCTGGTGGCCGACCCGGGACGGACGGCGTTGCTCTGCGACTTCGACGGCACTCTCGCACCGATCGTGGAGGACCCGGCGGCGGCGCTGCCCCTCGTGGGCGTGCCGCCACTGCTCGCCCGCCTGACCCGCAGCTTCGCCACCGTGGCCGTGGTGTCCGGCCGGCCGGCGGCGTTCCTGGCTGATCGCCTGGTACTCCCGGTGGATGGTGACGGTGGGGGAGACGACCGCCGTCCACTCCGCCTCGTCGGCCTCTACGGGATGGAATCGTTGGACCGCGACGGGATCGTGCGACCCGACGAGCGGGTCGCGCCGTGGCTCGACGTGGTGGCGGAGGCCGCCGGCCGCCTGCGCCACGGCGCACCCGACGGGGTCCTCGTCGAAGTGAAGGGCCCGGCGGTGACGGTGCACTGGCGACGGGCGCCAGACGCCGGGGGTTGGGCGACGGCCCGGGTGGCCGGGGAGTCCGAACGCACCGGTCTGGTCCCCCATCCGGGGCGGTTGTCGGTCGAGTTGCGCCCCCCGCTGGCGATCGACAAGGGAACCGTGGTCGAACAGCTGACCGCCGGGTGCTCGGCGGCCTGCTTCCTCGGTGACGACCTCGGTGACCTGCCTGCCTTCGCCGCGCTCGGTCGTCTGGCCGCCACGGAGGCGATGACGACGGTGGGTGTGGCGGTGCAGGATGCCGAAACGGCCCCGGAGGTGGCGGCGGTCGCCGATCTCGTGGTGGACGGCCCGGCGGGAGCCATGGCCGTGCTGGCCTGGCTGGATGCCGCTGCCGGAGGCTCGACGCACCTCCGTTGACCGGCCGGTGGGCGCCTCGGGCCTGTCGATGTCCACCTCGGGACGCGGCCACGGCGGACGGGGTCCGTCAGCGGGCGGCGTCCAGCTGGTCGGCGAGCCAGTCGGCCGGGGTTCTCGCCAGGATCGCCTCGCGGAGTGCCCGCGCCCGTGCCGAGCGCTCGTCCGGGCCGAGGGCCAGGGCCTCGGACAGCACCGTGGCGGTCCCGGTCACGTCGAAGGGGTTGACCTCGAGGGCGCCGAACGCCAACTCGTCGAAGGCGCCCGCCTCTCGGGACAGGGCCAGGACGCCGTCGCGGGCGTTGATGACCGGACCTTCCTTGGCCACGAGATTGAGCCCGTCGCGCACCGGGTTCACGAGCAGCACGTCATAGCGGGTGAGCGCGGCCAGCGAGCGGGGGTAGTCGTCCTCCACCTCGAGGACGACCGGCGTCCACCCCGGCGTGCCCCACCGTTCGTTGATGCGGGCGACCGTGGTCTCGACCTCCTCCTGGTAGGCGAGATACTCCGGAAGGCCCTGGCGGGTCGGATAGGCGAGCGCCACGAAGACCACGCGCTCCCGGTGGGCCGGCTCGCGCTCGAGCAGTTCGTCGAAGGCCCAGAATCCGCGCAACAGGTTCTTCGACAGTTCCATACGGTCCACGCGCACGATGACGGCGCGGTCGGTCCCGCCGACGGACTCCTCGATCCGGGCCAGGGCCGGGGCCACGTCGGGCCCGGCAGCGGAGGCCCGCAGCCGGGCGGGGTCGATCGACAGCGGCGACACGTAGGTGGACGTCCCCGATCCGTCGATTCCCGCGGTCGCCAGTCCCGCCCGGTACGAGGCCGCCCAGCGTTCCGAATGGAAGCCGCACGCGCCGAACCGGGCCATCGCCGACAGCAACTCGTCACCCACGGCGGTGGGAAGCATGCGGAGCACCGCCGGGTCGGCGAAGGGGGTGTGGGAGAAGTGGGCGGTCGACAGGTCCGGTCGCAGATCGGCCAGCGCCGGCGCCGTCAGCGCGAGGTGGTAGTCCTGGACCAGCACCTTGGCACCTTCGGGCGCGACCTTGGCCACGCGCTCGGCCATCAGTCGGTTGTAGGTGCGATAGGCGTCCCAAGCCTCCATCCACCGCTGGTCGGTCCGCGGCCGGCGGGCCGAGTCGAACAGGTGGTGGTGGCAGAACCACAGTGTGGCGTTGGAGACCACGTTGTAGGCCAGGTTGTAGACGTCGGGCTCGGGTTCGACGAGTTCGATCCGGAGCCCATCGGCCGCCATCCTGCCCTGCGCGGCGGCCAGTCGGTCCGCCTCGCTCATCGACGAGGCGACCCAGGTGGCGCCGGTGCCCTCGACGAGCGGGTGAAGCGATCCGGCCAATCCACCTCCCGAGGCCACCGGGACCGGTCGCCCGTCCTCGAGTCGGAACGCAAGGGGCCCCCGGTTGGACACCAGGACGACGTCGGACATCGACTGACCTGGTTCGGACGGCGGGCCCCCACGGGTAGGAGCGTCGGGGGGGACCATCCACGGACGCTACCCCGTCGGCCTTTCCTGACCCGTACTTTTCCGGGTGCCGGACGGCCGGCCCGATCTGGGGGGGGGTTGACAGGTAGTGAGTGAACACTCACAATGGTGCCCATGATGGTCTCCACCCGGATGAGCGCCTCCGAGCGCCGCACCGCCGTCCTGGCTGCGGCGATCACCGAGTTCGCCCGCTCCGGCTATGCGGGCACGTCCACCGACGCCATCGCCCACCGTGCCGGGATCTCGCAGCCCTACCTGTTCCGCCTGTTCGGGACCAAGAAGGAGCTGTTCATCGCCACGTACGAACTCGTCTCGGACCGGATCATCGGCGCCATGACCCGGGCCGGCACCGGGCTCGAGGGCGAGGAGGCCCTGTCGGCCATGGGCCAGGCCTACACCCAGCTCCTCGAGGACCCGGAGCTGCTCCAGGTGCAGCTCCACGGATTTGCCGCCGCCCCCGGTGACCCGGATCTGGCTGCCACCTGCCGACGGACCTTCGAGGTGCTGTGGCACCTGATCCACGAGCGGACCGGCATCACCGACGACGAGATCCGTGAGTTCTTTTCGATGGGGATGATGATGAACGTCATGTCCGCCATCGATCTCCTGTCCGTTCCCCAGCAGTGGGCGCAGAGCTTCTGCCCGATGCCCGAGAAGATCACTGCCATCCGGGCGGCCAACCAAGCCATCAGGGATCAGCGCGTCGCCGAGCTGACCACCGTCAAGGAGGAATCCGCATGAACCAGCCAGCCGCCCCCCTTTTTTTGAGCCAACAAGTTAGTGACCACTCACAACTCACAGAGTGGTCGACGGTGAAGTCCGGTCGCCGTCGCTGGTTCCCGACGGTCCACCGCTCGACCCGCTCGACCGACAGCGCCACCCCGTCCGGGCGCGCCTCTGCCGGAACGCCGCCGCGTGGAGCGCCGGCCGCCGGTGCGCCTGCCCTGCCGGGGGCTGCCCAGCCGTCGCCCGATGCCCGGGCGAGGTCGCGGGCTGTATGGGCCGTCGTCATCACGGGGCTGGCCCTGTTCATGGCGTCCCTCGACAATCTGGTCGTCTCGACGGCGTTGCCCGTCATCCGCGTGCACCTCCACGCCGGACTGTCGGGCCTCGAGTGGACCGTCAACGCCTACACCTTGACGTTCGCCGTCCTCTTGCTGTCGGCCGCCGCCCTCGGCGAGCGGTTCGGTCGTCGGCGGATCTTCGTGACCGGCATCGCGCTGTTCACCGCGTCGTCGGCGGCCGCCGCACTGGCGCCCAGCATCGGCGTTCTGATCGCGGCCCGGGCACTCCAGGGAGCCGGCGGAGCGATGATCATGCCGCTGTCGCTCACCCTGCTCAGCGCGGCCGTGCGACCGGAACGTCGCAATGCCGCGCTCGGCATCTGGGGGGCCATCGGTGGTTGTGCGGTAGCCATCGGTCCACTCGTCGGCGGTGCGGTGACGAGTGGCTGGGCCTGGCAGTACATCTTCTGGCTCAACGTGCCCGTCGGCCTGGCCCTCCTGCCGATGGCCCGCTGGCGCCTGGTGGAGTCGCGGGGCGCCGCCGACCCGCTCGACCTGGCCGGTGTCGGACTCGTCAGTGTCGGACTCTTCGGGGTCGTGCTCGGTCTCGTCCGGGGCAATTCCCACGGCTGGACGTCCCCGTCGGTCCTCGCCTCATTCGTCGTGGGCAGCTTGATGCTCGCCGCCTTCGTGGCGTGGGAACTCCGCATCGACCATCCCATGCTCGACATCCGGCTGTTCGCCCATCGGGGCTTCACCGCCGTGAACCTGACCGCGCTGCTGTTCAGCTTCGGGATGTTCGGCTCGATCTTCTTCCTCACGCAGTTCCTCCAGACCGTCCAGGGCTACTCGCCGCTCGCTGCGGGCATGCGGGTCCTGCCGTGGACAGCCATCACCATGGTGCTGGCACCGGTCGTCGGTCAGCTGGCCGAACGTTGGGGAGGCAAGCGGTTGGTGGTGACCGGTCTCGTGCTCCAGGCGACCGGTCTGGCCTGGCTCGCGTCGATGCTGACCCCCACCACCCCGTACGGCGACATGATCGCCCCGTTCGTCCTGTGCGGCATCGGGATGACGCTGTTCTTCGTCCCGCTCGCCTCGGTGGTGCTGGGCACGCTCCCCAAAGCGCTCGAAGGTGTGGCGTCCGGAGCGAATGCCGCGTTCCGCGAGTTGGGTGGCGTCCTCGGCATCGCCGTCCTCGGCGCCGTGTTCAGTTCGAAGGGCGGCTACGCCTCGGCCCAGGACTACGTCTCGGGCCTGGTGCCGGCGGTCGGCGTAGGGGCCGCAGTGGTGGCGGTCGGTGCGCTCTGCGCACTGGCCCTGCCGGGCCGCCGCCGGTTGCGTGCGCCGGTGGACCTGGCCGACGTGCCGGTGTTGGTGGGCGATCCCGTCGAGCCCATGGTCGGCTGAGCGGCGCCCCGTCCGGTCCGGTCAGTCGCCCGACAGCAGCGGCGACCGGGCCAGGGCGGCGGCCAGGATGTCGGTCGCCTGTGGCCGGAGCTCGGACAGCGGCCGGTTCCGGTGGACCCGGACTCCGAGGTCGACCTGCGCCATGGTCTCCACCCCGAAGTGGGAGGCGGCGTCGATGAGCAGCGCCAACTCCACGGCGTAGCCGTCGGCCGGGACGCATTTCTCGAAGACCCAGCGCGGTGCCGCCGTCTCGCCGGCCAGAGGCTGTCGGATGACGGCCAGCGCCGGAAAGAGCAGGTCGATCACTGGCCGGGCCATGAGCTCGGTCACCCGTCCACCACCGTCAGGGGCCCCGTTCAGGGGCCGCTGGTAGAAGCCCTTGACCACGGTCGTGGTGTCGTCCGTCAGCAGCGGTCCGAGGAGACCGGTCACGAAATGGGGCCCGAAATTGGTGACGTCGCCGTCGATGAATGCGACGAGATCACCCTGGGCCTCCCGCAGTGCGACCCGCATGGCCTGGCCCTTGCCGCCGCTCGGGGTCTCGCCACCGATGACCCGGGCACCCGCCCGGCCGGCGATCGCCCCGGTGTCGTCGGTGGAGCCGTCGTCGACGACCAGGATCTCGTCGACGAGGGGGATCCCTCCGCCTTCGGCGGTCAGTCCGGAGACGATGCTCAGGACGATGGGACCGATCGTCGTCGCCTCGTTCCGGGCCGGGATGCAGACGGACACGGTACGGCCGGCCTTGGCACTGGCCAGGTCTGCCGCGTCGAAGTCGCCATGGGCGAACACCCGAGGAAGCTCGTCGTCCGGGACCCGTACTGGCATCCCTCCATCTTCGCTCACCGGCCAGCCGGTCGTCGCGGGCACCGCATACCTGCGAGCGTAGGGGGAGTGACCGACCGGGCAGGCTGTGACCACGTTGACGCGTCCCGTCGGAGTTGGCCTACAATGGATCCCATCATCCAGAGCAGCTGAGGGACCGGGCCCTGTGACGCTGCGGCAACCAGAGCGCCGACGTACCCCCTACGGGGTCGCCGGCTCCAGGTGCCAATGCCCGAGCGATGAGGAGACTGCTGTGGATTTCGTTTCAGGCTTGCGCTGTCGTGAATGCGGCCGCACCTACCCCGCAGAGGCGCTCCACGTGTGCGACTTCTGCTTCGGACCCCTCGAGGTCACCTATGACTACGAGCGGGTGGCGGCCACCATCTCGCGTGAGCGGATCGAGTCCGGGCCCCGGACGATCTGGCGCTACGCCGATCTCCTCCCCGTCCGTGACGCCGCACCGGTGGACCTCGGCGCAGGGTTCACCCCACTGGTCCGCGCCGACCGGCTGGCTGCGGAACTGGGTCTCGGCGAGCTGTGGATCAAGGACGACACGGCCAATCCGACCGGCTCGTTCAAGGACCGGGTTGTTTCCGTGGCCCTTACCAAGGCCCGCCAACTCGGCTTCAAGGTCGCCGCCTGCGCGTCGACGGGGAACCTCGCCAACTCGGTGGCTGCCCACGCTGCACGGGCGGGCATGGACTCGGTCGTGCTGATCCCGCACGACCTCGAGAAGGCCAAGGTCACCATGACGTCCGTCTACGGCGGTCGGGTCTTCGCCGTCCAGGGCAGCTATGACGACGTCAACCGGCTGTGCGCCGAATTGACGAGCGAGCAGCCCGAGTGGGCGTTCGTGAACGTGAACGTCCGCACGTACTACGCCGAGGGCTCGAAGACGCTGGCCTTCGAAGTCGCCGAACAGCTCGGCTGGCAGGCGCCCGACCACGTCGTGGTGCCGATCGGTTCGGGCAGCCAACTCACCAAGGTGGCCAAGGGTTTCGCCGAGCTCTACCAGGTCGGCCTGCTGGACGAGGAACCCTCGGTGCGGGTGTCCGGTGCGCAGGCCGCAGGCTGCTCGCCGGTGGCAACGGCCTTTGCCGAGGGCACGGACGCCATCCGGCCGGTCAAGCCGGACACGATCGCCAAGTCGTTGGCCATCGGAAACCCCGCCGACGGTTGGTACGCACTCGACACGATCCGCAGGTCCGGTGGCGCCTGTGCCGCGGTCACGGACGCGGAGATAGTCGACGCCATCGGCCTACTGGCCCGTACGGAGGGGATCTTCGCCGAGACGGCGGGCGGCGTCACGATCGCCACCCTGGCCAAGCTGGCGGCCGAGGGTGTCATCCGCTCCGACGAGCGGGTGGTGGCCATGGTCACCGGCCACGGCCTGAAGACGGTGGAGGCGCTCGCCGACGTGGTCGGTCCGACCGCCACCATCGCACCCACACTCGACTCATTCGCCGAGGCCATGGCGGCCGACGCAGCATCCACCCTGAGGAGCTCACTGTGATCAAGGTCCGTATCCCCGCCCAGCTGCGCACCCTCACCGGAGGGGTCGGTGAGGTCCCGATGGAGGGAGCCACCGTGGGCGAGGTGCTGAAGGGCCTCGACGCCGCTCATGCCGGTTTTGCCGAGCGGATCTTCGACGCCGACGGCGGTCTCCGCCGGTTCGTCAACGTCTTCCTCGACGAGGAGGACGTGCGGTTCCTCGACGGGCTCGGCACGCCGGTCACCGACGGGCAGACGCTGTCGATCGTGCCCGCCGTCGCCGGCGGCTGACTCCGACGGGCGCGTGCGGGCGACGGGGCCGTCTCCGGGGTCACCGGTACACTGGGTCTTCACGTCGAACACCCAGGAGCGACCATGACCTCGACCCAAGGATCCACCCCCGGTACCCCTTCCGGGGGAAGGCCCACCGGTGGGACGGCCACGAGGACGAGGACCTCAGGCGCGTCGTTCGGCACCGTGTCCAACTTCAACCGGATGGCGACCACGTTCGTGGGGGACACCGGGACCACGTCGGCCCCCGCCAACTGGAAGCAGCAACCTGACGGCAATTGGTGGCTGTGGGACGGCTCCACCTGGCTCCTCCAGCCGCAGGGCCCACCGCCTGCGCCACCCGTGGTGGGCGGCACGGCCCGGTTCACCTCCGACGGCGCCCTGAACAAGGCGGGCCTGCTGGGCCTGATCGCCATCGTGGTGGGCGCCATCGCCTACGTCGCGCATGTTCCGCTCGGCCTGGCGTGGGCCGGCATGTTCGTCGGGCTCGGCGTGGCGCTCTGGTGCTCGTTCTCGCCGCGCCGCGCACCCGTGCTGGCTCCGATCTTCGCGGTGGTGGAAGGCGGTGTACTCGGGGTGATCTCCCGGTTCTACGCCGGGCAGAGCACACACGTGGTGACCCTGGCCATCGTCGGGACGGTGGCCGTGGTAGCAGCAGTGTGGGCGGTCTACCGCACCGGCCTCGTCCGGGTCGGCCCGCGCTTCTTCAAGATCACGCTCGTGGCCGGTGTCGGCATGATCGCCGTGATGCTCACCGCCATCCTGACCGGGTGGGGCCTCAGTGGTATCGGCGGTTTCCTGATCTTCGGCGTGCTGTACCTGGTGCTCGCGGTCATGAACCTGTTCGTGGACTTCAGCTTCGTCGACCGGGCGCAGGCGGCCGGACTGGACGCCGACGCCGAGTGGTTCTCCGCATTCATGCTGCTGCAGTCGTCGATGATGGTCTACCTCGCCCTGCTGCGGATCTTCGGCGGGCGCAACTGAGCGTCCGTCGGGCGGAGGGCGAACGACAGGCCGCGTCTGGCTCAGGCCGACAGGCCGTGTCTGGCTCGGGCCGACAGGCCGTGTCTGGCTCAGGCCGACAGGCCGCGGAGGATGAAGTCCACGGTGTCCGCTGCGGCCCGTGACCGCTCCTGCGGCGCCGGTTCGCCGGCCCGCACGGCCATGGCCCCGTAGACCTGCTGACCGATGAGCGTGGTGGCCAGGTCCGGGTCGATCCGTCGGAGCTCGCCACGTTCGATCCCCTCGACCACCAGGTCACGGATGAGTCCGGCGATGGCGAGACCGATGAGGGCGAGCTCGCTCCCGACTGCCTCGGTGCCGCCCGTAGGTGCACCCTGGGTGACCAGGGCGAGACGGAAGAAGGCGGGATTGTCGTCGACCCGGGCCAACATCTCCTCGATGAGGCGTGCCAGTCGGTGGGACGGGTCGCTGTCCTCCCGCCACGACTCGGCGACGGCCTCCACGAGCTGGTTATGCATGCCCTGCAGGCAGGCCCGCAGCAGTTCATCGCGGTTGGCGAAGTAGACGTAGACCGTGGACCGGGCGACGCCCGCCTCGGAGGCGATGTCGTCCATGGAGACGTCGGTGGTACCGCGCTCGCCGAACAGCCGACGGGCGACGTCGATGACCTGATCGCGACGGAAGTCCCGGATGACCTCCTTCAGATCGTCGGAGGTCCTGCGAGCGACCACCTACCCGGTGACGCGGGGGCCGGTGGGGAAGGAGATCGGGATGTGCTTGACACCGCTGATGAAGGCCGACTGCAGGCGCTGCACCTCGCCCGACAGTTCCAGGTCCGGCATACGGTCGAGCAGGTGCTCGAACATGACCCGGATCTCCATGCGGGCCAGATTCGCCCCCAGGCAGAAATGCGGGCCGCCGGCGCCGAAGGCCATGTGCGGGTTGGGGTTGCGGGTGATGTCGAACGTCTGCGGATTCTCGAACGCCAGCTCGTCACGGTTGGCGGAGATGTGGAAGAACACCACCTTCGAGTCGGCCTCGATCTTCTGGCCACCCAGCTCGATGGCCGATGTCGTCTGGCGGCGGAAGTTCATCACCGGGGTCACGTAGCGGAGCATCTCCTCGACGGCATCGGGCAGGAGCGAGCGATCATTGCGCAGCTTCTCCCACTGGTCGGGATTCTCGAAGAAGGTGGCCATGGCGCCGGAAATGAGGTTCCTGGTCGTCTCGTTGCCGGCGACCGTCAGGAGGAGGAAGAAGAGCTCGAGCTCGAAGGACGACAGCTGCTCGCCCTCCACCTCGACCTGCGTGAGCACGCTCATCAGGTCGTCGTGCGGGTCGAGTCGCTTCTTGCCGAACAGTTCCGACGCGTAGGCGTAGAGCTCCATGGATGCCATCTGGGCGGCCTCGCCCGCCGTCTGGTACTCGGGGTCGTCGGACCCGATCATGCGGTTGGACCAGTCGAACATCCGGTGCCGGTCCTCGTTCGGGACGCCGAGGAGCTCGGCGATGACCACGAGTGGGAGCTCGGCCGCGATGTCGGTGACGAAGTCGGCCGAGCCCTGCTCGATCACCGAGTCGATGATGTCGTCGGTGGCGACGTGGATGCGCTCGTGGAGCTGGTTCACCATCCGGGGGGTGAACCCCTTGTTGACCAGCCGCCGGTAGCGGGTGTGGAGCGGCGGGTCCATGTTGAGCATGACCATCTGCTGCGCCATGAGGTCGTCCTCGGCCAGGTCCCACAGGTACGTGGCCTTCCGGGCCGACGAGAAGTGCTCGTAGTCGCGGTTCACCTGGGTGGCCTCGGCGAGGGTGGTCACCGCCCAGAAGCCGGGCCCGTCCCCCTCGTCGTGCCACGACACCGGAGCGTTCTGCCGCAGGTACGCGAACCACTCGTGGGGCACCCGCTCGGCGAAGACCGTCGAGTCGAGCAGCTTGATGTCATCGAAGCTGATGCCGCTGATGTCCAGTTCCGTCTGACTCATGCCGGACGCCCCCTCCCGAAGATCGGACACGGTGTCCGAAAGAGAGGATCGTACGTCCGATCTACGGGGGTGTCAACGCCCGGGCATGTTCAGCAGGCGGCATCGACCAGGCGTTCCTGGTCGGACGGGGTGCACGGTCGGTGACGCGGTCCAGGGGCAGCGGTACCGACCCCTGGACCGGTCGCACCGGCCGAACGTCACTCCGTCCAGTCGACCGTGCCGTCGATGATGATCCGGGGCTCCTCGGTCAGGACGACCTCGAGGCAGTCAGTGTCCAGGAATTTGGCGATGTCCTCCATCATGGCGGGGAAGTCGTCCTCGGTCATGTGCGCGTAGTACGCCTCCATCGACGCGAACCACTGCACGGTCACGCCGTCGTAACCGGAGCGGTCGTCGTCGTTCCGGTAGTCGCTGAGCGGTCGCGGATTCTGCTCGTATCGGATGACGTACTTGGCAGCGCTCGAATTGGCGATGAGCGGACCGTGGTGGTCGCGCCAGTACTCGTGGAACTCGGCAGGGGTGAGCCCCTCTTTGCGCCGGAGCAGGCAGGTCAGCTTGATCATGGTCGGTTCCCTTTCCCGGTGGCGGGTGCCGGTGCGGTCGTGGAGGCTCCCCGACCCGGACCAGAGGTTGCCCTGCGCGGCCATCGCGGGCAAGCCCGGTGGGGCAGCGGACGGTGGTTCAGCGGACGGTCGTGCAGAAGATGTCGGCGATGTACGACAGCCCGATCGGTTCGTCGAGACCGTCGGCGAGGTCCGCCACCTCGCCGAGGATGGCCTGCCGCCGGTCCTCGGGGAGGACGGCGATGTAGCTGCGGGACGCCACCTGCTCGACGAAGGCGACCCGGTCGAGTCGCTGGACGAAGCGGAGTTTCGTGCGGTCGACCGGGCCGAAGAGCCCGGAGGCGTCGACCACCGGGCCGAAGTCCTTGCCCACCGGGTACGGCTGGTGCACGTCCCATTTGCTGACCCGGGTCAGCTCTGCGACGAGGGGGTCCGATTCGTCGCGCTCGTTCCAGATCAGACCGAGGCCACCTCCGGCACGCAGCACGCGGGCGATTTCGGACAGGGCCGCCGGAGGATCGAACCAGTGGAATGCCTGGGCCACGGTCACGGCGTCGAACGAGTGGTCGGTGAACGGCAGGTCCTCGGCCGTGGCGCCGACCTGCGGGGTCCCGGGGACCACCGAGGCGAACACCTCACGCATGGACGCCGACGGCTCCGATGCGACGACCGACGCGCCCGTGGCCACCAGACCACGGGTCAACTTGCCGGTACCGGCTGCGATGTCGAGCACCCGACGGCCGGGGCCGATGTCGAGTACAGCTGCGAGGTGGTCGACGGCCACGTCGGTGTAACCGGGACGTGCCCGTTCGTAGAGTGCCGAGCCCTGGGAGAACCCGGACCGTCCGAGGAGGCTCTTGTCCGCCAGCACCCGTCGGACCTCGGGTTCGAGGCCGTCACCGAGCGCTGCACCGTCGCCGCCGTTCACGCTGCCATCGTAGGTGGAAGCGGCACGGACACCACCCACTCGTCGTCGGGGCGGATCGTCGCGGGTCCTGCCGGTCAGATACCGTCGCGGGGTGAGCGCAGCGAGCCCGTACCCCGATCGAGGGGCCGACGTCCCCCCGACTGCCGGCGTCCGTCCGCTCGGCGCCGGCCTGCCGTCGCATCCGCCGGCTGACCCGACCCGTGACCTCCGCCGCCTCCGCCATCGCGTGCTCCATGCGTGCATCCACGCCGGGTGGGACTGGATGAGCCGTCAGGGTGCCACCGGCCCCGGCGACCGACTCGCCGATCGGTTCGGGGCGTTCGGACGGGGCAGCTGTCTGGCCTTCCCGACGGGGGCGATCTTCGGCGAGGAGTGGATCCGCATCGGCGAAGACACGCTGGTCGGCCCCTACGTCAGCCTGTCGGCCGGCATGGTCCCGGGCCAGAGCATGGTGACCGACCCGGTCGTCAGGATCGGCGACCGGAGCATGATCGGGCGCGGGAGCCACATCGTCGGGCACTTCTCCATCGAGATCGGCAGCGACGTCCAGACGGGACCGTACGTCTACATCACCGACCAGAACCACGGCTACGAGAACCCGGACGAAGTCGTCCACGTCCAGTGGCCGAACGACGTTCCCGTGGTCATCGGCGACGGCAGCTGGCTGGGGACTGGCGTGGTGATCCTGCCCGGCACCGAGCTCGGCCGGAACGTCGTGGTGGCTGCCGGCGCCGTGGTGCGCGGCACGTTTCCCGACCATTGCGTGATCGCCGGGGTGCCTGCCAGGATCGTGCGCCGCTACGTGCCGGGATCGGGCTGGATGACGGGGCCGGAGGCTGCGGCCACCGACGGCTCCCCATCCGGGAGCTGACCCCCGCCGGGCCCGGTGCCGGAAGTCACCCCGGTCGGTTCCGGGTCCGTGGTCCCACCGGTCGGGTCGTCCGCCGTCGGGACCGGGAGCGGAGGCGCGGGGTAGGGGACGGTGCCCAGGCCGTAGCGACGGACCACTTCCGACGCCTCGCTGCGACCGAGCGCGATCAGGTGCTCGGTGGTGGAGAAGTCGTCGAAGTCCCGGGTGGCACCCTCCGGTCCGACGCAGAGGATGACCTCCACGTCCTCGGGCAGGTGGGCCATGTCACGGACGAACCGGGCGTGGATGGCGATGAGTAGGGCGTTGACCATTCCCTCCACGGGGCGCTTCGACGGCTGGGGCGTGACGATGGGTGGTGAGCACAGGAGCACGACGATGCGGGTGGCACCCGCGTCGATGGCCCGCTGGATCGGCACGTTGTCGACCACGCCACCGTCGATGTAGCGCTCGCCGTCGATCTCGACCGGAGGGAAGATGGCCGGCATGGCCGATGACGCCAGGATGGCCTCGACGGCCGGCCCCTGGGTGAACCACCGCTCGCCCCCGTCGGTCAGCGAGGTGGCCACCACCTCGAGCGGGAGTTCCGCCTCCTCGAGGTGGTCATGGGGGAACCCCTCGGTGATGATCCTCCGGAGCCCCGAGTTGGAATAGACGGCGTCGCGCTGCTGGACGTAGAGCCACGGCCCGTGCAGCCGCCCCTGGGGGTAGATGTCCTCGCGGCGGATCGCCATCCAGATCTGGGCCATCCGTTCGACGCCCTCCCGTGTGGGCTCGGCGGCGAACCCGGCCCCGTTGATGGCACCGACCGAGGCCCCGTACACGCGGTCGGGGACGAACCCGTGCTCGGCCAGGACCTGGAGCATGCCGATCTGGATGGCGCCACGGGTGCTCCCGCCGGCCAGCACCAGGGCGGTCATGCCCTCGTCGAGCTCCTCCTCCTCGTCACCTTCGGCTGTCGCGGTGTGGGGGGTATCGGGTGATCCCGCCGACCGTCGTGCGAGCCAGGCCGCCCGGGAGCGGCCCGCCCGGCCGACGGTGAACCGCAGAGTCAGCACGATGAGGGTGAGCGCCGCCACGACGAACAAGGTGAAGACGACGGTGAAGAGGGGTGACGAAGCCGCGGCGGTCATCAGGGGAGAGGCTACCGGCGTGGTCCGGGCGGATCGGGTCGTGTGACACCCGGGGTCCACACTGTGGCCATGCGAACGACGACCGCCCCGAGGGGGGCACGAGCGGTACGGGGCGGGGCGCCTCGCCTCGGGTCCGGCGCGACCGGTGGTGCGCCGGCATGGAGCGGTACCCCCGGGCCATTGGCCGGAGCGGCACTGCTCGAGCGACTACGGATGACGGGTCGGGCCCGTCCGGATGCCGACCCCGAGTTCGTCGACGACCTGCGCTCGTTCCTGGAGGACGGTGTCGACGACGTGGTGGGTCCGGCCACGGCCGACAGCGGTCGCCTGGTGGTGACGAAGGACCGTCTGACACGGGCGCTGTCGTGTCCGGTCCACCGATCAGCCGACCGGGGGGCCGGACGCGTGGACGATGGCCTGCACGGCATCGTCGACGGCCGACCGGACGGGCGGTCGTTTTCCCCCGCGCTGGCGTGTGGCGCCATGGTCGGCGCCCTGTTCCGGCAGGTCGTGGCGGTCGGTGCCGTCGATGATCCGATGGACGACGCCCTCGGGGCACTCGCCCTGGACGAGCACCAGGCGGCGCTCGTTGGCTGGATCAGGGCGCTGCCGGAAGCCGAGCGGTCCGAGCTCCGGGCCGAGGTCGCCCGGCAGGCACTCGGACTCGTGGAGCGGTGGCCGTCGTTCGAGCCCTCGTGGCTGCCACGCACGAACGAGACGGCGCGGGTCCCCATTGCCCGTGGGTCCGTCGAGCTCCGGGCCCGTGTCGACTTCGCGGTCGGCCGGCCCGATCGCAACCGTGCATCGGTCGCGCTGGTGGACGTCGTCACCGGCACCCGACGACCCGAACATCGCGCCGGTCGGCGGTTCGACGCGCTCGTGGAGACGCTACGTGGCCCGGCGCCGCCGTTTGCCGTGGCGACGTACTACTCCCGCACGGGTGAGTTGGACGTGGATCCCGTGGACCACGACCTGCTGGTCGCTGCCGCGCGTCGGACGGTGAGGGGTGCCCGCGTGCTCCTGGGGGGAGACGAGTCACTCGACGACGGCTCGACGTGTGCCGTGTGCCGAACCCTGCTCCGCCGTCCCCCGGTGGTCGTGGCCGTCGACGTCGCCGACCCGATGGGCCGCGACGATGCTCCGGCCCACCCCGGATCGACCGTCCCGGTCGCGCCGGTCGTCGCCTTCACGGCGGGCGTGGCGGCATGACCCGGATCGAAGGGAACCCGACTGTGTCACTGCTCGCGAGGGCGTCCGTCCGGGTCCCGGAGGAGGAACTCGAGCAGGTACTGGCGCGACTGGTGGCCGGGGTCGCCGACGCCGCGGCCGGGCTCGACAACGGCTCCCACCTCGAGATAGGCCTGCCACAACTCCGGACGGCCCGGTACCGTCAGGAGTTGCTGGGTCTGCCCGACGAACCCTTCACGTGGAAGCCGGCGTTCGTCCGTCGTTCACTGGGCATCGCCGCACTCCGGGCCTGTGCCGACGGGCGGTTCCATGGGCCGGCGGATGCCGTCGGCCCGGTGGCCGACCAGGCGGTGGAGGACTGGCGCCGGACGGGTTGGAGGACGTTCCATTGGGAGCCCTGGTACGAAGGGCTCGGGGCCGGAGGGCGTGCGGCGGTCCTGGCGGAGGCGGTCACGTGGGCCACCCCGGTCTGGAGCGCGTTCGACTGGACGGCTGTTGCGCCGGTGGTCGACCTCGGACGTCCTGACGACCGGTGGCCCGTGCCGGGTGTGGATGGACTGCACCTGCGCGGTCGGTCCGAGCTCCGCGCCGCGGTGACAGGACCGGGCGCCGCCCCCGGAGGCTGTACGGCACTGCTGTCGGTCGCCGGGGTACGACCAGGCGACGGATGGCACGACGAGCTGTCGTTCCTGGCCTTGGTGGCCGCGCTGGCGTCGCCCTCCCGGGCCGTGCCGGCGCGTGTGGTGGGACTCTGGCCCGAGGCAGGCGCGCTCCGGGTCGCAGAAGTCGATGTGGCGGCACTCAACGGAGCCGTCGCCAGAGTCGTGGACACCGTCGCGGTCACCGTCGATGCCACCCCGGCCCCGGTACCTTCCCCGGTCTGACCCCCGACCGGTGTCCGGCTGCGCGTGACTCCCGTGGCGGCTCACGTCCGGCGGGGTCGGGATCCGGCGGTCAGAACAGTGCCTTGGCCGCCTTGGCGTCCGGTTTGCCCGCAGCCGTCAGCGGGATGTCGTCGACCAGGAGGAGTTGGCGAGGGACCTTGTAGCCCGCCACGTGACTCCGGCAGTGGTGGCCGAGGTCGTCGAGGCTCAGGCTCCTGGCACCGTCCCGGAGGCGCACCACCGCGGCGACCCGCTCGCCGAAGCGGTCGTCGGGTAGTCCGACGACGATGGCGTCGTACACATCGGGGTGGGCCTTGACCGCAGCCTCCACCTCCTCCGGAAAGATCTTCTCGCCACCGGAGTTGATCGAGGCTGAGCCCCGGCCGTGCACGGTGATGACCCCGTCGGGAGCGATCGATGCCAGATCCCCCGGTACCGACCAGCGGACTCCCTCGGCATCGGTCGGGAACGTGGCCGCGGTCTTGGCCTCGTCCCTGTAGTAGCCGACCGGGATGCGCCCGGTCCTGGCCAGGCGCCCGATCTTGCCGTCGCCAGGGGCGAGTGGACGGAGGTCGTCGTCCAGCACGGCGGTGTCGTCGCTCATGACGAACTTCGGACCGCTGGCTCCCACCTCGACCGCACCCTGGGCGCCGGCCTCGCTCGAGCCGAACCGGTCCATGATCATGGCGCCCGGCAGTTGGGCGGCGAGGTCGGCCTTCACGGTGGCCGACAGCATGGCGCCCCCCGACCCGATGACCACGAGGGTCGACACGTCGTACGTGCCCGCCGGGGCGTCGGCCAGGGTCTCGGCCAGCGGACGGGCCATGGCGTCCCCGACGAGTGCCGACGAGACCACGCCCTCGTCGGCGACCAGTCGGAGGATCCGGTCGGGATCGAAGTGGTGCTCGGTGTACAGCACGGTCGTCCCGGCCATCATGAAGGCGTTCCACATGGCCCACTGGGCATTGCCGTGCATGAGCGGGCCGACCACCAGCATGGGAATGCGGGCGGACTCGTCCGGATCGAGCCGACCGGCCAATTCGTCCGCCGAGACGATGGGCTCGGCGCCCCAGCCACCTCCGCCCATGGCGGCGAAGAAGATGTCCTCCTGGCGCCACATCACGCCCTTGGGCATGCCGGTCGTACCGCCGGTGTAGAGGATGTAGAGGTCGTCGGTCGATCGGGGTGCGAATCCCCGCCCGCCGTCGGCCGCACCTAGGGCGTCCTCATAGCGGGTCGGCACGGAGCCCGTCGCCTCCGCAACAGGATCGCTGGCGGATTCGGCGGGTCCGTCGTCGATGACCAGGAGGTCGAGGGGGCGGTCCCGGGGCGTTCCCTCCAGCGCGTCAGCCACCAGTTGGGACAGTTCGCGCTCGTAGACCAGGGCTTCGAGGTCGGCGTTGTCCACCACGTAGCGGAGCTCGGGAGCGACGTAGCGGAAGTTGAGGTTGATCGGAACGGTTCGGGCCTTGTAGCAGCCCACCATCGACTCGACCCACTCGGCCCGGTTGCGGGCCAGGATCCCGACATGGGCGCCGGGCAGGAGGCCCGCTGACTCCAGGTGGTGGGCCAGCCGGTTGGACCGGGCGTCGAGTTCGCGATACGTGAGGCGAGCGTCGCCCGCCACCAGGGCGAGGCGGTCGGGCACGGTGTCGACCACCAGCTCGAACAGGTCGGCCAGGTTGAACTGTCGATCGGTCACTCTGCATCTCCTCCGTTGTGCGTCGTCCCGCGCTGCACCGGGCACGTTCGCCCCGGTGCAGTGGTGAACGGCCCGACCCCGGGGTCGTATTGCCGCACCTCTGCGTCCGTAGCATGCTGCTCCGGAACCCGGAACGGTAGCCACTCGGGCCGCCGGGGAAAGCACACGACGACGACGGGTGGCAGCTGCGACCCAGGGGGAGACGACCAGTGACCGAAGCCACCGGAACCACGGCGGGAATCGCCGGCTACACCGCGCTCGTGACGGGAGGGGGCAGTGGCATCGGGCTCGGCACCGCGACACGCCTGGTGCAGGACGGCGGGCACGTGACCATCTGCGGCAGGACCGAGGAGAAGTTGGCCGCCGCCGCCGCCGAGTTGCAGGACGCCGCGGCGGCGGGGGGAGCCGGCGGCTCGGCCCGGTACGTCGTCGCCGATGTGACGGTGGAGGAACAGGTGGTAGCGGCGGTCACCGAGGCGGCCGGGCCGCGGGGGCACCTCGACATCCTGTTCGCCAACGCCGGAGGTTCGCACACGATGGGCCCCATCGCCGAGGCCGACCTCGAGGGTGTCCGGGCGACCGTCGACCTGAACATGATCGGCACCTTCCTGTGCATCAAGCACGGTGCCCCGCTGATGGCCGCCGGTACGGGCGAAGGTGTCGGTGGCACCCCGACGTCCGGCGGCTCGATCATCGGGATGTCCTCGGGGGCCGGCCACTTCCCCCACCGGTACCTCTGGGCCTACGGGTCGGCCAAGGCGGGCATCGACATGATGTGCAAGTACGCGGCCGAGGAGCTGGGTCATACAGGGGTGCGGGTCAACACGGTGCAACCGGGGATCGTGGACGACGAGCTCATGTCGTTCATTACCGCGGGTGGCCCGCTGCTCGACGACTACCTGGCGGAGATGCCGGTCAGCCGCCTCGGCACCGTCGAGGACATCGCCGCGGCCGTCCGCTTCCTCGCCGGACCCGAGTCGGGTTGGATCACGGGTGAGGCGCTGGCCGTCGACGGAGGCCACCACCTCCGTCGCGGTGCCAACTACGGGCTGCTGTTCGGCTGAGGTCCAGGCGGCCCGCGCCCTTTCGCTCGTGTCGGGTAGCCGATAGCGTTGCCGGTGCAGGACCGTCCGGACTCGTGTCCGTGCGGAGTTGCGTGCGCCCGTGGGTGTCCCGGAGCCACCGTCCGGACTGCAGGCGCACGTGGGGGTCAGCACCGCACCGGAGGTTCCCATGTCGCGTCCATCCCTTCCGCACCCGTCCGTGCGCCGCGTCCTGGCATCCGTGCCGATGGTCGGCGCCGGGCTCCTCCTCGGGCTCGGGGTGGCGGCCGCGCCGGCTGCCGCCGCAGGGTCCTCGACATCGGTCTCCCAGCCGTCGGTGGTCCTGACCGTGCCCACCGCCCTGCACCACGGCTACCGCCACGGCGCCGTGCCGCGTCAGACCCGTGACGTCCGGGGCGTCGAGGCACTGGGGTTCACCCCACAGGTGCCCGGCAAGGAGGCCGTGCGGTCCTCGAGCCGTTCGCTGGTCCGCTACGGGGGCGGACTGACGGCGGGGGGACTGACCGCTGCCGGGGTGACCACCGGGCAGCCGAAGGTCTATGTGGTGTTCATGGGCGACCAGTGGGGGACGGAATCGATGCCTGGTGGCCAGGTGCACTTCACCGCCGACACCTCCGGCCTCGCCCCTGCCCTCCAGACCCTCTACGCGGGCCTGGGTACCGGAGGCGAGACCTGGAGCGGGATCATCACGCAGTACTGCGACGGTGCGCCGGTGGGTGCCACGGTCTGCAGCGAGGGCGACACCCAGATCCCGTACCCGACCGGTGGGGTGCTCGCCGGCACCTGGTACGACAACTCGGGAACGGCCAGCTCGCAGGAGGCAGCCGGCCTGACGGGCCACCAGTTGGCCGTCGAGGCCGAGGTCGCCGCCACCCACTTCGGCAACACGGATCAGACCTCCAACCGGGACACCCAGTACGTGATCGTGTCGCCCCCGGGCACCGACCCCGACGGCTGGGCCGACCCACGAGGTGGGTACTGCGCCTACCACGACGACACCCACGACTCCTCGATCGACGGCGGTGGTGCGGTGGCCGGGTCTATCGTCGCCTTCACCAACCTCCCCTACGTGCCCGACGCCGGGCCGGACTGCGGTGCCGGCACCGTCAACGACCCGGGTGTGCTCGACGGCGCGACGGAGGCCGCGGCCCACGAGTACGCCGAGACGATCACCGACCAGTTCCCGGAGGGGAGCCCGGTTCCCGGGTGGATCACCAGTGCCGGATCCGAGGTGGGCGACCTCTGTGCCTACGTGTCGACCGGTCCGGGGGCGATGTTCAACCTGGTCCTCGGTGACGGCACCGTGGCCGTCCAGGGCATCTGGTCCAACAAGGACGCCGCGTGTGCCGATGGTGAGGCGAACGAGACGTACACGCCGTCGATCACGTCGATCTCGCCGGCCTCCGCCGCCGCCGGATCGTCGGTGACGGTCACCGGTGCGAACCTCGGCACCGCCACGTCGGTACTGTTCGACGGCGTCACCGGGACCATCACCTCGGACACCCCGGGCGCCGTCACGGCCGTCGTCCCCGCCGGAGCGACCGACGGCGTCGTCACGGTCGACTCCACCTTCGGCGACGTGTCGTCCCTCGCCGTCTTCCACGTGGCGCCTACCGTCACCTCGTTCGCCCCGACGTCAGTCGCCCGCGGGGGCACGCTGGTCATCACGGGGTCGGGTCTCGGCTCGGCCAGGAAGGTCGTGGTCGGGGGCAAGAAGGCCGTCGTCAGCGCGGACGTCGCGAACCGGATCAGCGTCACCGTCGGTGCGAAGGCGGTGTCGGGGTCGGTGGTGGTGACCACCAAGTACGGCACGTCGAGCCTCGCCGGACTGAACGTCAGCTAGGTCCGCCCCGCCCCGGCCACCGCGCCGCACGGGTCGGACAGCCGTCCGGGGCCCCGCCGGTTGGTGCCCGCCCCGACTACCGGCGCCCGACCGGGTGACGGTAGCGTGACCCGGGTGACCGTGCCCAGGGGTAGCCGATGACTGGGATGGGCGGCGCCTCGGGGCCGGGGGACTCGTCCATCGTCGCCGAGTTCCATCACGCGCTGGCCACCCAGGGCGCGCTCATCCTGGTGCTGCTGGCCGTCCTGTTCATCGGATGGAACCAGCTCCGGTCGATGCAGTACCGCCGGGCCGCGGCACGGGGCGAGCCGTTCGGCCGGCCCCCGACGGACCTCGCCCCGGAGCCCTCGGGGCGCCGGTTCCTCCGCATCGCCTTCGGCCTGGTCTGGCTGTTCGACGGCCTGCTGCAGCTCCAGTCGGGGATGCCGCTCGGACTCCCGTCCGGTGTCATCCGGCCCTCGGCGGCCACGTCGCCCGATTGGGTCCGCCACATGGTCGACAATGGCCTCACCCTGTGGACGAGCCATCCGGCTGCGGCGGCGGCGTCGACCGTGTGGATCCAGGTGGGCATCGGGGTCCTGCTGCTCGTGGCGCCCCGCGGACCCTGGAGCCGCGGGGCCGGTGTGGTCGGCGCCGTCTGGGGAGTGGCGGTCTGGTCGTTCGGCAACGCCTTCGGCGGAATCTTCGCCCCCGGGCTGACCCTGCTCTTCGGCGCTCCGGGCGCCGTGCTGTTCTACGTGGTCGCCGGCGTGCTGGTCGCCCTGCCGGACCGCTCGTGGGTCGGCCGCAGGATCGGGCGGCTCACCGTCGGGGGGATCGGTGTGCTCCTGCTCGGCTTCGGCGTGCTCCAGGCGTGGCCGGGCCGGGGATTCTGGCAGGGGTCGATCGGTTCGACGCCCGGAACCCTCACCGGAATGGTCGACCAGATGGCCCAGACCTCGCAGCCGAGGCCGTTGGGGTCGCTCGTGTCGTCGTTCGCCTCGTTCGACCGCTCCCACGGGTGGGGCGTCAACCTCGTGGCGGTCATCCTCATGCTCGCCATCGGCGGCGTCCTGCTGGCCGTCGCCGTGACCGCCCGTGACGATCGCGACGGTGGGGACGGGACCTCCGCCGGCCGGCCCACGGGCCCGGGTTCCAGTGTGCTGCTCGGGAGGCTCCTCGACCCGACCATGATCGTCCTCGCCGTCGTCTGCGTGGCCGACTGGGTGTTCATCGAGGACTTCGGATTCTGGGGTGGGGTCGGAACCGACCCGAACTCGATGCTGCCACTCCTGTTCGTCACCTTCGGCGGCTACCTGGCACTCACCCGGCCGTCGTCCGCGACCGTGCCAGACCCGGCCGACCCGGCTGAGGCTCGGATGCCGGTCGCACCGCCCGACAGCCCGGCGGAGCCCTCTGGGGAACCAGCGGCGGAACCTGTCGGAGCCGGATCGTCGGTGGCGACCGGTACACCGGCTCCCGGTGTCCCGGCACAGCGATCCTGGTGGGAGGGGATCGACTCGCGGCGTGCCGGCCGGATCGCGGCCACGGTGGGCGCCCTCGGGATCCTCCTGGTGGGTGTGGCCCCGATGGCCGCCGCCGCTGCCAGCCGATCGGCTGATCCCCAGATCGCCATCGCCGAGGACGGGGCGCCGAACGTCACGTCGGGCCCGGCACCGGCGTTCAGCCTCACGGCCCCGGACGGCGCCACCGTGTCGTTGGCCTCCCTGCGGGGCTCCACGGTGGTCCTCACGTTCCTCGACCCGGTCTGCACCACCGACTGCCCGATCATCGCCCAGGAGCTGCGGGTGGCCAACACGCTCCTCGGCGCGGACTCGGCCAAGGTCCGCTTCGTGGCGATCGCGGCCAATCCCGTCTACCACTCGATCCAGAACGTGGCCGCCTTCAACCGCCAGGAGGGATTCGATTCCCAGTCGAACTGGCTCTACCTCACCGGGTCGCTGGCCCAGCTGCAGAAGGCGTGGAACGACTACGGCGTGACCGTGCAGACGGCACCGGCAGGAGGGATGGTGGCCCACTCCGACATCGTGTACATCATCGACGCACACGGCTCGGTCCGACGCATCATCAACTCCGACCCCGGGACGGCTGACTCGTCGACCGAGTCCTCCTTCAGCGGCCTCGTGGCCGCACAGGTGACCCAGGTCATCCACCAGTGAGCCGGCGGGCGTGGCTCGCCATCGGCGCGCTGGTCGTCGTGGCGGTGGTGCTGATCGTGCTCCTCGTGTCGGTGTCGAACACGCCGACGGTGACCGTCCCCACGGTGCCGCTCCAGGGCCCGCCCGCCCCGTCCTCGTCGACGACCCCGGCCCTGGCCACCGCGGTGCTGGCCATGGGCACGCTGTCCGACCCTGCCAACACGTTCTACGAGCTGTTCGACCGGCCGACCGGTGCATCGGGCTGGACGCTCGCCACGCCGCCGGGGGTGGCGGACAACGGAGGCCTGGTGGTCGGCCCGTCGTCCAGTGGTGCCGTCACCGCAGGGTTCCTGCCCGCGGCCGATCTCACGTTCTCGGTGTTGGCCACCCGACCCGCCGGCTCCACGCAGTGGTCGCCGGGTGACGCGCCCGGGACGCTGGCCGCCGAACCCGACGCGCTGGCCACCGGACCGTCCGGTCAGATCGCGGCGGTGCAGAAACGGAGCGGGACGCCCGTCGAGGCCCAGGCGCCCGGCGCGATGTCGTGGCATGGGTTGACGACGGCTGCCGCACTGACCGGCGCCTCGGGTGGCTGTCGGGTGACCCGGATCACCTCGGTCGCCGTGACTGCGTCCGGTGTCCCGTACGTCGGTGCCCGATGCACGGGTACGGAGGTCGGCATCTTCGTCCCGACCGACCCGTCGGCCTCCTCGACGTCGGCGCTCACCGCGCCCGCCGGTGGCTGGACCCGATCGGGCCCGATCCTCGGCTCCTCGGGAGTGTCGGCCACCACCGTCCTCCGCCTCCAGGCGGACGGCGACGGGGTCAGCGGCCTGGTGGAGGGGAGCGCCTCCGGACGGTCCTCGCTGGTGGGTGTCTGGGGCGGGACCGGCTCCGGCATCGTCGCGTCGCCGACGTCACTGACCGTGCCCAGCGGTTGGTCGGTCCTCGCGACCGCGACCGGTGGGAGCGGCGGGGGCGATGGCCAAGGGCTGGCCGTGCTCCTCGGCTCGTCGTCGTCGCTCCGACTGACGGGCGTGGCCGGGCCCGGCCAGCCATGGGTGTCCTATGCCACGCCTCCGGCCGGGACGACCGCCGTCGCACTCGTGGGCGGCGAGGCCGACGCCTTCGCACCGTCGGGCTCCACGCTGCACGTGTGGGCCGCCACGGGGACGGGGCCCTGGCACCAGGTGGCCCAGCTGACCGTCCCGATCCAGTACGGCTCGTCGAGCTGACGGCCGACCGCCGGGTGGCCAGGAGGGGCCCACCGGTCCGCCACCACTAGCATCGACCCGTCACGGAAGGACGGCCGATGGAGCTCCCCCAGTTCTGGCAGATCACCCCGACCGCCGCCGCGGCCCTGGTCGTCGGAACGGCCCACGAGGTCGGTCGCCAGCGCCTGGCCCGACGCCAGACCGACGCCCACCGCCGGGCGCGCTGGCACCGGTCGCTGGCGTTCTATGCCGGTCTCGTGCTGCTGGCGCTGGTCGCCTCGGGTCCGCTCAACCGCTGGTCGATGTCGTGGCTGAGCATCCACATGGTCATGCACGTCCTCGAGATGTTCTACCTGCCGCCGCTGCTGATCCTCGGGGCGCCATGGGTGCCCCTGCTGTTCGCCGCCCCCGCCGATCGTCGGCGGCGGTGGCTCCGGTGGTACCACCTGTCCAGGTCCGGGGCCCTGCTCCGGGGCCCGGTCGCCGTGCTCACCAATCCTGTCGTCGCCGTCGTCCTCTTCAACGGGACGATGATCCTGTGGCACATCCCGGCCGTCTACGACTGGGCGTCGTGGCGCCAGTGGCCCATGGACTGGGTGATGGCGCCGATGTTCGTCGTGACCGGCTACCTCTTCTGGCGCGTCATCCTCCCGTCGCATCCGACCGGGCCCCGCGGCTCCACCAAGGTGCAGGTCGCCGCCGTGGTCGTGACGGCATTCGAGATGCTCGTCCTGGCCATGGCGATGGCCATCTTCACCAAGACCCCGTGGTACTCGATGCACATCGCCATGGACGGTCCGGTGGCCGCACTGCGCGACCAGCGCTGGGCCGCCGGAATCCTCTGGATCTGCGGCGACTTCTGGGCCGTTCCCGCACTCGTGCTGATCGCGTACCGTCTCTACGGTGCCGAAGGTGGGGTGTCCGCGTCGTTCGAGCGGGCGCTCGGACGGGTCTGACCTCCCGGTCCACCGGCGGACGTGTCTCAGCCGACCCCGTCCTCCCGGGCCTGGCGCTCCTCGTCGGCCTCCATGGTGCGCAGGTACGCCTGCCACGCCGCCAGATCGGGGTCCTCGACGGGACGGGACGTCGGCACGTCGCCCGTGGGGGCCTGGTCGTCGGTGGTCGTGGCCGCGTGGGCTGGCTCGTCCGGCTCGGCTGACCCGCCCGTGTCGCCCGTACTCTCCGTGAGGCCCGGGTTGACCAGTTGGTCCGGGTCGCCCGGGTCGACCTTGCCGCCAGCCACCCGCCGCCCGGATCCACGACCGTCGGGGTCATGGAGGAGGTTCCACCACATGTAGATGGCGAACACGGCGAAGATCGGCCACTCGAATACGTAGGCCCAACTCAGCGAGTTGCCGCCGAGTGCCCGGCCCACCTCGATGACGAAGGCCACGAGGCAGATGGTCAGGCCGGCCGCCAGCGTCAGGTGGAGCTTGACCGCCGACGCCCCGCGCAGCCGCCCGCCGTCCGTGGCGTCCGCCTTCGGGGCGGGCACGTCGTCATCGTGCCGGCTGGCCACGACGTCACCCTACCGACCGACGGAGGGGCTGCCGCTGCGCCGCACGGACCTCAGGAGGGTGCCGTCGTGGCCAGGGTGGGCGTGGTCCGTCGCTCACCCTCCGGTAGGGGCCGCCGGTTGTGCACCTGGGAGATAGATGAATTCCTGCTGTGGATTTGCTATGAAGTGTCGGGGAGAGCATCCGGGAGTGGCCTGGATGACGAGTCGGCCGAGTCCGAAACGCCCGAGGGGACCTGTCGGGTCGCGTCGGACGTGTGTCTGTTGGAAGTGAGGGTCGTGACAGAGCCTGAAGCGTCGACACAACCGGAGGGGACGGCGACAGCCGGTTCATCCTCGCCCAGGGTGAGACCCCTGGGGATCGTCCTCACCTTCGTGGTGGCCCTCGTGGCCATCGGCGGGGTGGCCGCCTTCTTCATCTCGGAGACCTATACGTCGCCGAACTATCCGAATGGGGTGCAGGTCGCCCAGTCACTCGGCACCGCGGTCGTCAACGGCAAGTCGGTCCAGCACGTCGCCCTGCACTTCCAGACCTACCCGGACTCCACGGGATCGGTGGCCGGGAAGCAGATCCACCCGAGCGGCAATCCGGGCTGGCCCGCCTACGGCCTGTCGAATCAGTTCCAGGTCCCGGCCCACTCGCTCGTCACGGTCACGATCCGCCAGTACGACTCCGGCGGCTCGCTCAACAACCCGTGGTTCGCCAAGGTGGCCGGGACGGTCGGGGGCGTGGCCTCGTTCACCTCCCCGGACGGCAAGACGACGGTGTCGAACCACGCCGACCCGGACAACATCGGCCACACGTTCACGATGCGCAGCGCACCCGGGGTCGACTCGGCGTTCTTCCTGAACGTGCCGCTGCCGACCAACGACAACCTGCCCAACAACCAGACCGACCCGGACGCCGGGCAGTACTACACCGTCAAGTTCAGCTTCATTTCGGGGTCGAAGGGCATCTACGCCTGGAACTGCGAGTTCCCGTGTGGGCAGATGGTCGCCAGCTTCGGCGGCGTCATGGGCGCCTACGGATTCATGTCGGGGTTCGTCCATGTCGTTTGAGAAAGAAGTAGACGACATCGAGGCGAACACGATCCTCGGAGGAGCACCGTTCTTCTCCAGGCCCGGCGGGAAGATCTTCATCATCTGGCTGGTGTTCACCATCATCGGGGTGGTGATCGGGGTCTACGCCCCCCATCACCTGCTGCCGACCTTCCAATCGACGGAGGGCGGCGACGTCTGGGCGACGATCGTGTTCTTCACGGTGCTGGCCGCTCCGGTGGCCGCCCTGGTGTACGCCATCGCCTTCTACAGCCTGTTCGCCTGGCGGTACCGCTCGGACGACCCCGATGTGCCCCCGCCGGACGCCGAGCCCCAGCGGGGCAACGGACCCGTCACCATTTTGTGGCTCTCCGTGTCCACGGTCCTGGTGGTCGTGCTCCTGTTCTGGGGCATCACCGTCTGGAGCGCACAGCAGGTGAGCCACCCGAACGCCCTGCAGGTGAACGTGACCGGCCAGCAGTGGCTGTGGACCTACAGCTACCCGGGCACGAACGTGGAGACCCGGACGCTCGAGCTGCCCATCAACCGGCCCGTGCAGTTCAACGTCACCTCGGTCGACGTGACCCACGGCTTCTGGCCGGCGGCGCTCGGTGTCCAGGTCGATGCCAACCCGAACGTGGTGACCGTCATCCGGACGACGCCCAACAAGCTGGGCACCTTCACGGTGCAGTGCAGTCAGCTGTGCGGCCTCTACCACGCCTTCATGAACAATTCGGGTGCCGTGGTCACCTCCCAGCAGTTCGACACGTGGCTGCAGAGCAACGGGGCCACGCCCACGGCTGCGGCGACGACGGCCGGGACGTCCCCCAGCGGTTCGACCACCGCGATGGGCAAGTAGCGACGGAGGGATGGACATGAACTCCGACGGCAGGATCTCAGGACGCAGCACCGAAAGGGTACGAACGTGACGACAGCTGTGGCTCCACCGCTCCTCGAGGACACCAAGCTGGGACCGAAGGCCGGTGGGCTCTACCGGCACCAGAACATCTGGACCGGCCTCGGGTTCGGCATCTTCCTGGGCTTCGTCGCCTGGCTCGTGTCGCACGCGACGGTCCAGGGCTCCAACTGGGGAACCGACATGGTGGTCACGTGCACCATGGTCGGGTGGGTCGTGGGCTTCAACGTCGGCATGGGCACGTTCAACGCCCCGATCCGCTGGATGCTGGGCCATGACCAGACCCACGAGGACGAGCTGTACGCCGCCGGCGTCGGCCAGGGCAGCTCGCGCTATCTGAAGTTCTGCACGGACCACAAGGTCGTCGGCACGCAGTACCTCGTGCTCGTCATGGTGCTCTTCGGCGTAGGTGGCACCCTGGCCATGATGATCCGAACGCAGCTCATCACGCCGCACTCGTCGTTCCTCGACCCGCAGACCTACAACTCGATCGTGACCATCCACGGAATGGTCATGATCATCGCCACCATCATCATGGTGTCGGGCCCCTTCGCCAACTTCATCATGCCGATCATGATCGGCGCCAAGGACATGGCCTTCCCCCGGCTCAACGCCATGAGCTTCTGGGTCGTCGTCTCCGCCGTGCCGTGCCTGCTGGCCACCTTCTTCCTCGGAGGCGTGAACGCCGGCTGGACCACCTACGCCCCGCTGTCGGTGCAGGCCCCGGCGGCAATGGACGCCTTCGCCATGACGATCATCGTCTTCGTGGTGTCGGTGACCGTGGCCGGTGTCAACACCATCGTGACCGTGGTCACCATGCGGGCCAAGGGCATGACGATGGGGCGCCTCCCCATCTTCACCTGGGGGGCGGTCGTCGGCGGCGCCCTCGGGCTCTACGCCATGCCCGCCTTCCTCGCGGTCATGACCATGATGATCACCGACCGGGCGACCGGGACCTCCTTCTTCGTTCCCGAAGTGGGCGGGTCGCAGTGGCTCTACGAGAACATCTTCTGGATCATGGGTCACCCCGAGGTGTACGTGATCCTCCTCCCGCCGGTGGCGGCCGTCCTGGAGATCGCCAGTACCTTCGCCCGTAAACCGGTGTTCGGCTACAAGGTTGCCATCGCCGGGTTCGTGGCCATCGCCTCGCTGTCGATCATGGTCTGGGCACACCACATGTTCACCACCGGGTGGGCCCCGAACCTCGCCGGGCCCTTCATGCTCACGACCGAGCTGATATCGATCCCCACCGGCATCATCTTCCTCTGCACGATAGGTACGTTGTGGAAGGGGAGTATCTGGACACGATTGCCGATGTACTTCGTGTACCTCTTCGTCTGGAACTTCATCATCGGTGGTGTGACCGGCATCTACCTGTCCGACGTGCCGGCCGACCAGTTCTTCCACGGCGACATGTTCGTGACCGCCCACTTCCACTACACGTTGTTGGGTGGCGCCATGATCGGGGCGACGGCTGCCGTCTGCTACTGGTTTCCGAAGGTGTCCGGGCGGATGCTCAATGAACGCGTCGGCAAGGTGGCGTTCTGGATGATCGCCATCGGGATCCAGGTGACGTACTTCGGCCAGTTCTGGGAGGGCTTCCAGGGCATGGCGCGCCGGATCGCGTACTACAACCCCCACTTCGAGACGGCCAACCAGATGTCGACGGCCGGCGCCTATCTGCTCATGTCGGGGTGGCTGGTGTTCCTCTACATGATCATCAACGGCTGGCGGCACGGGAAGATCGCCCCTGCCAACCCGTGGCACGCGAAGACGCTCGAGTGGAAGGTGCCGACGCCGGTGCCGCTCGAGAACTTCCTGGTCGACCCCGTCGTCACCTCCGATCCCTACACCTACGGCGAAGGCGTGCCGGACGGGCAGGAGGTGCCGGAGTCGGCGCCCGCTTCCGAACCGGAGTTGGTGCCGGCCGGCTCGACCACGGGTGACCAGCATGACGCCGGAGGAGCGAGCTGATGTCCATCACCGAGACCGACCACGAGTCTGAGGGGCACGAGGCCCACGGACACGGCCCGGCGGTGCCCGGTGCCGAGAACCCGGGTGGCGAGCACGAGACGGCCTTCAGGCGTGACCAGAAGGAGCGGCTGATGATGTGGCTGCTCATCGGCGGTGACGGACTGTTCCTCGTCCTCGAGCTCTTCGCCTGGTTCTACCTGCGGGCGCTCAACACGAACGGCCTGTGGAACGGAGCCAAGTGCTCGACGGCGAACCCGTGCACCGACGGGCTCGGCAACCCGATCAACGGACCGATCCACCGAGCGGACCCCAAGCACGCCATCATCATCGCGGCGTGCACCGTGGTCGCTGCGGCGTTCGTCTGGATCGCGGAGTCGGCGGCCCAGCGGGATGCAGGCAAGCGTGCGGTGTCCACGGCCGCCGGCGTCGGTTTCCTCTTCCTCCTGGTGGCCATCGGCTGGCAGATCTACCAGTTCCAGGTGCTGCCGTTCACGACCATCGACGGTGCCTACGCGTCGACCTACGAGTTCTTCATGGGCTCGACGTTGGCGCACCTCATCCTGCTCGGCTTCATCATGCTCGGGCTGTGGATCAGGGCGTCGAAGGGCCGGTATGCCGGCGCTACCTGGTACCGGGTCCGTGTCATCCGGTTCTTCGCCGTGTGGATCGCCGTGTCGACGGTCATTCTGGTGGCGGTCGGCGCCCTCTTCTACTGATCGCCGGCTGACCGGGGCGATCGACCGGTCGGGGGCGCCAGCGGTAAGAAGGTGGGAGGAGCATCGTCGGCCGGCACGGGTGCGGCCGGGCGCGATGCTCAGGGTTCGAAGCGGTAGCCCATCCCGGGCTCGGTGATGAAGTGCCGCGGCCGGGAGTGGTCGTCCTCGAGCTTGCGGCGTACGCGGCCCATGAGGACCCGCAGGTACTCCGTCTCCGTCTCGTACTGGGGTCCCCACACCTCGTGGAGCAGCTGTCGTTGGGACACGAGGCGGCCCGGGTTGCGGACCAGGACCTCGACGATGTCCCACTCCTTCGGTGTCAGGTGCACCTCCACGCCGTCCCGCACGACCCGTTTCACGTCGAGGTCCACGGTGAAGCCCTCGGCCTCGACCCGGGGGTCCTGCTCGGCGCCGGGAGCACGGCGGAGAGCGGCCCGGATGCGGGCCAGGAGCTCGTCCATCCCGAAGGGTTTGGTGACGTAGTCGTCAGCCCCGAGGTCGAGCGCCTCGACCTTGCTCATCGACTGGTGGCGGGCCGACAGGACCAGTATCGGTACCTCGCTCCACCCCCGGATCCCCCGGATGACCTCCACGCCGTCGATGCCGGGTAGTCCGAGGTCGACCAGCACGAGGTCGGGGTGCCAGTGGGCCACCTTGTCGAGACCCTCCTCGCCGGTACGGGCGCCGGCCACCTCGTACCCGCGGGCGCCGAGGCTGATGGTGAGGGCCCGGAGTAGTGACGGATCGTCGTCGATCACCAGTACCCGGGATCCGGCTGCGGCCCCCTCCGGGGTGGTCCGTTCAGCGGTCATGGCCGCACCTGGGTGTCCCGGTCGTCCTGCGGCTCACCGGAGTCGTCGGGGACGACGATGTCCTCGTCGAGGTCCGCGTCGATGATGGACGAGGTGTGGTCGACGACGGCAGGCAGGCGGACGACCATGGTGCAGCCGCCGCTCGGGGTGTCCTCGAGGTCGAGCTGGCCGCCCACGGCCTCGACGAATCCGCGGGACACGGCCAGTCCGAGACCCACCCCGGTGCGGTTGTCGTTGTCGCCCAGCCGTTGGAAGGGCAGGAACACCAGGTCCCGGTCGGCCGGTCGGATGCCGGGTCCGTGGTCGACCACCCGGAGGTCCACCCACCCGGCGATGGTGCCCGCCTCGACCCGGACCGATCTACCCGAACCGTGGAGCAGCGCATTGTCCACCAGATTGGCGACGACGCGCTCGATCAGGACGGGGTCGGTCTCGAGGAGGGGCACTTCGGTATCGACCGAGACGACGACGCCGCGGGCCCGGGGTCCGAGGCTGGCGAGGGCACCGTCGACGAGGTCACCCACGTCCGTGGTCCGCCACAGCACCTCCATCGAACCCGTCTCGAGGCGGCTCATGTCGAGCAGGTTCTCCACCAGCGCGCTCAGCCGGTCAGCTTCGTCGTCCACGGTGTGGAGCAGGATGGACGTCTCGTCGGGCCCGAACTGCAGCTGGTCGGACAGGAGGCTCGATGATGCGGCCTTGATGGACGCCAGGGGCGTCCGGAGGTCGTGGCTCACCGCAGCCAGCAGGGCGGACCGGAGCTGGTTGGCCCGGGCGAGGGAGTCCGCCTCGGCCGCCTCGGCGTGGAGGCGGTCGCTCTCGAGGGCGCTGGACAGTTGTGCGGCGAAGGCGGCCAGAATGTCACGGTCCTCGGCGGTCAGGCCCGGGCCCTGGAGCGCCAGGACGTCGTCGTCGGTCAGCGGCAGTGTGAGCGAGGCCTCGTCCGGCGACCGAATGGGATCGGGGCCGGCGGAGGCGACCGTGACCCAGTGATGGTCCGTGGCGCCGACGGATCTGCGGAGGATGGCGGCCGACTGGAGGCGGAAGGCCACCATGAGCTCCTCCAACAGTGCGGGCATCGGATTGCCCTCGGGGGAGACCAGTCGACCGGCGGCCCGCGCCAGCATCCGGGCATCGGAGCGCGCCTGCACCGCGGCGGCCGATCGTCGGGCGGCCACGTCGACGAGGACGCTGACCACGCCAGCGGTCACGAGGAACATGAGCAGGGCCAGCACGTCCCGGGCGTCGGCGATGGTGAAGGTGTGGACCGGGGGGGCGAAGTAGTAGTTGGACAGCAGGAATCCGGCGATGGCCGCCAGGGCGCCGGGCCATACCCCGCCGGTGGCGGCGATGGCCACGACCAGCACCAGGTAGGAACTGAGCGCGGTGGCGAGGTCGGCGTGCGAGCCGGTGGACGTCAGCAGGAGGGTGAGCAGCGGAAAGCCGACCACGCCGAGCAGGACGGCCGCGAGCCGTCGACGGGCCGGGAGTGGGGAGAGCAGGCGTCGACGATGTCGGGGTTCCGGCTTGCTGCGACGGCGGGAACGCCCGTCCTGCGTGTCGCCATCGGGTGTGTCGTCCGCTGCATCCGTGGCGATGACGTGCACGTCGAGGGCTCCACCGGCGGCGCGGATGACCGAGTTGATGACGGATCCCCTGACGAACTCGGACAGTCGACTGCGGTGGGTGGCGCCGAGGACGAGCTGCGTCGCGTTCTCGGCCCTGGCCACCTGCACCAGGGCGGGGGCGACATCGGCACCTACCACTTCGACGAAGCGACCGCCGAGGTCGTCGAGCAGTGCCCGGTTGCGACCGAGACCATCGGCCCCGGCACCGGTCAGGCCGTCGTCGGTGCGCACGTGGACCCCGACGAGCTCAGCTTTGGTGCGCATGGCCATCCGTGCGGCCCGGCGTACCAGCACGGCGCTACCCGGCGAACCGGTCAGCGACACCACCACCCGCTCCTTGGTCTCCCACGCCCCGGCGATGCCGTGGCGCTCCCGGTAGTCGTTGAGCTCCTCATCGACCCGGTCGGCGACCCACAACAGCGCCAGTTCGCGCAGTGCCGTCAGATTGCCCGCTCGGAAGTAATTGGCGAGTGCCGCGTCGATGCGCTCCGGCGGGTAGACGTTGCCGTGGGCAAGGCGTCGGCGCAGGGCTTCGGGCGCCATGTCGACGAGTTCGATCTGGTCCGCCGCCCGCACGACCCGGTCGGGGACCGTCTCCTGTTGGGCCACACCGGTGATCCGCTCGATGACGTCGTTGAGCGATTCGAGGTGCTGCAGGTTGACCGTCGAGATCACGTTGATCCCGGCCTCCAGCAGGGTGTCGACGTCCTGCCACCGCTTGACGTGGTCCGTCCCGGGGATGTTGGTGTGGGCCAGTTCGTCGACGAGCACCAGCTCCGGCTTGCGGTCCAGCAGGCCCTCCAGGTCCATCTCCTCGAAGGACTGGTCCCGGTACTCCACGGTCCGGCGGGGGAAGATCGGCAGGTCCCGGATCTGGGCATCGGTCTGTGGCCGTCCGTGCTCCTCGACCCAGCCGACCACGACGTCGGTGCCACGCTCCTTGCGACGCCAACCCTCGTTCAGCATGGCGTACGTCTTGCCGACGCCGGGGGCCGCCCCCAGGTAGAGCCGCAGCTTCCCTCGTGCCACGCGCCCGTCCTACCGGGCCGGCCGGTGCCGCGTGGTCATCAGGCGCCCAGTCGGTCCAGCGCGAGGTTCAGTTGCAGCACATTCACTCCCGGGTCGCCAAGGACGCCCAGGCTACGCCCCGTGGTGTTGGTCGCGATCAACCGCTGTACGGTCGCCAGCGGGAGGTTGCGGACCCGGGCGACGGTGGGCGCCTGGAGGTCGGCGTTGGCGATGGAGATGTCGGGGTCGAGACCCGATGCGGACGCGGTGACGGCGTCGACAGGAACCTGCGCGTTCGGGGCCAGGCCGAACTCGCTGCGGTAGGCGATGGCCCGCTCGGGAACCGTGTCCGGGTCACAGACGTAGGTGCCGTCACTGTTCTTGGCGTACTTCTGACCCGAGGTCGGAGCGACCACCGGTGCGGCCGCTGACGTCGTGTCCACGGGCACGCAGAACGGGTCGGCGGGCGTGGCGAACGGATTGGTCTTCGACGGCTCGCCGTCGAGCCCGACGGTGTTCACCCCGGGGATGAATCCGATCAGCAGCGGGTTGGAGGGACCGAGGTTCGACGACTCACCGACGGTGATCCCGTCGGTGGCCGACGAGGTCACCGCGTCAGACGGCCGGCTCTGGAAGTACTTGGCGACCGGGTTGCCCTTGGCGTCGGTGAAGGGCTGTCCGATCAGCGACGAACCCACGTCCTTGCCGTTCTGCTGGACGAAGGAACCGTTGGCCTGGTGGCCGAAGGCCGCCTCGCCGATGCCGGTAACGACCAGCGAGTATCCCAGTCCGCAGACCAGGGTGAGCACGATGATCATGGCGACCGATGTGAGTAGTTGACGACGCATTACTTGACTCCCAACGCAGTGATGATCATGTCGATCAGCTTGATGCCGATGAAGGGGATGATGAAGCCTCCGAGCCCGTAGATGAGGAGGTTCCGCCGGAGGACGGAGGCGGCGCCGGCTGCCCGGAACTTCACGCCGCGCAGCGCCAGCGGGATCAGCGCCACGATGATGAGGGCGTTGAAGATGACCGCCGACAGGATGGCACTGTGGGGCGAGCTCAGATGCATGATGTTGAGGGTGTGGAGCGCGGGGAAGACACCCACGAACATCGCCGGGATGATGGCGAAGAACTTGGCGACGTCGTTGGTGATGGAGAACGTGGTGAGCGAGCCACGGGTGATCAGGAGCTGCTTGCCGATCTCCACGATGTCGATGAGCTTGGTCGGGTTCGAGTCGAGATCGACCATGTTGCCGGCCTCCTTGGCCGCCTGCGTCCCACTGTTCATCGCCACGCCGACGTCGGCCTGGGCCAGGGCGGGTGCGTCGTTGGTCCCGTCACCGGTCATGGCCACCAGATGGCCGCCCGACTGCTCGGCCTTGATGAGGGCCATCTTGTCCTCGGGGGTCGCCTCGGCGAGGAAGTCGTCGACACCCGCCTCGGCGGCGATGGCCGCCGCGGTCAGCGGGTTGTCGCCGGTGATCATGACCGTGCGGATGCCCATCTTGCGCATCTCGATGAACTTCTCGGCGATGCCCGGCTTGACCACGTCCTTCAGGTGGATCACGCCGAGGACCCGGGGTCCGTCGGCCACGACCAGCGGCGTGCCACCGCCGTTGGAGATGGTCTCCACGATCGGGGCCAGGTCCTCGGGGACGGCGCCTCCCTGGTCGACGACCCACTGGCGGACCGAATCGGCCGCGCCTTTGCGGATCGAGCGACCGTCCACGTCGATGCCGCTCATGCGGGTCTGGGCGGTGAAGGGCACCAGCTCGGCGTCCGGGACTTCCTGCGGTGTCTGGGAGTAGCGGGACTCGGCGAGCTCGACGATCGACCGGCCCTCGGGGGTTTCGTCAGCCAGGCTGGACAGCATGGCGGCTGCGGCCAGCTCGTGCTGCTCGACGTCGGGCATGGGCACGAAGACGTCGGCCCGCCGGTTACCGAAGGTGATGGTGCCGGTCTTGTCCAGCAGCAGGGTCGAGACGTCGCCGGCGGCCTCGACGGCCCGCCCGGACATGGCCAGGACGTTGCGCTGCACCAGACGGTCCATGCCGGCGATGCCGATGGCCGACAGGAGCGCGCCGATGGTGGTCGGGATGAGGCAGACCAGGAGTGCGACGAGGACGATGATCGACTGCGGAGCGCCCGAGTAGATCGAGAAGGGCTGGAGCGACACGACCGTGAACATGAAGACGATGGTCAGTCCGGCCAGGAGGATGTCCAGGGCGATCTCGTTCGGCGTCTTCTGACGGCTCGCGCCCTCGACGAGGGCGATCATCCGGTCGAGGAACGTCTCGCCCGGCTTCGACGTGATCTTGACGACGATCCGGTCCGACAGGACGCGGGTGCCACCGGTGACCGATGACCGGTCGCCACCGGACTCGCGGATGACCGGGGCCGACTCACCCGTGATGGCCGATTCGTCGACAGTGGCGATCCCTTCGACGATGTCGCCGTCACCGGGGATGAGCTGACCCGGCGTCACGACGCACAGGTCGCCGAGCTGGAGCTGGCTCGAGGCGAGCTCGACGACGTCGTCGCCGCGCTGCACGTAGGCCACGGTCTCGGCACGGGTCTTGCGCAGTGTCTCGGCCTGAGCCTTGCCCCGCCCCTCGGCAACCGCCTCGGCGAAGTTGGCGAACAGGACGGTGAACCACAGCCAGACCGTGATGCTGAGGGCGAAGACGTTCTCGGAGCTGGAGGACGAGCCGAAGTCGCGGATCAGGTAGAAGGTGGTGAGGACGCTGCCGATCTCGACCACGAACATGACCGGGTTGGAGGCCATGTGCCGGGGGCTGAGCTTCACCAGTGAGTCGAGCAGGGCCCGGCGGACCATGCTGCCGTTGAAGGTTGCCGACCGGCGCTTGGTGCCGGTCTCGCCGGCCTCCTGCTGCGGGGCGTCCGGCACTTCGAGGGTGGATGTCATGTGACTCCTTCTCAGAACTTTCCGACGAGGTGCTCGACGATGGGGCCGAGGGCGAGCACGGGGAAGTAGGTCAGGCCGACGACGATCACCGCGATGCCGCCGACCAGGAGGGCGAAGAGCGGCGTGCCGGTCGGGAACGTGCCCGCCGACGGCGGCACCTTCTGCTTCCGTCCGAGCGACCCGGCGATGGCCAGGACCGGCACCATGAGGGCGAACCGGCCGACCAGCATGCAGATTCCGAGCGTGGTGTTGTACCAGTCGGTGTTGCCGTTAAGGCCGGCGAAGGCCGAGCCGTTGTTGTTGCCGGCCGACGTGAAGGCATAGGTGACCTCGGTGAGGCCGTGGGGCCCCGAGTTGTAGATCGATGCCAGCGACGAGTGCATCACCACGGAGATGGCGGTGAAGAGCAGGACGACGAACGGCACCATCAGCATGTAGAGCACCACGAGCTTCATCTCGGCGGCCTGGATCTTCTTGCCCAGGTATTCGGGCGTCCTTCCGACCATGAGGCCGGCGATGAACACCGCCAGGAGGGCCATCAGGAGGATGCCGTAGAGGCCGGAACCAGTGCCACCCGGGCTCACCTCTCCGAGCATCATGTTGAACAGGAGGACGCCACCACCCAACGGGGTGAAGCTGTCGTTCGCGGCATCGATCGAGCCCGTCGAGGTGCCGGTCGATGAGGAGTTGAACAGGGCCGAGATGATCGGGCCGTTGCGGACCTCCTTGCCCTCCATGTTGCCGCCCGGCGAGGTCGCACTGACCGTCTGGGTGACGTGGGCCTGGCCGATATGGATGTTGCCGTTTGCCTCGAGCGGCATGACCAGTCCGGCACCGATCGCCCAGAGGGCGACCATGGCACCGAGGACGGCCAGTCCCTGCCTGCGGTCCTTGGCCATCTTGCCGAAGGTCCAGCCAAGCGCGAAGGGGATGCACAGCAGCAGCCAGTTGCTCAGGAGGTTGGTGAGTCCGGTCGGGTTCTCGTAGGGGTGGGCCGCGTTGACGTTCAGATAGCCGCCACCGTTGGTGCCGAGCTGCTTGATGGCCTCCTGCGAGGCGATCGGACCCCCGGGAAGGTTCTGGGTCTGGCCGGTCACCGTGGTGATCGCATGGCTGGCGTGCAGGCTCTGCTCCGCCCCCTGGGCGATGAAGATGATGGCGCCGACGATGGCGATCGGGAAGAGGACCCGGGTGATGATCCGGACGAGGTCCACCCAGAAGTTGCCGAGGGTGTTCGACCTGTTGCGGGTGAGGCCGCGAATCAGGGCGACGGCCACCGCGATACCGGCGGCGGCGGAGGTGAACATCTCCACCACCAGGCCGGCCATCTGGGTGAACTGGGACATGGTGTCCTCACCCGCGTAGTTCTGCCAGTTGGTGTTGGTGAGGAAGCTGGCCGCGGTGTTGAACGACAGCGGCGCCGACACCGTTCCCATGTGGTCGGGGTTGAACGGCAGGTGGGCCTGGAGGCGCTGCATGCCGTACAGGACGATGACGGAGACGAAGGAGAAGGCGAGCACCGAGATGGCGTAGACGGTCCAACGCTGTTCCCCTTCAGGGTTGACCCCGGTGATCCGGTAGAAGAAACGCTCGATCGGCGCGAAGAACCTGTCGCCGGGGGCCTTCTCGTTCTGGAACACCTTGGCCATGTACGACCCGAGGAGCGGGGTCGAGATGACCAGCATGACCACCAGGATGAGTACCTCGATGTAGTTCTGGGTCATCAGAGCTTCTCGGGGGCGACGAGTGCGTAGACCAGGTAGGCCGTGACGATCACGGACAGGATCAGTCCGACCACGTTGTCGTAGCTCTTCATGCCGGGACCTCCTCGGGGGTGGTGTCGATGGGTGTGTCGGTGTCGGTGGTGCGATCAGTCTGCGGGCCTGTGCCCACGGACTCGTCCTTGCCGACGATGTGCTCGCAGAAGCGGACGAAGGCGACCATCAGGGCGAAGAACGCCACGAATATGGCGAGGAAGAGAACGTCAGCCACGGGGGCCTCCTGAATCGGTGTCGACGACGGGACGTGGGGTCACCTGGCCACGATGGCATCCGTCCCCGGGCACGTGAAGAGGGCTTTGTGGGTTGTTTACGCGGTTCCGCTGGATGTTTACGGCACTGTTACGCCGCGGCAGTCCAGGGCATGGCGGGTGCAACACCTGGTGCGACAGGCTGACCGGAGGAGCGGGAGCGGCCCACGGATCGCGCGCGGGTAGGCGTGCCGACCGAGGAGCGGTCCCGTCAGGCGGTTCTCAGGCGGTTCTCAGGCGGTTCTCAGGCGGTCGTCAGGCGCGAGCCGACGTCCGCCTGACCGGACGTGGGCAGACCGGTGCGCCGACGACGCGTGCGTCGATCGAAACGACGGCAGCAAGAGTCTGCCGGTGGCCGACTACTTGGTGCGGAAGGCGAGGGAGACGTCCACGCCGAGGTCCGGGATCGGCTGGTCGGTTGCGAACCGGTACAGGATCGTCCGCATGTACATGCTTGCGGCGGCGCCGTACATGCCGATCCCGAGCAGTGCGGCGAAGCCGACCACGGCGACAGGGATCCCGAGGAGGGGCAGGTGACCGATCGAGACCACGACGCCGAGGGCGAGCACGGCCAGTGCGGCCAGCGACAGACCGAGGAAGAGGAAGCCGAACCGGAGCCCGCCACGGGCCACGGTGCCGAAACGCTGGCGGAGGATGGACGAGGAGCGCTTGAGGGCCTCGATCGGCCCGACGTCCTCGAAGGCCAGCACGGGGACGACCATGAACGTGGCCACGGCCCAGGCGAGCCCACCGGCGACGCCGATGATCCGTCCGATCAGGCCGAGGCGCTGCTCGAGCATGCGGATGGCGGTGCCGATGACGGCGGACAGGACGGCCCACTTGAAGATGGTGCCCTTGCGTTGCCAGGCCTGGCCCAGTGCGCCCGCCACCGTCGGGACGCGGCCCTCGATGCGGTCAGCGGCGGCGAAGCACAACGCCACGTTGAAGATCAGCGTGGCGGAGGTCGCCACGACGGCGGCGACGGCCGCGGCGACGAAGATGACGAACCCGGCATGTGGTGCCACGACCGCCACCGGCACCGTGATGACGGCGAAGGCCACGAATGCCGTCGCCGCGGACATGACCGGCAGCCAGATCATCTGTCGGTCCTGCCGGAAGAGCTCCAATGACGCCTTGAGGATCGCCTTGCCCGTGGGGTTGCTGCCTGCCATCGTTCCCGTCCTTCGCTCGTCCGACACCGGGTGTTGTCGTATCGACGTCTGCGGGTCCCACCTTGAGGCACCCGCTGCCGGATCGCAAGCATCCTCAGGCGTGGGACCCGTCCGGTGGCCCGGTGGAGAGGGAGCCCGACCAGTCGGCCGGACGCCGCTCAAGATAGGCCACGACACCCTCTCTGGCGTCGGGATGGGCCATCAATCGGCGGTGGAGGCGGGTCTCGAGCTCCTCGATCTCGGAACGGGTGTGCTCCCAGGTGTCCCACAGCAGCTGCTTGCTGGCGGCGACGGCGAGCGGCGCCGTGTTGACGGCCACGTCCCGGGCCAACTCGAGGGCGGCGGGGAGGACCTCGTCGTTCGGGAGCACCTGCCGGCAGACTCCGAGCTCGCGCATGGTCGGACCGTCGAACGTGCGGCCGGTCAGGAGGATCTCGGCGGCGGCGGACTGGCCCACGATGCGGGGCAGGGTCCAGTGGGAGTACGCGTCCCCCATGACCCCGCGCCGGACCTGGACGATGCCGTACCTGGCGTCGGCGGCCATGATCCGCAGGTCGCACTGCAGCGCGAGGGTGAGTCCCAGGCCGATGGCGTGCCCGTTGACAGCGGCGATCACGAGCTTGCGCACCTGCCAGGGGGGCATGGGCACGGCGCCCGCGCTGAACGCCGCCTCGTCCCGGGGGGCGAAGGTGCCGCCGCCCGCGGACAGGTCGGCGCCTGCGCAGAACGCCGGTGGGGCGCCGGTCAGGACCACTACCCGTACGTCGTCGTCGGCGTCGGTCCGGCGGAAGGCATCACCGAGCTCGTCGCCCATGCCGCCACCGAAGGCGTTGCGGACCTCGGGCCGGTCGAGGGTGATGCGCGCGACCCCGTCCCCGACCTCGTACCGGATCGTCCGGTAGGTCACCTCCGCTGGCCCTGGTCGTACTGGGTCAGCTGCACGGTGTGGTGTTCCTCATCCGGGACAGTATCGCCCGTCCACGGCTCGACCGTCGTCGCTGGCGAGTCGTGGCGTGGACCTCCTCGGACGGTGCCGGCCCCCGCCGGATGGCAAGATGACGGATCGGGGCGGCCCACCGATCGGACACGCCGTCGCCCCCGACCGAGGATGGATCCCACAGCGATGAATTTCGATGACAGCCCCGATGACGCGCGCTTCCGGTCCGAGGTGCGGGCCTGGCTCGACGGCCATGCCGAGCGGCGCCGCGGCCTCGACGACTGGTCGCTGAACCACGAGGCCCCCGACTACGTGACGCGGTGCCGGACATGGCAGCACACCCTGTACGAGGGGGGTTGGGGAGCCATCACCTGGCCCGTCGAGTACGGCGGGCGGGGCGAGTCGGCGTGGCGCCAGGCCATCTTCAACCAGGAGGTCGCCGGGTTCGACGTCTCCGTCGGCGTGTTCTCGGTGGGGATCGGCATGTGCGGGCCGACGCTCATCACCCACGGGTCCGAGGAGCAGAAGCACCGGTTCCTCGGGGCCATGCTCCGTGGCGAGGAGGTGTGGTGCCAGCTCTTTTCCGAACCCGATGCGGGCTCGGACCTCGCGGGGCTGAAGACCCGGGCCGTCCGTGATGGCGACACCTTCGTGGTCAATGGCCAGAAGGTGTGGACATCGGGCGCACAGCACAGTGACTGGGCCATCCTGCTGGCCCGTACTAATCCCGACCTGCCGAAGCACAAGGGCATCACGTACTTCCTGGTCGACATGCGGACACCGGGCATCGAGGTGCGGCCGCTGCGGCAGATCACCGGGCACGCCCACTTCAACGAGGTCTTCCTGACCGACGTGGTCATCCCTGCCCACAATGTGGTGGGCACCGTCGACGGCGGGTGGGCGGTGACGCACACCACCCTGGCCAACGAGCGCAATCTCATCGGTGGGTTGGGCGGCGGGATCACGTTCGCCCAGGTGGCCAACCTGGTGCGTGCGTCCGGTCGGGCCGACGACCCACTGATCCGGCAGGGGATCGCCGCGTTCTACACACGCACGCAGCTCCTGCGCTACATGAACCTGCGGATCCAGACGGCACTGTCCAACGGGCGAATGCCGGGCCCGGAGGCGGCGACCACCAAGCTGTTCGTGTCCCGGCACATGGGCCTCACCGGTGACCTTCTGATGGCGATCGAGGGCGCTGATGGGATGCTGTCGGGCGGGGACGCCCCGGACGCCGGCGCCTGGCAGCAGGCGTTCCTGGGCCAGTGGACGGCCAGGCTGGGGGGCGGGACCGACAACATCCAGCGGAACTCGCTCGGTGAGCGGGTGCTCGGCCTGCCGGCCGAGCCGCGCGTCGACAAAGGGATTCCGTTCAAGGACTCGTTGGGGGCTCCTGGCTGAGGAGCAGCCCACCGTCCGACGCACCGCGCGCCGGGTCTGCGGAGGAAGGGGAATTCGACGCCCCGGAGGCTTGCACCTCGCGGCGTTTCACGAGCGCCCCAGGGTGAGACGCCTGACGAGTTGTTCCGGACCACCTACGGGAGTGTGGGGGAGTCGTGACGACGCTTCGCGACATCGCCTCGGTCGTCCGGTCCAAGAACGCCGGGCCGTTCTGGATGACGATCGACGTGTTCTTCGATGACGCCGAACACTTCGGACGAGGGATCGCCACTGATCTCTCGGACCCGACGGCAGTCGCCGAGATCTACGGCGTCGAACCGGAGTGCATCCGAGTGTTTGTCCTGCGCGAACTTCTTGCCGTGAAGATCTCGATGCCGAGGCCCAGGACGCAAGGATCCTTCGGCGACACGGATATGCATGCCGGCCAGCAGTTCGTCCCACTGCTCGCCATCGACGTGGATTGACGGGCGTCGGCCCGAGGTCCGACACTCAGGGCGGATCCACGTCCATGGGAACGCCGGCCAACTCGTGTCTGAGCGAGTTCAAGGTCGTGAGGGCGGCCTCAGATCGCTCCGGATCGGCAGAGGCCGCTCCGAGCACCAGGGACTCGATAAGCACCACGGTTTGTCCGTGGCTGGCAAACATGGATGGGGTTCCTCGACCCGCGTTCAGCCGCACGGTGACGGGATCGCTGAGGTTCGGCCGAGGACGTCGGTCACGAGGATCACCCGGGCTCCGACTCGCGCGGCGTGGGCGAGCAGCACGCGCACATACCGATGGATCCTTCCGTAGGCGAACAGGACGATCACGTGGTCGGCGCGGACGCCGAGGAGTTCGTCGGCATGGTCGGTACCGGCATGGCTAAGGGCTCCGGATGGCAGGCCGTGTCGCCGGCTCAGGAACGCCGCGTACTCGGCCAGACTCGCCGACGGTCCCGACCCTGACCACCAGATATCTGGTGCATGGGCTGGCAACTCGCAGGCGTGGTCGAAATGGGTGGGCTGGATCCGGCGATCGAGACCCTCGAGGTCCTGGATCTGCCGGAGAATGGCGTCCTCGAGTGCAGGATGTCGGTCCGGGCTCGCGCTGATCGTGGCGGTGAATCAGGAGGTGATGTCCGCCTCGTAGAACTCGCCCGGCGTCCGGCGGAGTTCGCGCAGGTTCTCGAACCCGAGTGACCTTGCCGCGCGAACCACCGTCGCATCACTGGTCCCGACGTTGGTGGCGATCTCCCGAGCGGTCATCAGAGCCGCTTTGGTCCCGGTTCGGATCAGGTACTCCGCCACGCGTCGCCCTGCGGCGCTCGAGATCCCGTCTAGACGGGCGGACCACTCCCCTGTAGTGCGAACTGCCTGAAGACCATGGGTCTGCTTTCGGTTTGATTGACATCCTGTCAACTGGGCCCGCAGTAGTTCCGATTGTGGCTACGCCCGATTCTGCATCAGAAGCTCAAATCCAAACGGTGCCTCTGACCAGCGGAGGGAGGGGTGTGTGAGTTCAGGACATCCTGGACAGTCTGTCGCGAGACATAGCGGACACTCTTTTTGGGAGATTTGTCCATGGTGCTCCGTCGGATGGTGGTTGATGCCGTGCTGGTCGAGGGAAGGTCGGTCCGTGAGGTAGCCACCGCCTTCGGCCGCTCGAAGAGCTGGGTCCATGACCTGGTCACCCGCTATCGACTTGAGGGCGATGCCGCCCTCGAGGAGCGGTCCCGCCGCCCGGTGAGCTCCCCGCGACGGACGAGCGAGGCCGTCGAAGAGGCGATCGTCCGGCTGCGCAAGGAGCTCAGTGAGCTGGGGGCGGACGCCGGCCCGCAGACCATCGCCTGGCACCTCGAGCAGCTCGATGGGACGTCACCTTCGCCGGCGACCATCTACCGGATCCTGGCTCGCCGGGGCTTCATCACCCCTGAACCGAGGAAGCGGCCGAAGAGCTCCTTCGTCCGCTTCGAGGCGGACCAGCCCAACGAGTGCTGGCAGGCCGACGTGACGCACTGGGCCCTGGCTGACGGCACCGACGTCGAGATCCTCAACTTCATCGACGACCACTCCCGGCTGATCCTCGTGGCCGACGTGCGACGAGTGACCAAGGGTCCCGACGTGCTCACCACCTACGAGACGGCCTGCCGTCGCTGGGGCATCCCGGCCTCGGTCCTGACCGACAACGGGGCGGTCTTCAACGGCGCCTCACGGGGCGGGATCACCGCCTTCGAGGTCGTCCTCGGACGAGCCGGCGTCGTCTATAAGCACTCCCGGCCCTACCATCCCCAGACCTGCGGCAAGGTCGAACGCTGGCATCAGACCCTCAAGGGATTCCTCGCCAAGCGCGACCCGGCCACATCCATCGCCGAGCTCCAAGGCCAGGTGGATGCCGTGGTCGACTACTACAACGAACGTCGACCCCACCGGGCTCGGGGGCGGATCACCCCGGCTGCCGCCTACGCCGCCCGGGACAAAGCGCAACCCGGCATGTCGGGGATGGATCCACACTTCCGCATCCGCCACGACAAGGTCGATGTCGGCGGCAAGGTCAGCCTCCGGTTCGGGAACAGGATGCTCCACCTCGGCGTGGGCCGACCCTGGCGGGGAACCCGTGTCCGCCTCTATATCGCCGGCGACGATATCCGGGTCGTCTCGGAGGATGGTGAACTCATCGCCCAGACCACGATCGACCTGACGAAGGGTTACCAGAAAATGCGAAAACCCCAGTGAACTAAGTTCACGGGGGTTCGCAGTGTCCGGGATGTCTCGCGACATCACACCAGCGGAGGGAGGGGGATTCGAACCCCCGGAGGCTTGCACCTCGCGGCTTTTCAAGAGCCGTGCATTCGTCCGCTCTGCCACCCCTCCTGGTGGAGGCCAGGGTAGTCGCCGACCGGTGGGGCCCCAGGACCGGTTCCGCTCCGGCCTACGCCCCGGTCGGGTCGATCTCGTCCTGCAGGGACTCCAGCCACTGGTCGGCCCGCTTGCGAGATTCACCGACTTCGGCCCGGATCGCAGGGCCGGCGGCACCTGATGCCGGGTAGGAGCCGAGGAACTTGACCCCGGCCAGTTCAGCGTGGAGATCGGCCAGGCAGTCGGCGACCATGGCGTCGGCCACGTGGCCCTCGAAGTCGATGATGAAGCAGTAGTCGCCGAGGGCCTGCTTGGTCGGGCGGGACTCGAGCTTCGAGAGGTTGATGTTCCGGGCGGCAAAGTGACCGAGGATGGCGTAGAGGCTGCCCGGGCGGTCCGCACTCTGGAAGCAGGCGACGCTCGTCCGATCGTGTCCGGTCGGTGCCGGTATCCCCGACCGGGCCACCGCGATGAACCGTGTCTGGTTGTCCGGGTGGTCCTCCACGTCCTCTGCCAGCAGTTCGAGCCCGTAGAGGCTGGCGGCGAGTCGGGGCGCGATGGCCGCGGTGGGCCGAACGGTCATGGACGGGTCACCCTCACCCAGCAGTCGGGCGGCGTCGGCGGTCGAGTTGGTGGCCACCAGTTCGGCGCGGGGCAGCCGTTCCGTGAGGAACCGTCGGCACTGGGCGGTGGCCACGGGTATCGAGGCCACCCGTTCGACCTCGTCCAGGGTGGTGCCCGGTGCGGCCATGAGGTGGAGGTGGATGTCGAGCACGACCTCCCGTTGGATCCGTAGGTCGAAGTCGAAGACCAGACTGTCGATGATGTCCCGCACGGTGCCCTCGATGGCGTTCTCCAGCGGGATGAATCCCAGGTCGACAGCTCCCAGGTGAACCGACTCCAAGACGTCGACGAGGGAGCCGAAGGGGGTGACGACGGCGCCGGCGTAGGCGGGCTCGGAGTACAGCGCCTCCTCGGTGAAGGTCCCCTCGGGGCCGAGGAACCCGATCCGCACCCGGGTGTCGGCGGCCGGCGCCGGAGGTGCGTCGTGGGCCATGGACAGGCAGGATAGTGAACATCATGGATGAACTCGCGCTGCAGCGCCTTCTGGACGACGTCCGCTCGGGGGCGTGCTCCCCCGACGAGGCGGTGCTCCGCCTGCGGCGGCTCCCCTTTGCCGATCTGGGCTTCGCCAAGGTCGACCACCACCGATCACTGCGTCAGGGCCTTCCCGAGGCCGTCTACGGCCAGGGCAAGACCGCAGACCAGTGCTCGGCGATCATCGGGGAGCTCCTCGACGATGGCGACGGCGCCGGCGGCGGTCCTCCGGTCATCCTGACCCGGGCCGACCTGGACCAGGTCGACCGGGCCCTGGCCGACCACCGCGGCGGGGTCCGCACGGTCACCGGTCGTGCGACCGGTGCCGACCAGGTGCGGGGTGATCTGTCGACCATTGTGTGGCGTCCCGCTCCGTCCCGACTCGCCCGGACCCTGGTGATCACCGCCGGGACCTCGGACCTGCCGGTTGCCCGCGAATGCGAGGCGACCCTGGTCGCGCTGGGTCTGCGGCCGACGTTGCTGGCCGACTGCGGTGTCGCCGGGGTGCACCGACTGCTCGCCTCCGCCGACGAGCTGGGGGATGCCGACGCCGTCATCGTGGTGGCGGGCATGGAGGGTGCATTGGCCAGCCTGGTCGGAGGGATCACTCCGGCGCCGGTGGTGGCCGTGCCCACCAGCACCGGGTACGGCGCGGCACTCGAGGGGGTGACGGCGCTGCTGGCGATGCATGCCTCGTGTGCCGCGGGCATCACCGTGGTCGGGATCGACAACGGCTTCGGTGCGGCGTGTGCGGTCGCCCGGATCCTCCCGTGACCGGGAGCGACGGCAGTAACGGCCTCGGTCCGCCGGCCTACGGTCCCGCCGGATCGGCGTCCGGGGCCCGGACCCTGGCCTGGTTCCACTGCTTTGCCGGCATCGCCGGGGACATGGCGCTCGGCAGCCTCATCGACGCGGGCGCCGACATCGAGGAGGTGCTCGCGCTCCTCGAGCGACTGCCGTTCGGTGGTTGGGGGCTCGACGTCGAGCCGGTACTGCGGGGCGGCATTGCCGCCAGCCGGGCGATCGTCACGGTGCAGGACCACGTGGTGGTGCGCACCTATGCCCATATCGTCGGCCTGGTGGAGGAAGCGAGGCTCCCCGAGCGGGTGGCTGCCCGGGCCCTGGCCACGTTCGCCGGGCTGGCCGAGGTGGAAGGCACCCTGCACCGTCGACCCGTCGACCAGGTCCACTTCCACGAGGTCGGGGGCCATGACACGATCATCGACGTGGTGGGGACCGCGGCGGCACTCGAGGTGCTCGGTGTCGACGAGATCAGGGCCAGTGCGGTGGCCACGGGCACCGGTATGGTCCGCGCCGCCCACGGCATGCTGCCCAACCCCGCGCCCGCAGTCGTCGGGCTGCTCCGGGGCATCCCGACGTGGGGGCGTGACCTACCCGTCGAGTTGACCACACCGACCGGCGCGGCCTTGCTGGCCGCGCTGTCCTCGGGATTCGGCCCGCTGCCGGCCATGGAGGTGGTCAGCCAGGGGTTCGGCGCCGGAAGCCGGGAACTCGAGGAGCTGCCCAACTGCACCCAGGTGGTCGTCGGGACACGGACCGGTGCCACGGGCGGACCGGTGGCCGATGCCGGCCAACCGGTGGCAGTGCTCGAGGTGACCCTGGACGACGTCACCGGTGAGCAGCTCGCCCACACGGTGAGCGCACTGCTGGATGCCGGCGCGCATGACGCCTGGCTGTCGCCGGTGCTCATGAAGAAGGGCAGACCGGGGCATGTGGTCCATGTGCTCTGCGACCCGGCGGTGGTCCCCGAGATGCGTGGAGTGCTGCGGGGCGAGACGGGGTCACTTGGCGTGCGCATGACCATGGCCGAGCGCTGGCCTGCCGCACGATCCGTCGATTCCGTCATGGTGGACGGCCAGCTGATCCGGGTGAAGATCAGTGCGGTACGGGCCAAGGCCGAGCACGATGACGTGGTGGCGGCCGCCCGACGCTTAGGGCTCCCCCTTCGCGAGGTGGCCTTCCGGGCCGAGGCGGCGTGGGCGGAGCAGCAGCGGACGGGGGCGGTCGCCCACACCGGTGACAACGGCACCGACGACGACGAGGCGGAGCACGACGAGCCGGCCTGACCGACCGCGACCGTACGTCGAAACGACCGCTCCGCACGGTTGACGATCGCGATGCCGTCGTGCTGTGAGAACCTGACGACCTGATGACCTGACGACCGGAGACGGACACCACCGGGGGCCTCGAGAAGGTCGCGACTCAACCGGAGCGGAGGATGTGGCGGGGCACGACCGGCGGGTCGTCCGGGGCGATCCACTGCCAGGTCCGGGTGGACCCGTCGGCTGGCGTCGTCCGTTCGAGCAGGTGCCCGTGGTGGGTCTTGAGGTAGTGGTGCCAGTGGCAGAGGCGGGCGAGGTTGTCGAGGCTCGCCGGACCACCTTCGGCGAAGGGGACGGTGTGGTCGATCTCCAGGTGGTCGCTGACCGAGCAACCCGGAACCACGCACACGGGGTCCCGCTCGACCAGCGCCCGACGGAGGGCGATGGGAATGGTGCGACCCGCGTGCGCGACTGCGGTCACGTCGACGCCGTCGGTCACCAGCACGTTGAGGACCGAGTCGACGGCCAGGCGGCGGGCGACCTCGACGGGCACCGGGCCGATCCCAGGGATCTCGCACAGTTCGCCCGGCTCGACGTGGCCCCGCAGGAGGGCAGCATGGTCGACGCGTACGTGGACGGTCACCGACGGGTCGCTCCCGCCGGGCACGTCGCGGGATGCGCCCGTCGACCCCGGAGGTACCCCACGTTCGGCGGCCGCTGCACCGACCAGCCCGACGAGGGCATCTGCGGCCAGGGCCTTGCGGGGCTCGTCGAGCCCGGCGGCACGTGCCGCAGCAGTGAGTCGTTCGGTCTCGGCCGCCACCACCGCGACCAGTCGGGCCCCCTCGTCGGGCGTGAGTCGAGCGTCGAAGCGCACCGCGCCGTTGTCCTCCACCCAGTTCCGGAAGTACCGGGCCCGCCGGATGGCTTCGTAGGTGGCCTTCTGGTCCGATCCGGCGGCGCGCACCCGCCGACAACGGAGCTTCAGCACGTTGAGCGGCTGCTGGCCGGCCGCGTCGACCAGTGACCGCTCAGCGTCGGGCTGGAGGATGGCCGCCCCGGCGATCTCCTTGACCTGCGTGCCCGAGAGCCGGCCCTGTCGGACCGCCTCGTCGGTGGCCGGTAGCGAGCCGAGGTGCCGGGCGGTCTCGAGCGTGCTGATGGCCGGACCGAGGCCGGTACCGGTGACCTCGGCCACGTGGGCGGCGGCCGAGCGGTGGCCGGAGCGGCGCCAGACGTTGGACGACTCGACCCGCCGGGCGGCCAGGAGGGTGCCGGCCGAGGCCAACCGATCGATCTCGGCGAAGGCGTCGAGGACCTTGGCGGCGTCGGGCCCGGACAGCGTCTCCGGGTCGAGATCGGCAACCGACGACCGGAGCTGGTCGGTGACGCTGGCGAGCCGGTCGAGGAGCATGGGCTACCGTCGCACCCAGGTGTGACGGAGAAGGGAGGAAAGGGTTGTGCACCCCCACCGGTCGCGGCTGGCGGCTACCGTCTCCCCCGGGACGCGTGCCTCCCGAGCCCCGTCGAAAGGAACCCTCCACATGACCCGCCTCCGTACCTGGACCTTCGTGGCCCTGGCCGCCTCGAGCCTCGGTCTGGCCGCCTGCGGGAGCTCGTCGTCGAGCTCGACCACGACCACCACGGCGGCCTCGACGACGACCACCGGCGGTACGTCGACGACGCCGTCGACGTACGCCACCATCTCGGACCCGTCGGCACCCGGCACGATCGGCACCGAGCCGACGATCACCGTGCCCCCCGGCTCGCCGCCTACGCAGCTCGAGACCAAGGACCTGATCGTGGGAACCGGCGCGACCGCCGAGGCCGGCGACAACGTCAGCGTCCAGTACGTGGGCGTGGCCTACTCGTCGAAGCAGATCTTCGACTCCTCGTGGAGCCGGGGCCAACCCTTCTCGTTCGTCCTGGGCAAGGGGCAGGTCATCGCTGGATGGGACCAAGGTGTGGTCGGGATGAAGGTCGGCGGACGCCGTGAGATCATCATCCCGCCGAACCTCGGCTACGGCGACCAGTCGCCGGGATCGGGTATCGCCGCCAACGACACGCTCATCTTCATCGTCGACCTCCTGAAGGTCAGCTGACGTATGGCGATCACCGGCGTCCAGGTGTTCTCACTCCCGGTGACCGACCAGGACCGGGCGAGGGACTTCTACGTGGACGTCCTCGGCTTCGAGCTCGTCAACGACCTGCCGATGGGTCCCGGCATGCGTTGGGTCCAGGTCCGGCCACCCGGAGGCTCCACCTCGATCACCCTGGTGACCTGGTTCGAGTCCATGCCAGCCGGCCAGACCCGGGGGACGGTCCTCGAGACCGATGACCTCGACGCGGACATCACGCGTCTCGGCGGGTTGGGCGTCGAGCTCCCGGACGAGGTCGAGTCGGCACCGTGGGGCCGGTTCGTGACGTTCGTCGACCCCGACGGCAACGGCCTGGTCCTGCAGGAGACAGACACGCGGGGGACGTGATCGTCGACCGGGTGCGGGCACCGGACCCGGAATGCGCCGTGGCCCGACGGCGTTGACCACCCTGGACTGCTCAGAAGGGAGCGCACGATGGCAACGGTGGAACTGACCAAGGAGAACTTCGCAGAGGTGGTGTCGACCCACGACACCGTCCTGGTCGATTTCTGGGCCTCGTGGTGCGGGCCGTGCCGTACGTTCGGACCGGTCTTCGACCAGGCGTCGGAGGGCCACCCTGATCTGGTCTTCGGCAAGATCGACACCGAGGCACAGCAGGAGTTGGCCGGCTCGTTCGGCATCCAATCCATCCCCACGCTGATGATCCTGCGCGAGCAGGTGATCGTGTTCAGCCAGCCGGGAGCCCTGCCCGGTGACGCACTCGAGGACCTGATCTCCCAGGCGGTGAACCTCGACATGGAGGAAGTGCACCGGGAGATCGCGGGCCAGGACGCCTGACCCGCAGTCGGTCGACCTCGCGACGGTGGACTTCGCCACTCCGGGTGCCCGTGAGGTAGCGCTGCCCGAGGGCACGTTCGCCAGACTGACGGCCTGACCCGATCACCCGTCACCCGTCGTCGGCGACGGGCCGCGCGGCGTCCATCCGCAGCATCACTCGTGCCTCGACGGAGCGGACCACCCAGGCGAAGGCCACGATGAGCACGATGCCGACCAGCACCGGGAAGAGTAGGAACTTCGCCCCCTGTGCTGAGGGGTCCACGGCCACGATGAGCGCGGTGGCGGCGCCTGGCGGGTGGAGGGCGTGGCATACCTGCATGAGGGCGTAGGACAGGGCCACGGCGAGGCCTGCCACGAGTGCCAGGTGCGTGCCGCCCAGGACCGTCACGCACAGGAAGCCGGACAGCGCACCGAGGAACTGGCCACCGACGACGTTCCAGGTCCGTGCGATATCGAGACCCGGGAGCGAGAAGAGTACGACCACCGACGACGCGAACGAGGCCACCAGGAACGGGAGGTGGTCCGGGGCAGCCACCTGGTTGATGGCGACCAGCGCGCCGATCGAGATCCCGATGGCGGCGGCATCGATGACCGAGATCGTGAAGAACCCGCGCTGGCCGTAGGCCACCAGGCGTCCGACTGCGGTGGGGTCGGACATCGGGGACCCGGCATCCGGAGGTGGTGCGGGGGCGGGCACCCGGACCAGGATAGGAGGGTGCCCCGGACAGCATCGCTTCGGGGACGGTAGCGTCTTCCCGTGGATCCGGTACTGCACCTCTCGATCGTGGTGGACGACCTGCCGGCGGCACGCGCCTTCTACGTCGACACACTCGGGTGCCGCCCCGGTCGCGAACGTGGGGACTGGCTCGATGTCTGGTTCTTCGGCCTTCAGCTCACCCTGCAGGGCCGTCCCGACCAGGTCCTGTCGCTCGAAGAGCAGGGTGCCAGGCACTTCGGCGCAACCCTCGACGCCGACACGTTCGCCACCGTCGTCGGGCAGCTCGACGCGGACCCCTCGGTGACGTGGCTCGCACGCGTCGCGACCGACCACGGCGGGACGCCCCGTGAACAGACGAAGTGCAAACTCGTCGATCCGGCCGGAAACGTCATCGAACTCAAGACCTACGCCGACCCGACGTCGGCGTTCGCCCCCTGAGACCGGGCCACCACTACTGGCGACGAACCCAGCCGTCACGCAGTCGAGCGCGTGGCGGACGGCGATGCCGGCTCAGCCCCCGGACACCCGTTGCCGAGTCGAACCGGAGTGGCGGACCAATCCCATCGGCTCGGCGGTACGCCCGCCGGGACGGGCCGCCCGGTCCGTCTCGAGGAGCTCGACCAGGACCATCAGCGAGAAGCACGTGAAGAAGATCGGCTCGACGAACGCCCCGAAATGGTCGGTCACGTAGGCCAGACCGAGGAGCGGATAGGCGACGACCATCATCCGACCCGTCCACCGGACGGTCCTGGTGATCGGCGTCTCCTTGGCCCTGGTCCGCTGCCAGGCCAGGTAGACGGCCACGGTGCCGAAGGTGAACTCGGCTATGCCGGCGGCCACGTGCACGTAGTGGTGGTGGGGGAGGGCCAGCCGCCATTCGGCGGCCCGGCACGAGGCGCTCAGGCCCTCGGGGCAGGCATAGGAGAACTGCCCGCCCACAGCGCCGGCCACGGCGAAGGCCAGGAGCCACGGCCACTCCGACCGCCGTCCCGTGCGCCCAACCGCGCCGCGCAGGAGCAGCGCCGCAAGCAGCACGATCCCGGCCGCGAGGTCGAGGTGCTGGAGCAGGGTGGCGTCGGGCCGGCCGGTGGCTTCGAGATCGCTGAAGAGCTCGTTCGGGCTGGTCATCAGGCGGCGGTCGAAGGCCACCGGGATCCACCAGTTGTAGAGGGCGAGTCCCGCGACCCCGACCGCAATGGCCGCCGGTCGTCGCCAGGGCGCGACTCCCGGGTCGGGCGTCACCTCGGGGTGAACGGTTGTCGTGCTGCGCGCAAAGTCGGTGTCATCTCTCATAATGGTTCTGTACCCATAAACACCGATCGGTCGCTCAGGATTCCCGAGTCGTGACGAACTCAGGCGACCTGGAACGATCGCTTGGCCAGTCCGAACTGGAACCCGTCGACGGTGGTCTCGACCGGTGCGTCGGGTGTGGTGGCGGCCCCGAGCACGAGGAAGAGGGGGACGAAGTGCTCAACGGTCGGATGAGCGAAGGGCATCCCGGGGGCCTGGTCGCGGTAGGACACGAGACGGTCGACGTCGCCGGTGTCGAGCGCGGCCGCCGCCCACCGGTCGAATTCCACCGACCACTCGGGCACACCGTTCCCCATGAACTGCTCGCGGGTGAGGTAAGGGAGCCCATGGGTCATGAAGCCCGAGCCGATGACGAGGACCCCCTCGTCTCGCAGGGGGCGGAGTAGACGACCGAGCTCGAGGAGGCGGGCCGGGTCGTGCGTGGGGATGCTGAGCTGGAGCACCGGGACGTCCGCGTAGGGGTACATGACCTTCAGCGGCACCCAGGCGCCGTGGTCGAGCCCTCGGGTCGGGTCCTGGTGGACCGGCTCGTGATCGGACAGCAATGCGGACACCCGTGCGGCCAGTGCGGAGGCGTCGGGGGTGGGATAGGTCATGTCGTAGTACCGCGGCGCGAAGCCGCCGAAGTCGTAGACGAGAGGGACCGAGGCGCCCGCGCCGGACAGACGGATCGGCGCCGCCTCCCAGTGGGCGCTCACGATGAGCACCGCGGTCGGCGTCGGCAGCGACTGCGACCACCGGAACAGTTGGTCGATCCACACCGGGTCGTCGAAGAGGGGCGGGGCGCCGTGGCTCACGTAGAGGGCCGGCATGGGCCCCGCATCCGGGGTCCAGAGGGCGTGGTCGAGTGACGACGGGGCGGAGTCACGGAGGAAGGCGTCGAATGACGCGCCGGGTTCGGTGGCGAGCATCGGCGAGGTCATGGTGGGACGTCCTTCCTGTCGGGGTGCGGAACTCCCGGTAATTGTCTCCGCAACTAAACAGTAGCATATTCAATTGAATGTTCAAACAAAGGCACTAGGCTGTGGCAATGTCCCAGGTGAGAGAGCAGCTGATCCGGCCGGGATCGGATCAGGGGTTGGCGACGCCCGGGGCCGTGGATGCCCGGGGAACCCACTGGCTCGATCCTGAGGAGCGTGAGGCGTGGCTCGGGCTGCTGCGTCTGCTCGCCCGGCTACCGCCGCTGTTGGACGCCCAGTTGGGACGGAGTGCGGGCCTCTCGTTGTTCGAGTACACGGTCCTGTCGATGCTGTCCGAACAGGAGGACCGGGCGCTGCGGATGAGCCGGCTCGCCGCGCTCACCAACGCGTCGCCATCGAGGCTGTCCCACGCCGCCCGCCAGCTCGAGTCCCGCGGCCTCCTGTTCCGTGCACCCGATCCCGACGACGGGCGGTGCATCCGTGCGGTGCTCACCGGGGAGGGGTTCGACCTGGTGGCTGCGTCGGCTCCCGGTCACGTCGGGGCGGTGCGGGACCTCGTGCTCGACCCACTGGACGACGAGCACGTGCGGGGCCTGCGGGAGGCCACCGAGCAGATCCTGGCCCGTATCGATCCCGACGCGACCACGCGACCCCCGTGGCTGCCGGCGCCGGAGGCCTCCCGGTGAGCACCGAGGTGACCGACCATCCGGACCGCCATCGCTACGAGGTCACCCAGAACGGTGTCCTGGTCGGACTGGCCACCTACCGCCTGTCCCCGGGTGCCATCGAGGTCGACCACACCGAGGTGGATCCTGACCACCGGGGTCGGGGCCTGGCCGTCGTCCTGGTGCGGGCCGTCCTCGACGACGCCCGCTCCCGGGGCCTGGCGGTGCTGCCGCACTGCTCGTACGTCGCCGACGTCATCGACGGCCACCGTGCGGACTACCTGGACCTCGTGCCGGCAGATCGGCTGGCCGAGTTCGGCCTCGACACCTGAGCCGTCCTCCCGTGTGGGTGTCCTCGATCCGCCCGTCGTCCCCGACCGTGGCGGCTCCGACGACTCCGCCGTACAGTGCAGACATGGAACTGGAACGTGCGCTCGCATTTGCCGCCGGACGCCGCAACGCCGTGCTCACCACGCTCCGCTCCGACGGCCGGCCCCAGCAGTCGGTGGTCTTCTTCGGTGCCGACGGCGCCCGGTTCACCGTCTCGGTCACCGACGACCGGGCCAAGACCAGGAATCTGCGCCGCGACCCGCGTGCCGCCTTCTACATCGCCGGTGACGACCCCTTCACCTGGGTGAGCCTCGACGGCACCGTGGAACTCAGCCCGGTGGCCGCATCGCCCGACGACCAGGTCGTGGACCGGCTGGTGGAGTACTACCGCCTCGGCAATGGCGAACACGAGGACTGGGACGCCTACCGGCGGGCGATGGTGGACGACAGACGCCTGGTGGCGACCTTCGTGGCCACGTCCGCCACCGGCATCCTGCCCGACGAGGTGTGACGGTCCAGGAGCGCCCGCGCCCGGAGGCGTGCCCCTTGCAACGTGCCGTTCGGTACACCACGATGGCCACGGACGCACTGCTGTGGCCGTCCCGTCGCGCTATCCCTACCTGAGGAGACCACCGTGAGTCGTGTCAGCACCTACCTGAACTTCCAGGGTGATACCGAGGAGGCGTTCACGTTCTATGCGTCGGTCTTCGGTACCGAGTTCTCCGTCCCCTTCCAACGCTTCGGTGAGATGCCGTCGGGTCCCGGGGCCCCCGAGATCCCCGAGGAGGAGCGGTCGAAGGTCCTCCACGTCGAGCTGCCGATCCTGGCGGGGCACGTCCTGATGGGCACGGATATGCTCGAATCGATGGGCCATCTGCTCAAGGTGGGCAATAACACCACGCTCAACCTCGAGCCGGACACCCGTGAGGAGGCCGAGCGTCTCTACGCCGCGCTGTCCGACGGTGGCGCGGACGCCACCGGCCTGAATCCAATGCCGTGGGGGTCCCTCTGGGGCACCTGTCTCGACAGGTTCGGGGTGCGTTGGATGTTCAACGTCACGCTCGAGGCCTGACGGCACCCCCGCCGACGGCACCGCGACTCGCAGCGCCATCCGCAGCGGCTACAACTGAGAGATGTCAACCACCGCGCTCCTGGTCATGGACGTCCAGAACGGCATCGTCGAACGCATCGCCGACGGGTCTGCTGCACTGCTCGACCGGGTCGCTGCAGCGGCCGACCATGCACGTGCCTCCGGCCTGCCCGTCGTCTACGTGCGGGTCGCCTTCCGACCGGGTGGTGGCGACATCAACCCCAGGAACCGGGCGTTCTCGTCCCTCGGCGGCCGCACCGACCTGTCCGTGGACGATGCGGGCACCCAGATCCATGCGGCGGTGGCCCCGGCCCCCGGGGACGTGGTGGTGGTCAAGAAGCGGGTGAGCGCCTTCGCGGGGAGCGATCTCGACGTCGTCCTCCGGTCACTGGACGCGTCGTCGCTGGTCCTGGCCGGTATCGCCACCAGCGGTGTCGTGCTCTCGACGCTGCGACAGGCAGCCGACCTGGACTTCGGGTTGACGGTGTTGGCCGATGCGTGCGCCGACCAGGACCCGGAGGTGCATCGCGTGCTCCTCGAGAAGGTCTTCCCCCGGCAAGCCACGGTGCTGACCACGGACGACTGGATCGCGGCCGGTCCAGCTCCCACCTGACCTCACCTCGGCCGGCTGACCTCATCTCAGCCGGCTCGCCGGCGGTACGGCGTCAGGACGAGCCGCGCTGAAGCGCCACCTGGCCGATTCCGACCTGGGCATCGATGACCAGCTGTGGCCGGGCCGGCCCGAACGCCGTAAGCGGAGCGGCGAACGCTCCTGGTCCGGACGAGCCGTAGTCGACCGAGCCGATGCCGCTGTGGGCGTCCACGTCGACCACCACCCCCCGGGGCACGTCGACCACGAGCCGGCCCACCGCGACCGACGCCGTGACGGTGCGTGTGACGGTGCCGGTGCCGAGTGGGACGTGGGTGAGGTCGATCGTGAGGTTGCCGATGGCCATCCGGTAGGTGGACCGGAGTTCGGACGGGGCGGTCGGTTGGACCACACGCTGACCGATCCCGCCGGTCATCGGCACGCCGGTCATGGCCACTGCGCCGAAGAACGCCCCGGTGGCGAGGATGACCAGGCTGAGCACGATCAGGGCCAGGGTCAGGAACACCCGACCCAGTGTGAGCCGAGGTGCGGGTCGCCGCAGTGCCACCACGACGACGACGAACAACACGAGTAACCAGGCGAAGCCCAGGCCGCCACCCCACCCCGGTCCACCCCACCAGGCCGTGCTGATCACGAGCCCGAGGAACAGGGCCGCGGTCAAGAGGACGTAGGAGGTCCACGACGGCCGGGACGACTCCTCGTCGGTGCCTGCGCCGACGCGGGCTCCCGGTGTCCGACCGGCCTCGTCGGGCGTCGGCACGAGCGCCCACAGCGCGAGATAGACCACGACGCCCACTCCCCAGAGGCACGCCGCCACCACGAAGCCGATGCGGACGAGGGTGGCGTCGACCTCGAACCGTTCGGCGATGCCACCGCACACCCCGCCGACCAGGCGCTTCGTCGTGCTGCGGCGCAGCGGGAGCGGCTCCGACGACTCCACGGGCTCCCGATCCGGTGTCTCCGGAGGCACGTCGCTCGGTGGTCCGGTCGGGAGTTCCTCGGTAATGGTCATGAAGGCACTCTGTGCCGGATGCCCTCCACCGGCAATCGGGGACATCCCCAGGTGGAACCCGGCATCCCCGGCCGCCCTCGGGGTTGTCCCCCATCGCCCGGACGGGGGCGCCGTGCAAGGATTGGTGCATCGCACGCAGACGCCCGTCCCCACCCGCCGACACACTGACCACCCCGCGCCCGCCGGGCGGATCCGACGAGCGGAGCGCCCTGACCCCGGCGCGCCGCCGCCCCGTGCGGCCGTTCTGCCGCTCCGCCGACGACAGCATCCTCGGCGGCGTGTGTGCCGGACTGGCGGCGCGGCTGGCGGTCGGGACGACCGCCGTCCGTGTGGCCGCCGTGGTGTCGATCTTCCTCGGCGGGATCGGCATCCTCGCCTACGTGGCGATGTGGGTGTTCGTCCCCGTCACGGGGGAACCGGAGTCGATCGCGTCCCGCGTCGTCGCCGACCGGCGCGAGCTGCAGATCGTGCTCGCCCTCTCCTCGGCGCTGTTCGCCGTGCTCCTCGTGACCCGATCCCTCGGCGTCAGCGACCTGGGGGTGCCCACGCTCACCCTCCTGGTCGGGGCCGTCGGGGCGCTCGTCGTCTGGCGGGGCGCCTCCACCGCGGAGACGTCCAGATTGCGGGAGCGCCTCAACGCAGCGCCGGGCGTGGCCGGCAGCCGTCCGGGTTGGCGGCGCGTCGCCGTGCGGGCGGTGCTCGGCCTCGCGCTGGTGCTCGTCGGTGTCGGCGAGCTGTCCCGCACCGGCAGCTTCTCCGGTGCGGCCCTCGGGGTCCTGGTCGGTACGGCGCTGTTCGTCGGTGGCTTCCTCGTGCTGTTCGCCCCGTGGTGGGTCCGGACCCTGCGGGACCTCTCCACCGAGCGCCGGGAGCGGGTACGGGCCCAGGAGCGGGCCGACATGGCCGCCCACGTCCACGACTCGGTGCTCCAGACACTCTCCCTCATCCAGAAGGCGTCGGGTGACCCGCGTGAGGTGGTGCGGCTGGCCCGGCGTGAGGAACGCGAGCTCCGCCACTGGCTCTTCGACCCGGAGCGCCTGGGCCGCCACGGCCAACGCCCCGAGACGCTGACCGACGCAGTCGCCGCTATCGAGCAGGAGGTCGAGGACAGCTACGGCGTGGGGGTCGAACTGATCGTCGTGGGTGACTGCCCGATGGACGACGGCGTGGCGGCACTGGTCGGCGCCTGTCGCGAGGCGACGGTCAACGCCGCCAAGTGGTCGGGCTGCACGCAGGTGGCCGTCTTCGTCGAGGTCGAGCGACGCACGGTGTCTGCCTACGTGCGGGACCTGGGAGTCGGTTTCGAGCCCGCGTCGGTGCCGGAGGACCGGCAGGGGATCGCCTGCTCGATGGTCGAGCGGATGGAGCGCGTCGGCGGTGACGTGGCCGTCCACAGCGCCCCCGGGGAGGGCACGGAGGTGGAACTGGTCCTGCCCCGCGCCGCGGCGACGAGGTGACGGCCACCGGACGCCTCCGGGTGTTCGTGGTAGACGACCACGCGCTCGTCAGGTCCGGCATCCGGGCCGAGCTGGGTGACGCCGTCGACGTCGTGGGCGAGGCCGACGAGGTGGGCGCGGCGGTCGAGCTGATCCTCGAGCGCAACCCGGACGTCGTGCTGCTCGACGTGCACATGCCGGGCGGTGGTGGCCGGGCCGTGCTGGAGCAGGTGCTCGCCGAGGCGCCGACCGTGGCGTTCCTGGCGCTGTCGATGTCCGATGCGGCCGAGGACGTCATCGACGTGATCCGGGCGGGGGCGAGGGGCTATGTGACCAAACACATCTCGGGTCCCGACCTGGTCGCAGCGATCGAGCGCATCGCCGAGGGCGACGCCGTGTTCTCCCCCCGGCTGGCGGGCTTCGTACTGGATGCCTTCGCCGACCCTGCGCAGGGGCCGGCCCCGACCCCGACCTTCGATCCCGAGCTCGACCAGCTGACCCCCCGGGAACGGCAGGTCCTCCGGCTCATCGCGCGGGGCTATGCCTACAAGGAGATCGCCCGGGAGCTGGGCATCTCGACCAAGACGGTGGAGAGCCACGTGTCCGCCGTGCTCCGGAAGCTGCAGCTGGCGAACCGCTATCAGCTCACCAACTGGGCCGCCGAACGGCGGATGCTGTGAGGCGACCGTGAACCGGACGCCCGCGTTCGAGGTGACCGACGCCGGGGCGATCGCCCGACTGGTGCGCGACCTCGCCTTCGCCCAGGTCGTCACGGGGGACGGTGGCGGAGGCTTCGTGGCCTCGAGTGTGCCCCTCCTGCTCGACGTCCCCGCCGACGGTGGGCCGTGGCGGCTGCGTGGCCACCTGGCCCGATCCAACCCGCAGGCGAGGCTCGGCGACACACCCATGTCCGCCCTCGCACTCATGGTCGGCCCCCACGCCTACGTGTCCCCGTCCGCCTATCCCTCGAAGGCGGAGACGGGCAGGGTGGTGCCCACCTGGAACTACGTCGAGGTCCACCTGCACGGGATGTTCCGCCTGACCGATGACGCGGCCGACACGCTGGCGGTGGTCACCGACCTGACCGACGCCCACGAGTCCGCCCGATCGCAGCCCTGGCAGGTGTCCGACGCGCCAGCCGACTACGTGTCGACGCTGGCCCGGGGCATCGTCGGCTTCGAGATCGTGGTGGAGCGGGTCGAGGCCAAGGCCAAGCTGAGCCAGAACAAGTCGGATGCCGACCGCCGTGGCGTCGTGGACGACCTGTCAGGTCGTCCCGGTGGAGGCCCTGAGGTGGCCCGTCTCATGGGTTCGGGGGAGTTCGACCGACCGGGCCCGTCCGACAACCTGCTCTGAGCGCCGCGGCGCCGCGTGGCACGCCAGCCACCGGCGGCTGGTCCCGTCCGTCCGGCGGCACGACTCAGCCGGGTGCCGGAACGGTGTGCCGGAGGAACGACCCCGCTGAGCGGAACCCGAGTCGTTCGTAGACGGGCCTCCCCATCTCGCTCGCCTGCAGGGTCACCTGTGACGCACCGGCGTCGAGCAGTCCGTTGGAGAGCCACACGGTGACGGCGGCGGCGGCACCACGCCCGCGATGCTCGGGGGGCGTGGCCACGTAGTAGATCCCACCGGTCCGGCCGTCGGAGTACCCGCACCCGACGCCGAGGTCCGTGCCGCCGGCGGACGCGATGGCCCAGGTCACCCCGGGGGCGTCGAAGCACCCCTGGCTCTCGAGCAACCAGGCCAGGCCCGGGATGTCGTACCCGTCCTCGCACAACCGTGCGAAGACCGGCCGGTCGACAGTGTCCACGACCGGGCGGACCTCGATGTCGGGAGGCCCCTGCAGGTGCCCGGCCACGACCATGGCGGGCGTGGCCCTGTCGTCGGGCACCCCACCGGCCACCACGGCGGCCGACAGGAGTTCGTCGTCCGCGGACTCGACCCACACCACGTAGGGACTGCCCACCGCGGCGAAGACGGATCGCAGGCCGTCGAGGAAGGTGACGGCGGGCACGATGACGTCGGTGCGGAAGCCGGCGTTCAGGTAACCGTTCCCCAGTGGCACGGCACTGGCCACCGCGTCGCCGCCGGGCACCGGTTGGACACGCCCGGGACGGCCCGCGGTCGCGGCCACGAAGGCGGACAGGTTGGTGACTCCCATCGCTGCCGATCCGACCATGGGCAGACGATTGCACGTCCGGGACCGCGCCGTCACCCGGTGTGTCCGGGGGTCAGTCCGTGGTGTGGGCGACGATGGCCTCGACCAGCCCCGGCCAGAGTGGGCGCGGGCGGTCGTGCCCCATGTCGGCCACGAGCAGGAGCTCGGCGTCGGGCACCAGTTCCGCGGTGCGCCGGCCGCCGGACGGTTCGATGAGCGTGTCGTCGAGGCCGTGGATGACCAGGGTCGGCACCGCCAGCTCCCGGAGGCCCTCGGCGCGGGACCCGCTCGCGGTGATGGCCGCGAGTTGCCGGCCGGTGCCGACCGGATAGAAGGAGCGGTCGAACGACCTGGCTGCCAACGATCGGACCTGCTCTGGGTCCGCATACCGCTTCGAGTGCCACACGAGGGCGCGGACCGAGTCCTCGATGTACGCCGCACGCTCGGTCGGTACGGGGCTGAGCAGTACCTCGCGGGCCTCAGGGCTGGACCGGCCGTACTGGGGCTCGCCGGTCGTCGACATGATCGACGTCAGCGTCGCCACCCGAGTCGGGTGCTCGATGGCCATCGTCTGGGCGATCATCCCGCCCATCGAGGCGCCGACCACGTGGGCCCGCCCGATGCCGAGGACGTCGAGCAGCTCCACTGCGTCCTGCGCCATGTCGCTCAACGTGTACGGGACGAGCGACCGGGCCGTCACCATGTCGTCGGTCGCTGCCGCATGGAGGACGGCGGCCAGGTCGACCGGGTCGTCGCCGAACGTGGTCGACAGGCCGGCGTCGCGGTTGTCGAAGCGGATGACGAACCTGCCGGCGCCGGCCAGGAGCGCGCAGAGTCCTTCGTCCCACGAGATGAGCTGGGTGCCGAGTCCGGACACGAGGAGCACCGGCGGATCATCGGGTGATCCGAAGGTGTCGTAGGTGAGCGTGAGACCGGACAGGGTGGTGGCGGTGGGCATGCCCTCCATCCTTGCCGCCGGTCGTCGGACCTGCCGCCACCGGAGCACACGGGTGGGCGGCGAGCCCGGCTGGGGTCAGTCCTCGGCGACGTCCCAGAGGTGATGGATCGGGTCATGGACCAGGTAGAGGGCGAACGTGGCGACGGTGAACTCGCTGCCGTTCGACCGGCGCCCGGTGCGTTCCCACTGTGTACCGGTGACCCCGTCGAATCTCGTCGCCAGTGTCCCGCCGGCCGTGCCGAGCTCGACGGACACGACGTGGGGATCCTGGAGGTCGTAGTGCTCGGCGACCGCGGTGGCGTCCTGGTCCCAGTTCTCGAACTCGGCACCGTCGACCGTCAGCATGAGTTGGAGCCGCGTGTCGAAGCGGGTGAAGACGTCGCGCACGTGGCAGGCGTATTCGAGCGGCGACCAACGGGTCGGCTGCGGCCGCACCGCGACCTCGGGGCGGGTCAGGACCGCCTGCCACGACGCCGCCAGTTGCCGGAGCAGTGCCGAGACGTCCGTCGCGGCGACGCGACCGGCGTCGAAGCCGCACTCCGGGCACGGCCGCTCGAGGACCCACGTCCAGTCCTTGTCGTCAGGGGGGATCTGCACGGGCGCACGCTACCTCCGCACCTCCGGCGAGACCCCGGACGTCCCCTCAGGCGTCGGCACGCTCCAGGCTGGCGCCGAGCGAGTCGAGCAGCGACCGGGTGCCCTCCTCGCGTTGAGTCGAGGTGTCGTGGCCGTCGAGGAACACTCCCTGTTCCGTGAGCCGGAGCTGTGACGTGGCCCCGTCGTCGAGGAACTCCACCGTGGCGACCGACACCGAGATCCTGTCGTCGTCGGCGTGCATCTCGTAGGTGTAGACGATCCGTCGGTCCGGCACGATGTCGCGGAAGACGGACTCATAGGTGTAGACGGGACCGTCCGGTGGCCCGGCGCGGAACACCTCGCGCCCGCCGATGCTGAACTCGAGCTCGTAGGTGTCGCCGAGGGAGTCGGCGTTTCCGGTGAACCAGCCGGCCTTCAGCACGGGATCCGCCCAGGCCCTGAACACCTGGGCGGCGGGCACGTCGTACCGCCGTTCGATGACGAACGTGTCGTGGGTGGTGGTGGACGGGGTCATGGTGCCTCCTCGGTGCAGGTGGTCTCGTCGAGTACGTCGCCCAACCTGTCGAGCCTGCGTTCCCAGGCCCGCCGACGGTCGGAGATCCATCGTTCGGCGGCGGTCATCGACGTACCGTCGATCTGGCACATCCGGATTCGGCCCACCTTCTCGGTGGTCACCAGCCCGCAGGCTTCGAGTACCTGCACGTGCTGGACGACCGCGGCGAGGGACATGGTGAGGGGTTCGGCGAGCTCGCTGACCGAAGCAGGCCCCAGGGTGAGCCGCTCGACCATCGACCGACGGCTCCGGTCGGCCAGTGCCTGGAAGGTGCGGTCGAGGTCGATCGTTTGGTCAAGCATCTCCTTGAGTATACGGACGGGTCCGACAACAGTCAAGTATGAGCTTCAGTATCGGGGCCCGGCACCTCGGTGCGGTCGGGAACGGGCAGAGACCCGTGCAGTGCATCGAGGTCAACCTGGAGGACGAAGACGCGTGGCCGGTCCGTGCGGCGGGCCAGGTGGCCTGTGACTACCGCACCATGCCAGCGACCCCCGCTGACCAGTGAGGTCAGCGGGGGTCGCTGGGTACTACTCGGCGAGCCTGCGCTCACCGGTCGTGGGTGTGGTCGGGGTCAGCCCACCTGGACGAAGTCGATCGAGGCGACGACCTGACCATTGTCCGGGAGGCTGATGACATCGTTGGTCGACAGCATCTGCACCAGGTCACCGGCCGCGAGGGTGACGATGACGTGGCCGATCGTCATGTAGCTGTCGGTGCCGTCCTCCGTACCTGCGAAGGTGGAGCCGGGAACGGTCGTCCCGTTCACCTGGAGGGAGACGTAGGGCGTCACCGGGTTTTCCTCACCGTTCCAGAGTGAGTAGGTGATCTCGTAGGTTCCGGCACTGGCGACCGTGACGCCGTTTTCGGGGTTCGAGGTCCCGAACCCATCGGATTGCGGGCCGGTCGTGTTGAACGGCACCGGGATCCCGGAGGGCTGGACGATGGGGTCCGTGGTGTAGAAGTTGCCGTAGCTGATCACACCAGACGCTCCTGTGGCGCCGATCGGACCCGCGGGGCCCGCCGGGCCGGTGTCACCGGTCGAGCCAGCCGGGCCGACATCGCCCTGGGGCCCAGCGGGACCGACGGAGCCGGTCTGGCCGTCGGCACCCTGTAGGCCCGGCTCGCCCATCGGGCCGATCGGTCCCGGAGGGCCGGCAGCGCCGTTCAGGCTCACACCGTCGGGCCACGACCCGCCGGCCTTCGGGCCGTACAGGTTCGAGGTGGCGGTGTCGAGGTAGAAGTCCCCGTCGCTACCCGTGGCGGACGACGGTGCGCCCGAACCGTTGAGCAGCTGCGCGCCGGTGGCACCGGTGGGTCCCGGTGCACCCGTGGGTCCCGGTGCACCCGTGGGTCCGGCGGGCCCGGCTGTCTGGGTGTTGGCCGCCGAGGCCAAGGCGACGATCGGCGATGTAAGCAGGTTGCCGCCGAGCGATCCCTCGTAGGGGGCGTCGCCGAAGGAGAAGACGCCTCCGTCCTTGCCCACCAGCCAGTAGCCCTTGGCGTCGGGTGTGGGCACGATGCCCTGGATCGGTGCGTTCAGGTGCTCGCTCGAGAGGTCGCCGTAGAAGTGAGCGGTACCGAAGTTGTAGACCTTGCCGGCGGCCGACACGAGCCAGTAGCCGGAAGTATTGGGAACGTGGGCTTCACGGGTGGCCGCCGACAGGGACGCGTCCAACGTGGCCTGTTGCCTGGTCGCCACCGATGCGGTCGGGGTGGCTGCCGAGGAGTTCGGGAGCACGGCTGCGGCGAGCGCCAAGGCGGCGACCGCGACTGCGGTGAGGATGGGAAGTTTGCGTTGGTGCACGAAGGTCCTTTGTTCGATGGTCCGTTGGGGTGAGGTGGAGTCCCGCCATACGACAGGTGCGCCGACGCGCCACGGCTCGGGAGCGTGAGACGACGGTGGTGCTGGTTCAGCCTGGGCCAATCGCCGGGCTGACTGGCGGATGGTCGCCCCGACCGGTGGCAAGACGCGCCGACATGGTCAGCGCGCCGGCAGATCCCTCCCACTCGTGCCTGGTCGAGACGTGGCGGCAGAGGACGATCAGTCCGCAGGGTCGCATCGCACTTCTCGTCAGCGGCCCGGCAAGAGCCTCGACGCTGACGCTGACGCTGACGCCGACGGCTCGCGGCAGGCGGTGCCGGCGCGGTGGCACCGCCTGCCGTAGGGATGATCAGTCATCCGCCCCGACGTCAGGATCCCGGGGGGTCACCGCATCGGGCTACTGCGCGGCGGCACGACCTGGCACACCCGTCGCACTCTCTACGGATCGACCACAATTCTGTAGACGTTCGTCGTCCGCAGTTCGAATCCCTTGCGCACGTAGAGGCGGTTGGCCGCCTCGCGACTGGGCCGCGACGTCAGGTCCACCGTCTTCGCCCCCGCAGCGCGGGCCTTGATCACGGCGGCGTCGACCAACGCGTCACCGACACCCTTGCCGCGGGCACCGTCGTCGACCACGACGTCCTCGATCCAGGCCCGGACGCCGGTGGGGATGCGGAAGACGGCGAGCGTCAGGGTGCCGACGATCCGTCCGTCGACGTCCCGGGCCACGAACAGGGTGTCCGCCTCGGACCTGATCATCTCGACGAGCTCGGCCCGGCTGGTGGGGGGCGACGACGAGGACAGCTGGGGGATCAGGGCGGCGAATGCCTCCACCAGCTCCTCGGTCACCTCGGTGGGCTCGGAGACGGTCACGGCGGGGGAATGGTTCGCGGCGTCGGTCACGAGCGCCGAGTGTAGCCACGGGACCGGCGCACACCATGAGGGAGGGAAGCCCCAGGTGGGAGGCTCAGACCTTGTCGGGGTCGCCTCGCCAGACGGGTGATCGCACCGAGTCGTAGAGCACCTCGATGGGCTCGCCCCGGAGCGCCGCGAACACGTGCTCACCCCACCGCTCGGCACCGGCCAGGGGGAACGGGAGGTCGTCGAGGGGGAACCACCCGACATCGGTGCACTCCAGCGGGTGGGCCTTGAGCTCGCCGCCGACCGGGCGGCACTGGAAGACGAGTGAGTAGAGCGGGATCCTGCTCATGCCGACCCGCAGCCCGTCGAGCACGGCGATGAGGCGGACCACCTCGACCTCGATGCCGGTCTCCTCCAGGACTTCCTTGACGACGACCTCGGGCGCCGAATAGCCGATGTCGGCCCACCCGGTGGGATACAGCCAGATGCCCGAATCGGCCCGCTGGACCAGGAGGATCTCGCCCTTGTCGTTGCCGACGGCCGCACCGACCGCCACCTTCGGGGTCACGTAGCCGGGGACACCCTTCCCGACCGAGTCGAGCCAGTCGTGGACGACACCGTCGACGTCCACCGCCCCGTCGTTGCCGTCGATGGCGGCGCGGATGTCGGCTGCGACGTGGAGGACCTCCTCGAAGCGCTCCTGCTCGTAGAGGGACTCCGTGAAGCCCAGGCCCGTCCGGGCGATGCCGGCCAGCGCCTCGCTCCACCGGAGCAGTTGCTTGACGGTCGGGGCGCCCTCGTCGGGGACATTGGTGGAGGGAGTGGGATCCACGGGACCGACGCTACCCCACCGTCCCCTGCGGTCGTCCGGCTTCGGGCAGAATGGGGTGTGGCCGTACTTGCCGACTGTCGTCATTACATCATGCAGACCACCTCTCGTGAGGACAAGCTCGAGAAGTGCCGCATGGGCGCGAACGAGCAGCTCCCGTTCGCGTGCCCCGAGGGTTGCCTGTTCTACGAGCCCCGCAAGGTGTCCGGGGCCGGCTGGACCGTCCGCAACCCGGACGACCCCAACGGTTGAGCCGACCGACGCCCCGGTAGTCCCTCAGGGGCGGCTGGCCAGCAGCGTGAACGACAGCGGCACCCGGAGCCGGTCCTCGGGCGTCACGAACTCCTCCTCGCCCGTCTCCACCAGCCACGGGTAGCGCGGGAAGCTCGTCCAGTCATGCTCGTCGAGCCGGTCGAGGCGCAGTCCCTGGCCGAGCAGTGCGCCCACGATCTCCCCCAGCCCGTGGTTCCATCCGTAGGTCGTGTCGCCCGGCAATGCCTCAGTCGCCGTGGTGTCCGCGTAGGTGCCCGCCGTGGTGTCCGCGTAGGGGGCTGCCTGCTCGAAGTAGGGGTACACGACGGTCAGGTCCTCGTCCGCCAGTGCCATGCTCACCGGGTGCACCTCGTGGAGGAGGAGACGACCGCCCGGTCGCAGCAGCTCCCCCACCTGCGTCGCCCACACGTCGACGCTGGGCAGCCAGCACAGTGCACCCAGGCTCACGTAGACGATGTCGAAGGTGCGTCCGCCGAGGGCGTCGAACGCCCCGGCCACGGGGCCACAGACGAAGTCCGCCCGGCCGCCCAACCCGGCCCGTTCGGCCAGGGAGCGCGCCGCGTCGATGGCCGCGGGTGAGAAGTCGAGTCCGGTCACCCGTGCCCCGGCCCGGGCCCAGGACAGCGTGTCCTTGCCGAAGTGGCACTGCAGGTGCACCAGGTCGAGCCCGGTCACGTCACCGAGGAGGACCGCCTCGCGCTCCTTCGGTCCCCGCCCCTCGGCGAGCCAACCCTCCACGTCGTAGAAGTCGGAACCCAGGTGCACGGGAACGGCCGCGTCCCACCAGTCCCGGTTGGCGGCCAGGGCGTCATCGGCCGACGGCTGGTCGGGCGTCCCGCCCACGGTCAGCTCTCGACGACGTCGCCGAGGAGGTCCACGCGCACACCCTCGGACCGGAGCCAGGCGAGTGCCTCGTCGACCACGCCGCCGTCGCCGTCGAGCTCGCAGAGGATCCACCCACCCTGCTCACCGACGTCGGCCTTGCGGATGTTGGGGACGACGGCGAACTGCTCGGTCATCCGGGCGATCACCGGCTCGCGCACGAGCTCCTCGGGAAACGTCAGTCGCACGCGGACTCCGATCATGGCGTCTCCTCCGTTGTCCGGTGCCCACCCTCGGTAAGCGAGTCGTTGAGGTTCCCCGACCGGAACCCGTCGAGGTCGAGCGTGACGTAGCGGTAGCCGGCGGCGTGCACGACGTCGCTGACCGCGTCGCGTCGGGCGACCACGTCGGCCAGGTCGGCCTCGGGAACCTCGATGCGGGCGGTGTCGCCGTAGTGGCGCACACGGAGCTGCCGGAAGCCCAGGCCACGCAGGCCGGACTCCGCCCGGGCCACCGAGTCGAGGGTCGTGAAGGTCACCCGCGTACCGTACGGCACGCGAGAGGCCAGGCACGCCGCGGCCGGCTTGTCCCAGGTCCGCAGGCCCAGACGACGTGACCATTGGCGGACGTCCGCTTTGGTGAACCCGGCCGTCACCAGGGGGAAGACCGCTCCCCGCTCGGCCGCGGCGGTCTGGCCTGGGCGGTGGTCGGCGAGGTCGTCGAGGTTCACTCCGAGCACCACGGTGGCCCCGGGGCCCGCCGTGGTGCTCACCGGTCCCAGCGCTCCCATCAGCGAGGCCTTGCAGTGGTAGCAGCGACTCCCGTCGTTGGCCCGGTAGGCCGGATCGGCCAGTTCGTCGGTGGCCACCTCGAGGTGGCGGAGGTCCCATTCGGCGGCCAGGGCCCGGCAGTCGGCCAGTTCCTCGGGCGCCAGCGACGGCGACACGGCCGTGACGCACAGGACATGGTCCATTCCGAGGGTGTCGGTGGCCACGTGGGCCAGGAAGGCCGAGTCGGCCCCGCCGCTGAAGGCGACGACGACATCGCCCAGGGCCCGCAGTGCGGAACGGAGCGCGTCGAGGTCGGCCGGTTCGTCCACCGCGGGTGCCCGCAGCACCAGGTCGGCCACTGCCGTGCCTGTGTGTGGAGCCGTCACGCCCCGGGGACGACCTGGGCCAGGACCTCCTCGACCGGCGCCACCATGCCGGTCAGGAACGGCCCGAACTCGGCGAACCGGGCCGAGCCTTCGTCGAAGCGCATGGTGTACACGCACTCCTTCAGGTCGTCCGGATGGACGCCGAACAGCGTCACGCCCCATTCCCAGTCGTCGATGCCCGTCGAGCCGGTGATGACCTGGACGATCCGGCCGGCAAACTTCCGACCGGCCGCGCCGTGCCCGTACATCATCTCCTTGCGCTCGTCGAAAGGGAGGGAGAACCAGTTGGACCCCTCGACGTCACCGCGGCGCTTGGACATCGGATAGAAGCAGAAGGCGGTCTTGCCCTCCGGAGGGAGCTGTGGGTAGAGGCGCACCCGCTTCATCTCTTCGGGTACCCCGGCGGCGTACTCGGACACCTCGGTCAGCGACACGTACGAGTCGACGACGACGAGGCCGGCAACCTGCAGGTCGGATTGGAGCCGACGCAGCCGCCACAGGTCCGGTCCGAGCGCCATCACGCACAGATCGGCCTTGTGCCCCAACATGGCGACGGTCACGACCTGGACCTCGTCCGTCTGGGCGTCCTTGACGGCCTGCACTACGGCCTCGGCGTCGCAACGGGCCCCGTTGTCGGAGGAGGGAGCGTCGGCCACTTTGCAGAACAGGTGGAGCACACCCAGGCCGACGGCGGGAGCAAGGGGTTCGGTCACGCCCCCAGTCTAGGGAAACGAACGGAGGGCGCCCCATGGGGGCGCCCTCCGTCGGTACAGCTGGTCCGATGAGCGACCTAGAAGTCGTCCATGCCCCCGGGCATCGCCGACCCACCCTCTTCGGGCTTGTCCACGATGACGGCCTCGGTGGTGAGGAACAGGGCGGCGATGGACGCCGCGTTCTGCAGGGCCGAGCGGGTCACCTTGACGGCGTCGATCACGCCCTCCTTGAAGAGGTCGACGTACTCACCGGTGGCGGCGTTGAGCCCCTCCGTGGGCTTCTTGAGGTTGCGCACCTTGTCGACGATGACGCCACCCTCGAGACCGGCGTTCACCGCGATCTGCTTCAGGGGCTCCTCGACGGCACGGGCCACGATGCGTGCACCGGTGGCCTCGTCGCCCTCGAGCTTCTCGGCGGCTTCCAGCACGGCGGCCTGTGAGCGGAGCAGTGCCACGCCGCCGCCGGGCACGACGCCCTCTTCGATGGCGGCCTTGGTCGTGGAGACGGCGTCCTCGATGCGGTGCTTCTTCTCCTTGAGCTCCACCTCGGTGGCGGCGCCGACCTTGATGACGGCAACGCCGCCGGACAGCTTGGCCAGACGCTCCTGGAGCTTCTCGCGGTCGTAGTCCGAGTCGGTGTTGTCGATCTCGGCCTTGATCTGGGCGATCCGACCCTTCACCTCGTCACCCGAGCCGCCGCCCTCGACGATGGTGGTCTCGTCCTTGGTCACGACCACCTTGCGGGCGGTGCCGAGCAGCTCGAGGCCGATGTTCTCCAGCTTGAGACCGACCTCCTCGGTGACGACCTGGCCGCCGGTGAGGATGGCGATGTCCTGGAGCATGGCCTTGCGGCGCTCGCCGAAGCCGGGGGCCTTGACCGAGACGCTGCGGAAGGTGCCGCGGATCTTGTTGACGACCAGCGTGGCCAGGGCCTCACCCTCGATGTCCTCGGCCACGATGACCAGGGGCTTGCCGGACTGCATGACCTTCTCCAGCACGGGCAGCAGGTCGCGGACAGCGGTGATCTTCGAGCCGACGAGCAGGATGTAGGTGTCCTCGAGGACGGCCTCCATGCGCTCGGGGTCGGTCACGAAGTAGGGCGAGATGTAGCCCTTGTCGAAGCGCATGCCCTCGACGAGGTCCATGTCCATGCCGAAGGTCTGCGACTCCTCGACGGTGATGACGCCGTCCTTGCCCACCTTGTCGATGGCCTCGGAGATCATCTCGCCGATCTCGGTGTCCGCTGCGGAGATGGACGCGACCTGGGCGATCTGACCCTTGGAATCGGTCTCCCTGGCGATGCCGCGGAGTGACGTGACGGCAGCCTCGACACCGGCCTCGATGCCCTTCTTCAGCGACATCGGGTTGGCACCGGCGGCCACATTGCGCAGGCCCTCGTGGACCATGGCCCAGGCCAGCACGGTGGCGGTGGTCGTTCCGTCGCCGGCGACGTCGTCGGTCTTCTTCGCGACCTCCTTCACCAACTCGGCACCGATCCGCTCGAAGGGGTCCTCGAGGTCGATGTCCTTGGCGATGGACACACCGTCATTGGTGATGGTGGGGGCACCCCACTTCTTGTCCAATACGACGTTGCGGCCCTTCGGGCCGAGGGTGACGCGCACAGCGTCGGCGAGCTTGTTCATGCCGCTCTCGAGGGCCCGACGGGCCTCCTCGTCGAACGTGATGAGCTTTGCCATCAGGTGTTCCTCCGTGATCGTTAGCACTCGTAGGTGTCGAGTGCTAATAGCAAACCACGTGGGCGCGCCCGGCGCAACCGCACCCCCTCAACCCACGGCATCAGCCCTGGTCAGGAAGTTGTCGACCAGCTCGACAGTCAAGTCGTCGGGCCCCCGTCCGGACGGGTCGAAGCCCTCCAGCAGGGCATCGACATCCTCGTCGGAGAGGTGCGCCCGCTCCCGGGCGTCACCGATCCAGCCCTCGACCACCGGCCGGGTGACCTCGGGGTGGAACTGGAGCCCGGTCCAGGGGCCCTGGACGAACGCATGGAGGGAGACGTCGGTCCGAGCGACGGCCCGTGCTCCGGGTGGGCAGGTGAAGGCGTCCTCGTGCCAGTCGAGCCACGGTCCGGCCGGGACTACGGCCGGGTCGTCGGTGTCGAGGAGCCGCCAGCCGATCTCGGTCCGTGCGGCCCGGGCCACCGTCCCTCCGAGTACCTCGGCGAGGAGCTGGCCGCCGAAGCAGACGCCGAGCACCGGCACCCCGTCCGTGACGGCGCCCCCGACAAGTCGGCGCTCCGGGGCCACCCAGGCCACCGACGGGTCGATCACCGACTCGATCGAGCCCATCACCACCAGGAGGTCGAACGACCCGGGCGTCGGCAGCGCCCCCGCCCCGTGGTCGGCACGGTGGGCGGAGACGGCAAGACCGAGGCCGTCGACGTAGTCGCCGAGGACGCCCGGCACGTCGGTCGCACTGTGTTGGAGGAAGGCGATGCGGCTGGCCACGACCCTGCATCCTGCCCGGTGGCGATCAGTCTGGCCAGGAGCGGCCGCCTCCCGGCGGCGTCACCGGGGTCAGCGCCTGCGACCCCTCCGGGTGGCGGGCTCCTGTAGGCGTGGCCACTTGGCACGTGCCTCCTTGAGGTAGCGGCTCGCCAGCTGACGCGAGAACGAGAGGGCCTGGCCCAGGTCGGCTCCCGACATCCCGTTGTCCACGCCCACGGCCACGAGCGCCACCCGGAACCGGTGTCGGGCGCTCTCGAACTCGGCCACGGCATCAGTAACGTTGCGCCGTGCCCTGCCACTGATCGAGTCGGCGAGGAGACCCACGACCCGTCCGCCCCGAACGCAGGCGGCAGCATCATCGAACTGTGCGATGTCGTCGGCCAGGACCGACTGCAGCCGGACGGCGGCGTCCCGACGGTCGATCAGGGACTCGAGGACCTCGATTTCGTACTCGGTGAGCTCCCGGGTGAGCCCGCCGTTCAGCAACGGCTCCTGCCCGTTCCAGAGGTTGCCCAGTGCGTCTCGGAGCTCCTGGTCGAACCCCGGTGGCACCAGGCCCGTGGACAGCCGAAGTGGTCCGGGCCCCGAGCCGAACGCCGGTGCGTACCTCGACGCCTCCTCGAGGTCCGGCAGCCCGTCGAGGGCGGTGAAGCCCCAGGACACGCCGTCCCAGGCGGGCGGGGGGGACGGCTCGTCCAGCGCTGGCCGGTCGGTGCGGAGTGAGGTGGCGACGCGCTTCATGGCGCCACCTCTGGGCGCGTCCCGTCGCCCCGGGATCCCGGTGCTCGACCCGCCATCGACCCCATGCGCACGATCGTGTGGTGCATGAACCATCCCTACAGATACGATCTCGTCCCGTCAGGTGCAATCAAAACCCCTACCTGTTGCAGATCTGTTGCAGGCACGAGCGTTCTGGGGCCGCGTGGGCGGTGGTCGGGTGCCGAGGGACGGCGGAGACGTAGCTGGAGGGCGATGGACCCTCCTCTGATCGGCGGGGCACGGTGGGAATGGGGACGATGGACTTCCGGTTGCTCGGTCCGTTCGAGGTGTGGCGAGACGGCGTGCCCCTGTCGCTCGGCGGCCGCCGTCAACGCGCCGTCCTGGCCCTGCTCGCGCTGCATGTGGGCACGGTCGTGTCCACGGACCGGATCGTCGAGGAGATCTGGGCGGACGCGCCACCTCCTTCGGCGCTCCGGACGTTGCACTCCTACGTGTCGCGGCTGCGTTCGATCCTCCGCACGGAGGGCCAGGACCCCCTCGTCCGACGCGAGCCGGGCTACGTGCTGGAACTCGATCCCACCGCCGTGGACGCCGTCCGCTTCGAGCGCCTGGTCCAGGACGCCGTCGGCGCGCTGGATGCGGACGACACCGAGGCCGCCGACCGGGCGCTGCGGACGGCCCTCGATCTCTGGCGAGGCGAGGCACTCGCCGATTTCGCCTATGAGCCGTTCGCCACGGCCGAGGGACGGCGACTCGACGAGCGGCGCGTCGAGGCCATCGAGCTCCGGGTCGACGTCGACCTGACGCTCGGGCGCCACGCGCAGGTCGTGGCCGAGCTCGAGGCCCTGGTGGCGGCGCATCCCTACCGCGAGCGGCTGTGGGCCCAGCTGATGGTGGCCCTCTACCGGTGCGGTCGACAGACCGATGCCCTGGCCACCTACGGACGCATCCGCGCGATCCTCGTCGAGGAGCAGGGGATCGAGCCCGGGGACCAGCTCCGTCTCCTGGAGCGCCAGGTCCTCGAGCAGTCGGCCGAGCTCACCCTGCCGCGTGTGCCGCCCGGTGCCGGACGACACGGCCCCCCTTCCTCGCCGGTCCTCGAGGCGACCCGACGGGTCCCACTGCCCGAGCGACTGCTCCTCCAGCCAGACATCGGGGTCATCGGCCGCACGCAGCAGATCGGCACACTGACCTCCGCGGTGGGGCAGGCCCATGAAGGACAGGGGCGGGCGGTCCTGCTGGTGTCCGGCGAGGCCGGACAGGGCAAGAGCACGGTCGTCGCCGAAGTGGCCCGTCGGGCGTTCGACCGCGGGGCGTACGTCCTGTCGGGCCATTGTGAGCAGGACCTGAGCGGGCCCTACCAACTCTTCGCCGAGCCGCTCGGCCACTACGTCCGCCATGCGCCGGAGGACGAGCTGCGTGAGGTCGTCGACGAGCACGGGCCCGAGCTGGGCGCCCTCCTGCCGGGGCTCGCCGACCGGCTGCCCGGACTGCCCCCGTTGCGCGCCGTCGACCCCGACTCCGAGCGGTTCAAGTTGTTCGCCGCCGTGGTGGGGCTACTGGCGCGCCTGTCCCGCGACCAGCCGGTGGTCCTCGTGCTCGACGACCTCCAGTGGGCGGACCACGGCAGCCTGCAACTGCTCCGGCACCTGGTAGCCGACGACCGGCCCAAGCGGCTGGCCGTGGTGGGGACGTTCCGGGACAGCGAGCTGTCGGAGTCGGACCAGCTCGTCGAGACGCTCGGGGCGCTGCGGCGACTCGACGGGGTGGGCCGGATCGACCTGCCCGGGTTCGAGCCACCGGAGGTGGTCTCGGTCATGGGGGCCATCGCCGGGCGTCCGATGGACGAGCAGGGCGTGGCCCTGGCCACCGCGGTGCATGAGGAGACGGACGGCAACCCCTTCTTCGTCAGCGAGGTGACCCGCCACCTGCTCGATGTCGGCGCACTCCGCCACGACGGAGCCGGTGGCTGGGTGGCACCGGTCGACATGGGGGAGGCGAGCCTGCCGGCCGGTGTGCGGGAGGTCATCGACGCCCGCGTGGTCCGCCTGGGCCGGGACGCGGCATCCGCGCTGTCGCTCGCCGCCGTCATCGGTCGTGACTTCGACCTCGACCTGTTGCTGGCGGCCACCGAGACGACGCCCGACGACCTGCTCGACACGTTGGAGGGCGCGGCCACGGTGTCCCTCGTCCGTGAGCCGCTCGACCGGCCCGGTTGGTACACCTTCTCGCACGCCCTGATCCAGCGGACCCTCTACGAGGGGATCGGGGCGTCACGCCGGGCGGTGCTGCACCGCAAGGTGTTCGACGTGCTGGAGCAGCGGCACTCGACGGCACGTCCCGGCACACCGACGGTGCCCGCCGCCGAGATGGCGCGTCACCTGGTGGCCAGCGCCCGACCCGACGATGCCGCCGCCATCGTCGTGTACGCGCGCCGTGCCGCGGAGGAGGCCGAGGGCGCCCTCAACCCCGAAGAAGCGGTCCGCTGGTACACGGTGGCGCTCGATGCCCTGGGAGACGAGGTCGACGTGACCCGGGCCCGGGTACTGAGCCGTCTGGGCGAGGTCCAGCGACAGACGGGCGACCTTGCCTACCGCGCCACCCTCCTGGAGGCGGCCCGGCTGGCCCTCCAGTTCGACGACGTCGACACGCTGGTGTTCGCGGCGCTGGCGAACTCGCGTCAGATCCAGAGCACCACGGGGACGATCGACCAGGAGCGGGTCGACGTGCTCGAGGCCTCGCTCGACCGGGTGGGGCCGACGCCCACACCCGAACGCGCCCGGTTGCTCGCCCACCTGGCGTCCGACCGGTCCTACGACGGCGAGCCGGAACGCCGGGCGCGACTCGTCGAGGAGGCGCTGGACATCGCGCGACAGGTCGACGACCCGGCCACCCTCTTCGACGTCCTGCTGCGCCGGATCGGCATCTGGATGCCCGCCGACGTGAACGAGCGACTTGCCGAGTCGGCGGAGGCGCTGGCCATCGCCGAAGCCCTGGCAGACCCCGTGGCCCGATTCTGGGCGCTCTTCTACCGCGCGATGGTGGCGGCGGAGGCGGCCGACCGGGAACTGCTCGACGAGTGCCGGGCCAGGGTCCCCGAGGAGGCCCGGTCGACGGGTCAGCCGATGCTCCAGTGGTCGACCACCTACGCACGTAGCTGGCAGGCGCTGCTCGACGGTGACATCGACGGCGCCGAGGTGCTGACCACCGAGGCACTCGAACTCGGCATGGCGACCGGTCAGCCGGATGCACTGGCCATCTACGGCGGCCAGATGGTGGACCTGCGCTGGCACCAGGGTCGCGATGTCGAGCTCGTGGAGCTCATCGAGCAGATGGTCGAGGCCACTCCCGAGATCGACAGTTTCCAGGCCGCGCTGGCCAGGATCTACGCGGACATCGGTCGCACCGACGACGCTCGGACGCTCCTTGCCGCTGGTGCCGCCGACCGGTTCGCCCATCCGTTCGATCCGCTGGCGACGACGACGATCGCCCTGTGGTGCGAGACGGCCATCCAGCTGGCCGACACCGCTGCCGCCACCGTCCTGACCGAACGCCTGCACTCGTTCGCGGACCAGGTGATCTGCAGCGGGGTCAACATCTTCGGGTCGCTCGACCACTACCGCGGCGCACTGTCCGCCGTCCTGGGCGCCCATGACGACGCCGAGCGGCTGCTCACCATCGGCCTCGCCACCCACGAGGCCCTCGGCGCACCATTCTTCGAGGCCCGGTCCTGTCTCGAACTGGCTCGCATGCACCAGGCCCGCGGAGGTGCGGGGGACGCCGATGCGGCCGAGCGGTTCGCCCGCCGGGCACTCGAACTGGCCCGTCGATTCGGTTACGGGGGCGTGGAACGTCGGGTGGCGAGCCTGGTCAGCGCCTGACCCGGCGGAGGGATCGGTCGCCCGCCGGTCGGATCACGGGCCGGCGAGCTCGAATTCGGCGGTGACCTCGAGTCCGAACGGGACGGTCTGGGTGGCCAGGCCGAGTGTCCGTCCGAGGGGGTGGCTCGGCAAAGACGAGAGGTCGAACCGGAAGCTGCGGCGCAGCAGGTTGGCGCGTACGGACCGGAACGTCGAGGTCAGCTCCACCAGTTCCACGCCCGTGGCCACGGTGCCGTCTCCCGCCGGCGTCCGGAACTGACGGGCCGCGACCTGGCGCAGCTGTCGATGGGCCACGGCTGCCACCGCCTCGCGGAACAGTGATTCGTCCGGCAGCGTGACGGTGCCCCGCAGTAGCTCGTGGAGGGCGTCGCCGGCCAGGCGACCGGCCTCGATCACCACCTCCTGCACCGCCAGGCCCAGGTGGGGCGCGTCACCGGGCGTCAGATCGAAGAGACGGTGGTATCCCGACGTCGCGTCCCGGCCGAAGGTCCCGCCGAAGACGTCGAGCGAGCAGGACGGCCGGTCGCCGAAGGTGATGTCGGGTCTGCCCCACTGCTTGGCGATCCCGTAGATCTCCCGGCCACCGACGAGCGAGACCGGGTTGTCGACCCACATGGCCGGGACGAACAGTGCGATGCGGTCGATGAGTGCGGCATGGTCGGCACGGTGGCCGGCGGCCGTCGGAATCCAGAAGGCGGCATGGCGCTCCGTCGAGCTCCCCATGTCGGCGTAGGCGGTGCCGAACTCCTGGGACAGCTCCGTGCTCAGTGACCGGACGGTCATGGATCCGAAGGAGAGCAGTACGAACTCACCCAACGGTGTGTAGGAGGTGGTGTGGACCGGGTCGACCAGCACCCTCGTGCAGAGGTCGGCCAACAGTCCGGGGTCGGCGCGCAGGGCGAAGAAGTAGATCCTCGCGTCCGAACAGAGGAACGGCCCCGGCACCGACGCCAGGCCGCCGTACTCGACGAACGCAGGACCGGTCACTGCTCGACCCGGGTCAGCCAGTCGACGTTCTCGGCGGAGATGAAGGACGGTGTGCCACAGATCGACCGAGCCGCACGCATCCCCGACATCGTCGCCGCCTCGACGCACCCGCCGTTGATGCCGTTGAGGGTCCAGTCCCCTGCGAGGTAGAGGTTCGAGATCCCGGGACCGCGGTCCGTCGACCGAGCCGCCACCACCAGCGCGTCCTCGCGCAGCCGGTGCACCGTCGATCCCGCGATGGACAGCACGTAGCGCTCCGTGTCCTCGAAGTTGGCCCGCACGTACTGCGACTCGAATCGGGAGCGGTCGTCGCCTCCGCCGGGGGCGAAGAGGACGGACCAGTCGAAGCTCCCGTCCTTCCGGGCGGCCCCGGGCCACAGTTCGACGGCGTGGTCGCGCAGTAGGTCGTGCACGGCGCGGGCGACCTCGGCGTCGGCTGCGGCCTGTGACGGTTGTTCAGGCATCACCCCGCAGAAGTAGGCGACGCCGAGGGGTGGCCCCGGGCCCCACTCCTCGCGGGGGAGTAGGTGGGTCATGTCGCAGTAGGTGTCGATCGGTTCGACGAAGCTCGTGGCGATGGCGTTCCCCCGGAACCGGGCCCCGAGATCCTGCAACGTCTCCGTGGTCCAGACCTGGCCGGCCTGGGTCATGGTGCTGTGGCAGTTGTCCAGCATCGCGGCGTACCGGGGTACCTGGTCGGCGATCTGGCGGGAGATCTCACGCTGAGCGGGCGCGGGGATCGCCATGACCACGATGTCGAAGTCGGTACCGTGGCGTAGGACCTCCTCTGCGGCGTGGGGGGCACGGCCACCGTGTTCGAAGGCGACGCCGCGGTCGCGCAGCTCGGGTCCGTCCACCAGCTGGTCCCACCGGGGTTCACTCGGCCAACAGGGGAGCCCGGCGACGTCGACCAGCGGTTCGTAGGTCGTGCCGGCGAGGAGCTCGGCCTGGTGGGTCACGTGGATCCCGTCCACCCTGGACCGATCGGCCGAGAGCTCGAGTTCCGTCACCTCGCGGAAGAACTCGACGCGGACGCCGCGGTGGCGGAGTACCTCGTAGAACGGGCCGAAGATGGTGTCCCCCATGCCGGCGTCCATCTTGTAGGCGATGTGCTCGCGGTAGCCGCCCATCAGGCGGAGGATCCCGTGGATACCCGTCCCGGCGGCGAGGTCGGGCTTCGCGACCCCGCCGTCGTACCGGTAGGCGAATGCCGCGTCGTACCAGCCGCGCAGGAACGGCGAGTGCTCGAGCTGGAGGGTGAAGTCCTCGGCGCCGTGCGTCGCCAGGAACGTCGACAGTTCGACCGAGTCGATCGACGTGAATCCGTTGATGAGTACGTCCTCGCGGAGGATGCCGATCAGCGAGGTGACGAACGTGTCGAACGTGGTGAAGAACAGCCGCAGCTCGGTGTCGTCGACGCGGTCCTTCACGAACTGCATCCACAGCTCGCGCTTGAAGTCGACGAGGGGCTGCACGACGCACGTCCGGAGGACGTGGCCCATCGCCGCAGCCACATGGACGTGCCCACCCAGGTCGCCGATGTCCGCGGCGACGTGCTGGGTCGCGTCGAGCAGCCTCTCCCTCACGCCGGTGTCGAACTGGTCCAGGTCGACCCCGAAGTGCGCGGACCAGTGCAGGAAGCGCTTGAGCGGTGCCTTCGGGAACTCGTGACCCTGCACCGTCAGCTCGACCCGGAGCGTGTCCCAGGTGGCGAGGGCCCACAGGATGCCATGCGACATGACGTGCCACAGTGACGGAAGGGGTCCGGCCGTGCCGAGGGTCGGGTGGAGCGCGGACAGGCGGGGTGGGGGCTCGAACGCATGGGACAGCCATGTGCCGTGGTAGTACTCGAAGAGCCCGATGACCGGGCTCGGAGTGAACGCCTCCTCGAAGGTCCTGATCGGGCACGTGGGGCTCCGGGGGAGGTCCCGGCCGAGTTCCTCGTAGCACTGGCGCATCGTGAGGAAGGCGTTGTCGTAGAAGCCGAACCAGATGTGGAGTCCGTGCTCCTCGATGCGCCCGCCCCGGGCGAGGTTCCGACCGCTCGCCCCCTTGCCACCGAGCCGCCAGCCCGACTGGTAGACGGTCACGTCGTACGCGGCCCGGAGCTCCTCCGTGCTTGTCAGCCAGAACGCGGTGACCATGCCGCCCACCCCGCCGCCGAGTACCGCCACCTTCTTCCGGCCAGGGCCGTCCGCCATGCTCCGCCACTCCCGTGTCCCATCGGCGCAGCAGCAGCGGTGACCGGCTGCATGCCCCGGACCGCCCACGCCGTCGAGGGCCGAGTATCCCAGTGGGGAGGGACCCAGGCAAGGGCCGTCGCGTCAGATCGAACCCCGCCGGGAACTCAGTTCAGGCGCCGACACCGATGGTGGTCCGCTGGAGGTCCGGCCACTTGACGCGGGCCTCCTTGAGATAGCGGCTGGCGAGCTGGCGCGAAAAGGCGAAGGCCTCACCGATCTGGCCGGCCGTCATCCCGTTGTCGAGGGCCACGGCCACGAGGGCCAGTCGGAAGCGGTGACGGGCTGACTCGACCTCGCCCATCGCGTCGCTGACGCTCCGGCGGATGGACCCGCCCACGGCCGGGACCAGGATGTCCTTGGCGAGTCCGGCCCGGACCGCTGCGATCCCGCCCTCGTACTGGGCGAGGTCGTCGGCCAGGACCGTCTGTAGATGGAGTACAGCGTCACGTCGGGCGGTCATCGCCTCGGCCACCTCGAGTTCGTAGGCGTTCAGCTCGGGTGGCTCGGTGGTCGAGAGTGCACGACGGGCCTCGAGCGCGGCGCTTCGCCTGCTCAGCTCATCCTTGAGCTCGGGACTGAGGCCGGTGGCGACGTCACCCGTCGACAGCCGGGGTAGATCGAACCGGTGGGGGTCGTCGCAATCGGCCGCA
>Ga0302279_10000037_pt1 | contig 175693 bp, 168 predicted proteins | sample III_Bog_N3_3_FD_194541 | JGI IMG/M metagenome (GOLD analysis project Ga0302279, IMG submission 194541) | Peat permafrost microbial communities from Stordalen Mire near Abisko, Sweden - III_Bog_N3_3 | ecosystem: Environmental > Terrestrial > Soil > Wetlands > Peat | place: Sweden: Abisko... | reverse complement strand
CGGGGCCTGCTGGTCGGTCGACTCGGGGGCCGGTGCGAACCGGCAGGGGATGCCGGCCGCGTCGAGGGCCCGGCGGACACCGGCCAGCAGGTCGTGGGTGCGGGCCAGGACCGCCTGGTCGGACCACGCCGTCCCGGCCTCGGCGCGGGCGAGGATCCGGGCGGCCACCGCCTCGGCCTCGGCCCGGTCGTCGTCGAACCCGGTGACGGTCGGAACGGGACCGTCGACGGCCGCAGAGGAGGGCGGGGCCACGGGCACCGGGCCGAGGGCCGCGGTGGCGACGGCCACCACCTGGGGGGAGCAGCGGTGGTTCCGGTCGAGGTGGACCACTTCGAGTCCGGGCACCCGGTCGGGCAACGAGGCGAGCAGACCGGGGTCGGCCCCGTTCCATCCATAGATGGCCTGGTTGGGGTCACCCACCGCGCACAGGTCGACGCGGGTCCCGAGGAGGGCCTCGATCAACCGGAACTGTGCGGGGTTCACGTCCTGGAACTCGTCGACGGCAACGTGGCGGTAGCGCCAGCGGGCGGCATCGGCCGCAGCCGGATCGTGGAGCAGGAGGTCGGCCGCCTCCAGCAGTACGTCGTCGAGGTCGAGGAGGCCCCGGCGGGCCAGACGGTCCTGGTACGCGGCGTACACCTCGACCACACGGTCGACGTCGAGGCCGGCGGGCCGGCCGATAGCGGCGGCCCGGTACTCGTCCGGGGACAGGCAGCGGGCCTTGGCCCACCCGATCTCGGTATCGGCGGCGGAGGCTGCGGCCCGGTCACCGGTCAGTTCGGCCAACGTGCGCCAGCGGTGCTCCACCAGTGACGGTGGTGGTCGCCCCGCATCGGCGGCCCGTCGGCGCAGCAGCGTGAGTGCCAGCTGGTGGAGGGTGCCGGCCCGCACGCCGGGCGTCGGCACCCCGCCCGGGCCGGCGGGGCTCGAGACCGGCACCCCGTAGCGCCCGAGCCGGTCGCGCAGCTCGACGGCCGCCTTGCGGGTGAAGGTGCACACGACGGTGTGGTCGGCGTCGGCCGAACCGTCACGGATGCGTCGGGCCAACCGCAGGGTGAGGACCCTCGTCTTGCCCGATCCGGCCCCGGCCACGATGCACACCGCGTCGGCCGTCGAGGCCACGGCACGGTGTTGGGTGGGTGAGAGGTCGGCACACGCCCGCTCGAACCGGCCGGTGGCATCCGGCGGTGTCGGCGCGAGGTGTTCCATGGTTCCGAGGCTACCGGTGGGGTGTTGCACCGGTCGGAGCCGGTCGCCTCGGTAGATTGATCCGGTGCTCCCGACCGTGCCCGATCGCCCCATCGTGCCGGGCTGACGGTTGCCGGCACGCCCTCCACTCCTACCGGCCGAAGAGATCCTGGTCGACATCCGGCCGCACTGGACCTTCCTCACCGGTCCCCTGCTGACCGCACTCGCCGCGATCGCCGTGGGTGTCGCCCTCGACATCGGCATCCCGCACACGTCGGTGACCCTCCACTGGGTCGAGGGGGCCGTCGTGGCCGTGCCGTGCCTGTGGTTGGCCGTCCGGTTCGTCCGTTGGCGCCGTTCGTGGGTGCTGCTGACCAGCTACCGCCTCATCGACCAGTGGGGTGCCGCCACCGGCAACCAGGTCGACATCCCCCTCGACTCGATCGAGCGCGTGCGCGTCGTCCAGGGCCTGGTGCGCCGGATCCTCGGTACCGGCAGCGTCGAGGTCTCCGTGTGGGGGGAGGGGGTCCTGCACCGGATCGAGGACGCCCGCAAGCCCGTCGTGCTGGCCCGTGTGATCACCCGACGGCTCGGTCCACCGCCAGTGGAGCGGCCCGAGGACCGGTGGGGGTGACCGCCCTGGACCGCCGATCGGACGAGACGATCCCAGAATTGGTCGAATACCTGCAGAAACTTGCCGTCCTGCCCTTGTATGGGGCACGGCGATCCGTCACTATGGCCATCCGTAGGGGTTGTCGGTCGCGCCCTTGAACCACGGGTGCGGTCGGTGTGGAAGGAGTGTCGGATGGTGGATGTGGCAGGAGTGCGATCGATCGGTTCGCCGAGCGCCGACTGGGGCATGCGGTCACAGCGGCCGTTCGAGGATCCGAAACGCCGTCTGGACACGCTCGTGCCGCTGCTCCACGAGCTGGTCGCCTGGGACCTCGTGCACCGCGCCGAGGACGGCAGCTTCGTCCTCCGCGACGACGTCCAGGAGCGCCTGGCCCTCCTGACCGCCGACCGTCCGAACCGATCGGCCGAGGTCTTCGTCGGACGCAAGTGCGAGGTCTGCGGCAGCGTCAGGCTGACCCGGATGGTCGAGGGCGTGCGGACCTGCTCACCCTGCAGCCGCGCCGCGCTCGACCCCATCGCGTCGACCGACGAGGACGGGCCGCACCCCAAGGGGCACCGCGGCTTCTTCCATCGTCACCGCGCCGCCAGCTGAACCGTTCCACCGGCGGGCGCGGGCCCGTCAGCCGCTGCGGCGGGCGACGCTCCCGTCGACCGGGTTGACCCGCCAGGCCGGCAGGTCGAGTCCGGCCGGGTCGAGTGCTCCGGGCTCGCCCAGGGCGACGACACATCCGCCCCACCCGGCGCCCGTCATCCGTACGCCGACGACCCCCGGCCGGGACCGGAGGTGGGCCACCAGGTCGTCCACGTCGGGGGTGGTCGCCTCGAAGTCGTCGGCCAGACTCGCGTGACTGGCGTCCATCAGCGCGCCGGCTGCTCGGAGCCGGCTTCCGGCCAGGGCCTCGGCGAACGCATCGACCCGCTCGCACTCGGTGAGGACATGTCGGGCCCGCCGCCGGAGCAACGGGTCCCGCAGGGCGGTCAGGTCCGCCGGGCCCGCGAGGCCGAGCGGGCCGACGACGGCCGCCGCGGCCTCACATTCGGCCACCCGGAGCGCGTAGGGGGACGTACGGAGGTCCCGTCGTCGTGCGGAGTCGACCACGGTGAACGCGGCGCCCGGCGGCACGGGCACGTGCCGCGTGGCCTCCGTGGCCGTGTCGATCCAGAGGGCGTGGCCGGCGTGCCCGCCTGCGCACACCAGTGGATCCATGATGCCGACGGGAACGCCCGCCCGGTGTTCGGCGGCCTGGCACAGTCGCGCCACGACCAGGGCGCCGCCCTCGACGCCGAACACGTCGGCCAGGGCCACGGCGAGTGCCGCGCTCGACGACAGGCCGGCGCCATCGGGCACGGTCGAGGCGACGTGGACCGCGCCGCCGACCGCTGGCCGGGCGAGCGACGCCACCGCGGCGCACAGACGGGCCCAGGCGGGCTCGACCCCGGCGACGCGGTCTGCGTCGGCGATCAGGGGGATCGTGGCCCGCTGTCCGGGGTACGCATCGGAGGTGACCTCGAGGTGATCGGCGTCGGAGGGGACGAAGGTGACCGTTACGCCGAGGTCGATGGCCATCGGCAGGGCGCGGCCGCTGTTGTAGTCGGTGTGGTCGCCGATGAGGTTCACCCTGCCTGGCCCTACGCAGGTCCTGGTCGTCCCGTGCTGCTCCGTGCTCACCCGGTACTCCCCCGACTCCACGCCGCGCCCGGTCGGGCACCTGCGGGTAGATCACGCTACCCGTGCCCGGGTGTCCGACGAGGGCGCTCGTCCGTCTACCATGCACTTCGATGTTCGACGAACTGCTCCGCTCCAACGCCGACTACGCCGACGGATTCACCCTGGCCGGCATCGCACCGGTGGCCGCCCGCGGCTTCGCACTGGTGACGTGCATGGACAGCCGGATCGAGCCGCTGACGATGCTCGGCCTCCACCCCGGCGACGCGAAGATCCTCCGCAACGCCGGCGCCCGGGTCACCCCGGACGTCCTGCGGTCGCTGGTGCTGGCGACGCGGTTCCTGGGCGTGAACGAGATCGCGGTCATGCAGCACACCAACTGCGCCTTGGCCGACCAGAGCGACGCCGAGGTGCGGACCCGGCTGGCCGAGGATGGTGTCGACGGAGTCGAGTCGTGGGAGTTCCTGGCCATGCCCGATCCCGACGGTGCCCTGGTGGCTGATGTGGCCCTCGTGCGGGAGTGCCCGCAGTTGCCCGCCGACGTCCGGGTCGAGGGGTGGCGCTACGACGTCGCCACGGGCCGGATCGTGCGGTTCGTGCGCTCCTGACGGATCGACCATGACGAGGGGCGTGGGTGTGCATTTGACCCCCGCCCGGCGCTGGGACACGATCCCGCCATGCTGTTTCGCACGCGTAACCGTCCGATGCCGGCCGTGATGACCACGGCCACCGACCCCACCGCCGTGGCCGCCCCGGGCGGTGCCCGGTGAGCGGGCCGCTCGAGGGTGTCCGCATCGTCGAACTGGCCGGGTTGGGCCCGGCACCCTTCGCCGGCATGATGCTGGCCGATGCGGGGGCCGACATCATCCGGATCGACCGCGCGGACCGGGCCACCTACCCGCCCATGGACGGGGCGCACGTGGACCTCATGAACCGCGGGCGGCGCTCGGTGGCGGTGGACCTGAAGCATCCGGACGGCGTGGCGTTGGTCCTCGACCTGGTGGCCGGGGCGGACGGCCTCATGGAGGGATTCCGGCCGGGTGTGGCGGAGCGCCTGGGGCTCGGGCCCGACGTCTGCCTGGCCCGCAACCCGAAGGTGGTCTACGGGCGGATGACGGGATGGGGCCAGGACGGTCCGATGGCCCAGTCCGCCGGCCACGACATCGACTACATCGCGCTGTCGGGGGCGCTGGGCGCCATCGGGCGCGAGGGCGAGCGACCGCTCCCGCCGCTCAACCTGGTCGGCGACTTCGGTGGCGGGGGCATGCTCCTGGCCTTCGGCATGGTGTCGGCAATCCTCGGCGCCCGTGCCACGGGCACCGGCCAGGTGGTGGATGCGGCGATGGTCGACGGTGCGGCCTCGCTCATGACCATGACGTACACCCTGCGGGCGGCCGGCATCTGGCAGGACGAACGGGGGACGAACCTGCTCGACACCGGCGCACACTTCTACGAGGTCTACGAATGTGCGGACGGCGGCTACTTCGGCGTCGGTGCCATCGAGCCCCAGTTCTACGCCGAGCTGATGCGCCTGCTCGGACTGGGCGACGAGGATCTCTCCACCCAGATGGACCGCACGACGTGGCCGGCCATGAAGGCGCGCTTCGCCACCATCTTCGCCACCCGGACCCGCGTCGAGTGGGAGGGCGTCTTTGCCGGCACCGACGCCTGCGCCGCACCCGTGCTGTCGCCGGCCGAGGCACCCGACCACCCGCACAACAAGGTCCGCGGCACCTTCACCGAGGTCGCCGGCGTGGTCCAGCCCGCACCTGCGCCGCGGTTCCTGTCCACGCCCGGTGCGATCCGCCGCCCGCCGCCCCATCCCGGGCAGCACGGGGACGAGGCCCTGGCCGACTGGGGACTCAGCGACGCCCAGGTGGCCGGGCTGCGCAGCTCCGGGGCCATCCGCTGACCCGGGGGCCCGCCGGTCCGGGCGGGCGGGTGGGCCATCCGCTCAGAGGTTCACGACCGGGCAGGTGACGGTGCGGATGATGCCGTCGATGAGCTGGATCCGGCCGACCACCATCTGACCCAGCTCGTCGACCGTGGTGGCCTCGGCCCGGGCGATCACGTCATAGGGGCCGGTCACCCCTTCGGCCGTCACGACGCCCTCCACCGACTGCACGGCCCGGGCCACGGTGGCCGCCCGCCCGACCTCGGTCTGGATGAGTACGTAGGCACTGACGGACATGGCCATCTCCTGGAGCAGGTGGACGGGAGCAGGGCGCATCATGCTACCGCCCGCCCGGGTCCGCCTACCATGCCGACATGGGCGTCAAGGAGCGAGGAGACCAGTTCCGCCGCCTGGTCCGGTCCGCCATCGACGACCTGTTCGACCAGCGCAGCCCCTTCGGCCGGCTCGCGCTGACGCACGTCCTGATGACGGCGGGGGACACCATCTTCGCCGTCTCGCTGGCCGGGTCGCTGTTCTTCTCCATCTCGCCGACCGCGGCCAAGGACAAGGTCCTGCTCTACCTGCTGCTGACCATGGGCCCCTTTGCCGTAGTGGCCCCGGCCCTCGGCCCGCTGATCGACCGGAGCCGTGGGGCCCGGCGGGCGATGGTGGTGACGTCGGCCCTGGGCCGTGCTGTGCTCTGTCCGTTCGTGGCGCGGGATATCCACTCGCTGCTGCTGTTCCCCGAGGCGTTCCTCATGCTGGTGCTGTCCAAGGTCTACCTGGTCACCAAGGGGGCCCTGGTGCCCGAGATGGCCGCCATGGAGCTGGCGGGCGGCGTCGACCGGGACGGGTCGGCCCCGCCGCCGTCACCGGCGGAACGGTCCCGGGGTCCCGATCCCACCCCGCCCTACGGGATCCCACCCACGGTGCACGTCGACGACCCGGTGACCGGCGAGGACGTGGTGGAGCCCGATCTCGCCACCCTCAACGCCCGGCTGGGTCTGCTCGCGTCCCTGTCCGGCTTCGCCTTCGCCCTGCCGGCCGTCGCCATCCTCAAGCTGGCCGGCTCGCCTGCCGTCCTGTGGACGTGCGCGGCGGTCTTCGTGGCCGGAGTCGTGGCCGGGCTGCGCCTGCCCGTCCCCCGCGCCTCCCGAGCCTCCCGTCGTGAGGCGCGGGCCGATCGCAGCGACGCCGTCGTGGCGGACGTGGCGTGGGCGCCCGACGTCGACGACTGGTGGGTGGAGGAGCAGCGGGACCTGGCCGCCTTCCGGCCCATCGCCGGGACGCAGGTCATCCTGGCCCTCACGCCGATGTCGGTGCTGAAGGGCCTGCTCGGCTTCCTGACCTTCCTGTTCGCCTTCGGCCTCCGCCGCGAAAACGCGGCCACCTGGTGGTTCGGGCTGCTCATCGGCGCGCTCACCCTCGGGGCCGTCATCGGGGTGCTGCTGGTCGGGCGGATCCGCCGGGTCCTGTCCGAGCAGCAGATGCTGGCCGCGTCGCTGTGGCTGGTGGCCGCCGCGGGGCTGCTCGGATGGCTCTTCCCCTATCAGGCGCTCCAGGCCCTGGTGGCCGTGGCGGTCGGCGCAGCCGGTGCGGTGGCCAAGCCGTCGTTCGACGCGCTCGTGCAGCGCCACGTCCGGGAGTCCGACCAGGGTCGGGCGTTCGCCCGGTTCGAGACGAGGCTGCAGCTGATGTGGGTGACCGGATCCCTGGTGGGCGTCGTGCTGTCGCTGTCGATCCCGGCGGGCAACCTGGTGCTGGCCGTCGTGGCCATGGCCGGCGCCCTGTCCTACATGAGCGCGCTGCACTCGGCAGCCGGTCGGGCCTGACCGGCATCACGGTCGGACCGCAGACGCGCACGAGGGGCCGGTCTGGCCGGCCCCTCGGAACGTGCGTCGTCGTGCGGACCGATCAGCCGAGCTTGCGCTCCAGGTCGTCGACCTCGGCGGACAGCGCCGCCGGGAGCTTGTCGCCGAACTGGGCGAAGTGCTCGCGGATCGAGGGCACTTCGGCCTTCCACTCGGTCGGATCGACATGGAGCAGGACGTCCATGTCGGCGTCCGACACGCCCAGTCCGTCGGTGTTGATGGCGCCCTTGGTGGGCACCAGGCCGATCGGGGTCTCGACCGCGTCGCCCTTGCCGCTGACCCGCTCGAAGACCCACTCGAGCACCCGGCTGTTCTCGCCGTAGCCGGGCCACAGCCATCGACCGTCCTCGTCCTTGCGGAACCAGTTGACGTAGAAGATCTTGGGGAGCTTGTCCGGATCGGCATCCTTGCCGATGTCCAGCCAGTGGCTGAAGTAGTCGGCCATGTTGTACCCGCAGAACGGCAGCATGGCGAAGGGGTCGCGGCGCAGGTTGCCGACGGCACCGGCGGCGGCGGCGGTCGTCTCCGAGGCCATGATCGAGCCGAGGAAGACGCCGTGCTGCCAGTCGCGGGACTGGAACACCAGGGGAACGACGGAGGCACGACGGCCACCGAAGAGGATGGCGTCGATGGGCACGCCCGCCGGGTCCTCCCACTCCGAGGCGATGGCCGGGTCCTGGGCCGCCGGCACGGTGAACCGGGCGTTCGGATGGGCGGCCGGGGTGCCGGACTCGGGGGTCCAGTCCTCGCCCTTCCACGAGGTGAGGTGGGCCGGAGGCTCGTCGGTCATCGACTCCCACCACACGTCGCCGTCGTCGGTGAGGGCGGTGTTGGTGAAGATGGCGTTGCCGTCCATCGTCAGCATGGCGTTCGGGTTGGTGTGGGTGTTGGTGCCCGGGGCGACGCCGAAGAAGCCGGCCTCGGGGTTGATGGCGTAGAGACGGCCGTCGGCGCCGAACTTCATCCAGCAGATGTCGTCACCGACCGTCTCGACCTTCCAGTCGGGGAGTGTCGGGATCAGCATGGCCAGGTTCGTCTTGCCGCACGCCGACGGGAAGGCGCCCGTCACGTACCGGGTCTCACCCGCCGGCGAGGTGAGCTTGAGGATGAGCATGTGCTCGGCCAGCCAGTTGTCGTCCCGGGCCATGACCGAGGCGATGCGGAGGGCGAAGCACTTCTTGCCCAGCAGGGCGTTGCCGCCGTAGCCCGAGCCGTAGGACCAGATCTCCCGGGTCTCGGGGAAGTGCACGATGTACTTGTTCTCGGAGTCGCACGGCCACGGCACGTCGGCCTGCCCGTCGGTCAGCGGCATGCCGACCGAGTGGAGACACGGGACGAACTCGCCGTCGGTGCCGAGGACCTCGAGGGCGCCGCGGCCCATGCGGGTCATGATGCGCATCGACACGGCCACGTACGGGGAGTCGGTGATCTCCACGCCGATGTGGGCGATGGCGGAGCCGAGGGGCCCCATCGAGAAGGGGACCACGTACATCGTGCGGCCGCGCATCGAGCCCCGGAAGAGGTCGGTCAGGACGCCACGCATCTCGGCGGGGTCACGCCAGTTGTTCGTCGGGCCGGCATCGGACTCGTCGGCCGAACAGATGTAGGTGCGGTCCTCGACGCGTGCGACATCGCCCGGGTCGGAGTGGGCCCAGTAGCTGTTCGGGCGCTTGGCCTCGTCGAGCCTGGTGAAGGTGCCGTTGTCCACCAGGAGCTGGCACATGCGGTCGTACTCCTCGGCGGATCCGTCACACCACACCACCTCGTCCGGCTCGGTGAGGGCGGCGACCTCGTCGACCCATGCGATCAGCTTCTTGTGCTCGGTGGGGGGCATGGGTGGGTTCTTCCTCCTCGGTCGGCCGGCGACCCCTCGGGGTCGACGGCCTCTGGTCTGTGGATCCGCTCGGGTGGCGGTCGGCACGGGTCCCCGATTGTAGTGGGACCGGGCCGGGGACAATGGTAGGCAAGACAGGTGCGCACACCCAATTCGGCCCCAGGCTGCAACACCCGGCGCGGCTCCCGTGCGACCCGTGCCGGGGTGGTCCGCCCATGACCGGGGGGCGCGACGAGTTCGCACTGATCGAGACCCTGCGGGCGCGATTCGAGGCGGCCGACGGGCCCCTGCGTGGTGGTGACGTGGGGATCGGTGACGACGCGGCCGTGGTGACACTCCCCGGTGCGGGGCAGGTGGTGCTGGCCACGGACCTGGTGGTGGAGGGGGTCCACGTCGATCTCGGGACGAGCACGCCGGAGGACGTGGGCTGGAAAGCCCTGATGGTGACGGTCTCGGACCTCGGTGCGATGGGCTGCGCCCCGTCCCACGTCCTGCTGTCGGTGGCCGCCCCGCCGGGGTTCCCCGTGGAGCGCCTGGGTGATGGCGTGGCCGACGCGGCCCTGGCCGCCGGCTGCGCGGTCGTCGGTGGCGACCTCTCGTCGGGGCCGGTGGTGATGGTGTCCGTGACGGCCGTCGGCCCCACCCCGGCGGGGGCGCCGCCGCTCCGCCGCTCCGGCGCCCGGCCAGGTGAGCACCTGCTGGTGACGGGCGCCCTTGGTGCATCGGCGGCGGGCCTGCGCCTGCTCACCGGTGCCGGATCGTCCCCGGTGCCGGCCCCGTTGGCGGACGCCCACCGGCGACCCGTGGCACGGTTGCGCGAGGGCTGGGTGGCCCGGCTGGCGGGGGTCACCGCCGCCATCGACGTGTCGGACGGGCTGACGGCGGACATCGTCCACCTCGCCACCGCGTCGGGTGTCGGCCTCGATCTCGTGGTCGGCGAGGGGGTGGTGGCGCAGGGCGCCACGCGCGTCGAGGCGCTCTCCGGTGGCGAAGACTATGAGCTGGTGCTCGCCACGCCCGACCCCGAGGGGTTGCGAGAGGCCTTCCGGGCCAAGGACCTGCGTCCACCACTCGACCTCGGGCGCTGTACCGACCGACCGGGGGTCTGGCTCCTGGACGGCGAGCCGCTGACCGAGGCCGGCTGGCGCCACCGCTTCTGACCGCGGCCGACCACCGTTCCGGGAGACCCGGGGCGGATCAGCGGGGGATCAGGTGAGGGTCAGGAAGGGAAGGAGCGGATCGGGCGCTTGGTGACCTTGCCCGACCGGATGCACGACGTGCAGACGTGCAGTCGCTTCGGGGCACCGTTCACGACGGCGCGCACCTTCTGGATATTGGGATCCCAGCGACGCTTCGTCCGTCGGTGGGAGTGACTGATGTTCATTCCGAATGACGGCTTCCTGCCGCAGACCTCGCACACCGCTGCCATGACACTCCGACTTCCTCTAAGAACCTCTGGGTAAGTCGCAAAGGTTAGCATCCTGCCCATGGCCACCCTCGACGCCCTCGATGCAGGGGAGCTCTGCCGTGTCATCGGTATCTTCCGGGACGGCCTCCGGAGCCATCAGCAGCTCATCAACCGGCTCAACGTCTACCCCGTCCCCGACGGCGACACCGGCACCAACATGGCCCTGACCATGGAGTCCGTGGTCGCCGAGCTCGACGGTCTCGACGGCCCCGACCTGGCCGGCGCCTGCAGGGGCATCGCCCACGGCTCGCTCATGGGCGCCCGCGGTAACTCCGGTGTCATCCTCAGCCAGCTGCTGCGCGGCCTGTCCGAAGGTCTGAACGTGCCCGGCGGCGAGCCCGGAGCCGATGAGCTGGCCCAGGCGCTGGTGACGGCCGACGTGCTGGCCCGCGATGCGGTGCAGCGCCCGGTCGAGGGCACCATCCTGACCGTGGCCCGAGGTGCGGCCGAGGGCGCGCAGCGGGCCGCTGACGACGGCGGGACGCTGGTGGCGGTGGCCGAGGCGGCCCGCGCCGGCGCCGCCGACGCTCTGGCCCGGACACCCAGCCTCCTGCCCGTGCTCGAGCAGGCGGGCGTGGTGGACGCCGGTGGCACCGGCTATCTCCTGCTGTTCGACGCGCTGCTGTCGGTCCTCGACGGGCGCGACATGCCGGAGCCCCCCGAGCTTCCCGACGTGCCGGTGGGCGCGGCCCGCGGGCCCTCCGCGGAGGACGAGGCCTACGCCAAGCTGGCCGGACTGCGCTACGAGGTGATGTACCTCCTCGAGGCCCCCGACGAGACGATCCCGGCGTTCAAGGAGGTGTGGGCGGGGCTCGGCGACTCGATCGTGGTGGTCGGTGGCGACGGGCTCTGGAACTGCCACATCCACACCGACGAGGTGGGCCCGGCCATCGAGGCCAGCCTCGACGCCGGGCGGCCCCGGTCGATCCGGGTGACGGACCTGCTGGAGGAGGTCGAGGAGGAGCGCTGGGTGCGTGAGGGCGCCGGCGACGAGGACTCCGGTCCCTCCGAGGCCCCACTCGGTCCGACCCCGGTGACGAGTGTGGTGGCCGTGGCCAGCGGCGACGGCATCGGGCGGATCTTCCGGTCGCTCGGCGTCCAACGCCTGATCGCCGGCGGGCAGTCCATGAACCCGTCGATCGCCGAGCTGGTGGACGCCGTCGACGCACTCGATTCCGACGAGGTGATCGTGCTGCCCAACAACGGCAACATCCGCCCCGTGGCGAACCGGGTGGACGAGCTCAGCGTCAAACGGGTGTGGGTGGTCCCGACCGAGACGATCGCCGAAGGCTTCGCGGCACTGCTGGCCTACGACCCGGAGGCCGGGGGCGCCGCCAACGCCACGGCCATGGAGGCCACCGCCCGCAAGGTGGTCCCGGGTGAGGTGACCCGCGCCGTGCGCGACTCCGAGACCGACGCGGGCCCCGTGCGCGAGGGCGACTGGCTGGGCCTGTCGCGCGAGGGGATCGAGGTGGTGGGTGACACATTGTCGGCGGCCGCCTGCGGCCTGTTGGACCTGCTCGTGACCGAGGACCACGACCTCGTCACCCTCATCGAGGGCGAGGGGTCGGGCGCGGCCGACACCCGCAGGATCACCGAGTGGCTGAAGGAGGCCCGCCCGCTGGTGGAGACCGAGGTCCACCACGGCGGCCAGCCCCTCTACCCGTACCTGTTCTCCATCGAGTGACGGCCGCGGCTCCGACCTCCGGCACCGCCGACCTGCCCCCGGGGCGGCGGCTGGGTCAGCTGGCGGACCTGCCGGTCACGGTGCTGCGGGGTGTGGGCGACGCGGCGGCCGCGGACCTCGCCGAGCTGGGGATCATCTCGGTCCTCGACCTGGTCACCCACTACCCCCGCCGGCACATCGACGGGACGCGGATGGTCACCATCGACCAGCTCGCGGAGGGGGAGAAGGCGACGGTGCTCGCCACGGTGCGCCGGGTCACCGCCCCGCCGTCCCGACCGGGACGGGGCCGACGGGCACCGTCCCGCGTGCAGCTCGACATCGTCGACGGGGGCGGTCGGATGCGGGTGGTCTTCTTCAACCAGGCGTGGCGGGCGCGTCAGCTCCCGACAGGCACGCTGGCGTTGTTCTTCGGGCCGGTCACGTCGTTCCGGGGTGACCTCCAGATGGTCAGTCCGACGGTCGAGGTGCTGCGCGGCGCCGACGAGGCGACCACCGCCGACGACGGCCCCTCGTCCGGTCGGATCTACCCCGTCTACCCACTCACCGAGAAGGCGTCACTGACCTCCGCCCGGATCGGCCGCCTGGTGCACGAGGCCCTCGACCGGGCCGGGATGTTCGCCGACCCCGTCGGCGCCGACGTGCGCGACCGGCTCGCCCTGCTCGACCGCACGGCCGCCTTCGCCGGGATCCACCGGCCGCGGACGATGGGCGAGGTCGAGCCGGGCCGCCGCCGGCTGGCGTTCGACGAGCTGCTGCGGCTGCAGCTGGCGCTGGTGCTGCGCCGCCAGCGGCTCCACGAGGATGCCCGGGGCATCGTCCACGTGACCTCGCGTCCCGACGGGCCCACCCTGGTGGAGCAGTTCATCGGTGGGTTGCCGTTCCCGCTCACCGGTGCCCAGGCCCGCGCCGTGACCGACCTGGCCGGCGACCTCGGCCACCCGCTGCCCATGCACCGTCTCCTCCAGGGCGACGTCGGCTCCGGGAAGACGATCGTCGCCGTGGCGGCGATGCTCTTCGGCGTCGAAGGCGGTCACCAGGGCGCCCTCATGGCCCCGACCGAGGTCCTCGCGGAGCAGCACGCCGCCGAGGTGCGACGCCTGGTCGAGGGATTGACGGTCCCCGACCCCGGGACCCTGGCGGGCGAGCGGCCGGTGCGCGTCGCGCTCCTCACCAGTCGCAGTGGAGCAGCGGACCGGGCGGCCATCCACGAGGGTCTGTCCGCCGGCACCGTCGATCTCCTGGTCGGCACCCACGCGCTGTTGACCGACAAGGTGGTCTTCGACTCGCTGGGCGTGGTGGTCATCGACGAGCAGCACCGGTTCGGCGTCGAGCAGCGGGCCGCCCTGCGTGACAAGGGCCGGGGTGAGGACGGGCGGGGGAGCGACCCCGACCTCCTGGTCATGACGGCGACCCCCATCCCCCGTACGGCCGCCATGGTCGTCTTCGGCGACCTGGACATGACGGTCATCGACGAGCTGCCCCCCGGTCGCCAGCCGGTGGAGACGGCCTGGCTGCGGACGCCGCTCGAGGTCGAGGCGGCCTGGTCACGGGTGCGGGAGCAGGTGGCCGCCGGTCACCGGGCGTTCGTGGTGTGCCCGTTGGTCGAGGGGTCGGACCGGATCGAGGCGGCATCGGCCACCGCCGAGGCGGAACGCCTGTCCGCCGACGAGCTCGCCGGGCTGCGGGTCGGGCTCCTCCACGGGCAGATGAAGCCGGCCGACAAGGAGCAGGCCATGGTGGCCTTCCGCTCGGGGGACCTCGACGTGCTGGTGGCCACCACGGTCATCGAGGTCGGCGTCGACGTGCCGGAGGCGTCCGTGATGGTGATCGAGGACGCCGACCGCTTCGGCATCGCCCAGCTCCATCAGCTGCGCGGCCGTGTCGGCCGTGGTGGTGAGCCGGCATGGTGCTTCCTGCTGTCCGAGGCGGACTCGCCCGAGGCGACGGCCCGGCTCGAGGCGATGGAGCGGAGCACCGACGGGTTCGTGCTGGCCGACGTCGACCTCGAACTGCGCGGGGAGGGGACCATCCTGGGGGCACGTCAGAAGGGGAGGTCCGACCTCAAGCTCGCCCGGCTCCTGTCCGACCGCGACCTGGTCGTCGACGCCCGGGCCCTCGCGGTCGACCTGGTCGGCTCCGACCCCCACCTGGACGACCATCCGCTGCTGGCACAGGAACTCCGGCTCTTCGTCGACGACGACGAAGCCGAGTTCCTCTTCAAGAGCTAGGCGTTCGACACACCGGACCCGATCGGCCCGCTGCGCGCCGGCGGGAGGGGAACCGCGGCTGTCGGAGGGGTGTGCAGTACGTTGCCTCCCATGTCGACCGCGGACTTCGGGCCGTTCTTCGGGGCGACGGCGGCGGTTGCCGGCGCCCTCATCGGTCTGCTGTTCGTCGCCCTGTCGGTGGCGCCGGCCCGCACGGACCCCGAGGAGCGGGTGGCGGACGACGTCCGGGCCGGGGTGGCCTTCTCCTGCCTGGTGAACCCCCTGGCCGTCTCGCTGTTCGCCCTGATCCCGAACACGGGGTTGGGCTGGCCGGCCGCGGTCGCCGGAGTCGTGAGCGTGACCAGCTGCGGTGCCCTCGTACTGGTCTTGCTGCGCGAGACCGAGCCGGGTCCGCTCCGGCGTCAGCAGTTCCGCCGGCTCGGCTTCCAGGCCCTGGTCTTCGCCTATTCCGCAGTGGTGGGGTTCCAACTGGTCCGGAATCCACACGACGAGGGACTCGAACGGACGGTGTGCATCCTCATCGTGGTGCTCTTCCTCATCGGCATCGCCAGGGCCTGGCAGCTCATCGGCGCCCGCGACACCAGCTTCGTGGGCGAGGTGACCCGGACCATCGGGTCGCGACGCCGACCGACCGACTGACGGGGTCGACGGTGGAGATGTCCCGGAGGCGGCACGACGGCAGGCCCGCGGCTGGGCGCAACCGTCGTGACCTGATGATTCGGACCACCAGGGAGAGAAGTGTCTTTCGGCCCTGCTCCCGTGGAGACCCCGAGCCGATGGAGAGGGCACGGAACAACAGGAAAGTCAGGTGAGCCGCGTGCTCAAGACCCGGAACAGCAAGATCGCCCTGGCGGTCGTGATCGCGCTGGCTGTCGGAGGCGGCGCGTACGCCTTCACGGCCTCGAACACGGTGCCCACTTCCACGGCGGGAGCCGGATCCGGATCGGTCAGCGGCTACACCGTCACCAATCTCCACTACGCACTCGATGCGACGACCCCGTCGAACATCGACTCGCTGACCTTCACCATCAGCCCGGCGGTGCCCAGCACCGGCACGGGCAAGGTGGTCATCTCCGCCGCACTCAGCACCGGCGGTCCCACGTCGTACACGTGCTCCACCGATACCGGAGGAACGAACGTCACCTGTGCGACTGTCTCGCCTCAGCTGACGGCGACACTGCTCACGGGCGTCACCGTCGTTGCCGCCCAGTAGCGGCCCACCGCGGATCGGAGACGGATCGATGGCACGCGGGCCAGCCACCTCGCCCACCAGGTCGGACCGGTCCGCCCACGCTCCCGGGAGGGCGGATGCGCACAGGATTCCGACGAGGCATGTCCATGGTGGCGACCATCGTCGTGGTGGTCGTCGTCTGGATGGCCGTCGCGCCGAGTGGCCTCGGAGGCTCGTGGACCTACTCGGTCACGTCGGGGATCAGCATGGAGCCCATGCTCCACAAGAACGACCTGGCACTGGTGCGCGCCCAGGCGCAGTACCACGTCGGGGATGTGGTGCTCTATGACAATCAACTGTTGCGCGAGCCGGTCCTGCACCGCATCGTCCTCATCCAGAACGGCGACTACTACTTCCGGGGGGACAACAACGACTTCGTCGATCCGGGCTACGCGACGCGATCCGAAATCGTCGGCAAGCTCTGGGTACACGTCGCCGGCCTCGGTGCAGTGGTGGAATGGCTGGGCACACCTGTGCACGCAGCGCTCCTGGCCGGCGCGACCGCGGCCGTCATCGTCCTGGCCGGAGGGAAACGGCAGGGCCGCCGGCGTCGTCGCCGGGTACACCCGTGGATGACACAGCAGGAGACGGACGGGGTCGAGAGCGGATGACGGCGGGTGAACCAGGGTCCGGAGACGGACCGGGGGCGACCGGCACCACCGGGCCCGAGTCTGTCCCGACCGCCCCGTCGTCGGACGCCGATCGCCGTTCCGGCCGTTCCGCGCCCCGGCCGGGGTCCGAGCGGCGTTCCGGCATCGACATGACCCCCGCGCAGTTGGCCGCGCGGCGGAATCCGCGGCCCGGTGAGGGCCCGGTACTGTCCGTCATCGCCATCGCGGTGTCCGCACTGCTCGCCCTGGCACTGCTCGGCATGGGCTACAGCCATTCGTCGACTCGCACCGCGCCGCTCGTGGGGGCGTTCCATCAGACCGGGGCGTTCTCCTATGCGGCGCCCGTGATCGCCCCCACCGCTGTGTATCCGACCGGCGTGGTCACGACCGGCCAGCCGATCTATCCGAGTCTGGTGACCACGGTGGCGATGACCTTCCGCTACACCTTCTCGTCGCCGCTTCCCCATGACGTGCACGGCACCATCGGGTTCGACGCCCTCCTGCTGTCACAGACCGACACTTGGCAGAACGTGTCGACGATCCATCCGACGTCCGAATTCACCGGGGACCACACCACCGTCACGAGCCGGCTCGCCCTGTCGGACCTCTACGGCTTCGTCGCGAGCGTGTCCCAGCAGTCCGAGGTGGCGAGTACGACGTACTCGGCGGACCTCCAACCGATCGTCCACCTGACCGGCGTCGTGGGTGGGCAGAGGATCAATGAGGTATTCGAGCCGGTACTCCCCTTCACCGTGACGCAGAGCGTCATCACGCTGGCGGTCGCGGCGGCTGTCGCCCCACCCGGTGCGACCTACGCGGTGCCGAGTGCGTCCGCCGAGCAGGCGTCGACGCTGAACCCCGTCCAGGTCGGGAGCATCCCCCATCAGGTCCCCAACACGATCTCGGTCACGAAATTCCAGGTGAACGTCGGCGTGGCCCGAGTACTGGGCATCATCTTCGCTGCACTGGCCCTCATCCTGGTGGGCGTGGACGAGTACTTCCGCCGTCGCGCCACCAGGCGGAGTGACGAGGAACTGCTCGCCGCCAAGATGCACCTGCTCGTGGTACCTGTCGCCTCCCTCGGCGAGCCCCGACAGCGTGCGACCATCGATGTGGAGCGCTTCGCCTATCTCGCCCGCCTCGCCGAGTACCTCGAGCGGCCGATCCTGTACCAGTTGGCCGGCTCCCAACGGACGTTCGCCGTGGACGACGAGGTGCGCCAGTACCGGTACCGCGCGTCCGCAGAGGAACCGTCCGGCAGCGATCCCGCCGGCTCCGGCCACCCCGGATCCGGGCGCTTCGGCGACCCGGACCGTTCCGCCCGACCACCGACCGCCCATCGGGAGCGACGGACCTGGCGATCCCTGCTCGCCCGGGGTGCGGCGATGATCGGAGTCATCGCTCTGGCGGCCACGTTGGTCACCGGCTTCACGGCGAGTACGAACGTGCCCGTCAGCAGTGCCGGGACATCACAACAGATCCGGTTGGTCTCCCAGTTGGCTCCCGCCGGCTGTGGATCGCTGAACCTTTCCCGGCTCGTCACGGGGTCCGGCGCCTTCTCGAACAACCTCGCCGATGCGCTCCTCCTCGGGAGTTCGGGGTCCGACACCATCACCGACACCGGTGGGGACAGCTGCATCGTCGGGGGTGGCGGGGTCGACACCGTGACCGGCGTGCCGACTGACATCTGCATCAGCGGTCCCAGCCTCAACGTGGCCGCCCCGTGCCCGGCGGCGAACCCGTCGAACGGCGTCGCCATCGTGCCGTCGAGCGACAACTACAACAACTACGGGGGGCAGGAACGGCTGTCGTTCACCAACACGTCGGTCGTCACCGCCATGACCATCACGATCAGGGTGGCGCAGACCCCGGGCGTCTCGTTCAACAGCCAGGCCAACAGCTTCCCCGGTGGCACCCTGACACAGAGCTCGGGTGTGGTCGGCGGGGCCATCGTGTACTCGTACGTGCTCGCCGCGGGTGCATCCATCCCCGCCAACTACCCGGGCGGCGTCGTCTATGCCCAGTTCAGCGGTACAGGTACCCCACGAGTCTCCACCGGGGACACCTGGACCGTGACCAGTACCTCGGGCGGTCGGACCTCCACGCTCACCGGCACCTTCTGAGCCGTGGGCAACCGACCCCGACGCGGGGACCGATACGGCGCATCCCTTCGTCGACGGGTGGAGCGTGCCCGTCGTAGCACCGACCGACGCTGGCCGCGAGGGCCGCGCCGGTAGGCTGAGGCGATGCGTGTGATCGGTGGGGAGTACCGGGGTCGGCGGCTCAACGCGCCCGTCGCCAGCCACATCCGGCCCACCTCGGACCGGGTGCGCGAGGCGATCTTCGACATCCTCTTCAGCCTGGGCGGCGTGGTGGACCTGACGGTCGCCGATCTGTTCGCCGGCACCGGCGCCCTCGGCATCGAGGCGCTCTCGCGGGGCGCCGCGTCGGTGACGTTCGTGGAGCGCGACCCGCGGTCGATCGAGGCCATACGGACGAACCTCGCCTCCGCGGGTCTGGTCGACGCAGAGTCGGCCGGCGACGCCACCATCGTGCGGGCCGACGTCGACGCCTGGGTCGGCTCGACCGCCTCGCGCTACGACCTCGTGCTGTGCGACCCGCCCTACGACTACACCGGGTGGGAGTCGTTGGTCTCCCGCCTGCCGACCGAACTGGCGGTGCTCGAATCGGGGGTCGGACTTCCACCGGTGGAGGGGTGGGACGTACTCAGATCCAGGCGCTATGGGGGTACGATCGTCACGGTCGCCCGTCCCGAACGGGCATCCCAGAAAGGTGTCTCGTGAGGATTGCGCTCATCCCGGGTTCGTTCGACCCCGTCCACAACGGGCACCTCGAGGTCATCGAGCGGGCTTCCCGACTGTTCGACGAGGTCGTGGTGGCCGCCCTGCGCAACCCGCAGAAGAGCACCGCGCTCTTCGACGACGACGAGCGCCGTGAGATGCTCGAGGAAGCCGTCACCCACCTGGCCAACGTGCGCATCGTGGCCATGTCCACACTGGTGGTCAACGTTGCCCAGGAGGTCGGGGCGAGCGCCATCGTCAAGGGACTCCGGGCGGTGACCGACTTCGAGAACGAGCTCCAGATGGCCCAGATGAACAAGCAGCTCTCCGGGGTGGAGACGCTGTTCATCCCGACGAGCTCGGCCCACTCGTTCATCGCCTCCCGCCTGCTGCGCGAGGTGGCCCGCTTCGGTGGTGACGTCACCGCCTTCGTGCCGAAGACCGTCGCCCTGCGACTCGAGGAGAAGTTCGCCGATGAGTGATCTGTTCGACGATCTCGACCAGGAGGTGGCCGACGGCGAGCAGGCCGACGCCGAGGCCTACCTCCGCAGCGCGCTCGACATGGTGCTGACGGCCAGGCCCATGCCGCTCTCCTCGTCCGTCCGCGTCGAGCGCGACGAGCTGGTCGAGCTGCTCGAGGGGGCACTCGAACGGATCCCCGAGGAGATCCGCCAGGCCCGGTGGATGCTGAAGGAGCGCGAGGAGTTCCTGGCCGAGACCGAGCGGAACGCCGCCGGGATCATGGAGGAGGCGCGCGTCCACACCGAGCGGATGGTGCAGCGCACGGAAGTCGTCCGCCAGGCCAACCACGTCGCCCAGCGGATCCTCGACGACGCCAACGAGGAGGCCCGCCGCCTCCGCCACGAGGCCGAGGACTACGCCGACAAGAAGCTGGCCAGCTTCGAGATCGTCCTGGACCGGACCATGAAGACCGTGCAGGCCGGCCGGGAGAAGCTCCAGGTGGCCCCCATCCCCGCCGTCGAGATCGGCGACCAGGGTGGGACGAGCCTGTCCATCGACGGAGGGCCCCGGTCCGATGACGAGCCGGAGGGCTTCTTCGACCAGGACCTCTCCTGAGGACCGCCGTGCCCGAGACGCAGCCGCCCCGTTCGCTCGAACGGCGGCCGTTCCAGGTCCAGGTGGCCGCGCTGCGCAAGCAGAACGGCGGCAGCCGCGAGGAGCACCGGGAGGGGATCATCCCTGACCTGGGTGCCGTCTCGGTGGTCGTGCCCGAGGGCGAGCCCGTGGTGCTCGACCTCACCCTCGCCTCGTACCCGGGCGGCATCATGGCCACCGGAACGGTGTCGGCACCCTGGCAGGGGGAGTGCCGCCGGTGCGGGGGCCCGGTCGGGGGCCGGGTGGTCGCCGAGGTACTCGAGCGGTACGCCCCGGTCGGAGGCAGCGACCGCGACGAGGAGGCCTACCCGCTGACCGGCGACGAGCTCGACCTCGAGCCCCTGGCCCGGGACGCCGTCCTGCTCGAACTACCGCTCGCCCCCCTGTGCACCGACATGTGCCAGGGCCTGTGCCCGACCTGCGGAGCCAACCGCAACATGGAATCGTGCGACTGCGCCCCACCGGCCGACCCCCGGTGGGCGGCCCTCGATGTCCTGCGTGACGGAGACCCCTCCACCTGACCTAGGATGTACCCCTTATGGCCGTTCCGAAGAAGAAGACCTCCAAGGCGAAGAGCCGCAGCCGCCGGGCATCCAACTGGGTGCTGAAGGCGCCGGCACGCTCGGTGTGCCCTCAGTGCACCACCGCCAAGCTCCCCCACATCGTGTGTCCCAACTGCGGTTGGTACAAGGGCCGGCAGGCCGTCGACGTCGACTAGTGGCGCGGGGCGCACCCCGACCGACGGGCGAGGCATTCCGTGCCCTGCCGGTGGCGGTCGATGCGATGGGTGGGGACAAGGCACCGGGTGAGATCGTGGTCGGCGCGCGCCAGGTGGCCGACGCCGGCGGTATCGGCGTGCTGCTGGTCGGCCTGCCGGGCGGGATGGGCGACACCGGCGACCTGCCGCTGATCGAGTGCAGCGAGGTCATCGGGATGGACGACGACCCGGGCCAGGGCGTGCGCCGCAAGAAGGACTCCTCACTGGTGCGGGCCGCCGAGGCGGTGCGCGACGGCCGGGCCATGGCCATGGTCTCGGCCGGCAACACCGGCGCCACCATGGCCTCGGCGCTGCTCCGCATGGGTCGCCTGCCCGGGGTGATCCGGCCGGCGATCGCCACGCCCATCCCGGACCCGCAGAAGCCCCACCCGACCCTCCTCCTCGACTCCGGGGCCAACGCCGAGGCCACCTCGGCCATGCTGCTCCAGTTCGCGCAGATGGGCGCCGCGTACTCGTCGAAGCGCTACGGCATCGCCCGTCCCCGCGTCGCCCTGCTCTCCATCGGCGAGGAGAAGTCCAAGGGGACCCCGGTGGTCAAGGAGACCCACGCCATCCTGGCCGAGGGTGGCCACGGGGCATTCGACTTCGTGGGCAACGTCGAGGGGCGTGACTTCTTCGCCGACCAGGCCGACGTGATCGTGACCGACGGCTTCACCGGGAACGTGGCACTCAAGACCCTGGAAGGGTCGCTGCGGTTCCTCATGGAGACCCTGACCGCCGTCCTCGGGCTGCCCGAGCTGAGCGATGCGGCGGGCGCCCTGCTGCCGCACCTGCTGCCACTGGCCGCGGCCCTCGACCCCGAGACCACCGGCGGCGCCATGCTGCTCGGCGTGGACGGGGTGTGCGTCATCAGCCATGGTTCCTCGTCGTCGGTGGCCGTCGTCAACGCCATCACCGTGGCCCACGACGTGGCCGTCAACGGGCTGGTCGATGCCGTGGCCGCCTCCGTGAAGGTCGACGCGGACGGCGGGCCGTCCGATCCGGCTGCGTCGTCCGTCGCCGGCTGAGCATCAGTCGCGGGCGAAGGCCGCCAGGTCGCGAGCGGTGTCGCGGCTGACATCGGGACAGGCCACGGTGAAGATCTCGGTGCCGTGCATGGTGCCCATCTGCTGGCGACACCGGGCGGCCACTCCGGCCTCGAGGAGCAGGCGGTAGAACTCGATGCCCTCGTCGCGCAGCGGGTCGCACTCGTTGACGTTGATGACGACCGGCGGCAGCCCGGCCACGTCGTCGACGGTAGCGAACAGCGGCCACGCCAGCGGATCGCGGGCCTCGAAGGCCTCGATCCCGTAGGCCAGGGCCCCCTGGCCTCCGTGCAGGTCGAGCAGGATGCCGTTGTTCTCGTAGGTGGAGGGCAGGTGTTCCTGGGGCCAGGCACCGGCCAGGTACGGGCACAGGGCGTAGAGGCCCTTCACCTGGTCGATGTCCCCGTCGCGCAGCAGGCGCATGCCCGAGGCCAGGGTGAGGTTGCCGCCACCGCTCTCGCCGGCGATCACGATGCGGGCCGGGTCGATGCCGAGTTCCGTGGTGTGCCCCACGGTCCAGTGGAAGCCGGCGATGCAGTCGTCGAGTCCCGCCGGATACGGCGCCACCTCGGGCACCGACGACGGCGAGATGGCGTTGCGGAAGTCGACCATGACGACGGCCACGCCGTTGGCGGCCACGAGCTTGCCCCAGCCCCGGTACATCCCGTCGAAGCACGAGAGGTTGGTCATGCCGCCGCCATGGATGTAATACACGCACGCCACGATCTCGTCGCCGTCCGGACGGATGATCTGCAGGTTGATCCGGTGGCCGTCGGGTGAGACCTCGAAGGAGTCCATGGAGACGTTGAGACCCTCCGACGGGGCCGCCTCCTCGGTATCGCAGACCGCCATCAGCTGACGGAAGTCCTCGGCCCCCTGGAGCGCCTCGGGCGTGTTGGCCTCGGCGATGAGCTCCTCGCGCGTCGTCGCCCGGCTGGCCGTGACGGCGGGGACGTACTGGAGGAGTGCCTTGATCCTCGGGTCGATCCGCCGATCGTTCTGGATGTCGTGGGCCATCTGGCCTCCTCGGGTCCTGGGGCCGCCGCTCGTGTCCGACCCGCTGCCCGAGACCTTAGGACGTGCGCCGGAGCAGATCCTTGGCGATGTGGGTGATCTGGATCTCGTCGGTGCCGGCGTAGATCTGGAAGACCTTGGCGTCGCGGGCCAGCTGCTCGACCCGGAACTCGGCCGTGTAGCCGTTGCCGCCCATGAGCTGGACGGCCTCGAGGGCCACCTCGGTGGCGGCCTGGGCCGAGTAGAGCTTCAGGGCCGAGGCCTCGGCCAGCGTCAGGTCCTTGCCAGCGGCCGACGTCTCGATGTGGCGGAAGACGAGGTTCTCGACGTTGAGCCGTGCGACCTCCATCCTGGCCAGCTTGAGCTGGATGAGCTGGAAGTCGCCGATCGGCTTGCCCCACAGGATGCGGTCCTTGGCGTACTGGACCGACAGTTGGAGGCACTCCTCGATGACGCCCAGTGCCATCGCGGCCACGCCGGCCCGTTCGGTCACGAAGTTGGCCTTGGCCGAGTCGCGGCCGCTCTCCTCGCGGACCTCCGTCTCGCCCAGGAGGTGCTCCTTGCCCACCCGGACGTCGCTCAGGAAGAGCTCACCGGTGGGGGAGGAGTGGAGGCCCATCTTGCGGAGGGGCTTGGACTGCTCGAGGCCGGGGGTGCCGGCGTCGAGGAGGAAGGTCAGCACCGGACGGTCGCGCATGGGCGTGTCGGAGCCGTCGTCGAGCTTCGCGTAGAGCACGATGGTGTCGGCGTAGGGGCCGTTCGTGATCCAGGTCTTGGAGCCGTTGATGACGTACTCGTCCCCGTCCCTCCGGGCCGTGGTGGTCATCCCGCCGAGGGCGTCGGAGCCCGAGTTGGCCTCGGTGATGGCCCAGGCGCCGATCTTCTCGGTGGTGAGGAGGTCGAGTCCCCACCGCTCCATCTGGGCCGGGGTGCCACCCTTCATGATCGTGCCGGCGGCAAGCCCGACGCTCACGCCCATGGAGGTGACGATTCCCGGACAGTGCCGGCACAGCTCGATGATCGGGATCAGGGTCATGGCCGCCGCTCCGCCGTCGCCGGCCCGCTCGGCCCGCTCGGAGGCCGACTCCTTGACACCGGACACCTTGCGCTCGAGTTGCTTCTTGAAGCGGTCCCGGGCCATCTGGTCCATGCCGAAGGTGGCATACATCTTGCGGATGATGTCGTAGGGGGGCACGCCCTCGTGCTCGACGGCGTCGATCTGCGGCACGACCTCGGCCTCGATGAAGCGCCGGATGGCGTCCCGGACCATGAGCTGCTCTTCGGACCACTCGTACATCTCGACCTCCAGGGGCTGGACCTGCCCGGACGGTCGAACAGGTGCGCTACGGAGCAGAGGCTAGCCGTGGACGGCCTACAGTCGAGGTGTGCGACTGACGCGCAAGTCCCCCGGTCCCCAGGTCACTCCGTTCCAGCGTTGGGGCGGCCAGCCGTTCTTCGACGCCCTCGTCGAGCAGTTCTACCTGGGCGTCGTCACCGACCCGCTGCTGCGCCCGATGTACCAGGACGACCTCGAGGAGTCCAAGTCCCACCTGGCGCTGTTCCTCGGCCAGTACTGGGGAGGTCCCGAGACGTACAACGAGGTGCGGGGCCACCCCCGCCTGCGGATGCGCCACGCCCCGTTCGTCATCGGCCGGGCCGAGGCCGAGGCGTGGATGCGCCACATGGCCGACGCCGTCGACGCCATGGGCATGGACCCCGGCGACCGGGCCGAGCTGCTCGACTACCTGTCGATGGCCGCCCGCAACCTCCAGAACGCCCACTGAGGCCGGACGTCCCGCACGGAGGGAGTGGGGGACGGCCCGACTCACCAGTCGGCGCCCAGTACCGCCCGCATGGTCGCCTCGAACTCGGCGTCCCCGAGCGAGGACCGTGCCCCGAGCACCATGGCGGCGTCGTCACCCACCGGGACGCGCAAGGGGGTGTCCGGGTCCTCGATGGCGGCCCGGATGGCGGCGGCCACCGTGTCGGGCCCGGGACGGCCCGAAGGACCGGTCACCGCCCGGTCCGTGTGCTCCCACTGCTCCCACAGCTCGGCATAGGCCGGGTCGCCGACGGTCCGGTCGCCCGCCTTCATCCCGGGCGCGGTGTAGCCGGGCTCGATGATGGCCACCCGGATCCCGAAGTGGGCGAGCTCGTAGTGCAACGTCTCGGAGAACGACTCCAGTGCGTACTTCGACGCCGAGTACGCGCCGTCGAGCGGTGTGGCGACGCGCCCCTGGATGGAGCTCACGTTGACGAGCACGCCGGAGCCCCGCCGGCGCCAGGACGGCAGCAGTGGCTGCACGACCCGGAGCATGCCGAAGACGTTGGTGGCGAAGATGTCCTCGACGAGGTCGATCGGGTACGACTCCATCGGGCCCTTGCCGTTGCGGGCGGCGTTGTTGACCACGGCATCGAGGTCGCCGGCGGCCTCGAGTGCCGCGGCCACCGAGGCCGGGTCGGTCACGTCGAGGGCGAGGCGCTGGGCCACGTCGAGGTGGTCGAGGAGCGACAGGTCCCGTGCGGTCGCCACGACGTCGTGGCCGGCACGGGTGAGTTCGGTGGCGGTGGCTGCGCCGATGGCCCGGCCCGCTCCGGTGATGAGGATGCGCATGGCGCTGAGGCTAGAGCAGGCGCCCCGAACGGTCCTGCACCCGGTGCTTCCTGTCTGCTGCGGCGGAGCGGACACCCGGGGTCGGCCGCCCGCACAGGGCTAGCCTCGGGCCATGACGACCGATGAGCTCATGGCCCGTGCCTGTCCGATCATCCGCGACATCGGCTGGGCCCACTTCTTCTCGCCCGAAGCCGAGGCGACCGCCGCCCACCTCGGACTGGACCTGTTCACCCTCTATGCGCTCGGGCGCGGCGGGGTGCTCGGCGACGTCGAGCCGGTCGTGGTGGCGAGCGCGTTCGGCTACTTCAACCCCGAAGTGGTCGAGGCGTTGTGGAACGCCGGCAAGGAGAAGGTCGCCCCCCGTGAGGCAGCACGTGCCTACCTCGACTGCGCCGCCGAAGTCGGACGTCGGACATTGTCGGGCATCGAGGGCCTCGACACCATGGTGGCCGCAGCCGATGCCGTCAACGAGGCGGCCGACCCGGTGGGGCTCGCGCTCTACGCGGGCTATCGCGGTGAACTGCTGGTCGACGACACACCCGGACGCGCGCTCCAGATCGTGCACGTGCTCCGCGAGCTCCGTGGCAGCGCCCACCTCATCGCCCTGCGGTGCTCCGGCGTGGACACCCGGACGGCCCATTTCGTCAAGCGCCCCGGCGACGGCCCGATGTTCGGGTGGCCGGAGGGGTACGCACCCGAGATCAGTGACGACCAGCGGGCGGCCGTGGAGCGGGCCGAGACGCTGACCGACGATCTCCTACGGCCCGCCTATGCGGTACTGGACGATGCCGCGGCAGCGGCCCTGGTGCAGGGCCTCGATGACATGAATGCCGTGCTCGGCAACGGCACCGTCTGACAGTCGAGGCTGACGCGGCGGACGCCGGGCCTGTGGGCCGGCAGGCCTCTGACCCGAACCCTTCCGACCTACCGGTTGGCGCATCTCGACCCCCACGGCCGTAGCCTTGGCGGATGGGCCGCAAGGGTGATCTCCTCGAACTGATCGACGGCGCACCGCGCGGCGTCCACACGCTCACCGGCTCGGTCTGGAAGTGGACGCACCACGAGCGGGTCCAGCGCGGCATCGAGGCGATCACCCGGCCCCACGGTGGATCGGTGGCCATCGCCAGGTTCGGTGAGCCCACGGGCGAATCGAGTGATGAGCACTGGCGGGTGTGGCTCGCCCTGCCGCACCGGTGGCGGTTCGAGTCCGAGCAGCAGGTCGATCTGCGGAACGGAGCCAGACGGTGGGTGGGGAGTGCCTCCCGCATCACTGAGCTGTCCGATGACCGTACGGAGTTGGAGGACACGGAGATCGGCAAGCTGGTCTCCTCGGGCAGCCGACTGCTCGGAGCACTGCGGTTCGGCGATCCGTCCGACGACGAGGTTGCCGGACGATCGTGCCTCCAGGTGCGCGCCACGTTGCACGGATCCGGTGGGGCCAGGCGCTTCAACCCGCTCGATATCCGGCTCGGCGCCGCCGACCACATCTTCTGGTTCGACGCCATGACCGGGGTCGCCCTCCGACACGTCGCGCTGGTCGACGGCGAGCCGTGCACCATCACGGAGTTCAAGGAGTTGAGGATCAATCCTCCACTGGATGACGTCGATTTCCAGTTCGTGGCTCCGCCGGGTGCGATCGTCGAGGGGCAGGTGGATCATCTGCTCCGTCTCGCGGAGCAGCGAGGTGCCGATCTCACCGGCGTGGACCGGGACGACCTCCAGGCCGTTCAGGCGGCCATCCAGCAGGTGATGCGACCCGACCGGCCCACACCCGCGGTGCGACTGCACCTCCAGATGGTGAAGCACGTCCCGCTGGGCGACCCTCCGGCCGACGAGGCAGCAGCCCGAGAGGAGATCGTGCGCGCCTTCGACCACCTCGGCGACGTCGATGATGCCGGGGTGTCCCTCGTCAACGTCCAGAGTGGCCGGGGCCTCGTCGGCCCCCTCCGCGAGGCGCAGAAGCGCGTACCCGGAGCTGCCGACGAGCCGGCCAGGCTCATCGTCGACGACGTCAAGTTCCTACGCCCCGATGAGGCGGTCGTGTGGTTCTCGGTCGAGGTCAACGGGGCACGGTTCCCCATGGTGGACGGCCGGGAGGGTCGGGCCGTGAAGGTCGGCGATCGGTGGCTGATCGAGCACGCCACGATCGCCGACCTGCTGAGCTTCGGTGGGGCCACGGTGCCGGCTCCGGAGGAGTAGGCGCCTGCCGATGAACCCGCGCCGCGTCCCGTCGTCCACCGGCATCCCCACGCGCCGGCAGGTGCCGGAGTGTGACGCTGGCCCGAGGTGCGGTGCGGCCAGAGGAACCGGCCGTCGCTGCCATGATGGTCCGGTGGCCGACTCAGGAGTACCCCCGGGTTCCAGGTGGCCACGAGCGGGCCTGGTGGTGAGGATCGGCGCACTCATTCCGGTCGGCCTCGTCGCATCGGCGTGCGGGTCCCCGACCGCTCCGACGGCCACGCCGGCCGTGCACGTCACCGTTCCTGCCGGATGGAAGACCTACTCCTATGCCGGGTCGACGATCTCGGTTCCGGCGGACTGGGCCGTGGCGACATCCGAGGGCTGCACGGTCGGCTCGGGCCAGGGACTCCTGGTGCTGGGCGCACCCAAGGTGCTCCGGAACTGCCCCGTCGGCGTCGACAGCGTGGTGATCGCATCACTCTCGCCCGGAGATCGTGCAGCCACGGCGGCCTGTCCCTCGACCACGATCAACGGGCTCACCACCTATGTCCTGCCATGCCGAGCGGACGACGGCACGAACATCGTCCAGTACCTCGTCCCCAGTCTGGCAATCGAAGCAGTCGGGAGCGGTACCGCGGGGGAGAACGTGAGCGGGTCAGGAACGAACACCGTCGTAGGCCAGGTGCTGCACACACTCCGTTGACGCCACCCCGTCACCGTGCGGTGATCCGTCCCTCCACGTGGTGCTCAATCATGGGCGATCCAGTTCCAGTGCTTGCCGGAGTAGAGCATGTCCAGGAATTCCGGGCAGTCGAACGGCCCATGACCGTCCATGTCGAAGAGCCTCAGACCGATGTCCTTGCAGATGACGGTGAAGAACTCCTCGTCTGAGGATCCGAATGCCTCGCTCCCTCGACCGCCGTGTTCGATGGCCATGATCGGTCGTGATCGCCGGAGGGTGTCGATTCCCCCGGCGATGACCAGACCTTCCGCGCCTTCGACGTCGATCTTGACGAAGTCGGGGAGCCAGCCGTCGGGCAGGTGGTCATCCAGTCGCTCGGTCGTCACCGTGATGGTTTCCGTCGACACCTCCACGGGATAGGGGCGCTCCTGGAGCCCGCTGTACCCCTCGTAGTGCGGATCCATCACGTGGACGAAGCTGCTCTCTCCCTCGTGATCGGAAAGCGCCCGTTGGCGGATGTCCATGTCGGGAAAGGAACGCACGAGGGACTCGAACAGGCTCGGGAGTGGTTCGTAGGCGATGTGGTGTCCGTCAGGAGCAACACGTCGGAAGTCGCCGAGGAACAGTCCTTCGTTGGCCCCCACGTCGAGGCAGTTGGAATTCCTGCGGAGCCCGAACGAGAGCAACTGCATGAGGTTCCTGTCGTCGGTCCGGCACCGGTCCCGGAAGGCGAGCTCTGCCGGATCCGTCGTCCATCGTGCGTCGCCCGTCAAGATGCCGACGATCCGGTCCCTGGACTGTGCCGCCACCGATCTCATCCCCAACGTGTCGGCGAGTTGATCGAGCGATCGTCGCATTCCGGGAGTCTGCCACCCAGGGATGGTCCCGGGCGGGGAAGGGTCCGGGTCGGGCCTACGCCTGCTCGATGCGGAGCCGGTTGCCCGCCGGGTCGCGGACGGCCGCATCCCGGACACCCCAGGGTTGGGTGGCGGGCTCCTGCAGGACCTCGACCCCCGGTGTGTTGGCGATCTTCTCGAAGGTGGCATCGAGGTCCGGACAGCGGAAGTGGACCGGGTACAGCTCGCCTTTGGCCAGCAAGGCAGCCAACGCGTCTCCGTCCTCCTGGGACCGTCCACCATGTGGTTGGGAAAGCACGATCCCGATTTCGGGTTGGGTGCCGGTCACGAGTGTGATCCAGCGGTAACCCTCGTTGGAGACGTCGAGACTCACGGTCAGGCCAAGCGTGTCGCGGTAGAAGGCGAGGGCGGCTTCCGGATCGTCGACGGTGATGTGCACGGTGCTCAGGGAGACGGTCATGCCCGCAAGGCTAAGCCGTACCGCCGACTGAAGCTTCTCCGAAACTGCTCACTTTCCCGGTGTCGGGAGTCCCGTTGCGGCGCGGTCGAGTCAGGACCATCATCTGGCAGGGTGACGCGACTCGCAGGTCATCATGGCTGCGGGCCTGGTAGCTCGACGGGGACTCACCGACGAGCTCCGTGAAGCGGGCGGAGAACGAGCCGAGACTCGTCCAGCCAACTGCGAAGCACACCTCCGTCACGCGCAGATCACCACGACGAAGCAGGGCCTTCGCGCGCTCGACACGGCGGGTCATCAGATAGGAGTAGGGCGACTCGGAATACGCCTGACGGAACCGGCGGCTGAAGTGCGCCGAGGACATGAGCGCTGTGCGTGCGAGCGCGGCGACGTCGAGCGGCTGGGCGTACTCGCGATCCATCTGGTCCCGGGCTCGCCGTAGGCGTCGCAGTTCTTCGAGGTCAGCGCCCATGGACGATCATTCTCCCTCGCCTCGGTGACCGCACCAGCACACGGGTGATCGAGGACCATCTGGAGCGAGATCAGTTTCAGCCGGGGTGGTCCACCCGGCCGGTCGAGTTCGCTCGAGGTCCCCTACCCTCCAGCTGTCAGAGGCTGTCCCCGGGAAGACCTGGTGGCCCCTTTTCACTACGCTCCGGCATCGGTCCGGAAGACTCGATGGGCAACGGGGACTCGTGGGCACGGAAGGGGTCTGGGCGACATGGCGACGTCCGGGGACGACCACCTCTGGGTGCTTGCGAACGCCGAGCGGACTGCGCTCGCCGAGGACCTGTCGGTCCTCACCGCCGAGCAGTGGCGACACGACACCCTGTGTGGGGAGTGGGACGTGGAGGAGGTCGTCGCCCACCTCACGGCTGCGGCGACCCTGACCCCGTGGCGTTGGGCGCGCAGCATGCTCGGCGCGCGCTTCCGTGTCAACCTGCACAACCAACGGCGGATGGTCGAGCAGCGGGGCAGTACCCCCCAGCGAAACGCTCGACCGGTTCCGCGCCATCATCGGCAGCACGACCGCCCCCTCGGGACACACGCCCGCCTACCTCGGCGAGATCGTCGTGCACGCCCAGGACATCCGTCAGCCGCTGGGACTGCTCCGGACGCCGGACGTCGACGCGCTGACGCCTGTGGCTGACTTCTTCGTGCGGCGCGACTTCGCGGTTCCGAGCCGCACTGTGGCGGCCGGTCTTCAGCTGAGGGCAGACGATGGGCCGTTTACCTCGGGAACCGGACCATTGGTCACCGGATCGACCCTCGCGCTGGTGATGAGCATGGCCGGCCGCGCTGCCGACGTCGACCAGCTCGACGGCCCCGTTGTGCCGACGCTGCTGGTATGCGTCGACAGCACCGCGACCTGAACAGCAGTGCGCTCGCTGGCCAGCACGCTGATGCCCGGCAGCAGGGGGAGGCATGGGCCCACGTCCAGCCGTTCATGACACGGTCCGGGTCCGCCTGCCGGTGTCCGGGAGAGCCATGACCGCGATCTTGGGATCGCGGTCTTCGAACATCGTCCGAGGCCCGCTCGCCCGGCACGAGGGCCAGAGGGACCGCCTTCAGCAGCTATCGGCTGCCACTTTCCCGCACGACGGGGACGGGCAGACCGGCGTGTTCGGGGCGTCATTGGGACGCGTCGCTCCGCTCGGATGCGGGAATCTCAGGGCCGCCCTTCTTGATCCGTCCACTCGCCATTACGCGCGCGTCGGAGATTCCTCCGAGGCTTCCCCGACACGATTCGGGCGATCAGTGCAGGGCAGGCTCCAGGTGCTCCGTCTCCGGCAGATCCAACTCCGGAGCGGCCGTTCCCTGGGAGGCGGCCCGTTCGGTCCAGATGTCGAGCACGAGCAGGCTCAGGTTCGACACGACCGCCGCACCGATGATCGCCGTGATCAACGCCGCGAGCCCACTGATCACGTGGACACCGAGTGCGGCTCCGACCACCGCACCGACACCCGCCACACCGATGCCCTTGGCCCGCATCGCTTTCGGCGTGTCGGTGCAGACCCAGCCGGCGTAGACCCCGAGCCAGATCGGCACCGCGAGTGAGACCACTGCCAGCAGCTGGTCGTCGAGCGGCCGGCTCGGCCAGAACCGCAGGACCACCAGTGCGCCGAGAAACCATCCGCCGAGTCCGAGCACGATCGGACCGGCTGAACGGATCCATGCGCCCGTCTTGCGGCCGGTACCGCCTCGGCGGCGGATCCGGATCGCCAACACCACGAGCCAGATCACTGCCAACAAGGCGAAACCGATCATTGTCGCAACGAGGTCCTTGGCGATCGCCGTCTGCGATTGCGGTGTGGCGAAGCTGACCACATTCGGGGTGTAGCGAGACGTGTCGACCTGGCCGGTGGCGTAGAACGTGGTCAGCAGCTGCGTGCTGGCGCTCGGCTCGTAGGCGTCGAAGTCGTCCACGTGTCCGAGCCCGGACAGGATGACCTGATGTCCGTTGGATAGGTGCGGCAACAGCTCCTCCGTGGCGTTCTGGGCCGGTGTCTCGAAGTCGAGCGTCCCGCCGATGAGCAGTGTCGGGACGCTCGAGTCCTGCACGCTGGTGTACTGATTCTCACCTGGGTTGGCCGGCCAGGCGTGCGCCATGCCTCCATCCCCCCACAAGAACTCCCCGAGGGGATCGCCGATGATCGAGCCCCGGTTCGCGCCGGAGCTGAAGTAGCGCTTGACGGGCTGAGCGTCGGCCATCCCGATGCTTGCAAACTCGCCCCAGGTGAACGACTGGGGGAGCGTGAGATTGGCCATCGTCGATAGCAGCCACAGACCGCTCGGGTCGCCCTGCGCGGCGGAGATCCACGAGTCGAGGGTCATCGGCCCGGACAATGGTGAACCCGTCGCCTCCGTGAGCCCGAGGAAGGTCCCGACCAGGACGTTGCCCGGCTTGATCGGCAGGGACAACCAACTGCTCGGCAGGTCTGCCGCCGTGTGCTGCATGCTCGCGGCGAGGTTGCCGGTGCGGGAGTGGCAGGCAGGCTGCTCCGCGCACAGCGCCGAATAACGCTCGATCCCCTGATCGATCTCGGCTCCGCTGTAGATGAAGTTCCCGGGCGGGTTGACCCCGACCATCACCGAGCGGTCGACACTGTCCGGGTACCGCCACTGGTAGATCATGGCCAGACGGGTCCCGGCGCTCTCGCTGAGCAGGTCGATGCGCTTGTAGCCCAGCGCCACGCGAGCGGCTTCGATGTCGTCGGCCTGCTCCGGAAGCGTGTAGCCGGCGAGGTCAACTCCGCTTCGCTCAAGCCGCTTCGCGCACGAGGCGAAGGCCTCGGAGTACGCGCTCAACGACGCTTCGCCGAGGTAGTCAGAGGTTTCCAGCGCCGCCGTCACCTCGGGACAGTTCAGCACTGAAGAGCCGTCGACGCCGCGATAGCCGACCAGGACGACATCGTGCTGGGCAGCCAGCCGGTTCGCTTGAGGGAAGGTCATGTTGGTCTCGCCCGGGCCGCCGTCGAGATGGAAGATTGGCGCCAACGGGTGGGATGAGCGAGCCAGGATCCGGGTCACCGGCAGCGCGATCAGCCGCGACTTCGAGCTCGCTCGGTCCTCCGGCACGACCAACGTTCCGCAGTCCGCGGGCATCGCACCCTTCTCGGCTGCGTAAGTGCACGCGTGCATGGTCAGCTGGCCGGCGTGCGCCCCCTGCGAGACCGAGACCGTTTCCGGGCTGGACGAGACTCGCAGGTAGGCGAGTCCCGCCAAAAGGACAACGGACATCAGCAGGGCAACGATTCGCGCCCAGGTGAATGTCCGTGTTCTTTGGGCCAGCAGTGCGGGTTGGTCGACGGCCACTGTCTTGCCGTAGCGATTGGTGAGGTGGTGTTCCTCGATCATTGTTCTTCCTTTCGTCGACCCTCGTTGTGCCATGTGGCGAACCTGAGCTCGAGCACGCCGGAGAAGGCCGACCAGTCATCAACGGGATCCGGACCGTCAGGGCCGATCCGGCCCTCGATCCGGTTGTCCGGGTCACGAGTGGCTTCGAGAAGCAGGCGCGCAGTCCGACTCGGTGTTGATGAGGCGTCCATGGCTACCAGTCAACGGGAATCGCCATGCGATATCCCCAGGGAGAAACCCTAGGTTTGACCCTGGTTCTATCTCCGGTACCCGCATCCTCGGCGACACGAGTTCGTTGGACCGACGGCTTGGCAATCCCGAGTGGCCCCGAACCACCGGATGGGTGGGACAGGCCAGACTGGTGGGATGGCGGCCGACAAGAGAATCAGCTGGCTCCACGACGTTCGACCGGCCGATTGGATCGAATCTCGGCTTCACGCCTTCTGCGTGGACACGGGTTCCATCATCCCGGAAGGATTCGATGCGTATTGCCGGATCTTCCATCCGGTGCAGACGCGTGAGCCTGAGGCCGCATCTCGGACGTGGGCCGAGGTTGCGACCGAGAACGGTCGAGTCGTTCACCCGGGCATGCAGATCCACATGATCTGGCATCCCGTCGGTTCAAGGCCCTTGAAGTACGACCTCAACGACTATCTCAACAACCTTGCCTGGGGTGAGCTTCCCCTTCCAGAGCGCACCATTTTGGTCGAGGTACTTCGGCCTCATACCACGACGCCGGGATCGTGTTGGTTCTGTGTCTGGGAAGGCTTCGGTTCCATCGACTTTGATGGCGTGTCGGAACGAGTGCACCTTCCGGAGCGTGACTACGTCCTCTATGCGGGTCCGATTGAGGTTGCGCTTGCCACTTTGGACACGGGACCCGCGCAGTTCGCTTCAGATCCGACCGTGCAGCCATGGAACACCCAATCCCCGAACCTCTGGTGGCCGGACGACCGATCCTGGTTCGTGGCTACCGAGATCGACCACGCCTGGACCTACGTCGGTGGATCCGAGGCGCTGATCGATTCGATTCTCAACGCTGATGGCCTGGAGGCGCTCCCAGTCCACATCAGCGACAGCCCGTTCATCGATGGTGACGACATCAATGCCGCCCTTGACGTTCAGTAGTCCGGCCAGCCTTTCCCCGAATGCCGGATCTATGGCGAAGCGCTGCGCAAGATGTGCATGGCCCGCTGGGACCCAGTAGAGCTCAGTCCTCGATCTGCCCTGTTCCAATTTGCTCCAGGCGGGCACGCATGACCGCCAGCTGTTCGGGCGGATGCCCGGCCCAATCGACGAGCTCACCAACGACTCGCAGAGGATCGCGGCTACGGAACGACTGCGTGGGATTCCCGGGGAACTTCTTGTCGGTAACGTTGGGGTCGTCTTCGAACTCGCCCGTCGGTTCGACGAAATAGATACGCCCGGGATCCTCACCGACTGCAAGTTCGGCTCCCCATGTGGCGGCGTCGAGGGTGGCGGTGAAATAGACGCAATTCATCGTCCGACCCTGTTCAAAGTTGGATTCCCGGCCGGGGACCAGCAGGTCCCCGGCAACGAGCACCGCCTTGGTGCCGTGCAGGAAGGTGCCGGCCTCGTAAATCTCGAAGGGCACCGGTGTGCGTTCGCCGTCCACGCCGGCAACGCTACCCTCGCATCCCCGAACGTCTCATGCACGTATGATCCAACTGGCATCTCAGTGCAATCTGTTCAGTGCTGAAAGCATGCCCGGATGAGCTCCTTCCCGGTCCTGGTACGAATCCGTCCCCTGCGCATGTCGACCTTGTCGGCGGCCGTTCAGCGCAGGTCCGCGATCGGCTGCAGCACAGCGCCCTCTCCCGCGCCGAGGGCCCCGACGAACAGAGCCTCGTGACGGATGGTGCGACGCCACAAATAGGCGGCGAGGTCGGCGTCACGGGAGGGATCGTCCTCAGCAATCACCCCGACGAGCTCGGCGTCGCCGGATATCGGGTCGCGCGGACGATGCCCTAACACGGTCCCCAGGTCGTCGAGATCGAGTGCCGTGAGCTCCCGTTCGGAGCTGGCGGCGTTGCGGATCATGCGGGACAGGCGCATCGCCTGATCCGCTCGTGAGCTGCCGAAGGGGTCGGCGGGCCGGAATTCCCGATCCAGGACAGCGTCCATCACGTCGAGGAACCCGCCGACGGTCCCTACCACCGGCTCCGGGAGGACGACGTCGGCGGCGGCGTTCACGACTCCGGTCGCCTCCGCCAGCGCCTGTGCCGTCGCCCGCGAATAGGTGGCGTTCATCGTCCACCACTCGGCGTAGTCGGTCATCCAGGGCATTGACTGGCACAGGCCGGCCAGGGACATCGGGGTGAGCGCCAACGCCTTCACCGAGTAGACGGCGAGTGCGTCCCAGTCGATCGCCGTGCCCGACAGCTCCTGGTAGGTCTCGAACCACCGGCGGAGGTCGGCACCGGGATTGTAGAAGTCGCGTCCGCGGATGAGGGCCAGATCCAGGTGCGGGTCGCCGAGTTGGGCGAATTCCCAGTCGACGATGCCCGTCAGGGTGGATCCGTCGAACATGAACTGGCCCGGGCCGGTGTCCCCCTGGAGGACGGAGGCCCGATCCGGCGCCGGTGGCACGTGTCGCCGGAGCCAGCGGCAGAGGAATTCGATGAGCGGGTCGGACCGGGTCGTCATGGCCCGGTACACGGTCTCCCACCGATCGAGATCGTCGAGCAGGAACGCCGGAGCACCCCGGGGTTCGACGAGCCCCACGGCCTGGAACGGCGCCGTGTCGATGGCGTGGAGCTTCACCAGCTCCTCAAGGAATCTGCGGTCGACGTCCCAGCGGGCGTCCCCGTCCAGTTCGGCGTAGTCACCGGTCCCGGAAAGGCATTCGAGGAGCAGACCGGGAGGGTCGGAGTGCACGCCGAGGACCCGGGGTACAAGGATCCCGCCGGCGGCCAGGGCGTCGAGCACGGCGCCCTCACGCTCCAGGGCGGCCCCACCGTCCCGTAATTCCGGTCGCTGGAGTCGGGCGTAGACGCGCAGCGGACCGTGGTCACGCTCGACGTCGACGAACCATGCCGGCCGCCCACCATGTGGTCGGTCGCTCTGCCGCTCGGCGCCAAGAACGCGCCCACCGAGTGCTTGGCCGACCCACGCCAGCTCCTCGACTCCGGTGGTTCCGATGGACATCGGGCCACGGTACCAATCAGGGAGCGCGGTTGGAGATCCCGCCGGCGGTGGCCAGATCGGGATCCGCTGGGATCTCGCGTGTCGCCACACGGTCCTAGAGCGCTGGATGCCTGTCGGACGAGTGCCTCCGAACACCGGAAGAACGTCACATTCACCCGACATGGGGCTGCTGAGGCGTTGGTTTCCATCTGACTTGTGAGGATTTCGATCCTCACGGAAGGATGATGACCATGCCTGCCGCCTATCCAGAGGAGTTCCGGAAGGACGTCGTTCGAGTGGCCCGCAAGGGCGAGGTTCCACTCACCCAGATCGCCAAGGGCGTCGGCATCGCCGAGGGCACCCTGAGCAACTGGCTGAAACGAGCCGACATCGACGACGGGATCCGCTCCGGTGTCACCACCACCGAGGCCGCCGAGCTCCGGGAGGTGAAGAAGCGCTACGAGCGGAACCGCATCCGCAACAGCACAGGAGTGGCAACGAGTAGTGCCGCGACCAGCACGGCGAGTGATTCCGTAACCTTCTGAGCAACTGGGTCACTCGACGCCCACATGAACAAGGTGGCGACAATCACGATGAGCAAGGCCGCACCGTGGACCACCCACTCTGGGCCTGAACGGTGCTGCCCGTCGGTGTTCCACACTTGCCTGATCCGATCAGAGAGTCGAGGGACATCAGCCATGGTGACTCTGCGAGGGAGTTGGACACCGTCCATGCGTGGGGGTGCACTCACCGCGACCTCACCGGTCTCTTCCGCCATGGCCTCATCCTACATTTGGGCCTGAATTTCTTCGTCATGCCCGGTGGTGTCGCCGAGTTGGGGCCATACGATCGGTAGATGCCTGAGTTGTCGGCGCCAACCCTGCGTCTGCAGTCTGCCTGGCGAGATGCGCACGAGGAGTGGGGACCGGGGTCCCACGAGGATGGCTTCGGTCTGCTGCCGGAGGACGACGTCCACTCGTCAACCGGATTCTCGGCATGGCTGAGTCGGTTGAGCGAAGAATCGAATCCGGCAACGCACCTGGGCGACGGCAGGGTCCACTGCACGTATCGATGGATCTCGGAGGATGATCAGGTCCTTGGTGGCATCGCACTTCGACATGAGCTGAACGATCACTTGTTGGCAGAGGGTGGCCACATCGGATATGGCATCCGACCATCGGCCCGCCGCCGTGGTCTTGCGACGTGGGCCCTCGGACAGATGCTCACTGAAGCGAGGTCCTTGGAGATCGGACAGGTGTTGGTCGTCTGCGCAGCCGAGAACATCGCTTCGGCGAGGACGATCGAGCGTTGTGGGGGCATCCTGGAGGACGTGCATCAGACTGAACACGGAATGCTCCGGCGGTATTGGATCAGATCTGACCGAGCAGTCTGAACAGACCCGCAGACTGCCCCTGGGCGCCGGATCAGGGCGACATACGGGCACGTCGTAGCTATCTTGGAGCGGTGGACCTCCCCGAGTTGGTCGTAGCCGACGACGGCGAATGGCGGACCTGGTTGAGCGACCATCACCGCGATTCCGAGGGCGTCTGGCTCGTGTTGGCCAAGAAAGGTACGACGTTTCCCACGACCCTCGCTTACGACGAGGCGCTGGCCGAGGCGATCTGCTTCGGTTGGATCGATGGGCAGCTCGGTCGTAGGGACGGCGATACCTTTCGAAGGCGCTTCACCCCTCGGAAGGCTCGGAGCGCGTGGTCCCGGCGGAACGTCTTCCTCGCTGAGGGATTGATCGCGTCGGGTCGTATGCATCATGCGGGGACTGAAGAGATCCAGCGAGCGCAGGCCGATGGTCGCTGGGAATCCGCCTATGCGGGCCAATCCAATGCAGAGGTGCCGGTAGAGCTGGCGACCGCCCTAGCCGACAATCCTCCTGCCCGAGAGATGTTCGAACAGCTCACGAGTGCGAACCGCTACGCGGTCCTCTATCGAATTGCCACCGCAAAGAAGCCGGAGACGCGAGCCAAGCGGACGGAGACCATCGTGGAGATGCTGGCCCGAGGGGAGACGTTTCACCCGCAGCACCCACGTGCGACCGGTTGAGCCAACAAGTGGATCGAGACCCGTCCCACCGCCCTTGGTGTTCTGGACGGAAGGCGCTAGCCGGTTTGGACGGTTGTCTGATGCTGACAGACATGCTGCGTGGACCGAGGTGACGAGCGCGGGTGCAAGGGGTCGATGTACCGGCGCCCCCCACCCGGCCGACGGCCCACTCGACCCGTTCGAGAGTTCAGCCTTCCAGCTGGGCAGCGAGGCGCTCCGGAGTGGTGCCCATCATCTCCTGGTTCTTACCCGGGCGGTCCTCGACGCCGGAGATCGTCACGGCGTACGTCGGCATCGGTTCGGCGAGCAGGTCTTCGGTCCGCTCGGTGACAGGGCATCCTCCGACCGTAGGTTCGATCCGGTATCCCCACGTCCAGTAGTGACCATCGCCTACCGAACACTCGAAGGTGAATGCACGACCCGGATCGGCCTCGACCACTCGCCCGCGGACAGACAGGCGTCGGATCCAGAGTGCATCTCCCGGTGCCATCAAGCTGATCGCGGCTACCGTCGCGACACGACCAAGTGATCGGAGGCCAGTAGATGCCCGAGTTTCCCGCGGTATCGCATGTTGCCCTGACCGTGACCGACCTTGGACGGAGCCGTCCCTGGTACCACCGACTGTTCGGCTCCGATCCGCTGATCGACGAGGACACGGGTCCCTTCCACCACGTCGTCTGGCTGTTGGGAGGCAACCTCGTCGCCCTCAACCAGTTTCCGGACCTGAAGAGCTCGGAGCCGTTCGACGAACGTCGCCCTGGCCTGGATCATCTGGCCTTTGCCTGTGCGAGCCGGTCCGAGCTCGAAGAGTGGGAGCGTCGCCTCAACGAGCTCGGTGTCACCAACGGAGGCATCGTGGATGCGCCGTATGGCTCAGGCTTGTCATTCCGTGATCCTGACAACATCGCCTTGGAGTTCTTTGCTCCGCCTGGGTAGTCATGGGGCTGTTCAACGTGCGCAGTGACCGATGCGGAGCGGACACCGGGGTATCCCGCATCGCCGGACGTGAGACTCGACTCGTCCGTCCGTCGTGACGCACCCCTGAGTGATGCGAGAGGTTCGACGACGTTGCGAATTGGTGCAGCGCTGAGGCGCCTGCGAACACTCGTTTCGGCCAGATGCGTCAGCGCCACGCATCTTCTCCGTCTGAGAATTCAGCGGAAGGGAGAACGTCGCACTCCGCGACTCGTTGGATCGCCGGGCTGACCCACTGCGTCTGCGACGGATCGGCCTGGAGAGCCACGAAGCCGCTCGTTCTCCCCGGTGCGGGTAGAAGGTGCCGCCACGAGTGCCGTGTCGGCACCTCGTGTCACCGGGGACGGTGACTGACGGAAGATGGCGGGGCGTCGGTCAGCGCGTCGACACAGGACGAGAGTGCTCCCGCAAGTCTCGATCGCCCCAGACCGGAGAGCTTGCCGAGCATTCGCTCCTCCACGGCGTCGACCGCATCCGCTGCCGCACGCAACGTTTCGCGGCCACCCTCCGTCAGTTCGGTCTGGAGGACGCGTCGGTGCTGGGGATGGGTGCGTCTCACCAGGAGCTGGCGGCTCTCGAGTTCCTGCAAGACGGCATGCATGCTCTGGGGCGTGACGAACGCCCGACGAGCGAGGTCGGCATTCGAGAGCCCGGGCGCTTCCCCCAGTGCGGTGAGAACTGCGAACCGGGTCACCGTGAGCCCGTAGGGCTCGAGTGCGTCGGCCATCGCGTCGTGGAGGACCGTCTGTGCCCTCTTGATCAAGTAACCCACCCTGGCCGTCGTGGCCTCGCTCATCGTCCACCTCACTATCAGGAAGCCTGATACAGTTTCTCAGGATACCTGATACAAGGACCTGGCAACCAGATCACGGACAAGGACACACAATGACCGCACTCGGCCCTGACTTCATCGCTCTCCAGGTCCGCGACCTGGAAGCTTCGGCGGCGTTCTACATCGAGCACCTCGGCCTCGTTCGTGCTCCGGTGAGTCCTGAGCACGCCGTGGTCTTCGCCACGGAGCCCATCACGTTCGCCGTCCGTGAGCCGCTCGTCGATCTCGATGCTGTCGAGCACCTCGGGTGGGGTGTCGCCATCTGGCTGAAGGCGGACGATCCGCAGGATCTGCATGACGGAATGGTCCAGGCCGGAGTCCCGATCCTGGTCGAGCCCGTTGACGGACCGTTCGGTCGCACGTTCACCTTCGCCGACCCCGACGGTTACGCGGTGACCATCCACGGTTGAGATGGTCTGGCTACCAGCCCGGTGCCCGTTGCCGCAGCGATCGTGGTCGACCGTCGAACGGCTGCGCGACCGCCGGACTTGCCCAACAGCGTCCGACCGACGTAGGGCCCCGGCAATCCACAGCGTGCCGACGGCGATTCGTCTCCGAATTCGAGCAAGACCGGCAAGTCGGACAGGGGAACTCTCCAACCACCCGGACCAGGACCACGAGGCCACTACGAGTTCCGCGTACCACGGGATGCTTCCGACGCCAAGGATGATGTCGGCGCGTTCCCCTGCTGGCCCTGGCCACCGGGAGCGTGAGTGCGCCTCCGCTGGGTCCACTCCGGAGACCATGCCGGGTGGAGACCGCCCGATACCTCCGGTCCGCCGACACCAGAACGCGCGTGATCAGCTCGACGCCCTGCCTGTCCGGCTCGCCCCGTCCGAATCGGGACGTGACTCACCGAGGGCAGGTCCCTCCGGCTCGAGCAGTGCTCCCAAGTATCGGTCGAGATTGTCGAAGTTCGCTTCGGGGCCGTCAGTCCTCGTCATGTGGTCGCGTCCGGCCCGGTCGTGGAATGCCAGCCGCCACGTCAGCTTCGTCACGCCCTCCGCCTCGTGGAGGTCCATCGACTCGACAGCCTCCACGCCGGGCCACCCGTCGAACACCCACGTCTGCACAGTTCGGTTGGGCCGCTCGACCTCCAGAAACGTCCCCCGGAAGGAGCACTCGATGCCATCATCGGTCACCATCACGTAGTGGTAGTTCCCTCCGACCCGCAGGTCGATCGAGCACACCGTGACATCCTCACCAAAGGGAGCAAACGTCTTGCGGACGTGCTCCGGCTTCGTCGAGACGTCGAAGACGAGATCGATCGGTGCGGCGTACTCCCGCGTGATGAGAATCTCCAGGTCGCTCGGGAACTCGACGACGGTCGATCCCTGTGGATCGGACGATGATGTCACTCCGCCCCCCATTGGTGTCGATCGTTGCGGTGGCGATCGAACGAGTCGGTCATCCTGCCGCCTGGTCACCCGGCTAGCTGTCCCGCCATCCGACGATGGTCACCATGCGTTGTGACGCCGGAGTTCCTGCCAGATCGTGATCCGGATAGTAGGTGTGTTCCGAGAACGTGGTCCGTAGCTCGTCGAACCCGAGGTGGCGAAGCATGAGGCGGATCGTCTCGGGCGAGAGTGTCCACCAGCCGTTCTCATTCTCGGACGGGGCAAAGCGCATGTGGTTCTCATCAGTCGGACCATCGTGGACAGGTTCCGTGACGATGATCCTCCGGCGGGTCCTCCGAGCCGCTTGCTGCAGGGCGGCAAACGGATCGCGGAGATGAAGGAGGATCGCACCGAACACCGAGGTGTCAAACATCCCGAGGTCCCCCGGGAGCGCGTAGATGTTGCCGTACGCGATCTTGGCCATCGACTTCCGGTCTCGGTGGAGTAGCCACCAGGAGTTCTGCATCCGAGAGATGTTGTCCATCTGATCGTGCTTCTGGATCAGCGGATCTACGTCGGGCCTCGGTAGGACATCCGCACAGACGTCGAAGCCGACGTCGAAGCTCACCACCTCGGCTCCCTCGTCCTCCATGTAGAAGGTCAACCCACCTGAAGCGGGACCGAGCTCGAGCACCCGCTCCCCGGAGATGTCCGCCTCGCCCAGGTAGAGATGCTCCCGACCCCGCAGGTCCCAGGGTCCGGGAACGACCACGCCATCGGAAAGCTCAGACGAGTGGTAGAAGTAGCAATCGTCCAGATCGATGTCTCTCCACTGAGACTGGAGATTCTCCTGAAACGACTGGTCAAGCTGCCCCAGGTACTGATCCGGGGGGAACGCCGGCCACCAAAGTCCCTTACCGGTGACCCCTGTTCGGTAACACCACCGCCGCAGTTCGGCACCGACAAGCGTGTCGTGCGTGCCGACTGAACCGTCGGATGGCCGGTAGTTCCGCCGCGACCAGGCCAGCGACGCTGACCGGATCTGCCTCAGTGCGGTCCGCCGAATCCGCCGCCAGTCATTCGCCGACGGGCCGGAGTGCTGCGAGTTGGCAGTCGTCACGGAGGGCACGCTACTGGCATCTGTTCTGGTCCACGTCCGTCCCCGGTCACCGGGTGTGGACCGTTCATCGCGGCCCGTACGACCGTCCGACCCACTCGAACACCACGACGCTCCGCCCGTCGAGCTCGCGCCGCTGCGCGGTGCGCCGATACCGGTGTCGCTGGCCGTCCTCCATGTTGACCTGGAGCTCGACGGTGTCGGCATCGGGTGGGTCCAGCCTGCCGTCGCACGGGCCGCCGTCGAGTTGTGCCTATCCGCCGCTCACTCCATCGGTCGCCACAGTCACCGTGTCCAGATTGCCACTGCCGGTCTGGCGGCGAAGCCCGGACCTCGCGGGTGCCGGCGGGTGGCACTGACCGGCGGCTGCGGACTCAGCACCGGGCCCCGTGACCGTTTGGAGATCTTCGACGAGTCCGGGCGGGATGCACGCGCCCATCCACCGAGGCGACACACGGTCCACGGGTCGCCTGCCCTGGCGACGACCCCGTTGCCGAGCGTTCCAAACCGCTGACTCTGACATCGAGTTGATCGGTGACATCGCGTGGCCGACGAGTTGCTCGACAATCCGGACAGTACTGGAGGCGGTTGGTGCCTATCTCGCGTGCCGGATGGCCCCATCGATGTCCGCCGTCCGGTCGCCGATCGACGTAGTTCCACCGCGTGGCCGGGCGCGAGGAGCCACCCGGGATTTCCGGCGGCATCCCGGCTACGGTTGCAGAATCGGCGGACACGAGGAGGCCCTGAGCCCATGACATCGCACACGAAACCACGCCCTGGATCGACCCGAAGGTTCGCCTTGGCCGCCGGGGTGGTGGCTGTCCCTCTGTTGGCCCTTTCGCCGGGCATCGCCGCCGCAGCGACGTCCACCTACACGTGGTCGGGTACTGACGCAGCCGCCGGCTCCAACTCCAACTGGTCCGATCCGGGCAACTGGACGGGCAACACGGCGCCGGCGTCGGGAACGACGGTCAACCTCGACTTCCCCTCGCTGGCCTGTGGGACCTCGGCATGCGGGAACAGCGCGGCGAACGACCTCACCGGGCTCAATGTGGCGAATTTCGACCTGGCGCTCACCACGCAGGACTCCGGACCCGCCTACGACTTCACCGGCAACGGCATCGAGATCGGCACCTTGGACATCACGTCGGCGACGCCGACAGGTGTGGGCGGGCAGGGTGCCAACATCACCGTCCCACTGGCGCTTGCCGGGTCCGAACTGTGGTCCATCGACTCCGAGGACAACAGCAATGTCAATCTGGGCGCGGTCACCGCCAAGAAGACGGACAGCCTGACCGTCGATCTACCGGTCGCCAATGGTGACAACGGCGGCGGCTTCGTCGGGGTGCCCTCGTTCGAGACCGGCCCCTTGACCTTCCAGGGCTACGTCGGTGACAACTCCTCCTATGTGACCGGAGCTACGGGCTACAACGCCAAGACGCACGAGCCGGTCGTGTTCGACCAGACCGCGCTCTTCGAGACCGGTCCGTCCGGTACGACGGCCAAGGCCGTGACCGTGAAGTACGCCCCCCTGACGATCAGTAATTCGACCGTGTATTTCGGTAACGGCTACAACGGTCCCTACGGGATCGACAGCGTCAGCGGCAACGCATCGATGGACTCGGGGACCAACCTCAACTACAACTCGCTGGACCCAGGTGTGGGCAAGAAGCCTGTAGCCGGCGTCACCTACCCAGAGCTCAAGGCGACCGGTAGCGTCAGCCTCGGGTCGGCCAACCTGGGCCTGTTCGCCGGTTGCACTCAGAAGCTCGGCACCGTGTACACGCTGGTCAAGGCGGGTTCCGTCACCGGAACGTTCCAGAACATCTCCGACGGCACCATCATCCAGCCCAACACCGACGGTGCGCCGTCGTGCACGAGCGGATCGGCGCCGTATCTCCGGATCAATTACGGGACGTCGACGGTCACCGCCACCGTCGTTGCCCCGCCTCCTGCGGCGGTCCGGCTCCACGCCGCGCCGACGACCACGTTCCTGGTGCCTCATCTTGATGGCCAGAGTGTCCAGCTCGTCAAGGAGGGCTGAACCGGACGCCGCGCTCGCACCGCTCGGGGCCGTTGACCGAACGTCTGCGGCGACCCGCAGGATCACTGGATTGAGCGTTCCCACCGGGCGACCGGGGTCCCGCTCCGACGGAACGGCTCAGCCGGCCGTGGTCACCGTGGAGGCTGGGTCCGGTGCGCGCAGTGCCCCGACCGCCTCCTCGCGCACGGCGGCCCCCGAGATGATCACGTCGACCATGGGGATCGACGTGTGCACCTGGCCCCGTCCGACGATGTGGCGGACGGGCACGCCGGCGGCTGCCAGGGCCTCGGAATAGGCCACACCCTCGTCGCGTAGCGGATCGAACTCGGCGGTGACGACGACGGCCGGTGGCAGACCCTCCAGGTTCCCGAGCAGAGGCGACGCCCGTGGGTCATCGCGGTCGTCCGGGTCGCAGTAGTTGTCCCAGAACCACCGCATCAATCCGGCGGTGAGCATCTTGCCCTGGCCGTTCTCCACGAAGGACGGCCATTCGGTCGTCCCGTCGGTGGCCGGGCACACCAGGAACTGGGCGGTCAGCGCCGGACCACCGGTGTCGCGGGCCTGGAGGGCGGCACCGGTCGCGAGGGTGGCCCCCGCGCTGTACCCACCCACCGACAACCGCCCCGGGATCCCGCCGAGCTCCTCGACGTGATCGGCCACCCAGGCCAGGGCCGCGGACGCATCGTCCGCCGCCGCCGGGAAGCGGGCCTCGGGGGCATGGCGGTAGTCCGCCGACACCACCACCGAGTCGGTCCGCACGCACAGGTCGCGGCACAGCGGACCGTCGGCGGTCTGGTCGCCGAGCATCCAGCCACCTCCGTGGAAGTAGAGGAGCACGGGGTGCGGACCCGGGGTGGCCGGCCGGTAGAGGCGGTAGTCGAGGGGCCCCGCCGCACCCGGAAGGGTGCCGTCGACGACGTCGCCGACCTCCGGGCCCGGAGCGGCCATCGCCACGGCGGCGGCCATGAACGCCCGGGCGTCCCCCGGCTCCAACGTCTCGAGCGGCGGGAGCCCCAGGCCATTCATCACTTCGAGCAGGAGCATCACGTCGTACTGCATCCTCCGGACGACGCCGTCGTTGCACCGGCTGCCCGCCGGCCCCGACAGCCGGAACCCGAGGTAGTCCTGCCCGACCACCTCGTCACAGGCGTCGATGTAGCGGTCGACCCCGCCGATGTACGGCAGGAACACCCGCGGCTTGCCGGGCACGTTGGCACCCATGTACCAGGAGTCGGTCTGCGGCAGCAGGGTGATGCCGGCGGTGTCGGCGACGTGCCGGTTCCATCCGGCCTCGGCCGCGGGCGTCGGTTCGATCGTCTCCAGTCCCTCGGCCCGCAGGGTCTCCAGGCAGTCCGTCACGAACTCGACGTGCTGCTCGATGGCAACGGCCATGTTGGCCAGCACCGACGGGCTGCCCGGGCCGGTGATCATGAAGAGGTTGGGGAATCCCTCGGTCATGAGCCCGAGGTAGGTCGAGGGACCGGCCGCCCAGTGCTCCCGCAGCGTCCGCCCGTCGCGCCCCGCGATGTCGACGGCCACCAGGGCGCCCGTCACGGCGTCGAACCCGGTGGCATAGACGATGGCGTCCACGTCGAAGGACTCGTCGGTCGTGTCGATGCCCGTCTCGGTGATGCCCGCGATCGGTTGGCGTCGCAGGTCGACGAGCCGGACGTGGGGGAGGTTGAAGGTCGCGTAGTAGTCCGTGTCGAGGCACGGACGCTTCGTGCCGACGGGATACGTCGTGGGGCAGAGGGCCTCGGCTGTCGCCGGATCGTCGACGATGGTCCGGATCTTGTCGCGGACCATGTCGGCCACCAGGGCGTTCGTGGCCAGGTTGGTGTTCTGGTCGGCGAACACCCCGGTCAGGGCGAACAGCTCGCCACGCTGCCACGCACCCTCGAGCCGATCCCGCCGCACCTCCTCGGTGGCGGTGGCCCCCAGGATCTCGGTCACCTCGTAGGGCATACCGCCACGCGACCGCCGGGCCTCGGCCCGGTAGGCGGCGCGGTCCGCCGCCAGGGCGGCCACTCGTTCGGGCGGCGGAGGACCGTTGCGGGCCGGTGCGGAGAAGTTCGGTGTCCGCTGGAACACGGTCACCCGCTCCGCCTCCGCGGCGATCAGCGGGATCGACTGGATCCCCGATGACCCGGTGCCGATGACCGCAACCCGGCGACCGGTGAAGTCGACTCCCTCGTGTGGCCACCGACCGGTGAAGTAGACGTCACCCCGGAAGCGGTCGACCCCGTCGATGTCCGGCAGCTTGGGCACGGACAGGCAGCCACTGGCCATCACGTACCAGCGGCACGTCACGGTGTCGCCCGCGTCGGTGCGGATCTCCCACCGGTTCCGTGCACCGTCCCACCTGGCCGCGGTGACGCCGGTGGCGAACACGATGTCGCGACGCAGGTCGTAGCGGTCGGCCACGTGGCCGAGGTAGGCCAGGATCTCGGGCTGCGTGGCGTACTTCTCGGTCCATGTCCACTCCGCCTCGAGGTCAGGGTCGAAGCTGAAGGCGTAGTCGGTGGTGGGGATGTCGCAGCGGGCGCCGGGGTAGCGGTTCCAGTACCAGGTGCCGCCGACGTCTTCGGCCGTGTCGTACGCCCGTGCGCTGAACCCGAGCCGACGCAGGCGGTGGAGGAGGTAGAGCCCGGAGAACCCGGCCCCGACCACCACCACGTCGAGGTCCGGCGAGTCGTCCTCGTCCGTCCCCGACCCGTCAGCGGCCGTCGTCCCCACGACGTCGTCGACCATGCGCAGCTCCCTTGTCCCGATCCCGGCGCTCCCGTCCCGACCGGTCACGCGAGTCTCGCGCCGCCCGCCCGTCGGCGCTGCGGGACGACGTGGTGACGCCGATCTCCACGACCGCACGGACGGGTGACCGCCACCTCCCGACCGGGTCAGCCCCGGCGGAAGCCGCAGCGTCAGCGCCGGGACTCGAGCAGCCGGAGCCAGACCTCGCTGACGGTCGGGTACGAGGGGACCACGTGCCACAACGTGTCCAGGGGCACCTTGCCGACGATGGCGGTGGTGGCCGAATGGAGCAGCTCGGCGACGTCGTAGCCCACGAACGTGGCGCCCACCAGGGTGTCGGTCGCCCGGTCGACCACCAGGCGGGCGTGTCCCTCGTAGCCCTCGCGCAACAGCACCGCGCCCGCGATCGCGCCGATGTCGTAGTCGAGGACCTCGACGTCCACGCCCCGGTCGCGGGCGGCCGCCTCGGTCAGGCCCACCGATGCGATCTGGGGGTCGCTGAACACGACGGCAGGCACCATGTCGTGGTCGGCGACATCTCGGAACCGCAGCCCCTCGAGGGGGCGTCCCTCCGCCCGGGCGGCGATGACATCGCCGGCGATGCGGCCCTGGTACTTGCCCATGTGGGTCAGCAGCGCCCGTCCGCACAGGTCGCCGACGGCATAGAGCCATTCCCCGGCGACGCCGACGACGGTGAGGTGATCGTCGACGGTGACGAACCCGTGAGCGGCGGAGGTGTCGCCGCCGACGCTGTCGAGGCCGAGGTCGGCCGACGCGGGCGTACGCCCGGCGGCGACCACGACCTCGTCGGCAACGATGGTCCGGCCCCCGACATGGAGGGTCACGGGTCCGCCGTGGATGTGGCCCTCGCCGGTGTGGGACGGGGACTGCCGTTCGACCCGGTCGACGGGGGTCGAGGTCCGTACGGTGATCCCGAGTTCCTCGAAGCGTCGGGTGATCATCTCGCTGGCGAACGGCTCCTGGCGGGCCAGCAGGACCGGGGCCGGCTCGACGAGGGTGACCTCCTCGGCGCCCAGGCCGCGCAGCCAGGTGGCGGACTCGCAGGCCACGACCCCGCCGCCGATGATCACGACCCGCCGGGGGACCTCATGGAGATTGGTGACGTCACGCGACGTCCAGGGCAGTGCCTCGGCCAGACCGGGCACGGGTGGCACGGCAGCGGTGGTGCCGGTGGCCAGCACCACGGCGTGGCGCGCCCGAAGGGTCCGCTCCGTGCCGTCCGGATCGGTGACGGTCACGACCCGCTCGCCGCTCAGGCGACCGTGACCTCGGACCACGTCGATGCCGATCCCCTCCGCCCACGACACCTGGGAGGCATCGTCGTGGTGGCTGGTGAACCCGTCGCGACGGTCGAGGGCCGCCTCCACATCGAGTTGGCCCGTGACCGCGGCGGACACCCCGGGCATCGTGCGGGCCGCGTCGAGGAGTTCGATGGGGCGCAGCAGGGCCTTGCTGGGCATGCACGCCCAGTACGAACACTCCCCGCCGACCAGTTCCTTCTCCACGATGACCGCGGTCCGGTCGCTCCCGGCGATGGCGTACTGGGCAACGTTCTCGCCGGGGGGTCCGCCCCCGATGATGACGACGTCCCAGGTTTCGGTGTGGTCAGCCATTACCGCAAGTTAGCGACTCCTCCGCCCACCCCGTCCGGTCCATGCCGGTGGACGGGACGATATGGGCTGCCGTCCGGTGCCGGCGCCCTCGGAGGGTCGGGACGACCACGCCGGTCCCGTGCGTTCGACGACCGCCCGCCGCTGCAGCTCAGACCGGGTCGGGCTCGACGCGCTGCACGTCGACGGCCACGTCGAGGGTGTGCGAGTCACCACCACCGAACACGATGCCCTTCAACGGCGACACGTCGGCGTAGTCCCGACCCCACGCCGTCGTCACGTACGTCGACCCCACGATCTTGTCGTTGGTCGGGTCGAGGTCGAGCCAGCCCCAGTCCGGGACGAAGACGGACAGCCACGCGTGGGACGCGTCGGCCCCCACCAGGCGTTCCACCCCGGGTGGGGGTGCGGTCTCCAGGTAGCCGCTCACGTAGCGGGCGGCCAGGCCCATGGACCGCACGCAGCCGACCGCCAGGTGGGCGAAGTCCTGGCAGACCCCTCTGCGGTACTGCAGTACCTCGTCGAGCGGGGTCGTCACGGTGGTGAACCCGGGGTCGTAGACGAAGTCGGCGTGGATCCGCTCGGTGAGTGCGGCGACGGCGTCGACCAGCGGCGCGCCCTCGACGAACGACGGCTCGGCGTACTCCCGGACGACCTTGGCCGTCGACACCAGGGGCGACTCGAAGCAGAACTCGCGGGCATCGAGCATTTCCGGGCTGAGGTCGTTGGTGAGCAGGTCGAGGGCCTCCTGCCACCGTGGACCGACGGCCGGCAGCGGGTCGCCGTCGACCACGTCGACCAGGCTGGTGGCCGTCACCGTCATCTCCACGAAGGGACCGTCGACGACGAACGACGCCACCGGGTTGCCGTAGAAGTCGGCCCGCTCACTCCATCCCGTCGGCGCAGGGTCGACGACCAGGTCACTCGAGACGCAGACCTGCCGGTCGGTGTCGCGAGGGCGCAGGTGGGCCTCGTTGCGGCAGCGGCTGACCGGCGCGTCGTAGCGGTAGCCCGTGCGGTGCTCGATCCGGTACCTCATGTCGTTCCGCCCCCGGCCTCGGGCTGGCCACCGGCCAGCACCGAGAGCCTCTCATGGGCGAAGTAGGTCCGTTGCAGCGAGTCGAGGAGGTCGCCGAGGAGTCCGTCGGCAGTGGCGAACACCGAGTCGAGCACGGCGCGTCGGCCGGCCGCGGCGTCGACGGCCGCCAGGTGGTCGGGGTCGGTGAGCCGGAGGAGCGTCGTCACCTCGAGCGCGAGGCGCTCCTCGTTGGCCAGCCGCTGGGCGGAGGAGCGCTTCGGCAACTCGGCCAGGTGAGCGACCAGCCGATCGAGCTGGAACAGGACGCTGCGCGGGTTCGCCACGTCGTAGACGAGCAGGTCCAGGGCGCCGGAGACGTGCAGGATCGATCCCGCCCGGCGCCGGAAGATGATCAGGCTCTCCGAGGTCTTGAGCAGTGACTCGACGAGCAGGTCCTCCACGACATCGGCCCGCTTCTCCACCAGCACCGACCGGAGCAGGCGGACGAGCGAGCGGGACCGCTCCAGTCGACGTCCCCCGTCGAGGAACAGCCAGGCCGGATCGCGTTCCATGTTCTCGGCGCACACCCCGGACAGGGCCAGCAACGACCGTTGGAGCCGGAGCAGGCTCGGCTGGGCCCCGACGAACTGGGTGGGGGGGCGACGTCGGAAGAGGCCCAGCTCCTCTTCGATGTCGCTGACGAGCTGCCACGTGTCGGCCGACAGCTGCTCCCGCACCGAGTAGGCCGCGTCCACGAGTACGCCGAGCGTCGACACGAGACTCCCCTGGACGCCCTCGTCGAACAGCAGCGCGAGCGCGGTGCGGTCGTTGGGGAGGACGCCCTCCGCCACCGAGCCGGCCACCGGCGCGTCGGCGCCGCGCAGCGGCAGGTCGTCGTCCTCGGCGGCTGGGGCGAACCCCGACGCCGAACCGAGCGCGGACAGGAGCACCTGCAGCGACTGGGCACCCCCGTCGTCGCCCGACCCGAGGGGCTGGTCGAGTCGGGCGAGCACCGTGCGGATGAGGCGTACCACGAGCTCGGCATGTTCGGCACTCCGGCCCAGGGTGAAGAGGCGGGCCGCCACCCGACCGGGAAGCGGGGCGGGCAGTTCGGGCACGATGATCGGTCCCGGCGCGGTGCGGCCAGACGGCAGCCACGGGCTCTGCTGGAATGCCGGCTCGGCGGAGGCCACCCATGTGTCCTTGCTGGTGCCGTCCCCCCGGCTGGAGATCACCAGCGAGTCCGTGTCGGCACCGACCCGTGTCAGGCCGCCGGGCAGGAGGCGGAAGTCGCGCGCCGCGGACCCTTCGGCCGGGCCGTCGGCCACGGCGAAGGTGCGCAGCACCGCAGGTCGGGGGACCAGCCCTCCGTCGTCGCCGACGGTCGGCACGGTCGAGGGCACCAGGATCTCCTGGCCGACCCAGTCGCCGGGCCGGGACCGGACCCGGTCCCGTAGGGCGTCCCGTTCGGCCGCCGACAGCAGGAGGGGGCGTACCGGACGCGTGCCCGCCGCCGGCTGGACCGGCAGGAGGAGCAGGTCGTCGAATCCGGCAAGGACGTGGCTCAGTCCGTCGGGCTGCCCGCACCACCAGCTCTCGGGACCCCGCAGGTCGAGTTCCTCGCCGAGCAGCGCCGGTGCCATGCTGCCCAGGAGTCCGGCGAGCGCCGGGCTCTCGAGGATCCCGGCGCCGAGGGGGTTGAGGACCGCCACCCGGCCGCGGCGGACCACCTCCAGCAATCCGGGTACCCCGAGCAGCGAGTCGGCCCGCAGTTCGACCGGGTCACACCAACGGTCGTCGACCCGTCGGATGATCGCGTCGACCGCGTCGAGTCCGGCCAGTGACCGCAGCCACACCCGGTTGTTCTGGACGACGAGGTCGCGCCCCTCGACGAGAGGGTAGCCGAGGTAGGACGCCAGATAGGCGTGCTCGAAGTACGTCTCCGACAGGGGCCCGGGGGTCAGGATGACCACACGGGGCTCGTCCACGTCGTCGGCGACGGTCCGTGCGATGCCGGCCCGGATGGCCCGGAAGAATCCGGCCTGACGCTCGACGCCCGCGGCGCGGTGCAGCGTGGGCAGGACCCGCGACAGGGCCGAACGGTTGACCAGTGAGTAGCCGAGCCCGGACGGCGCCTGGGCCCGGTCCGCCACGGCCCGGAAGCCGTTGTCGGTCTCCCGGACGACGTCGACGGCGGTGAGGAACAGCCGGTTGGCCCCGGCCTGGTTGATGCCGGCGCAGGGGCGCAGGAACGCCGGGTGGCCGAGGACCACCTCGGCCGGCACGAGGCCCCGGGTGATCAGGGTGCGGTCGCCGTAGAGATCGGCGTTGACGAGGTCGAGCAGGGCGGCCCGCTGGGCCACCGCCCGCTCGAGGCTGGCCCATTCGGACGGGTCGAGGACGAGCGGCACCGGGTCGAGGGTCCAGGGGCGGCGCACGCTGAGCCCGTCGACGGCGACGTTGTACGTGGCACCTTCGTTGCGGAGCAGCCTGGCCAGTTCGTCACGGCGGCCGGCCAGGCCGTCGTTGCCGTACCCGTCGACCGCCTCCGCCACCTGTTTCCACCGGGTCCGCACGGCCCCATCGGCATCGACGAACTCGTCCGTGCGCCCGGGGGGCGCGAGGTAGCCGGCCACCGGACCCGGTGGCGCCGTGTCGTCCGGGGGGCCGATGTGGCCCACCGGTGCCGCGGTGGTCACCGTGAGGCGGCCGTCGGCTCCCAGCCGACGAAGCTGGGCCGGAAGTACGTGTCGTCGACCCGCTCGTGGATCTCGACCAGCGCCAGTTGCACATCCTCGAGGAATTCGCTCAGACCGCCGAGGGTCAACCGGGCCACAGGAGCAGAGGCCACCACCATGGACGCATTCTGGCAGGCCTCCTGGGCCCGCTCGGAGTGGGGGAGCACTTTGAGCTGTGCACGGGCCTCCGTGAGGCAGGCGCCGACCGCCCGAGGGAACCGGTCGTCCTGCAGCAGGAAGCGGAGCGTGGACCCACCCTGAGGCCGGGCGGGCATGGCCCGACGGAAGGGCTGGTAGGCGGCCAGCGAGCGGAGGACGGCCATCCAGTGGACGACGTCGTAGGGATCGTCGGCGCCGGGGGCGTGGAGGGAGTCCGACCGCACGTCGAGGACGCGGGTCGTGAGGTCGGCCCGCTCGATGTTCTGACCGAGGACGAGGAACGACATCGCCTCGTCCCGGCTCATGGTGCCGAGGAGGATCCCGTGGATGCACTGGCAGCCGGCGATGACCCGGCGCAGCCAGCGCACCCGGCCCTCCCGGCTGTGCGCCTCCTCGAGGAGGTCGTTGCTGGACAGCCACAGGTTGTTGCACGCCTCCCACGCCTCACGGGGGACCACGGGCCGAGCCGTGCGCAGGTTCTCCCGGGCCGCGGTCATCGACGCCAGGATCGACGAGTCGTTCCCTTCGCCGTGGAGCAGGAACTCGATGACGTCCTCCTCGGCCGCCCGGGCGTCCTCCGGCCCGGCCGCCGCCTGGTACCGCTCGGCGAACTCGGAGTCGACTCCCGCGATGGCCAGGAGGGGCTCCCACCCGACGTCCTCGCCGACGGGCAGGTCGACGTGGGCATCGGTGTGGACCTGCACGATCCGTGCGGTCCCTTCGGCGCGTTCCAGGTGGCGTCCCGCCCAGTAGACGGCTTCGGCCATACGTGCGAGCAGCATCGTCCCGCTCCTTCCTTCCTCGAGATCTCCCGTCCCGTCGTCGATCGCCCCGCTGGCGCGTTCCCCGATCTCGGGGCGTGTCCGGTGCGTTCGGTCCCCCTCGTGGCCCTCGGCCCCGACGTCCTCGGTGCCGAGCAGGTCGGCCGTCACGTCGGTCCTCCTGCGAGCGCCGTGTCCGAGGGGGAGTCGACGACCCACGTGTCCTTGCTGCCGCCGCCCTGTGACGAGTTGACCACCAGGGACCCCTTACGCCTCGCCACCCTGGTCAGTCCGCCACGGGTCACGTAGGCGCCGTCCGGTCCCATGAGCGTGAAGGGGCGGAGGTCGACGTGGCGCGGGGCCACCTCGTCGTCGCACAACGTCGGCGCGGTCGACAGCTTGATGATCGGCTGGGCCACCCACCGGTTCGGCTCGTCCTCGATCTCCCGTGCCGCGACGACGAGCTCCTCGGGCGTCGCCTGCGAGCCCACCAGGACGCCGTAGCCACCGGACTCGTTCGCCGGCTTGACCACGAGGTTGGCCAGGTCGTTGAGCACCCGGGCCCTGGCTTCCGGATCGCTGCACCGATAGGTGGGGATCGTCCAGAGGATCGGCTCCTCCTCCAGGTAGAAGCGGATGATGTCCGGCACGTACGAGTAGACCTTCTTGTCGTCGGCGATCCCGGCTCCGGGCGCGTTCACGAGGGCCACCCGTCCGGACTTCCAGGCCCGCATGAGGCCGGGGACCCCGAGCAGCGAGTCGGGCAGGAACACCTCGGGATCGATGAACAGGTCGTCGACCCGGCGGTAGATGACGTCCACCTGTTCGAGTCCGTCGATGGTGCGGGCGTAGACGCAGTCGTCGTCCAGGACGACCAGGTCGCTGCCCTCCACCAGCTCCACCCCCAACTGCTGGGCCAGGAATGCGTGCTCGAAGTAGGCCGAATTGTGGATCCCGGGGGTCAGCACCACGATGGTCGGGTCGCCCGTCGAGGGGGAGACCGACGCCAGCGTGCTGGCCAGGCGTCCGACGTAGGGGTCGACGGGCTCGATGCTGTAGTGGCGGAACATCTCCGGGAAGATGTGCTTGGTCACCATCCGGTTCTCCAGCAGATACGAGACGCCCGACGGCACCCGCAGGTTGTCCTCGAGCACGTACCAGAAGCCCTCGTCGTCACGGATGAGGTCGCTCCCGCAGATGTGGGCCCAGATCCCCCCGGGCGGGTCGACCCCCACGCACTCCCGCCGGAAGTTGGGTGACCCGGTGACCAGGTCGGCCGGGACCACGCCGGCGCTCACGGCCCGCTGGTCGTGGTAGCAGTCGTCGATGAACAGGTTGAGCGCGGCCAGGCGCTGGACCAGGCCTGCCTCGATGATCTGCCACTGGTCGCGGGGGATGATGCGGGGGATGATGTCGAACGGCCAGGGGCGGTCGACGCCCACGCCACCGTCGTAGACGGTGAAGGTCACCCCCAGGGCCCGGATCTCCCTGTCGGCGGCCAATTGACGTTCGGCCAGGGCATCGGGCCCCAGTTCGGCGAAGTGGTTCCAGAGCGCCTCGGCCGACGGTCGCGGCGTCCCGTCGGATCCGACGAGCTCGTCGTAGAACGGAGCCGGGTCGTAGGTCGGCCACTGGGGTGCAAGGGTCCCCCCCGGGGGCGCGGCAGCATCCTTCTGGTCGTCCACGGACCCGAGTGTCCCCGACGGTTGGGTCAGGTCCATTGCCGGAGTGTTACCTCTGCGTGAACGAGTCCCATGGCCCCAGTCTCGCCGGTGCCGGGCCGCGGCGCGCCGCGGCCCGGATGCGGTCAGACCAGGGCGAAGGCGAGTCGGCTGGCGGTGTCCTCGAACTCGGCGTCGAGCTGGGCGTCCGAGCGCCGGGGGAGCAGCCCGCGGGTGACCAGTGCGGCCAGGAGGTCCCGGTCGAGTCGGGTCAGACGGTCGAGCGCCTCACGGGTGGCACCGTCGATGACCTGGGGTGCGCCGGTCACCTCGGTGACGTTGACCCGCTCCAGACCGGGCGGTTCGGCCACGCCGAGGCGCTCCCAGACGCGGGCGACGAACCGCCCGGAGTCGGTGCTCCACTCGGCGACGGCCAGGTGGTCGCCGAAGCGGTCGAGGTCGGCCGGATCCGGTGTCCAGGTCCGTTGGCCGACGTAGGGGGTGGCGAGGCCGCCCAGTGCCTGCCGGGCCAGGGCGCCGTCGGTGGCCGCCCAGGTCACCTCCGACGTCAGGAAGCGCCGGAGGGGGAGTTGGGCGGCACCCACGACGTGGAGTCCCCAGTTGCCCCAGCTGCCCAGGTGGGCGGGGGACTGGGACTGCCAGTAGCGGTACAGGCTGAGGAGCCGGCTGCGGGGCTCACGGACCTGGACGGCCAGGTCCGTGCATGCGGCCGCCAGGAGTGTCGCGGCGGACACGTGACCCATGACGACGCGGTGGGATGCCACCACGTCCCGGTACTCGTCCTCGTCCACGACGGTGGCCAGGACGTCGGTGGAGGCCCCGTCGAGGAGATCCGCCGCGGGGAACTGCTGCCGGTCGAAGTACTGGGGTCCGGTGTAGCTGCCCGGGAGCCGGGCGACCGCATCACGGACGGCCATGCCGCCACCCTTGACCAGATGGAGGATCCCGAGGCAGCCGGAGTCGTCCGGCCCGGTCATCGGCGTCCCACCCTCGCGCGGTCGAAGGTCCCGTCCACGGGCCGGGGCGATGACGGCCGGGCGGTCCGGCTCTCGGGGTGCACGGGGCGCAAGCTACCAAACCGGACGTTTGCCACCTCGACGCCGGTGGCCTCGGGTAACATCGGTCCAGCCCAGAGCCGAGTTCCGGCCCGGGTTCCGACACCGAAACTGGAGACGCCGTGCCCGCTGAGACCCATGTGGAGAAGGGTCCCATGGACCGTCAGCAGATCCTGGAGCTCATCCGGGAGCTCCTGGCCGACATCCTGGAGATCGATCCGTCCACCATCAGCGAGTCGTCGGCCTTCGCCGAGGACCTCGACGCCGACTCGCTCGCCCTGATCGAGCTGGTCGAGGGCCTGGAGGAGGAGCTCGGCGAGCGTTCCGTGGGCTTCCGCATCGACGACGAGGACCTCGAGGAGCTCAAGACCGTCCGCGACGCCGTCGACTACGTCCACGCCAAGCTCGAGGGGGCCTGAGGCGCCCGATGGCGCCCCGGCCCGACGCGGGCGACACCGCCTCGGATGAACGGCTCGCCCAGCGGATCGGCCACAGTTTCACGAGTCCGGAGCTGCTCGGACAGTCCCTGGCCCACCGGTCGTGGTGCTCCGAGCACGGTGGACCGGAATCGAACGAGCGGCTCGAGTTCCTGGGCGACGCCGTCCTCGGACTGGTGGTTGCCGAGCACACGTACCGCCTCTACCCGGAGTTGTCCGACGGCCTGCTCTCCAAGGTCCGGGCGTCGGTGGTGAACGCCCATGTCCTGGCCGAAGTGGCCGTCGAGCTGGGTATTCCCGACCACCTGCGCCTGGGCAAGGGTGAGGACACCTCGGGTGGACGGGCCAAGGTCTCGATCCTGGCCGACACCATGGAGGCCGTCATCGGCGCCGTCTACCTCGACGCCGGCCTCGAGGCGTCCCGGGCCCTGGTCCTGTCCCTGCTCGGTGCGCGGATCGACGCGGCGGTGGGCGAGCCCGGCGAGTCCGATCACAAGAGCCGCCTCCAGGAGGAGGCCGTGCGCCTCGGACGGGGGGTCCCGCGCTACGACGTGGAAGGCTTCGGCCCCGATCACGCCCGGAGGTACCTGGCCACGGTGTACGTTGCTGGCCAGCGCCTCGGTACGGGGGAGGGGCGCTCCAAGAAGGACGCAGAGCAGGTCGCCGCCCAAGTGGCCTGCGCAACGTTGGAAGCCGAGAGAGGCGGGGGAGATGCCTGAGCTTCCTGAAGTCGAGACCATTCGGAGGGACCTCCAGGGCGAGGTCGTCGGCCGGAAGATCAAAGCGGTGGACGTGCGCAACGGTCGCACGGTCAGCCGCCACCCGAGCGCGAAGCAGTTCCGGGCCCAGCTCGAGGGCCGGACCATCGCGGCGGTCAACCGCGCCGGCACGTACGTCCTGCTGGTCCTGGACGACGGTGCGACCCTGGTCATCCAGCTCGGCACCGGGGGACACCTCCACCGGGTGAAGAGTGCCAAGGAGGTGAAGGCCCCCCACACCCACGCGGTGATCACGTTCACCCAGGGTGGGCAGCTCCGGTTCGTCGATCCGAAGACCTACGGCGAGATGTTCGTGTCCGCCGCCCCGGTCGAGGGTGCTCCGTCCCTGCCCGAGCTCGCGCACCTGGGCTTCGACCCGCTCGAGGACATCATGAGCTGGGAGAAGTTCTGGGTGCTGCTGTCGTCCCACGACGCTCAGCTCAAGTCACTGCTCATGAACCAGGAGTTCGTGGCCGGGATCGGCAACATGTACGCCGACGAGATCCTGTTCGCCGCCGGTCTGCGTTACGACCGGCACTCGAACTCGCTGTCGTCCCAGGAGGTCCGCCGGCTCTACCGTTCGATGGTCGAGACGCTGGCCGAGGCGGTCAAGCGGCGCGGGTCTTCGTCCGCCGGCGAGCAGTACCGCGACCTCTTCGGCGAGGAGGGCGACTTCCAGGACCAGCATCAGGCCTTCGAGCGGGAAGGCCTGGCCTGCCGTCGCTGCCGCTCGACCATCGTGAAGGTCAAGTCGGGTGGCCGGGCGACCTACTTCTGCGAACATTGTCAGGTCTGACCTGGGGCTCATGCGGCTCCGGATCGGTGCCGGTAGGGTGAGCGCCCGGTGTTCCTGAAGTCCCTCTCCCTCAAAGGATTCAAGTCCTTCGCCGATCCGGCCGTGCTCGAGTTCGAGCCGGGCGTGACCGTGGTCGTGGGCCCCAACGGCAGCGGAAAGTCGAATGTCGTCGACGCCGTGGCCTGGGTGCTCGGTGCCCAGGGCCCCCGCACGGTGCGGTCGGCGAAGATGGAGGACGTCATCTTCATGGGCACGGCCAGCCGGCCGGCGCTCGGCCGGGCCGAGGTGTCCCTGACCATCGACAACAGCTCCGGGAAGCTGTCCGCCGATCTGGCCGAGGTGACGATCACCCGGACCCTGTTCCGCTCGGGCGACTCGGAGTACTCGATCAACGGGACCCCCTGCCGGCTACTGGACATCCAGGAGCTGCTCTCCGACACGGGCGTCGGGCGCCAGCAGCACGTGATCATCAGCCAGGGGCATCTCGACGCCATCCTGGAGGCCCGGCCCGAGGACCGTCGCTCGGTCATCGAGGAGGCGGCGGGCGTCCTCAAGTTCCGCCGCCGCCGTGAACGGGCCGAGCGCCGACTGGCCAGCACCGACGAGAACCTCGAGCGCCTGTTCGACCTGGTCCGCGAGGTCAAGCGCCAGATCCGTCCGCTGGAGCGTCAGGCCGCCGCCGCCCGTTCGTACACGGGGCTCGCCGAGGAGCTGCGGGCCGTGCGCCTCTACGTCTCGGGAGCCGAGTTGTCCGCCCTCGACCACCGCCACGCCGAGGGCCAGCACCACCAGGAGGAGCAGCGGGCCAGGGAGGTCGAGCTCCAGGAGGCACTGGGCGCCCTCGACGCCGACTCGGAACGCACGGCCGACGAGCTCTCGGCCGAGCGCGAGTCCGACCTGACGGCTGCGCTGGGGCGCACCGAGGGGATGGTGGAGCGGGCCCGAGGACTCTCCGGGGTCCTGCGTGAGCGCCAGCGGTCACTCGCCCGGGCCCTCGATGCCGCCGCCGATGCCGATGTGGTCTCCACCCTCGAGGCGGAGGGTGCCCGTCTGGGCGAGGAACTCGCCACCGCGGAGCAGGAGGCCGTCGACCTGGCTCCGGAACAGGACGGCCTGGCCGTCGCCGAGGCCGCGCTGGCCGCGGAGCTCGAGGCCCACCAGGCGTCACGGGGGGACGGGTCGGAGCTGCGAGCCGCCGAGGAAGCCGTCACCGTGGCCCGGGGTCAGCTCGCGTCCCTCGAGCATGCCCTGGAGCGCGATCGACGGGCGCTCGACCAGCTGGTCGCCCGCCAGGGCGCCGCCGAGCGTCGGGCGGCGTTGCTGGAAGGCGAGGACCACGAACTGGGTGAGCGCCTGGCCGAGACCGAGCAGGCCCGCCACCAGCTCCAGGCCGCACGGGCCGGGGCCGAGGCCGCCCAGGTGCGGGCCGTGCGTCGCCTCGAGGTGGCCGAGGAGGCCCTCCGTCAGGCCGAGCAGGAGCACGCCCGTTCCCAGGCCCGTGCCGACGCGCTGGAGCGGGCCCTCGACGAGGCCCGGGGAGCGGCTGGTGCGGAGCTGCTGGCCGGGGTCGACGGTGTCCTCGGGACGCTCCTCGACCTCGTCGAGGTGGACAGCGGGTGGGAGGAGGCCTTCGAGGCCGCCGCCGGCGCCTCCCTGGCCGCCGTCGTGGTGTCGGGCAGCGAGCCGGCGCGTGCCGCCCTGTCCCGCCTGCGTCAGGGTCGCGCCACCGGTGCCGTCCTGGCCCTGACCGGGTCCGCCGCCGGTCGGGCCCTGCTGGCCGGCCCCGCCGTGCCGACCGGCACCGAGTCGATCCGCGGGCACGTCCGGCCGCGTACGGGGGGCCGTCAATTCCCGGGTCTCGACGGCGTGCTCGACACCCTGCTGCACGGGTCGTGTTGTGCCACCAGCGGATGGTCCGAGGCGATCGATCTGGCGTTGGCCCGACCCGACCTGGTCGTCGTCACCCGCGACGGCGACCGCTTCTCACCCACGGGATGGCGCGTCCGGGCCGGCAGTGGCGTCGTCACCGCAGCCGTGGTCGACGAGGCACGCGACCGGGCCGAGGTGGCCAAGGGCGAGGTTGGCCGATCCGCCGCTGAACGTCAGGCGTCGCGGGCCGAGGTCGAGTCCACCCGCGAGGGCGCAGCCGAGACGGTTCGGGCCGACGACCGGAACGAGGTCGCCCACCAGGCCGCACGGGTGGGTCGCCAGCGGGTGTCCGGCGACCGGGACCTGCTCGCCACCGAGCTGGAGGAGATCCGTCACAATCGCGCCGAGCTCGAGGATCGCATCGGACGCGATGCCACCCGCGTGGGTGAGCTCGTCGCCGGCATGCCCGCACTCGAGGACGCCCGGGTCGAGGCCGCCGGCCGGGTGGCGAACGCCCGGGAGGAGCGCCGACGCATCGAGGGACTCCTGGCCGAGGCGGCCGGGGCCCGTACCGAGTGGGAGGTGCGCACGGCCGGACTGGTCGAGCGCCGGCGGGTGCTGGCCGAGCGCCTCCGTGAGGTCGAGCGTCGACTGACCGGTCACGCCGAGGAGCGCCAACAGGCGGCCGAGCGCCGGACCAGATTGGAGTCGGACGCCACGGCGGTGGAGCGTCTGCTGGGTGTCGTGGCCGAGGCCCAGTCCGGACTGGACTCGCTCCTGTCCGCCCTGCGTGACCGCCATCGCCGTCAACTTGAAGCCGTGCGGGCCGGCGGGGCCCGACTGGAGGAGCTGCGTCGCCAGCGTTCCGTCAACGAGCACGAACTCGCCGCCACCCGCAGCCGTCTGCAGAAGGCGGAGCTGGACCTGATGGAGGCCACCGTGCGTCGCGAGGCGGTCGTCGAGACCTTGCGCCGCGACCTCGGCTGCGAGCCCGAGGATGCCATCGGAGTGACCGCACCGGAGCTGCCCGACGGTGTCGACCCGGCCACCCGGGCGTCCCAGCTCGAGGCGGAACTGGCTGCCATCGGGCCGGTCAACCCGCTGGCCATGGAGGAGCTGTCCGAGCTCGGCGAGCGCCACCAGTTCCTGGAGTCCCAGGTCGAGGACGTCCGCAAGGCGCAGCGCGAGCTGCGCCAGGTCATCCGCACCCTCGACGAGGAGATCATGCACGTCTTCGACTCGGCGTTCGCCGACGTCAACGAGCACTTCTCCAACCTCATCACGTCGCTCTTCCCGGGCGGGACGGGCCGACTGTCACTGACCGATCCCGAGAACCTGCTGAACACCGGCGTGGAGATCGAGGTCCGTCCGGCCGGTCGCAACGTGCGCCGCCTGTCACTGCTGTCCGGTGGCGAGCGGTCCCTGGTGGCCATGGCATACCTCTTCGCCGTGTTCCGCAGCCGTCCGTCGCCCTTCTACCTGATGGACGAGGTCGAGGCCGCGCTCGACGACGTCAACCTGATGCGCTTCCTGGCCCTCGTGAACGAGTTCCGGGAGGAGGCGCAGCTGATCATCGTGAGCCATCAGAAACGCACGATGGAGGCCGCCGACGCCCTCTACGGGGTGACCATGGCCCCCGGCGGCTCGTCCAAGGTCGTGAGCCAGAAGGTCCCACGGGACCGCACGGCGGTCGACACCCTGGAGGCCCGGCCCACCACCAAGGTCGACGTGTCCGCCACCGTTCCGGTCGAGGTGCCGGAGCTGGCCGGTGGCGACGGCCCCGTGGACACCGACCCGGCAGTCGACGCCGGTGCCGGTGCCGACGGGACCACCGACGACGGAGCACTCACCTTGGCCCATCTGCTCGAACAGCCACCCCGTCGTGAGGGGCCGGGCATCCCGGTGCCGCCCCCACGGGTCGACGTGGGCGACGCCGCCCCGGGCACCGACACCGACTCGTGATCGACGCCCTCCTGGTGACCGGCGCCTCCGACGCCATCCTGGCCGTCGTCATCGCCGTGCCGGTGCTCCTGGTGGCCGGTGGTGCCGCCGTGCTCGCCCGGGGCCGCGGTCGTAGGTCCGGCGGGTCGGAGGACGGGACGTCGGGCGGCGTCGCCGTCGCCGAACGACCCGGGCCGGCGGTACCCGAGGAGCCGGCAGCCACCGCACCCGTCGGTGTCGTCGAGGCAGCGCCGACGACCGAACCCGAGGTCGAGGCGGCACCGGCTCCGGAGCCCGCCTCGTACCGGGGCCGGCTGGGCAAGGCCCGTGGCCTGTTGTCCGGCTACATCGGCGCCGTCCGGGCCAAGGGGAAGATCGACGCCTCCACGTGGGACGACCTGGAGGAGGCCCTCATCCGCGCCGATGTGGGCGTGGGTGCGACCGATGCCCTGCTCGACGACCTGCGTGGCCGGGTGAAGGCCGGCGACATCGCCGACCCCGACGCCCTGGTCGACGCGCTCAAGGGCGACCTGGTCGACATGCTCACCACCTCGGGGTCCGAACTCGCCACGTTGGGTGGCGACCGGCCCGACGCGGCCGAGGGCGAAGCGGCCCGCACCGTCGACGTGTGGCTGTTCGTGGGCGTCAACGGCGTCGGTAAGACGACGACGGTGGGCAAGGTGGCCACCCGGCTGTCCCGGGCCGGCACCCCGGTGCTGCTGGCCGCCGGTGACACGTTCCGTGCCGCCGCCGGTGAGCAGCTGAGCCTGTGGGCGGACCGTGCCGGCGCCGACATCGTGCGGGGCGCGGAGGGAGGCGACCCGAGCTCGGTCGTGTTCGACGCGGTGCAGCGGGCCGCGTCCAAGGGGCATGCCCTGGTCCTGGCGGACACCGCCGGCCGACTCCACAACAAGGTCAACCTGATCGAGGAGCTGAAGAAGATCCGCCGGGTGTCGGACCGCCCGCCGGGCCACGTGACCGAGGTGCTGCTGGTCCTCGACGCCACCACCGGACAGAACGGACTCGCCCAGGCGAAGGTCTTCCTCGACGCCGTCGACGTGTCCGGCGTGGTCCTGACCAAGCTCGACGGGACCGCCAAGGGCGGGATCGTCGTGGCCATCCAGCGGGAGCTCGGACTGCCGGTGAAACTGGTGGGCCTCGGTGAGGGACCCGAGGACCTCGTCGACTTCGACGCCGCCGCCTTCGTCGACGCCCTCTTCTAGTCCCGGTGGCGTGGCCGTGCCCGGGTGATGCCGACCGCCCGCAGGGCGCACGACCGCCCCGGTGGTGTCGGGTAGCCTGAGCACCCCATGTTCGAGAGCCTGACCGACCGATTCGAAGGCATCCTGACCCGACTCCGGGGTCGCGGGCGCCTGTCCGAGGCCGATGTCGACGAGGTCCTCCGGGAGATCCGCACCGCGCTCCTCGAGGCCGACGTCGAGATCGGCGTCGTCCGGAAATTCACCACGGCCGTGCGCGACCGGTGCGTCGGGCTCGAACTGTCGCAGAGTCTCAGCCCGGGCCAACAGGTCATCAAGATCGTCAACGAGGAGCTCGTCGCCATCCTCGGTGGCGAAACGCTCCAGATCCGCTACGCCAGCCGACCGCCGACCGTCATCCTGCTGGCCGGCCTGCAGGGGTCGGGCAAGACCACCGCCTCGGCCAAGCTGGCCCGCTGGTTCAAGCAACAGGGTCGGAATCCGCTGCTGGTGGGTGCCGACCTCCAGCGTCCTGCCGCCGTGGAGCAGCTCCGGGTGCTGGGCGGTCAGGCCGGGGTCAACGTGTTCTCCGAGGCGTCGGACCCGGTGTCGGTCGCCGCGGCCGGCCTCGAGGAGGCCAAGCGCCTGGGTCGGGACGTACTGATCGTCGACACCGCCGGCCGGCTCTCCATCGACGAGGACCTCATGGACGAGATCCGGCACATCGCCGGAGCCGTCCAGCCGGACTACACCTTCCTGGTCATCGATGCCATGACCGGCCAGGACGCCGTGTCCACGGCCGAGGCCTTCCACGCCGCCCTCTCCCTCGACGGGGTCATCCTGACCAAGCTCGACGGGGACGCCCGAGGCGGTGCCGCCCTGTCGGTCAAGGAGGTCGTCGGCCGGCCCATCGCCTTCGCCTCGACGGGTGAGAAGCTCGACGACTTCGACCAGTTCCACCCCGACCGGATGGCCGACCGCATCCTCGGCATGGGTGACGTGCTCAGCCTCATCGAGCAGGCCGAGCGCACGATGGACAAGGACGTCGCCACCAAGGGCGCGGCGGCCATGCTCGAGGGTCGGTTCACCCTGGAGGACTTCCTCGAGCAGCTCCAGCAGGTCGAGAAGATGGGATCCATCTCCGGCGTCATGTCGTTGATCCCCGGGGTGTCCAAGGACATCAAGAAGGCCTCGGAGGCGGTGGACGACGGTCAGATCGGCCAGGTCAAGGCCATCATCTACTCGATGACCCCCAAGGAGCGGGCCGACCCGTCGGTCATCGACGGTGGTCGCCGGGTCCGGATCGCCAACGGCAGTGGCACGACCACGGCCGACGTCAACGCACTCCTCAAGCAGTTCAAGGAGATGCAGAAGATGATGAAGGGATTCGGCAAGGGCGGCATGGGTGGCGCGTTGGGCGGGCTCGGCGGCCTGCTCGGTCGTGGCGGTCCCAAGATGTCGCCCAAGGCCATGGCCGACATGTCGTCGATGATGGGCGACTCCGACCTCGCGGCGCTGGGGACGGGGGGTGCCGGACCACCGGCTGCGGGTGGCTACCAGGGTCCCGGGTCACCGCAGCGGCCCTCCAAGAAGGGCAAGGGCAAGAAGGGCAAGGGCGGCGGCCGGGTCACCCCGAAATCGACGTGACGCACTGCCGATGGGGCGCCCCGGCACGGTCCGGACGGCAGGTCCGGGGCCGATTCCGGCCGTGGTGCACACGACCACCCACAATGGTGGGAGACTGTCGGTCGCCCGCGGCCCTGCGTGCCGCGTTCAGTCCGTACCATCACCCAGTGCTTCCGCCGGAAGACACCATGCAACAGAGGAGTTCACCGTGGCAGTAAAGCTCCGCCTCGTGCGGATCGGGAAGAAGAAGCAGCCGACGTACCGGCTGGTGGCGGCAGACAGCCGCTCGCCCCGCAACGGGCGGTTCATCGAGATCGTCGGGACCTACGCCCCCCGGGGTAAGTCGCTGGCCGAGCCGGACGCCGTCGTCGAGATCGACAACGCCAAGGCCGTCAAGTGGCTCTCGCAGGGTGCCCAGCCGACCGAGCGGGTCGAGAAGCTCCTGAAGCAGTCGGGCGCACTCGACGAGTTCGCCACGGCCAAGGCGGCCGAGTGAGCGACGAGCTGACGGCGGACTCGGTCGACGACGTCAACACGATCGACGACGGATTCGACGATCAGGACGACGACGCCGGTAACCGCGTCTCCGGCGGCACGCCGCTGGCCGTGGTGACGTACCTGGTCAACTCCATCGCCTCGGACACCGAGGCCGTGGTGATCAACACCGAGGAGCGGGGCGACGCCGTCCGGTTCCGCATCCACGTGGCGCCCGAGGACATGGGGCGGGTCATCGGCCGTCGTGGCCGGGTCGCCCAGGCCATCCGGACGGTGGTGGCCGCCGCCGGCGCACGCGACGGCATCCAGACCAGCGTCGACATCGTCGACGACTGACCCGACGGTGCCTGCTCCCGCCCCCGGCGACGGCGCCGATGGCGGCGGGGCCGCCCGACAGGACGACGATCGGCCGACCCTGCTCGGGGTCGGCCGGATCGTGAAGCCCCACGGTCTGCGGGGTGACGTCATCGTCTCCCTCACCACCAACCGCCACGAGCGGGTGGACGTCGGCTCGGTCCTGTACGCCGACGACGGCCGGGCCTTCGAAGTGGCGCGGTCGTCCGCCCACCGGGGCCGCTGGATCGTGACGTTCGTCGGCGTCGACGGTATCGACGCGGCCGAGTCCGTGCGCGACACGCCACTGTCGGCCCCGCCGGTCGAGGACCCGGACGCCCTGTGGGTCCATGACCTGATCGGCTCGCTGGTCGAGGACGTCGCCGGCAACGAGCTCGGTCGGGTCCGGAGCGTCGAGGCCAACCCGGCCAGCGACCTGCTCGTCCTCGAGGACGGCGGGTTGATCCCGTTGCGGTTCGTGACCGGATCGGTACCCGGGTCGCGGGTGACCGTCGACCTGCCCGACGGCCTGCTCGACCTGCCGTGAGTGATCGCTCCACCCCGCCGGTCGGCGGGTTCCGGGTCGACGTCTTCACCCTGTTCCCCGAGGTGGTGGAGCACTACGGCTCGGCCTCCATCCTCGGGCGGGCCCGCACGGGCGGCCTGCTTGACGTGCGCACCCATGACATCCGTGAGGCGACCCACGACGTGCACCGGACCGTCGACGACGCGCCCTTCGGCGGGGGCGCCGGCATGGTGCTCGCCCCGGAGCCGGTCTTCGAGGCGGTCGAGCGTGTCGAGGCGGGACCCGACGGACTGCCCCGTCCGTTGCTGCTGCTCTCGGCCTCGGGGCGTCGTTTCGACCAGGGGATGGCCCGCGAGCTCGCGGCCCTGCCTGGCGGGTTCTCCCTCCTGTGCGGCCGGTACGAGGGTGTCGACCAGCGGGTCGCCGACCACCTGTGCGACGACGAGCTGTCGATCGGCGACGTCGTGCTGGCCGGAGGCGAACTGGCCGCGCTGGTCGTCGTGGAGGCGGTGGCCCGCCTGCTCCCCGGCGTGCTCGGCAACGAGCGGTCGACCGACGAGGAGAGCTTCGCCGGCGGCCTGCTCGAGTACCCGCAGTTCACCCGGCCGGCCGACTTCCGCGGACACGCCGTGCCCGACGTGCTCCGTTCGGGCGACCACGGCCGGGTCGAGGCGTGGCGCCGAGCGCAGTCCCTGGTCAGGACGTTGCAGCGGCGCCCGGACCTGATCGGGGCCAGGGGCGGCCTGACCCCCGACGAGGTCGAACTGCTGGCACGGCACGGTGAGGTGCGCCTACTCCGCGATCACGGCTACGATTGAGCAGCCTCGTCGGCGCCGGGTCCGCCCGGAGTCCGCAGCGACGGCCCTACGGAGTGCCCCGGTGGGTGTTCCGTGCCCGGGTCGCCGACGGGGGAGTGATCGAACGACGCCGAAAGAGACGCGCCCAATGAATCCGACCGACATCATCGACCGTGACAGCCTGCGGGACGACATCCCCGAGTTCCGCCCCGGCGACACCGTCAAGGTGCACGTGCGGGTCGTCGAGGGTACCCGCGAGCGTGTCCAGGTCTTCCAGGGCGCGGTCATCCGTCGCCAGGGCACGGGCGTCCAGGAGACGTTCACCGTGCGCAAGGTGAGCTTCGGCGTCGGCGTGGAGCGGACGTTCCCCGTCCACTCCCCGGTCATCGACCACACGGAGGTCGTGTCGTACGGCGACGTCCGTCGGGCCAAGCTCTACTACCTGCGCGACCGTCACGGTAAGTCCGCCAAGATCAAGGAACTGCGGACTGCGCGCTCCTGAGCGTGCTGCGCAGTTGCCGGCCACGGGTCGGCGAGCGGGCATGAGGACGCGGCCCGGCCTCCGATGAGCGAAGAGGATCTCGAGCGGTACGAGTCGGAGATCGAGCTGGCCCTGGTGCACGAGTACCGGGCCGTCGTCCCGCTGTTCGCCTATGTCGTCGAGACCGAGCGGCGCTTCTACCTGGCCAACTCCGTCGACGTGACGGTGCGGTCGGACACCTCGCCGGCCTGCGTCGAGGTCGTCCTGAACGATGCATGGGTGTGGGACATGTACCGCCCCGCCCGGTTCGTTCCGTCGGTGCGCATCCTGACCTTCCGCGACGTCAACATCGAGCGGCTGCCCGACCAGGACCTGTGATCCGGGGCGACACCGTGGGCCCTGACGGGGGGTCGGGCCAGTACCGGCGCGCCGCGCTCGGGCGCAGTGGCGAGGACTGCGCGTTCGCCTGGTACGAGGACAACGGCTACGAGGTCCTGGAACGGAACTGGCGACGGCGCGAGGGCGAGGTCGACCTCATCGCCCGGAAGGGCCGCACCGTCGTCTTCTGTGAGGTCAAGACGCGGACGTCCGATGCGTTCGGCACGGGAGCCGACGCCGTGCTCCCGGCCAAGCAGCGGAGGATCCGGCGCCTGGCCGCCCGGTGGTTGGCCGAGCTGACCCCGTCATCTGGGCGTGCACTGGTGGACCTCCGGTTCGACGTCGTGTCCATCACGGCCGGCGAGTTCGACGTGCTCGAGGACGCCTTCTGACGGGACGGTCTTCTAGGCTGCCCCCATGTCCGACCCGTGGGAGACCCTGATCGTCGAACGCGCTGAGGGCGTGGTCACGATCACCATGAACCGCCCGGAGCGCAAGAACGCGGCCAACGGCACCATGTTCCGGGAGTTGTTGGCCGTCCTCGACGACGCCGCCGCCGATCGCGGTGACCGCTGCCTGATCCTGACGGGCGCCGGCGACGCCTTCTGCTCGGGTGCCGATCTGTCCGATCCGAGTGACGTCGCCGGTCGTCCGGGCGACCCGTACCTGCTCCAGATGCGGGCCCTGGCCGATGTGGCACTGCGACTCCACCGGTTCCCCAAACCGACGATCGCCAAGGTGGGCGGGGTGGCCGCCGGTGCCGGCATGTCGATGGCCATCGGTTGCGACCTCGTGGTGGCGTCGACGTCAGCCCGCTTCTCCCAGATCTTCGCCAAGCGGGGGCTCTCGGTCGACTTCGGCGCGTCCTGGCTGCTCCCCCGGCTCATCGGCCTCCACCGGGCCAAGGAGCTCGCCTTCTTCGCCGACATCCTGAGCAGCGAGGAGGCCGAGTCCTTCGGGCTGGTGAACCGGGTCCTGCCCGACGGCGAGCTCGACGCGTTCGTCGCCGACTGGGCCCGCCGGTTGGCCGACGGCCCGACCCTCGCGCTGTCGCTGACCAAGACCCTGCTCAACAATTCGATGGCGGTGTCGATGGACCAGGCGCTCGAGGACGAGGCCCGGGCCCAGGCGGCGAACTTCGGGACCCGGGACACCCGGGAGGCCCTGACCGCCTTCGTCGAGCGACGGCCACCGGCGTTCGAGGGTCGTTGAGCGGGGTCGCCCCGCCGGCCGGCACACCCGACACGTAGTCTGCGATCGGTGCCTCGAGGGCCGTCGGCACCGGAGCGTCACCGCTGGACCCGCCCTCCCGAGCCCCACCGTGCCCTGGGAGGCACCCGTGATCGCCAGCATTCCCTCCGCCGTCCTCCACGGGGTCGACGGACGTCCCGTGTCCGTCGAGGTGCATGTCGCCAACGGCCTTCCCGGATTCACCGTGGTCGGCCTGCCCGACGCCGCCGTCCGCGAGTCACGCGACCGGGTCCGCGCCGCCTTCACGTCGAGCGGCCTGCCGTGGCCGCGGCGTCGTGTGACGGTCAACCTGGCTCCGTCGGGAATGCGGAAGGGTGGCGCCGGGCTCGACCTGCCCATCGCCGTCGGGGTACTGGTGGCCTCGGGGGTGCTCGATGCCGCAGTGGTGGCGGGCCACGCCTTCGTGGGGGAGCTGGGCCTCGACGGCACACTGCGGGGCGTGCCGGGGGTGCTCGTCCTGGCGGATGCGCTCGTCGGCCACCAGGTGGTGGTGGCCGACGCCGACGGTCCCGAGGCGGCACTGGCACCGACGTGCGTCCGGACGGCGCCCAGCCTGACCGAGGTGGTGGCCCGCTGCACGGGCCGGCGGCCGTGGCCCGTGGTGCCCAGGCGGCCGCTCGGGCCCCGGTACGACGAGGGGTCGCGCCCCCCGGTCGGTGACCTCGCCGATGTGCACGGGCAGCTGCTCGCCCGCCGGGCACTCGAGGTTGCCGCCGCCGGTGGCCACCATCTCCTGCTCGTCGGCCCGCCCGGCGCCGGCAAGACCCTCCTCGCCACCCGACTCCCGGGACTGCTGCCCGACCTCGACGCGGCCACGGCGCGCGACGTCGCCCGGATCCGGTCGGTGATGCCCGACGTCGACGCGGCGTCCGCACTGGACGTCCGACCACCGTTCCGGGCGCCGCACCACGGCCTCTCGGCGGTGGCGATGGTCGGCGGAGGCAACGCCGCGCACCGCCCGGGGGAGATCGGACTCGCCCATGGCGGCGTACTGTTCCTTGACGAGCTGGGCGAGTTCCCGACCACCGTCCTCGATGCCCTCCGCCAGCCCCTCGAGGACGGTGTGGTCCGGATCAGCCGCTCCGGGGGATCCACCTGCTGCCCGGCCCGCTTCCTCTTGGTGGCGGCCATGAACCCGTGCCCGTGCGGCGAAGGTGGCGTGCCCGGTGGGTGCCGATGTTCGCCGGGTGCTCGGGCCCGCTACGCCCGCCGGCTCTCGGGCCCCCTGCTCGACCGGTTCGACCTGGCCCTGCGGGTGGACCGGCCGGCCTGGTCGGACCTGATCGAGCCCCCGGTGGGTGAGTCGACGGCGACGGTCGCCGCGCGGGTGGTCGCTGCCCGCCGTCACGCCCGGGACCGGGGGGTGCCCGCCAACGTCGCACTCGACGCGACGGACCTCGACCGCACGGCCGCGCTCGACGGGCCGGCCACCGACCTCCTGGCGCGCCACCTGCGGACGGGCCGCCTCAGCGCCCGGGGCCTGCACCGGCTGCGACGCATGGCCCGGACGATCGCGGACCTCGACGACGGGGCACCGCTGGTGACCGGTCGTCACGTGACCGAGGCACTGCTCCTGCGGGGTAGCCGTGCCCTCCTCCTCGGCGAGGAGGTCCGATGACCGATGACGACCTGGCCTGCGCCGTCGCCCTCCTCGACCTGCCGGGCATGACCCCGGTACGGCTGGCACGCGTACTCGACGGGCTCGGCCCCACGCTGGCGTGGCATGCGGTGCGGGCCGGCACCCACCCTGGGGACCGGTCCCGGAGGTTTGCCGGCCCCGCCCGTCAGGTGGTGCCGACGGACGTGCTGGCGCGCTACCGGGCGGCCGGCGTGTCGGTGCTCCTGCCCGGCGGCACCGGCTACCCGACCGCGCTGGTCGGCGACCCCGGTGCGCCCGCGGTGCTGACCGCCCTCGGCGATGCCACCGTCGCCGAGGGTCGCCCTGCCGTGGCCGTGGTCGGCACCCGGTCCGCGACCCCGTATGGCGCCTCGGTCGCCGCCGAGCTGGGGCGTGGGTTGGCGGCGTCGGGAGTCGTGGTGGTCTCGGGCCTCGCCCTCGGCATCGATGCCGCCGCCCACGCCGGGGCGCTCGATGCCGGTCCGGGGGCCGCGGCTCCGGTGGCCGTGGTCGGTACCGGTCTCGATGTGGTGTACCCGAAGGTCAACCGGGTGCTGTGGGAGCGGGTGGTGGCAGCGGGCGCCGTGCTGTCGGAGTCTCCGCTCGCCACCCCGGCGCTGCCGAGGGTCTTCCCGGCCCGCAACCGGATCATCGCCGCCCTGGCCGACGTGGTCGTCGTCGTCGAGTGCCACGGACGGGGCGGGTCGTTCCACACCGTGGAGGCGGCCGCACGGCGCGCCGTCCCGGTGTGCGCCGTGCCCGGGTCGGTGCGCAGCCCGGCGTCGAGGGGGACGAACGGCATGCTGGTCGACGGCTGCACCCCCGTGCGCGATCTCGAGGACGTGCTGACCGCGCTGGCCCTGGCCCGTGGGGGTCGCGCGCTCGAACCTGGCCGGGCGCCCCGCGGTACCCGGGCCCCGGACGTCGACCGGCGGCTCGAGGGGCTCGCCCGGTCGGCGCGGGCCGTGTGGGACGCGGTGGACGACACCCCGACCACCATCGAGACCGTCCTGCTGCGGACCGATCTGGCGGTCGCCACGGTGGCGGTGGCGGTGGCGGATCTCGTCCGGCGGGGCCTCCTGACCGAGGGCGCCGGTTGGTGGTCGCGCTCCTGAGCCCGGCTCCGGGCAGCCCGTGGGTCAGGCCGTGGGGAACGACCCCTGCTGCCAGCCGATGGATGTGGCCGACACCGTCCCGGGGTTCGGTGTGGGCTCGACGGGCTGGGCCGCGCACGAGCCACCACCCGTCTGCGCTCCGTACCAGGTGCCGGCCTGTGGCGACCGCCAGACGAACCAGCACGTGCCGCCGGTGGCCCGGGCGGCCAGCGTGATGCTTCCCGAGCCGTCGGACGTGGAGGCCACACTGACGGTGCCCGGTCCGCTCGATGCCCCGTCGACGAACGTGAGGCTCGGCTCTGCGGTCTGCAGCGCCGAGGCGTCGAGCCCGACGTAGCTGCCGGTCCCGGCCGCCGCCGCGCCGGCCGTCGTCAGCGCCGTCGACAGCGACTGTTGTGCCTGCGCGTCGTCCGCCGCCGACACTGGTTGGTGGATCGAGGAGCCGGCGGTGGTGCCGGACCCGAACGTGGCCTTGAGCCCGATCAGCACGAGCAGTGCCACGATCACCATGCTCGCCAGCGTCACCACCATCGACAGGCCGGTGTCGTCATGCTGGTGGAGGTGGTGGCCCGTGGTCCGGTCGGCCGATGTCATGTTCCGTCTCCTGGATGGCTGCCGATGGGGTCGGGACTGCACGGGAGTCAGCGGAAGATGATCAAGAACTCACGTGGAGTAGTAATGATAACGCACAGAGTGGTGGGTCGTCAGTGCGTATCCCGTGGGCGCCCGATGGACCACCGCTACTGTGCGGTGCATGGCGACGACGGACGCAGCACGGGAGCTGGTCGGTGTCGGGCTGCTCCTGGCCGCCCCACCGGGCCGGGACCCGTCCATCGACATCCTGGCCGGTGGGGTCCGGACGGCGGAGGTCGCGGTCGGGGCGGGCTGCACCTCGTTGTGGGTGGGAGAGCCGGCGGCCGATCCGCCCGCCCGGGTGGCCTACGAGGCGTTCTCCCTCCTCGGGGCGCTGGCGGTGCGGACCGACGGGATCCTCCTGGGTGTGGCCGCTGACGGGAGCCAGCGCCGTGCGCCGTCGATCCTGGCCAAGATCGTGACCGGCATCGACGTGCTGTCCCACGGGCGGGCGGTGCTCAGCCTCGACGGCGACGCTGCTCCCGACGGCGACGCCGTCCGGTTGGCCGAGGCACTCGAGGTCGCCCGTGCCGTGCTGGAGGACGAGCAGCCGACCGTGGACGGCCGGATCTACCACGTGGACGGCGCCGTCAACCGCCCCGCCCCGGTGCAGCCCGGCGGCGTGCCCCTGGTGGTGTTCGTGCAGGGTCGGGGTCCGGGGTGGTCCGGACTGCTCGATGTGTGTGCGCGGGCGGCCGACGCCGTCGTGGTCCAGGGTGGCCCCGAAGACGTGCGCGCCGCCGCTGCGGCCCTCAGTGGCGCTGGACGTGCACGCAGCCGGCCGGGCGACCGCACGTTGCTACTGGCCCGGGTGGCGGCCGGGCCGGGCACCGCCGCGTCGATCGACGCAGTCCGGTCCGCTGGCGCGGACGGCTGTCTGGTGGAGGTGCCGGCGCCCTGGGAGCTCGCCGATCTGACGGCCGCCGAACTCAGCTGGTGACCCGGCGGTCGGGTCCACCCACGGACGATCCGTCAGGCGGGCCCGGCTGGTGCCGACCGGTCAGGTCTCGTCGCCCGACTGCATCACGATCTTGTCGGCGTGCACGACATAGGTGATCCGGACCTCGCCCGGCTGGCGCATCGGGTAGGTGTCGACACCCATGTACTTCTTGGCGAGTCGGTCGATGAACGCGTCGGCGCCCTCCTCCACCGGCTCGACGGTGCCCCGGACCACGACCACGTTGTAGGGGTCGTCAGGGTCCACGACGGAGACGGCGACGGCGGGATTGGCCGCCAGGTTGGCCTGCTTCGCCCGGCCCTTTGCCGTGTTGAACGCCAGGTCACCGTTCTCGAGGTCGATCCAGACCGGGGTCAGCTGGGGCCGGCCTGCGGCGTCGACGGTAGCGACGTTGGCCAGAACGGGCCGTGCGATGAGCGCCTTGGCCTTGTCGGAAAGAGCGGTGGTCACGGGGTCCTCCATGGTGGTCGGGGTGTGTCCTGGATGTCGTCCCCAGGGTAGGCCCGCTGTCGGTGTCGCGGGACGTCAAAGATCCCGACGGCCGCCGACGGCCCCGCGAGTCCCGCTGCTACGGTGCGGCGATGCTGATCGGTGCACACGTCAGGGCCGGCAAGGGACTCGTCCCGGCGCTGCAGCACGGAGCCGACATCGGGGCCGACGCCGTCCAGATCTTCACGCAGAGTCCGAGGATGTGGAAGCCGTCGCAGTACAGCGACGAGGTGCTCGCCGCCTACCGGGCGGCCCAGCTCGAGCACCCCTCGGTGGCATCGACGTTCTGCCACGCCACGTACCTGATCAACCTCGCCTCACCCGATCCGGAACTCGCCGCCAAGTCGCGCAGCTGCCTGACCGCCAACCTGTCGACCGCGGACGGCATGGGCGCCGAGGGCCTCGTGCTGCACATCGGGAGCCACCGGGGGAGCGGGTTCGAGACGGCGCTCCCGGGAGTGGCCGACGCACTCGTCGGCTCGCTCGATGAGGTGGACGCCGATGTCGAGGGGTGTCCGATCCTGCTCGAGAACGCCGCCGGCGCCGGCGACACGGTCGGCCGCTCCTTCGAGGAGCTGGCGCACGTCATCGACGCGGCGGGCGGCGACGAGCGACTCGGCGTGTGCCTCGACACCCAGCACCTGTGGGCGTCGGGCATCCCCTTCGGCACGATCGAGGAGGCCGACGACCTGATCGCCCTGATCGAGTCCACGGTCGGCATGGCGCGCCTGCGGTGCATCCACCTCAACGACTCGAAGGTGGACTTCGGTGCCAACCGGGACCGCCACGAAAACATCGGTGACGGCACCATCGGCGCGGACGGGTTGGCCGCCCTCCTCGGCCACCCGGCACTCCAGGACGTGCCGGCCATCCTCGAGGTCCCGGGCGAGGGCGACGGACCGAGGACCGAGGACGTGGTGACCGCACGGGGCGTGCTCGACGCCGGACTGGCGTTGCGGGCCTGACCGGGTCCCGGCCCGCCGGTCGGGAGTTGTAATGAGAACCATTCCCATATAAGGTGACCTCCGTGCCACCGATCCCCACGTCGCCACCTGCCCGCTTCGTGCGGTGGCCCGCGGCGGCGCCCGGCCTGCTGGTGGCGGTCACGGTGCTGCTGTGTGGCTGCGCCACCAGCCTGCCGCCCCAGGGGGAGGGCTCGGCCACCTACTCGGGCCGGGTGGTGCGGGTGGTGGCGGCTGAGGACTTCTGGGGCAGCATCGTGGCCCAGATCGGCGGCACGCACGCCCACGTCGTCAGCATCATCGACAACCCGGAGACGGACCCCCATTCCTACGAGCCCACGGCGGCCGACGCCCGAACGCTGGCCGATGCCCAGGTGGCCGTGCTGAACGGCGCGGGGTACGACCCGTGGATGGCGCGCCTCCTGGCCGCCGACGGCGGGCACCGCGCCGTGCTCGACGTGGGGGACCTGGTGGGTGTCGAGCCGGGCGGCAATCCCCACCTCTGGTACGACCCGACGTTCGTCGACCGGTACATCGGGGCGGTGACCACCGAGCTGCAGCGGGCCGACCCGACCGACCGGCGGTACTTCGCCGATCGCCGGACCGCCTACGAGCAGGTCGGGCTGGCCCGGTACCACGCCGAGATCGCCCGGATCCGGTCGACCTTCGCCGGGACGCCGGTCGGCGCATCGGAGTCGATCGTGGTCTACCTGTGCCGGGCCCTCGGACTGGACCTGGTCACGCCCGCCTCGTTCCTGCGGGCCATCAGCGAGGGCACGGACGTGTCCGCCGCCGACACCGCCACCATCGACCACCAGATCACCACCCGGGCCATCGACGTGTACCTCGAGAACACCCAGAACCTGACCCCGGACGTCCAGGCCCAGGTGTCCGCGGCGCAGGCGGCCCGGATCCCCCTCGTGCCGGTGACCGAGACACTCCAGCCGGAGGGGACCACCTTCCAGGCCTGGCAGACCGCACAGTTGGACGCCCTCGACCTCGCACTGGAGCACGCCCGTGGCTGAGTCCCCCCAACCCACCGATCCGCCCGCCGTCCGGTTCGACGATGCCACGGCACGACTGGGTGGCCGCGACATCTGGTCGCACGTGGACCTGTCGATCGGGGCGGGCACGTTCGTGGCGGTGCTCGGACCCAACGGGAGCGGCAAGTCGACCCTGATCAAGGCCGTGCTCGGGGTCCTCCCGCTGGCCTCGGGACGGGTGGAGGTCTTCGGTGCCCCGCCGGGCGAGTCCGGTGCCGACATCGGCTACCTCCCCCAACGTCGCAGCTTCGATCCGAGCATGCGGGTACGCGGCGTCGACATCGTCCGCCTCGGCTTCGACGGCGACCGATGGGGCGTGCCGCTGCCGTGGGGTGCGGCGCGTCGGGCCCGGGACGCTCGGGTGGACGAGGTGATCGACCTGGTCGGTGCGGGCGCCTACGCGACTCGACCCATCGGCGAGGTGTCAGGTGGTGAGCAGCAGCGGCTGCTGATCGCCCAGGCGCTCGTGCGCAACCCGCGCCTGCTCCTGCTCGACGAGCCCCTCGACAGCCTGGACCTGCCGAACCAGGGTGCCGTCGCCGCGCTGATCGCCGGCATCTGCGACCGGTTCGGGATCACGGTGCTGATCGTCGCCCATGACGTCAATCCGATCGCCACCGCCCTGGACGGTGTGGTCTACGTGGCCCGGGGCCGGGCGGTCAGCGGCAGTCCCGACGACGTGATCACCACCGAGACGCTGTCCGCCCTCTACGGCACCCCGATCGAGGTCCTGACCACCAGCGATGGCCGTCGGGTGGTGGTGGGCCAGCCCGACGCCTCCTCGCACCACGCCGGCGCCCACGGGCACCGGCACGACCACCCATGAGTCCGGGCGCGTTCCACGTAGTCGCCCTTGCGGGTCCCGGGGCCGACCCCCTCGACGATCTGCGCCAGATGCTGGCGCTGCACTTCATGGTGAACGCCTTCCGGGCCGGGGCCGCCGTGGCAGTGCTGGGTGCCGTCATCGGCTGGTTCATGGTGCTGCGCCGCCAGAGCTTCGTGGGCCACACGTTGGCCGTGGTGTCGTTCCCAGGGGCGGCCGCCGCGCTGTGGCTCGGCGTGAGCGTGACCGCCGGCTACTTCGCCGGGAGCATCATCGCCGCACTGGTCATCGCCATGGTGCCGAGGACGGCCTCCGGCCGACCCGGGACCCAGGAGTCGGCGGTGATCGGCACGGTGCAGGCGTTCGCGTTGGCGACGGGTGCGCTGTTCGTCAGCCTCTACGGCGGATTCCTCGACAGCGTGACCGGCCTGCTCTTCGGCTCCTTCCTCGGGGTGTCCGACAGCCAGGTCGTGACCCTGGTGGTGGTGACCGTGGTCGTCCTGGCCGCCATGACGGTGATCGGTCGTCCCCTCTTCTTCGCCACGGTCGATCGGAACGTGGCCACGGCCCGGGGGGTCCCCGAGCGGGCGCTGTCGGTCGCCTTCGTGGTGGTACTCGGCTGTACCGCGGCCGAAGTGAGTCAGATCACCGGTGCGCTGCTGGTGTTCGCCCTGCTGGTCATGCCGGCCGCCGCAGCCCAGCAGCTCACCGCCCGCCCCGTGCTCGGACTCTGCCTGTCGGTCGTCCTCGGCCTTGTCGTGGTGTGGTTGGCACTCGGGGTGGCCTTCTACTCGACGTGGCCGGTGGGCTTCTTCGTGTCGAGCTTCGGGTTCGCCGCCTACCTCGCCGCGGCGGGCGTGCGCCTGGTCCGGGAGCGGACGGGACGGACGGGCTGCCGTCCGGCACGGCAGGCTTCCGTCGTCGCACCGGGACTGGCGGGTGCATGACCACCGCCGAGTTCTTCGTACTCGCCCATCCGTTCCTGCGGTCGGCCTACGGGGCGGGCACGGCCATCGCCGTGGCGTCGGGGTTGGTGGGGTACATCGTCGTCCTGCGCGGTCAGGTCTTCGCCGGCGACGCACTCTCGCACGTGGCCTTCACCGGGGCGCTCGCCGCACTGGCGTTCGGGGTCGACCTCCGGCTCGGCCTCTACGGCGGGTGCATCGCCTTCGCGCTGCTCCTGGCCGTCCTCGGTCGGCGCTCGGAGGTGGATGACACCGTGGTGGGCTCGGTATTCGCCTGGGTGCTCGGGCTCGGCGCGCTCTTCCTCAGTCTGTTCACCACGTCGTCGACGGGAACGGGCGGGTCCGGAGGGACGACGGGGGTCAACGTGCTGTTCGGGTCGATCCTGGGCCTGTCGGGGTCGGAGGCGCGTGTCGACGTCCTGGTGTCGGCCGCCGTGGCGGTCGCCCTCGTGGCGATCGCCCGTCCCCTGGTGTTCGCCAGCCTCGACCATGCGGTCGCCCGATCGCGCGGTGTGCCGGTGCGTGCGCTGTCGACCGCGTTCCTGGTCCTGCTGGGGGTGACCGCCGGGGTCGCCACCCAGGCAGTCGGTGCCCTCCTGCTGCTCGGCCTGCTGGCCGCGCCCGCCGGCGCCGCGCAGCGGCTGACCGCACGCCCGTTCCTGGCGCTCTGGCTGTCGGCCGGCATCGCCGTGGGGTCCATGTGGGTGGGCCTGACGGTGGCCTATCTCGTCCCCTCGGTGCCACCCAGTTTCGGGATCCTGGGCGTCGCCACCACCGTCTACCTGTCGACGTTCGCCTGGACGGCACGGGCCCGACGACCCGGGCCGCCGACGCCGGACCGCCAGGCCGCGACGAACGGGGTCCCGTCGTCCGTCGGCCCCCGGGGCACGCCGTAGTGTGTCCGTCGTGAGCGCCACCGAGTCCGTCCACGAGCAGGCCACCCTGCGCCTCGGGGGCCACGACCAGCGGTACACGCCGGTCCGACGGTCCCTCGTGACCACCCTGGCCGAGGCGGGACGGCCCCTGTCGATCCCGGAGATCCTGGAGGTCACCGGGTCCCTCCCGCAGTCCAGCGCCTACCGCAACGTCACGACGCTGATCGAGGCCGGCGTCGTCCGGCGGGTGACAGGGGTGGACGACCACGGTCGCTTCGAGCTGGCCGAGGAGCTGGCCGGTCACCACCACCACCTGGCCTGCGCCGTGTGCGGCAAGGTTGAGGACGTCGTACCCTCGCCGCGGCTCGAGCGGGCCATGGACGAGGCCGCCCGGGTGGTAGCCGAAGAGCAGGGCTATCAGGTGACGGGCCACCAGTTCGACCTGGTCGGGACCTGCCCCGCGTGCCGGGAGGCCGCCGGCTCTACGATGCCCTCCGCCCGCCCGGGCCGGGCCTGAGGGTCGTCGCGCCGTGCGCCGTCCCACCGCTACCGCCCCCGTCACCGGTCCGACCCCCGTCACGCGCCCCGTCGGCGCCCTCAGTGCAAGGAGAGCAGCATGAGCCAGGACATCCGCAGCGAAACGGACAGCATGGGAGCCATCGACGTCCCCGCCGACCGGTACTGGGGTGCCCAGACGGCGCGCTCGCTGCACCACTTCCCGATCGGTGACGACCGGATGCCCAAGCCGCTGATCCGTGCCATCGGCATCCTGAAGGAGGCCTCGGCCCAGGTCAACGCCGATCTGGGCAAGATGACGCCGGAGAAGTCGGCCCTGATCGTCGCCGCCGCCCGTGAGGTGTCCGCGGGGGAGCTCGACGACCACTTCCCCCTCAGCGTGTGGCAGACCGGTAGTGGCACGCAGTCGAACATGAACGCCAACGAGGTCATCGCCAACCGGGCCATCGAGATGGCCGGCGGGGTGATGGGCTCCAAGGACCCGGTGCATCCGAACGACGACGTCAACATGTCCCAGTCATCCAACGACACGTTCCCCACGGCCATGCACATCGCCGCCGTCGAGGAGATCACCCACCGCCTCCTGCCGGCGATCCGGTACCTGCGGGACGCCCTCGCCGCCAAGGCCGAGGCCTACGCGTCGATCACCAAGATCGGTCGCACCCACCTCATGGACGCCGTGCCGTTGACGCTCGGCCAGGAGTTCTCGGGCTACGTGTCCCAGCTCGACGCCGATCTCCGGCGCATCGAGGCGACCCTCGACGACCTCTACGAACTGGCCGCCGGTGGGACCGCGGTCGGCACCGGGCTCAACACCCACCCTGAGTTCGGCACCCGGGTGGCCGCGGCCATCGCCGAGTTGACCGGCCTGCCGTTCGTGACGGCCCCCAACAAGTTCGCCGCGCTGGCCGCCCACGACGCCCTCGTCGCCACCAGCGGGACACTCCGCACCCTGGCCGCGTCGCTGATCAAGATCGCCGACGACCTGCGGTGGCTCGGTTCGGGTCCCCGGAGCGGGCTCGGCGAACTGAACCTCCCCGAGAACGAGCCCGGCTCCTCGATCATGCCCGGCAAGGTCAACCCGACCCAGTGCGAGGCCATGATCATGGTGTGCATCCAGGTCTACGGGAACGACGCCGCCGTGGCCATGGCGGGTGCCCGCGGCAACCTCGAGCTCAACGTCTGCAAGCCAGTCATCATCCACAACGTGATGCACTCGATCGAGCTGCTGACCGAGGCCTCGGCCACCTTCACCCGGTTCTGCGTGGAGGGGCTGGAGCCGAACGAGGCCCGCATCCGCCAGCACCTCGAGAACTCTCTGATGCTCGTCACCGCCCTCAACCCCCTCATCGGCTACGACAATGCCGCCCAGGTGGCCAAGAAGGCGCACAAGGAAGGCACCACGCTGCGCGAGTCGGCCGTGGCGCTCGGCCTGCTCACGGGGGAGCAGTTCGACGAGGCGGTGCGACCGGAGTCGATGACCCACCCCTGAGCCCGCAGCGGCAGCGCACGACCCGGGAGCAACAGGACGATGCGCGACAACTGACGGACCGTCAGACAGCGCACTATCCTTCGTCGGTGCCCGACTCGGTCGGGTCCCGATCTTCGACTAGGGAGTAGGCGCGTGACGATCACCCCACCAGCGGACCTGCACATCGGCCTGACCGACGGCACCTTCTACGGCGGCGACCCGTTCCCGGCCTTCGCCTGGTTGCGGGACGAGGCCCCGGCCTACTTCGACGAGGAGGCCGGCGTGTGGGGGATCACCCGCTACGCGGACGTCAAGGAGATCTCGAAGGACCCCGCTACGTTCTCCAACGCCGGCGGCATCCGCCCCGACAGCTCGGCACTGCCGATGATGATCGACTTCGACGCCCCCGAACACGTGCGCCGCCGCCGTCTGGTCAGCGAGGGCTTCACGCCGAAGCGCATCCGGGAGAGCACCGACGGCGTGCGCAACGTGTGCGACGCCATCATCGACAAGGTGTGCGAACAGGGATACGCCGATTTCGTCCGGGACATCGCCGCCCCGCTGCCGATGATCGTCATCGGCGACATGCTGGGCGTGGCCCCCGAGGACCGCGACGCGCTGCTGCGCTGGTCGGACGACATGGTGAAGGCGCTGGGCTCGCCGGACCCGACCGCGATGGACGCCGCCGCGGTGGCGGCCATGGAGTACGCGGAGTACATCACCGCGGTGGTGGAGCAGCGCCGGCGCGACCACCAGTCCGACGACCTGGTCGGCACGCTCGTCCACGCCGATATCGACGGCGACAAGCTCGACGAGTCCTCGCTCATCTACGAGACCCTCCTCATCCTGATCGGCGGCGACGAGACGACCCGTCACGTCCTGAGCGGCGGAATGTACGAGCTGCTGACCCATCCCGACCAGTTCGCACTGCTGGCCGCCGAGCCCGAGCGCCGCCAGCTCGGTATCGAGGAGATGCTGCGCTGGGTGTCGCCGATCAAGAACATGGCCCGCACCGCCACCCGCGACGTCGAGCTCCACGGCCGGACCATCTCGAAGGGCCAGAAACTCCTCCTCCTCTACCCGTCGGCCAACCGGGACGAGCGCAACTTCGAGGAACCCGAGCGCTTCGACGTGACGCGCACCCCGAACGACCACATGGCCTTCGGCTTCGGCGCCCACTTCTGCCTCGGCAACCGGCTCGCCCGCCTGGAGCTGGCGACCATGCTGGACCGGCTCGTCGAGCGTCTTCCCGACCTGGCACTGGCGACCGACGACGAGCCGGCGAAGCGGAACGCCAACTTCGTGTCCGGTATCGAGTCGTTGCCGGTCACGTTCACGCCGACCGCGCCGGTCGGGGCCGTGGCCTGATGGCCCGGCCGCCGGTCCTCGATGCGGCGGCCCTGGATGCGGCACTCGGCGCGTCGGACGCCCCCCGGTGGGATCTGGTGGACGGCCAGCTGGTCAAGGTCGTCGACTGCGCCAGCTTCCCGTCGGCGCTCGACTTCGTGCAGGCGGTGGGCCGCCTGGCCGAAGAGGCGGACCACCACCCGGACATCGACATCCGGTGGCGGACGGTGCGACTCGCCCTGGTGACCCACGACGCCGGTGGCATCACCGAGCTCGACCTGGCCCTGGCCCGGGCCGTCGACGCCCTCGGGGACGGGACCCCGTAGGGCCCCGTCCCCGAGGCGTCCGTGCGGTACCGCCGGCTCAGTAGCCCCCGCCGCACCCGTTCTGGTCGGGGGCCCAGTCCGGGTTGCCGTAGTAGTAGGAGGCGAAGGCCACCGCCACCCGGATCTGCTGGAGGGGCGACGCGTACGCCGCGTTCGACGTGAACCCGAAGGTGTTGAACTGGTTCCAGTTGGCCCGGCTCATCCCGAGCCCGCCGGCGTAGACGGAGCCGTCGACGCCCCAGTTACCGCCTTCCTCGCACATGTTGACCTTGTACCAGGCGTTGATCTGGTACTGCGACAGGCCGTAGTCGACGACCGGTGCCGCGGCCGGCGGCGGGGGTGGCGGCGGGATGTAGACGGTGCTGCCGCCGAGTGAGCCGTAGTAGCCGATCGGGCCGAAGGTGAACACGCCACCGTCGGCGGCCACGTCCAGGTAACCGCCACTGGCCGAGGAGGTGGCGACGACGGGCCGGTTGAGCGGATGGCCCGCCAGCGAGCCGGCGTAGGTGGCGCCACCGAAGGCGAACGTGCCGCCGTCACTGGAGACGACGCGGTAGCCACCCTTCTGTCCGGTGATGCCGACGACGGGGGCCGAGGTCGGTGCGTTGCCGTCGTAGCGGGCGTCACCGAATGCATAGACGCTCCCATTGGCGGCAACCTCCCAGTAGCCCCGGTTGTCGACGGTGGGGGCGATGCCCACGATCGGGCTGGCCGGCGACATGCCGACTGCGGAGCCGTGGTAACCGGCGTCGCCGAAAGCGAAGACGCCGCCGTCGGCGCCGACCAGCCAGTAGCCGTTGTCGTCGGTGGTCCGTGCCATGCCGACGATCGGAGCTCCCAGCGGGTGCCCGGCGACGGAGCCCTGGAACCCGGCGTCGCCGAAGGCGAAGATACCGCCGTCGGCCGCCACTTCCCAGTAGCCCTGACCGTCGCGGGTGGAGGTCAGCCCGACGATCGGGCTGTTGAGACGCAGCGCGCCGGTCGAGCCGTGGTAGCCGGCGTCGCCGAAGGCGAACACACCGCCGTCACCGCCCACCAGCCAGTAGCCATGGCCGTCAGGGGTCGCCGCACCCGAGACGATGGCGGCGTTGAGGACCATGCCGGCGCCCGAAGGCAGGGAGGCGGCGACGGCGGCCGGTGCGGAACCGACGAGGGTCGCCAGCAACGTGGCGGACAGGGCGACCGAGGCCAGGCCTGCGGTGGCGGCACGACTGCGGCGGGAGTGTTTCTCCCGACGACGTACCGCGTTCGACGTGTGTCGGTGGGCGCGGGACGGGGTAGGTGTGGTTCGGGAACGTGAGGAAACAGGGGTAGTGGTGAATGCCGAAGGCATCGTGGGTGACCTTTCCTTGGTCGGTCAGGGCCACGCCGACGAGCGACGGGCACGGACTCTCTTCTGGTTGGGTGGACCCCACATCTGTGCATTCAACGCCCCAGCCGGTCACCGGGAAGGGTGGACCGGCCTGGCTTCAAGAGCCGGGTGTGCTAGCGGGTGTTCATGTCCGATCAGTTGATCTGATTACGTGAAGCGCTCCTCAGCGGTGTCGTCCGGGTCTCGGCCTGTCATCGGCCGGCGAGTTGTGAGGCAGGCGGCCCGACCAGTGCTGGTCGAGGGCTGCGATGGCCTCCGTATCCGGAAGAGCATGAGTGTACAGGCGTTGTCCACCGATCCGAACCCGTGATCCCCAGGTTTGCCCCGATAAGTGTGGAAATCTTGTGGATAACTAAGAGATCTGCCCAGGTGGACGGCTGGTCGGCGGCCTGGCAAGAAAATCCGGCAATTCAGGTGGGGGAGTGGCTGATGCGGTGTCCGGCAGCCCCGAGGGCATCGACGGCCAGGTCGAGGTCCTCGTCCTTCACCAGCACCACGTCGGTGTCGTAGGTGGACAGCACGAAGACCCCGACGTCGCACGCTGCCAGGGGCACGGTCACCGAGGCGATCACGCCGATCAGCTCGAAGGCCAGCGGACCTGCGATGTGCAGGGCCCGCCACCCCGCCTCCACGCGGGCGCCGGCCGGCTCGTCACCCTCCGGGCACACGACCGACAGCTCGTCGGAGGTCAGGGTGACGGCAAACAGGCCGGCGCCGGCCGGCGGTGACGGCCACCGCCGGTCCCGGTCGAGGCGGCAGACCGAGAAGCGGCCCGGGTCGATCAGGAGCTCCATACCTGATCGCCAGCTGTCCGGCTCAGCCGACCGGCAGGTCCCACAGTGGGAACCAGCGGTCGAGGTCCGTCTCCACGGTCAGATCGTCGGACAGCAGGCTGCGGAGCTTGAACTCCTCCTCGGTGGACCGCTGTTCGTGGCCGGTGGGCACGAACGGGTAGAAGGTGCCCCGTTTGAACAGGTAGACGAGGTACGAGGTGGAGGGGAGCACGGTGCCGCTTCCCACGGCCGCCCCCTCCCGTGAGTCGCTGTCGGGCCCAGCGGCCGGAAGCTGGGCCAGTCCGAAGACCGAGCACAGCAGTTGCGGCCCCCAGCCGCCGTCGGCCAGTGACGAGTTGACCGCGTGGATCTGGGTGACGAGCGCCTCGATGTCGGGGTCCTGCACCACGAGCCACTGGTAGCCGAAGGAGTCCGTCGTCGACGTGATGCCCTGGGCGCCCTCTGCGGAGAGGAGGGACATCACCTCGGCCTGCATGTCGGCGAACCCCTGACCCGTCGGCGGCTTGAAGCACACACCGGCGTGCCCGGAGCACGTCAAGGCCGCCGCGCTCTGGAGGGTGATGGAGGCCGACGGGAGGGCGAACAGCGCGTCGAGGTTCGACTGGACGGGCTTGGTGCGTCCGAGGATCGTGTCGAACAGGCCCATCAGGCGCCCCGGGGGCGGAGCCGCCGTCCGGTCGGGCTCACGAGGGCCGGCCCATCTCGGCCTCGAGGGAGGCGAGCTGGGCGAGGCGCTGGTCGAGCGAGGGGTGGGTGGAGAAGAGGGTGGAGATGCTCACTCCCGACTTGGCGATGGCCGGGGTGAAGTAGAAGGCGTTGAACGTCTCGGTCGAGCGGAGGTCGCGTGTCGGGATGCGGGCGATGTCGCCGGTCACCTTGACGAGTGCCGACGCCAGCACCGAGGGCTGCCCGGTCAGCAGGGCGCCCGACCGGTCGGCGGCCAGCTCCCGGTAACGCGACAGCGCCATGGTGAGGAGGAAGCTGATGGCGTAGACGACGACGGACACGGCCAGGACGGCCAGCTCGACCATGGCGGCGTTGTCCCCACCCTGGTTGTTGTTGCCGCCACCCCGCCCGCCGCCACCGAACCCGCCCATCATCCCGCTCCACAGCATCATGCGGGTGACGAGTCCGGCCACCATGCCGAGGAAGCTGGCGACCGTCATGACGGCCACGTCGCGGTGGGCCACGTGGGAGAGCTCGTGGGCGAGGACCGCCTCCAGCTCGGGCTCGTCGAGCCGGCGCATGAGGCCCGAGGTGGCGCAGACCACGGCGCTGTTGGGGCTGCGCCCGGTGGCGAAGGCGTTGGGGACGTCGGTGTCGGCGATGGCCACGCGTGGCTTCTTCATGTCGGCCATGGCGCAGAGGCGGTCGATGGCGCCGTGGAGCTGGGGTGCCTGCTCGGGGGTCACGATCCGGCCGCCCATGCCGTAGAGGGCGATCTTGTCCGAGAACCAGTACTGGCAGAACAGCACCGCACCGGCGATGACCAGCACCAGCGCGTACGAGATCCCCACGGCGATCAGTAGCCCGATGACAGCTCCGTAGAGGATGACGATCATCAGGCCGGTGACGAACATGCGGAGGCTGAGGCCCCGGTCGTTCGGGATGTTGCGGGCGGTACTCATGCGTCGGTCCTCGGAACGGGGTCGGACAAGGTCAGGAACGTTCCCCGCCGGGACCGTCGAGGAGCTCCTTGGTCTCGGCGAGGGTGGCGTCCGAGAACGGGAGGACCAGGTCCGAGCTCGTGAAGGAGTCCGCCGGTAGCAGGAGTCCGATGGTGCGGACCTCGGCGATCACCGATGCCAGGGCGGTGGCGAACGCCGCGTCGTCGTCGCCGTCGACCGCGGAGTTCAGCGCGGCCTCCAACTCGCCCAGGCGTCCCTTGTCGGCGTCGGATACGTCGAACTGGCCCTCGCCGAGGATCCGGACGATCACTTGGGGGCCTCCGACCCACCGGCCTGGGGTGCCCCGTCGGCCGCAGGGAGCTGGGCCGGAGCGCCGGCGCCGATCTCGGCCTTGAGGGCGGCCAGGTCGGAGTCGACGGAACTGGCGGACGACACCTGGTCGAGCTGAGCCTGGATGTCGTCGACCGGGTTGGCGAGATCGGTCAGCGCTCCGGAGGCGAGCAGCTCGTCCATCGCCCCGGCCCGGGCCTGCATGGAGTCGATCTTGTCCTGTGCGCGCTGGACCGACATACCGGCGTCGCCCATCGACTCGGAGATGCCCGACACCGCCTCGCCGATCTTGGTCTGCGCCTCGGCCGCCGTGTAGGTGGCCTTCATGGTCTCCTTCTTGGTGCGGAAGGCGTCCACCTGGGCCTGGAGGTTCTGCGCCGTGGCGATCAGCTTGGTCTCCTGGTCCGCCACCTGCTGGTGCTGGGTCTGGAGCTCGGTCAGCTGGGGGGCGATGGCCGCTCGGCGGGCCAGTGCCTCACGGGCCAGGTCCTCGCGGTTCTGGGTCAGGGCGTCCTTGGCCTGCTGCTGGAGCTTGTCCGCCTGGGACTGCAGCTGGGTGGCCTGGAGCTCGATGCGTTTCTTGGCGGTGGTGACGTCGGCCACGCTCCGGCGGACCTTCTGCAGGTTCTCGAGCAGCTTCTGGTACGACAGGTCGAGAGATTCCCGGGGATCCTCCGCCTTGTCCAGCAACTTGTTGGTCTTGGCCTGGAGAATCCCGGACATGCGCTTCATGACACCCATTGGCGACGATCCTTCCTCACGCTCTTCCTGCAGTGTAGGCCCGGGCATCCCGGTAGCGTGATCGGCGTGCCCGCCGAACGCTGCCTGCTGACCGTCCACGCCCACCCCGACGACGAGGCCTCCAAGGGGCCCGGAACGGTGGCCAGGTACCACGCCGAGGGCGTCCACACGGTCCTCGTCTGCTGCACCGACGGTGCCGAGGGGGAGATCCTCAACCCCGCACTGGACACACCCGAGGTGCGGGAGGACATCGCCGCGGTGCGACGACGCGAACTCGACGACGCGACGACGGTCATCGGGTACGACGAGGTCGTGCTGCTCGGCTACCGCGATTCGGGCATGGCCGGCTCCGAGGCGAACGCCAACCCGGACTGCTTCGCCGCCGCACCGCTCGACGAGGCCACGGAACGGCTGGTGGCCGTGATCCGCCGCACCCGGCCCCAGGTCGTGATCATCTACGGCGACGACCAGTCGGGCTACCCCCATCCGGACCACCTGCGGGTCCACGAGGCCGGACTCGCCGCCTTCCGGGCGGCCGGCGACCCGACGAAGTTCGAGGGAGCGGGCGAGCCCTACCAGCCGGCCAAGTTGTATTACACGGTCCATTCGGCGGCCCGGTTCCGCGCCATCCACGACAAGTTCGAGGAACTCGGCCTCGAGTCGCCGTTCGACGCCGATTGGCGGGCCCGGTGGGACAAGATGCCGGACGAGGTGCCCACCGCGGTGGTCGACATCACCGGCTACACCAGCGTCCGGCGTGACGCCCTCGTGGCCCACGCCACCCAGGTGGACCCGAACTCGAAGTTCTGGTTCGGCCTGCCTCCCGAGGTCATGGAGTCGATCCAGCCCCACGACGACTACCGCCTCGCGTTCGTCGCCGACCCGGACGGGACCGTCCGGGAGCCGGAACGGGACGGAGCGGTCGAGCACGACCTGTTCGTCGGGACGGGGGAGGCGTCGCTCCCGTGACGGCCCGTTGGTTGACCGACGAATGGTTCGCGCTGGTCGCCACCGAGGTCGCGGGTATCCACGGCCCGCCGACGCTCCAGGGCTCGGTGGTGGTCGAGGTGACCGGAGGGGCGACGGGCGACCTGGCGGGGCACGTCGCGTTCGCGGACGGTGGGGTGGTCGGGAGCGGTGCCGGGCCGACCGACGGCCCCGATCTCGTGCTCACCCTGACCGACTCCGACGCCCGGGCCATCGTGGCGGGCGGACTCGACCCGTCGGTGGCGTTCATGCAGGGCCGGATGAAGGTGGTCGGTGCCATGGCGCCGCTGCTCGACCTGCTGGCCCTGGCCGGCACCGAGGACGGTCGGGCCGGACTCGGACGTGTGGCCGACCAGACCGAGTTCTAGGCCGCGGCCCCAGGCCCGGACGAGCGGGGGCCCTACGGCGTGGCGGCCGCCGACGAAGCGCCACCACCCAGGTAGGGCAGGTGGATGACGCCTGCACTCTGCAGCAGGATCAGGGTCACCGCCGTCACGACGATGACGACGAGCACCACCACGACGTAGGGCCGGACGCGTGCCCATCCCCTGCGATGGGCACGTCGCAGCTTCGGCGGCGCCACCGTCGTGACCGTCGACCACCCGGCCGGACCGTGGTGCCGCACGGCAAAGGCGCCGATCCGCCCGGCCAACTCCGTCGGATCGCCACCGGACCGGAGGAACCGGTAGGTGCCGGTCCTGGTCTGGACGCTGATCAGTGCGCCCGCCTCGGCGTGGGGGAGCCGGCGCCCGGTGTCCGGCTCCTCGACCACCGCTGCCACCGGTCCGCCCCCTGCGGCTGCCGGCCCGTCGGGTCGTTGCCGGCCGGGGTCCACCCACCACTCCGGGATGACGCCGCCGCCCCATGGCTCGACGGCATGGGCGACCACGGACGCCCATGGCAGGAGGCGGGGTGCCTCGCCCCTGCGTCGCACGACGCCGATGCCCCGGTCGTCGACGACCACCGAGTCGATGAGGGTGGGGTCGTAGCCGTGGGGGTCGAGCAGGAGGAGCCCGGTGATCGTCAGGGGCTTCGGCCCGGGACCCGCACCTGCGCCCGGCTCGTCGGGCCCGGGCGCAGTGGTCACGCGCGGACTGGGTGGCGCATGGCGTCGCGCAGGGGCCGGTAGCCGATGCGGTGCGCGCCGGATGCGTCGACCGCCGCTGCCACCTGCGGGTCGTCGATCAGCAGCGCCAGCTCGCTCACCCGTGACGCCCAGTCTCCGGTGGCCGCGCGCAGCTCGGGGCTGTCCACCGCCGGGTGGAGCGTGATATCGGTCACGCCGGCCTCGAGGGCACCGAGTGCCGCCAGGAGCGCCTCGCGACCACCGGAGGAGGGGATGGTCACGGCGCGGTCGGCGAACAGGACACCTTCCTCGGCCGCGAGCTGACGGATGGGGAAGCCGACGTTGGGCTCCACCGTGTCGTCGGGCAGCCTCAGGGGCAGGCCGAAGTCGACGGCCAGTTCGAGGTAGATGTCGAAGAACTCCGGGCGGAGCAGGAGGGCGTCCATGTGGGCGTCGAGATGACTGATGTCGAAGCCCCACAGGACGGCCCGCTCCACCTGGGCCCGGCACTCGCGCCGGACCTCGTCGAGATCGGCGTGGTCCCAGACGTCGGTGACCGTGCGCGGAAAGCCGCCGTCGCCGTCGAGCAGGGAGGGGGCCTGGGTGATCGGCCCCCAGCGGTACAGGTCGTGCTCGGCGTTGAGGGCCAGTCGGACCCCCACGTCGTCGCCACGGAACCGGGACGCCGCCTCACGTGCCCAGGGCGCCGGCACGAGCAGGGACGCCGAGGTGGCGAGCCCGTCACGCAGGGCGTCATAGACGCCGGTGGTGGCCGATTGGCAGAAGCCCAGGTCGGCACAGTTGAGTATGAGGAGGCGGGCACCAGGGGCTGCCCCGAGCTGCTCGGCTACGGACGCCATGCCCCGACCGTAGTCGGCGACCGGTCGGGCGGCGCGTCCGGACCAGGTCAGGCGGCCCGGGAGGAGCCGGCCCGGAGGCGGGCCCTGGCCTCGGCGATACCCCGCCGACCGACCTGGCGGGTGTGCTCGTCGAGTCGCCAGCCCTGCCCAGTGGTGGAGGCGACGCGATCGTCCTCGGGTGCCGGGTCCGGGACGGCGACCGGACCGGTCGTCGGCCTCGCCTCGGGCAGTGGGAGCGGCAGCTGCAGCCCGAAGGTGCGGGTGTCGTGGTTCGTGCTCATGGGGTCAGTGTGCCGGAAGGGTGTAATACGGAGGGCATGACCGAGGTCGCTGTCCCCACCACCACCCCTGACGCGCGCCCTGCCGGCGGCGCCCGGTACGGGATCACCGTGCCCTTCGACGGGATCCCGCTGACCGAGCACCGGCGTTGGTACGAGGACCTGCTCCGGCTCGGGTACACCGATGTCTGGTCGGCGGAGACGGACGGCGTCGACGGCTTCACGCCCCTCGCCCTGGCCGCCGCCTGGACGCCGGAGCTCCAACTCGGGGTGGCCATCATCCCGGCCTACACCCGCGGTCCGGCGCTCCTGGCCCAGAGCGTGGCCGCCATGGCCGAGGCCGCACCCGGTCACTTCACGTTCGGCCTCGGCACGTCGTCCGACGTCATCGTGTCCCGGTGGAACGGGGTCCCGTTCACCGAGCCCTACAAGCGGGTGCGGGACACGATCGCCTTCCTGCGCGAGGCGCTGTCCGGCGAGAAGGTCGACACCGCCTACGACACGTTCGAGGTTCGGGGCTTCCGGCTCGCCCGACCCGTGACCCAGCCACCGCCCATCTTCCTGGCCGCGCTCCGACCGGGCATGCTCCGACTGGCGGGGCGGGCCGCCGACGGCGTCATCATCAACTGGCTGTCGGCCGACGACGTGTCGACCGTCACTCCGGAGCTCGGTGCCGATCTACCGGTCGCGGCCCGGATCTTCGTGATCCCGAGCGAGGACGCCGACATGTGCCGGGCCGTCGGGCGCCGGATGATCACGGCCTACCTGAACGTCGGCGTGTACGCCGAGTTCCACCGATGGCTCGGACGGGGCGACGCCCTGGAGGACATGTGGCGTCTGTGGAAGGAAGGTGACCGCAAGGCCGCGCTCGACGCAGTGCCCGACCAGGTCGTCGACGACCTGGTCGTCCACGGCTCGTTCGCCGAGTGCCGCGCCAAGATCGGTCGCTATGTGGCCAACGGCGTGGACATCCCGGCCCTTGCGGTGCTGCCGTTCGGTGTCGACCTGGCCGAGGCCGTCGAGGGGCTGGCCCCCCGGTAGACCGCAGCGCCGGCGCACAGGCGCGCCGGCGCACAGGCGCGCCGGCGCACAGGCGTCAGGCGGCCCGGGCCGACAGGAGGGCCAGGCTGTCGAGTGTGCGAGCGCAGGCCTGTGCCGCCTCCACACCCTTGGTCGCGAGGTGCCCGGCGAAGAAGGAGGCGTGGTCGGCGTGCTCGTGGAAGTGGTGGGGGGTGAGCACGACCGAGAGCACCGGCACATCCGTGTCGAGTTGGACGCGCATCAGCCCGCTGACCACGGCCTCGGCCACGAACTCGTGCCGATAGATCCCACCGTCGACCACGAGGCCCGCACCGACCACGGCCGCATAGGCCCCTGATCCCGCCAGGCGTTTGGCATGGAGGGGGATCTCGAAGGCGCCGGGCACCCGGAACAGGTCGACGCGTGCGGGATCGATCCCGAGGGCGGCGACCTCCTCGAGGAAGGCGTCGCGGCACCGGTCGACGAGGTCGGCGTGCCACTCCGACTGCACGAAGGCGATCCTCGGCGAGGCACCGTCGTCCGACCCTCCGGCCGGCTGCTGGTCCGTGGTGCGCATGCGTCCTCCCGAACTCGGTCGACAAACTAGAACAAGTTCTAGTATAGGCCCCGGACGTGGCATGTCCAGGGGTCGGCGTCCCGGAGGCCGGCGGCCCGGTGGTGGCGAGGGTCCGGCGGAGGCGAGGACCCGGTCAGCCGTTGGTGTACTTGGCGACCACTTCGGCATCCATGTCCCGCACCTGGTCGGCCAGGTTGCCGATGTAGGTGTCGAGCTCGGACGCCAACCGCTCGTCGGAAAGCGCCATGATACGGATGGCGAGGAGTGCGGCGTTGCGGGCCCCGTTGATGGCGACGGTCGCCACCGGGATCCCCTTCGGCATCTGCACCATGGCCAGGAGCGAGTCGAGGCCCTGCAGGTTCACCAGGGCCACCGGCACGCCGATGACGGGCAGGGGTGTGGTGGCGGCGACGACACCGGCGAGGTGGGCGGCTCCCCCGGCGGCGGCGATGATCACCTTGACCCCGCGTCCCGCCGCAGCGCGGGCGAAGGCCACGGTGTCGTCGGGGGTGCGGTGGGCCGAGAGGACCCGGATCTCGACGGGGACATTGAACGAACGGAGCAGCTGGACCGCATCGTCCATGACGGACGTATCGGAGGAGCTCCCCATGAGGATGGCAACGGACATGGATGCATTCTGCCCGATCGGCGGAAATTGTTCACGTCCATCGGCCGCACGGGACCGGTCGGCCACCACCGTCCCGATACGGTGTGGCTCACGCCGGCCCGTCCACCCCGAGGGCCGGTGGCGCCCGGCGCGGGCGCCCGGTCGGGGCGACGAGAAACGAGGCAGCGATGCGCATCGGCGTGATGTTCGACACGGAGAGGCCGTTCGACGACGTGGTATCCCAGGTGGCCGGTCTGGCCGAGTCCGGGATCGAGGTGGCGTGGTCCAGTCAGATCTTCGCCTACGACGCCCTGACCACACTGGCCGCGGTGTCGCGCGAGGTTCCGTCGATCCACTTCGGCACGGCGGTGGTCCCGACCTACCCGCGTCACCCGGTGATGCTGGCGGCCCAGGCGCTGACGGTGCAGGCGGCGAGCGGGGGGCGCCTGACCCTGGGCATCGGGCTGTCCCACCAGATGGTCATCGAGAACGTGTTCGGGATGTCGTTCGAGAAGCCCGCCCGACACATGGCTGAGTACCTGGAGGTGCTGATGCCGTTGCTGGCCGGTGAGCAGGTGAGCTTCGCGGGCGAGACGGTCAAGGCCTCGACGTTCGGCCCACTGCAGATCAAGGCACCCGGGCCCGATGTCCTGGTGGCAGCGCTCGGGACCGTGATGCTGCAGATCGCGGGACGCCTGGCGACGGGCACGATCACCTGGATGACCGGTCCGGTGACCATCGAGGAGCACATCGCCCCGACCATCCGTGCCGCGGCAGCCGACGCCGGGCGGCCACTGCCCCAGATCGGCGTCGGCCTGCCGGTGTGCGTGACGGACGACTCGGCGGCGGCGCGTGCCAAGGCGGCCGAGGTGTTTGCCGTCTACGGCCACCTGCCCTCCTACCGGGCGATGCTCGACCGCGAAGGAGCGGGTGGGCCGGCGGACGTCGCGATCGTGGGCTCAGCCGATGAGGTGTCCGCCCAGGTTCGTCGACTGGCCGACATCGGCGCCACCGACTTCTGTGGTGCCCCGTTCGGAACGGCGGACGAGATCCGGGCATCCATCGACACCCTGGCCGGACTTGTCGGGAGCTAGGTGGCGGGTCCGGCGCCGGCGCCGGCTCCACGCCCGGCTACGGCGGTCAGCGCGACAGTCGCGTGTGCTTGAACTCGTTGAGCTCGGGATGGTCACCCATGAGCGCCAGTACCCGATCGATCGTCTGGCGGGCCAGTGCGCCGTCGCCGTCCGAGCGGCTCATGAGCCGAACGAACACGGCGTCGTCGTCGACGATGAAGGTGGGAACACCGAACACGTCGAGGTCCTCCACGCAGCGCTCGTGCTCCTGGCGGATCACCTTGGCCGGCCAACCGGCGTCGACCTCGGCCAGCACGGCGTCGGCGTCGGCGCCGGCCCCGGCCAGGATGGCGTGAACCACTCCGCGGCTCCGCAGGTCGGCGCCGTCGACATGGCGTGCGTCGAAGAGCGCCCGGTGGACGGCGAGGAAGTGCTCCGGATGCCGGTCACGGACGGCCACGCCGGCGGCCAGCGCGAGCAGGTCGGCCTGGTGTGCCGGGTCGTCCCACGTGTCCTGTCCCTCGGCGCCCATGCCCTGGTTGAGGAAGTAGGGCACGAACGTCACGTCCCAGTCCGCACCTGACTCGAGACCGTCGAGGAGGTGCTCGTGGCCGTTGCGGGCGAAGGGACAGCGGTAGTCCCAGGTCACGGCGAAGGTCGTCGGTGCGCTCATGACGGCTCCAACCCCTCCGTCGGAGGTTCCATTCCCTGTCCCGTGCGGGGCCCCGACCGGGTCGCAGGCCTACCGGAGTCCCGGTGCGGGTGGATCACCGGAGGCGCCGGACGACGAGCCCGAGCGCGGTGCCGATGACCACGCCCCCGATCACGTCTGAGGCGTGGTGGTGGCGGAGGTGGATCCTGCTCACGCCGATCAGGCCGGCCGAGGTGTAGAGGAAGGCGTTGCCCGCCCGGTCACCCGGGCGGCTCAGCACGGCGGCCGAGCAGAATGCGGCCAGGGTATGGCCGCTCGGGAAGCTGCTGGTGCTGGGGGCGCGCACGGGTACCCCGGCATCGGACAGGACGAGGTCGGTGGTGTCGGGTCGCTCGCGGTCCACGACCTTCTTGATCCCGGCGTTGACCAGGGCGGAGGACACCCCGGCGACCCCGAGTGCGCGGACGGCCGCCCGTCGGGTCGGCCCCGACCGGCGCCCACGCCAGGCGGCCACGCCGGTCCACAGCCACCCGTGGTCACCCAGGGTGCTGATCACCTTGACCGCGGCGTCGATGGCGGGCACGCCGCGCAGCGGTTCGAAGAGCCGGTCGGCTCCCTCGTCGAAGGCCGCCACCGCAGCCAACAGCCCGGAGTCGGCGGCCGGGTCCGGGGACGCCTCCTCGTGGACCTGCTCGGGCGTGGAGGCGCTCATGCTGCACCCGTGGCGGTGGTGCCCAACGCGGCGGCGGCCAGCGACGGGTCGCCGCCGTAGGCGGGGCAGAAGTCCCGGAAACGGCAGAACCGACAGAGCGGGCCGGTCTTCGGGCGGAAGTCCTCGTTCCGGCAGGCCCGCTCGATCGCCGACCACACCGCCAGCGTCTTGGCCTTCTGGCCGCGCAGCCCCTGCTCGGTCGGCACCGCGGTGATGACCGTCGGCTCCTTCAGGTGGAGGAGCCGCACCTCGGCGGGCCGCCGGCCGAGGACCTCCTGGCACAGCAGGGCGTAGGTCTGGACGCCCGTCAGCTTCGACTGCAGGTAGGCGTCGGAGGGAGCCCGACCGGTCTTGTAGTCGATCACCACCAGCTCGCCCTCGGGGGTGAGGTCGAGGCGGTCGAGGATGCCCCGCAGCCGCACGTCCCCCACCTGTGCGTCCAACGTCAGCTCGATGCCCACCGGGATGACCTCGTCGGGGTCCTCCAGGCGGAAGTAGTTGGCGACGAGTTGCTCGGCGTCGGCCAGGAACGCGTCGGCCGCATCGGGCGCCAGTGCCAGGGAGAGGTAGTCGGGGTCGTCCTGCAGCGCGGACCAGGCGAGGTGGAGCTCACCCGTGGCCGCGGCGGGCGAGCGTTGGCCACGGGGGTGATTCCAGAACAGGCCCTCGAGGGCGGTGTGGACCAGGGTCCCCTTGACGGTCCAGATGGTGGCCGGGTCCGGGAGCCGCTCGATGGCGGTGAATCGGAACGCCAGCGCGCAGTCGCGGAAGGCCGTCACCTTGGACGGCGACAGTGACCTGGGAGGTTCGAACGGCACGGCCAGAGACTACGACGAGGGTGTGCCGTCGTGGGCGCCGAGCGCCCCTGTCACGCCGTGGGCGATATCGGTCGGTCGTTCGAGTGGTCCGAAGTGCCCGACGCCGGGGAAGCACTCGACGGTGGAGCCGACCACCCGGGCCGCGTCGGCGGCCATGGCCGGCGCCCCGAACGAGTCGGTGTCCTCGCCGTAGGCGAAGACGGTGGGGCACCGGACCTCCGGCAGACGGGCGAACGCCCCGTTCCCGAAGCCATGGATGTAGACCTCGGCCTCGTCGTCCCGGTCGCACCGCAGGCGGATCCCCTCCCCGTCTCCTCCGTCGGCCTTGGGCACCGTCTCGAAGCCGTCCTCCACGTAGCGCTGGAGCACCTCGGGGTCGAGCACCCCGAAGGACGGCTTGGAGCTGAAGTTGAGGTAGGCGTCCTCGGCCGAGGGGAATGTCGCCCGGCGACGTCGGGCGCCCTGGGACAGCGGGTTCTCTGCGAGTGCGAACGGGACCTCCTGATCGGGCACGACCACCGGCTCGAACAGGTAGAGGGAGCGGAAGGTGCCGTGGCGGGCCTGCTCGGCCAGGAGCAACGACGCGCCGCCGCACGAATGGCCGAACCCGGCCGGCCGGTCGAGGTCGAGCCGGTCGACGACGGTCAGCACATCGGTGCCGAAGCCGGACCAGGCGAAGTCGCCATCCATGGGCCGGCCGGAGCGGCCGTGGCCCCGGAGATCGAGCGCATGGCACCGGAAGCGGTCCCCCAGGGCCCGGGCCAGCGGGAGCAGGACGCCGGCGCAGAACCCGGTGGCATGGACGAGCAGCAGGTCGGGACCGGTCCCACCGAAGTCGTAGACCGCCAGTTCCACCCCGTCCGGGGTCGTACACGTGAGGGTGGGCAGGGACGCCGGGTCCGGTCCGGTGGGCACGTGCTGACGGTAGTCGCCCGGGTGGACGGGCCGGCCACCGGGTGCCCCGGGACGGCCGCCCGGACGGCTAGACAATGGGGACCATGGAATCGTCGCTCACCAACTTCCTGTACCACTACAGCTACTTCGCCATCTTCCTGCTCAGCTTCATCTCCTCGATGGGCATACCCGTGGGGTCCGAGTTGGCCATCATCGGAGGCGGCGCACTGGCCAGTGGCGAAGTCCACAAGCTGCTGTCGAACGGCCAGCCGTCGAACGAGTTCTTCCATCTATCGCTGGTCCTGGTGATCGTGATCGCGGTGATCGGCGAAGTGGCGGGCTCCTCCGTCGGCTACCTGATCGGCCTGAAGGGTGGGCGGGTCGCCGTCGACAAGTGGGGCAAGTACCTCCTCCTCACCCACAAGGACCTCGACCGGGCCGAAGCCTGGTTCGACCGTCACGGCGAGCCCCTGGTCCTCTTCGGCCGGTTCATCCCCCTGCTCCGGTCCTTCGTGTCCTTTGCCGCCGGTCTCGCCGAGATGGCCGTGGCCAAGTTCCTCCTGTTCACGGTCATCGGCTGTGCGATCTGGTGCACGGGCCTCAGCCTGCTGGGCTACTCGCTCGGGAGCACCTACGACCACGTGCAGAAGTCGTTCAGCGACGCCACCTACGTGATCCTCGTCCTCTTCGTCCTGGCGGTCGTCTTCCTGATCTGGCACCGTTTCCGGACGGTCCGGGAGGAGCGGCTCTGAGCCGGGGCACCTCGGCAGGGGCCAAGAAGGCGGCACTGCGGGCATCGGAGCACCTCGAGCGCGCCGAGGCCTGGAACGGGCTTCGTTCCGGGGACCCGGTCGTCGTGCGTGGCGTGGCCATGCGGGGCGCGACCTGGGAGTTCCGGGCCCACATCGTCAACACCAAGAACGGGACCGAGTCCGTCGAGGTGGTGGGTGGCCGACCGGGCGACCGGACCATCCGCTCGTTCGGCCCCGAGCGCATCTACGCGGCGACCGGCAAGCGTTCCGCCAGCTCGGCCAAGGCCGTGGCTGGACAGCTGTCGCTGGCCGAGGCACCCCAACTCCCGTTCGGATGAGCGACCACTAGGGTCGGGCGAATGGCCACCGTCACCTTCTTCCACGCCCACCCCGACGACGAAGCCATCGCCACCGGCGGCACGATGGCGTCCCTCGCCGACCAGGGCCACCGCGTGGTGCTGGTGACAGCCACCCGCGGCGAGCTCGGCGAGGTGGACGACGGCTTCCTCGACCCGGGCGAGACGTTGGCCGACCGACGTGAGGTGGAGCTCGCCGATGCGGCGCGGATCCTGGGGGTCGCCCGGATGGCATTTCTCGGCTACGAGGATTCCGGCATGGAGGGCGAGCCCAGCGCGTCGAGGCCGGGCTGCTTCGCCACCGCCGGCATCGACGAGGCCGCCGGGCGGTTGGGCGACCTGCTGGTCGACGAGGCCTCCGACGTGCTCGTGGTCTACGACGAGCACGGCGGTTACGGGCACCCGGACCACGTCCAGGTGCACCGCGTGGGCATGGCCGCCGCCGAGCGGGCGGGCACCCCGGTGGTCTACATGGCCACCATGGACCGCGAGTTCATGCGGGAGATGCGGCGCCGCGCCCTCGAGTCCGACCTTGCCTCCGAGGAGGAGATGGAGGGCGCCGACACCATGGGCGAGCCCGGTGAGCGCATCACGACCGAGGTGAACGTCACCCCGTGGATGGGCACCAAGCGCGGGGCCATGGCGGCCCACGCCAGCCAGATCAGCGAGGAGAGCTTCTTCCTGTCCATGCCCGAGGACGTCTTCGCCGATGTCTGGGGTCAGGAGTGGTTCATCCGGGTGCGTCCGGAGCCGGTCGGCCTGGGGGACGGGGTCCGCGAGCCCGGCCTGGTCCTCGATGCGTCCGGTGCCGTCCTCGGAGGCGGCGCGTCGAGCGAGGGAGCAGGAGTATGACGAAGCACAAGGTGCTGCGGGTCCACGGCGGCCGCCTGGTGGTGGCCGAGCGGCGGGTCGAGTTGGAGGGCGAGCTGGACACACTGGCCGCCCAGGGGTTCACCCTGGTGAACTCCTTCGCGGTCGACGACAACGTGTACCTGGTCCTGGCTGGGGCTGACTGACGCGGGGAGCGTCGTCCCTGGGACGGCGACCCGGCTACTCGGAGTACGCGGCGATCGAGACGACCCGGTCGCGACCTGAGGACTTGGCACGGTAGAGGGCCCGGTCCGCCCGCTCGATGAACGACAGCGGGTCTTCGATCCCGTCCCAGCTCGTGAGTCCCGCCGACAGGGTGACGCCGAGGTCGGTGGTGGCGTCGCGACCGCCCGACCGAAGGTGGTCCAACAGGTGGTGCCCGCCGATCAGATCGGTGTCGGGCAGGACGAGGCAGAACTCCTCGCCGCCGAAGCGGGCCACCAGGTCCTGGTCGCGGGTGTTCGAGATCATCATGGCGGCCACCGAGCGGAGCACCGTGTCTCCCGCCACGTGCCCGTAGCGGTCGTTGAACTCCTTGAAGTGGTCGAGGTCGATCATGGCCAGCGTGAGTGGCGAGTCGGACCGGAGGGCGTGGGACATCTCCATGTCGATCCGCTCCATCAGGCTCCGGCGGTTGGCCAGACCTGTCAACGGGTCGGTGCGGCTCTCGGTGTGGAGGCCGTTGATGAAGTTGGCGCGGCTGGTCACCCGGAGGAACGCGGAGGCGAGGAGGTCGGCCGACTCGGCCGACCGGAGGTCGGCACGGGTGTCGGACTGGCTTCGTTCGATCACCATGACGAGCTCGCCGGCGGACGCGTACCCCACCGGCAGTACGCAGAAGCGCGAGTCGAGCACGACGTCGTTGTGGGCGAGGGCGGACGCCACCGCCGGCAGCCGGGCCATGTCGCCGCAATCGGCCGTGATGTCGGGCCACGAGGCGAGGAGTGTGAACCGCTCGAGTGCGCCGGTCCGGGTGAAGACGGCGACACGCTCGGCCGGCATGATGCAGGCAACGTAGGGGAGACCCCGGGAGAAGATCTCGGCGAAGGTCTCCGACGTCGACCGGGCGGCGTCGAGTCCGACGTCGTCGAAGCATTCGTTGAGCGAGTCGAGTGCCTGGGTGACGTTGATCTGTCCGATCATCGAACCCACGGTCCTGGCGCAGATGTAATTGAGGACGGCGACGGTCGAGGCGTAGATGACCATCGACACCGCGAACTCGGCGCCACGGAGCCCCTGGACCCAACCGATCACCGCGATCAGTGCGAGGGCGAACACGTCGATGACCAGCTGCATCCGACGGTCGCCGACGATGGCCACAAAGGTGACGCCGACCAGCATGGCCGGCGTGTAGAGCGCGGCCGGGGTCGTGGTCGACAGCTCGATGCAGGCCAGGCCGGCCATGGCCAGGCAGACGATGATGAACCAGGAGTTGGCCTGTGACTCGACCCTGGCCCGACCGCGGGTGACCAGGGTGAACACCGTCTGGTAGAGGATGGACACGACGATGCAGGCCACGGCGGCCACCATGTAGCCCCACCTGACCTGTGTGTGGTCGACGAAGGTGACGGTCAACAGGACCGGCACCATCATGGATTCGGCGATGAGACCACACGTGACGCCGTCGCGCAGCTGGCGCGACGTCGGGTGTTCGAGATCGAACCTCACGGAACGGATATCGGCGTACCGGGTGCGGAGCTTGACCACTTCGGCCGTTCCGCAACTTTCGTGCAGTGTCGGTACAACCTGCACCCCAGGTTGCACCCGCTCATTCGACGGCGGGCGACTCCCCGGAACGTTTCTCCTGGTCAGCTGCACTTCCCGCACCGGTGGAGGCAGCGGACCCCACCGGTGACGTCGGGAGTAGCCGGCCCAGGAAGAGGGCCACCACGATGACCAGGGCCACGACCGACAGCGCGGTGCGCAGGCCCACGAGACGCGCCGTGTCGTTCTCGGTGACGATGGCGTCCTGGGAGGCGGGTGACAGGGTGGAGGCGGCGAGTCCCTTCTTCAGGTCCGAGTCGGAGACGAAGGGGATGCCGGACTCGAGCTCCACGGTGGCATGGCTCACCACCTCCGGTGGGATGGCGCTGTTGTGGGAGACGCCGGTGAGGAAGGTCGACGTGAGGCTCCCGATCAGCACGGCCCCGACCAGCGCGGTGCCGAGCGATGCCCCGAAGTTGGTGAAGGTGTTCTGCAGTCCACCGACCTCGGCGCTCATGGAGTCCGGGAGCGCCGAGACGGTCACCGCTCCGAGCTGTGAGGCGAGGGCGCCGATGCCGAGGCCCATCAGGGCCATGGGGATGAGCACGATGGCGGCGGTGGCTCCCGGGTCGAGGCCACCGACGAGCAGGAGGGTTCCGATCAGCATCGACAGCAGCCCGAGTCGTACCACCCGGCGGGGCGAGGCCGCAGGCCACAGTCGGGGGACGGCCAGGGCCGAGGCCAGGAGGGCCAGCGACAGCGGAAGCAATCGGAGGCCCGTCTGGAGCGCGTTGAGTTCGAGGACGACCGACAGGAACAGCGGGATGGTGAAGAACACCCCGGACTGGATGAAGAACTGGAAGCCGAACATGACGAGGCCCCCGGTCATCTCGCGGTGGGCGAACATCGAGGGTCGGAACAGTGGCTCGCGTCCTGTCCGCTCCCGACGGACCTCGAAATCGATGAGCACCCCGAGGACGAGGAGGCCGACCACCACCAGCCAGAACACGAGCGATACCCCGGCGACGGCCGGTGCATCGGGCTTCGGGCGGACCCAGCCCCAGGTGCCGGACCGGAGTACCCCGTAGACGGTGGCGGCCAGACCGACCACCGACAGCACGGCGCCGACTCCGTCGAACGCCACCCGTTGCTCTGGCGGCGTGTCGTGGATGGTCCGCAGGAAGGCGAGGATGACGGCGACGATGACCACTTCCCCGACGAAGACCCAGCGCCAGGAGGCGAACGTGGTGACGGCACCGCCGATGAGTGGACCGGCGGCCACGGCGATGGCGCCCGCCGCGGCGATGAGCCCATAGGCCGCGGATCGGCCCTCCTTGGCCACGTTGCCGGCGACGAGGGCGACGATGGCCGGCATGATCAGCGCGGCGCCGAGACCCTCGAGCAGCGACCAGCCGATGATCAGGACGGTCAGGTTCGGGGCTAGTGACGTGATCAGTGACCCGCACGCGTAGACGACGAGGCCGATCCCGAACGCCCGACGCCGGCCGATCAACGCGCCGATCTTGCCCCCGGTGATCATGAAGGCGGCCATCACCAGGGTGTAGAGGGTGATGGCGGTCTGGATGCCGGTGACGGTGGTGCCGAGGTCGGCCGCCACCGATTTGATCGAGACGTTCATGACCGAGCTGTCGAGCGTCATGAGAAACTGGGCGGACGCCAGGATCAGGAGCACCTGCGAACGACCGGATCCGGCCGGGGACCGTCCACCGGGGGTGGGTCCGGCCCCCTCGTCTGCGGCGATGCTCACCTCGGGCAAGCTAGCCGCACCGCAAGTGGGTGGGCGGGAGCTGTCCGGGTGATGCAGTCAGCGGGCGACCGCCGCGGCTGCGTCCCGGAGCGCGTCGCGCACCCGTGGGTCGGCGGCGCAGTCGATGAGGAGCCGGGCCTGGTCGTCGCTGCTGCGGCCGAACACCTCGGCCGCACCGTGCTCGGTCACGATGACCGAGTGCTGGAACGAGGTCGCTGGCTCGACCAGGCGGGGGACGATCGTGGAGGAGTCGCTGCGTTCGTGCCACGACCGCAGTGCCACGACGGCGTGGCCACCGACCGAGTGCAACGCGCCGGTGACGAAGTCGGGCTGGCCACCGAACCCGGAGTGGACACGCGAGCGGACATGGGAGGCGTTGGCCTGGTCGTACAGGTCGACCTGGAGGGCGGTGTTCACCGAGAGCATGGACGGCTGCGCAGCAATCCGGGCCGGGTCGTTGATCACCTCGGTACGTCGCATCACCAGTCGCGGGTTGTCGTCGGTCCACGCGTAGAGCTCGGGAGACCCGAACAGGAACGAGGCACTGATCGGCCGGTCCGGGTCGAGTGCGCCGGCCCGGTCAAGGTCGAGCAGACCGTCGCTGACCATCTCGGACCACACGCCGAGCCCGCGGCGCACGGCGAGGGCGCCGGCCGCCGCATCCGGGATCTGACCGATCCCCAGTTGCACCGTCGCCCCGTCGACCGCGTAGCCGGCCACCCGCTCGCCGACGGCGGCGCACAGGGCGTCGCTGCCACGCGGCTCGGGGGAAGGGAGCGGCGCGTCGACCTCGAACGCCAGGTCCACGTCGTCGACGTGTGCAGGAGGACGGCGTCGGGCGGCCGCGACGTCCCGAACAGGCGGGGAACGAGGGACAGCCGCATGGGCAGGTACTCCATCGCGGGGTCATCCCGGACGCCGGGGCCCACGAATGGTGTCTCCGTGACGAGACCATCGCGTCGGGGCCACCCGGCTTGGATGTTGAGCGAGAAGACGCGCACGCGCGGGAGGGTCGCCAGGAGGATCCGGAGCAGCTCGTGCGGCGTGGCGAAATTGCCGGACACCACGACGCGGGGCTGGTCGCCCGGGAGCGCCGCCAACCTGTCGGCCACCTCCGCTCCATCCACGAACTTCACGGTCGGTCCTGTCTGCCGCACGGGGTGCGACGGGTGCCCGGGCGGCGGCGCTGTGTGGGCAGTGTGCGCTCACGCCCGTCGTTGGAGCGGCTGAAGGGGATCGAACCCTCGTCATCTGATTGGAAATCAGAGGCTCTACCATTGAGCTACAGCCGCGTGTGTGTCGGGCACAGACTGTAGCAGCGGGGTGCTGACCTGGGTGTTTACCTTCCCGGGTCGGGATCCTCCGGAGCGAATCTTGTGACGACGCCTTACCGCGTACGAATTCGTACGCGGTAAGGCGTCCGGCGTGCCCGTCGGTCGGGGCGCTCTCGACCTGGGCGTCCCGACCGGCCCAGGTCGATCGACGACAGTTCCGACGAACGGTGAGGTCAGTCGCCCTCGGGCGACCAGAGCGGGCGGTCCACCTCGAACCCGATCGGTGATCCCCACCGGTTCCGGTAGGACACCTCCTGGACGGGTCGGCGCTCGGCCACGCCCCAGCGACCCGTCGGGTAGCCGAAGCTCACACAGCACGCCATGATCCACTGCTCATCGGTTGGCACGCCGAGGATCTCGAACGTCTCGTCGGGGTGCCAGAAGCCGAGCACCGCCGTGAGTGAGCTGCCGACGCCTTGTGCCCGCGCCGCCAGCTGGGCGCTCCACACGGCCGGATAGATCGAGCCGCCCGTGGGGTCACCCTGGACGAAGGCAAACAGGAACAGCGGCACCGCGGCGAAGTGGTCGGCCAGCCACTGGGCCGATCGCTGCACCTTGAGCATCTGGATACTCTCCGGATCGTCGGGGTGGGCCGCTGCGGCGGCCAGGCGATCTGCGTAGACGGTCTGCCAGAGTTCATCGATGGCGTGCTGGTAGAGCGGGGTGATGCGGCCGATCACCTCCTTGTCGTCCACCAGCAGGAAGCGCCAGTTCTGCGTGTTGCCTCCCGACGGGGCCCGGATGGCCGCGTCGAGGATCCTGGCCTGGACATCGAGCGGAACCGGGTCGGGCTTCACCCGGCGCATCGCCCGTGTCGTGTAGAGCGCCTCGTCGATGTCCACGTCGTCCTCCTGGTCCGGGGCCACCGTTCCTCCGGCGGCGTCGGGCCACCGTACCGTCCGACCCGTGCACCGCGACGGGACGGCAGGTTCCGGGCGCACGCCGACCCCGCCGGAACGGTGGGACCTGCGGGCGGTGCTAAGAACCGGGCATGGTCACGCCCGCCGCACCTGACGACGTCCTCGAGCTCGAAATGGGGTCGATCGCCGCCGGAGGAGGTTGCGTGGGGCACGCACCCGATGGTCGGGTCGTCTTCGTCCGGCACAGCCTGCCCGGTGAGCGGGTCCGGGCCCGGGTCACCTCGGAGGCCTCGTCGTTCCTGCGTGCCGACGCAGTCGAGGTCCTGGTGGCCTCCCCCGATCGGGTGGAACCGGTGTGTCCCCTCGCAGGCCCGGGTCGGTGTGGCGGCTGCGACTTCCAGCACGTCAGCCTGGCCGCCCAGCGACGCCTGAAGGAGGACCTCGTTGCCGAGCAGCTGTCGCGCCTGGCCCGTCTCGACCTGCGGGTGCCGGTCGAGGAGGTGCCCGGTGCACCGGACGGCCTGGCCTGGAGGACCCGGGTGGGTTTCGCGGTCGACGCCGACGGGAGGGTCGGGCTGCGCCGTCACCGGAGTCACGAGCTCGAACTCGTGGAGCAGTGCCCGATCGCCACGGACGGGGTCAACGGCGCACAGGTGGCGTCGGTGTCGTGGAGGGGGGCTCGTCAGCTCGAGGTCCTGGCGTCCCCGGACGGAGGTACACCGGTGGTGCTCCTCGACACGGGCAAGGACCGGATCGACGGACTTCCGGCACTCGACATCGGACTGGTCTGGAAGGGTCGCACGCTCCGGGCGCCCGACCACGTGGTGTTCGAGGTGGACGGCAACCGGTTCGAGGTAGGTGCCGGCGTCTTCTGGCAGGTGCACCCCCAGGCCGCGGCGACCCTCACCCGGGCGGTCCTCGAGGGTCTGGCGCCCCGTCCTGGAGAGCGTGCAGCCGACCTCTACGCCGGTGCGGGTCTCTTCACGGTGGCACTGGCCCGGACCGTCGGACCGTCGGGCTCGGTGGTGGCCGTCGAACGCAGCGGACCGGCGGTCGCCGATCTCGGGCGCAACTGCGCGGGGCTCGATGGGGTGGAGATCGTCCGCGCCGGGGTGACGCCGGCCCTGGTCGGCACACGGCTCGGCCGGCCGGACCTCGTCGTGCTGGACCCGGCACGCGCCGGGGCCGGCAAGGACCTGATGGCGGCGCTCCTGGCCCTCGAGCCGGCGCCGCGGCGACTCGCCTACGTGTCGTGCGAGCCGGCGCCCTTCGCACGCGATCTGGCGGTGGCCCTCGGAGCCGGCTGGAGACTGGCGTCGCTGCGGGCGTTCGACCTGTTCCCGATGACCGAGCACGTGGAGCTTGTCGCCGTGTTGGAGCCGCCGGTCCACTGAGCGCGAACGGCCGACACCCCCGGTCGGTGGCCAGGGCCGAGCCCACCGGATCGTGTGGTCGGCGACACGGTCCACGAGGGTGCCGCTGGTACGCTCGGCCCGTGCGTGGCAGACCTCTGGCCCTCCTCTTCGTGGCCGGCCTGGTGGCCACCGGATGTTCCGGCGGGGCATCATCCACGTCGACCGCCCCGACGACGTCCCTCGCCCCGAAGCCGGCTGGTGCGATGCCGTCGCCGATCAGTGTGCAGGTGTGCTCGGCGGAGGCGCAGCAGGACATGGCGTCCGCCCTCGGTGAACGGGCGAAGGTGTCGCCACCCACCTGGGTCGACCAACAGTACGCGTGCACGTATGCGTATCCCGACGCCGACCCGACCGGGTCATTCGAGTTGTCGGTCAAGGAACTGTCGAGTTGGGCGCAGACGACCGCCTATTACGACAGCCTGGCCACGCAGATGGGGAATGCCCGGAGCCTCGAATCGCTCGGCCAGGGCGCGTTCCAGACTACGGACGGCTCCGTGGTGGTCCGCAAGGACTGGAAGGTGCTCCTCGTCGACAACGCCGGCCTGCCGCCGCAGTTCGGCGTGCCCCCCACCAGTGCGGCGGACATCGCGGTGACCGTGGCCGACGTCATCCTCGGGTGTTGGGCCGGCGACTGACACCCACCCGGATGGCTACGGGTGGTAGACGCCCTTGACGGTCTGCACGAGCCCGAGGCACATCTCGTCGGACGAGCCGTCGCCCCAGACGACGTAGCGGGGTGGCAGCTTGCGCAGCTGGGGCAGTTCCTGGCGCAGCGTCGGGTCGTAGGTGCAGCTCACCTCGAGCGTGTCGCCGGTGTGGGTCATGACCGGATGGGCCAGGGTGTACGACTTCTGATAGTCGAAGTTGTAGTCGGTGACATTCAGCAGTGTCTGCTGCTTCGGGGTGCCGGGATCCAGTGTGATGCGCATCGAGCGCCCGGTGAGATGCATGTGCGCCCCCAGTCGGACGATCGTCTCCCCACCGGCGATCGGCCAGGTACACGATGTCGTGTCACCCGCAGGCGGGTTCGACGGGTCCCGTCCGCAGGCCTGTTCGATGATGTTGTCGAAGGTCACCGCCCACGGTCCGAAGCGGGCCGCGAGGTCGTTCAATGATGCCTGGCGGTTGCAGAGTGGCCCGGTCACGCCGGCGGGGCACGGGACGTCCGGTGGCGCCGGTCGCAGGTCGAGCTCGAGGCGCTGGAGGTGGGTCGACGACGGCACGGTCGTGAGCTGCAGTTTCGCCCGCACCGGCTTGTCGCCCTGAAGGAGGTTGTAGTGGATCTGCTCGACGACCAGGCTGCCGGCGGGCAGCCACACGCCGGTGCCGTCCGGCTCGACGTCGGCGCCGTGGCCCGGCGCCCATGCGGTGAGCCACGGGGTGTTGGAGATCTGGTTGATCGATGCGGTGCCGGGCAGCGCCGACTCGCCGAAGCAGGTCCATCCCTTGCCACCCTTGTCGTCGGCGACGGCCTGGGCCGCCAGATTCGGCGGGATCAGGAAGAGGATGGCGTGGTGGACCTCGATGCTGTCCGGGAAGAAATGAGCCTTGACGATGAAGACGTTCTTCGTCACGTGGGGATCGACCAGCGTGCAGTGGTAGTCGTCGGTACCGCCGGCCGGAGCCTTCGGGGTGTACGACGCACCCTGCATGGCGATGGTGGACTCCTGGGGCGACGACGCCCCGGCGTCCGCGGCGATGACGGCGACGGCCAGGCCGGACAGCAGGAGCACGACGGCCAGCGCCAGGCGGGCGAACCGGGAGGTCATGGCCGAAGGCTAGCCCCGCGCCGCACGGAGCGCCGGGTTGAAATGGGGTTTCCAGGTGACGGTACGGAACAGCCGACCGGGGGCATTCGAGACGTCGGCCGGCGGCTGCGGGCCGCCGCCGGGGCCCGACGCTACGGTGGCGCGATGCCCACCATCCTGGACAAGACCTCGACCGTGGAACTCCTGCGGGAGGAGTTCCGACAGCTGGCGGCGGTCAGCGAACCACTCGACGCCACGCAGTGGGACACTCCGACCTGCCTGCCCGGCTGGAGCGTGCGCGACGTGATGAGCCACATCATCGGCGTCGAGTCGGGGCTCCTGGGTGACTCGGCCCCGACGGTCGACGTGTCCCACCTGACCCATATGAAGAATCCCATCGCCGAGGCCAACGAGGTGTGGGTCGAAGCGAACCGGGACCTGAGTGGCGACCAGGTGCTGGCACGCTTCGTCGACGTGACATCGCGCCGCCTCGCCGCTCTCGACGCGCTCGATCAGGCCGACTTCGACGCTCCGTCGTGGACGCCGGCAGGCAGGGACGAGACCTACGGTCGGTTCATGCGGATCCGCCACTACGACTGCTACCTGCACGAACAGGACATCCGACTGGCGCTGGGACTCGCCCCCCGGGAGACGGCGGCCGACCTGGCGTCCGCGCTGGACGAGGTGGCCACAGGGATCGGCTACATCGTGGGCCGCAGGGCCGCCATGCCCGAGGGCGCCCGGGTGGCGATCGTCCTGACGGGCCCGGTGCCCCGGAGGTACTTCGTCCAGGTGGACGGGCGGGCGGCGGTGGTCGACGCACTGGACGGCGAGCCGACGGTGGGGATCGAGTTGCCCGCCATGCGGTTCCTCCGGCTCACCGGTGGCCGTGCCGATGCGGGCGTCCGGGCCGTCGACGGTGTCACCTTCCGTGGCGACCGGGCGTTGGGCGAGCAACTGGTCGCCAACCTCGCCTTCACCATCTGAGGGCCCATCGTGTGTCCCGTTCGTAGTGCGTCGGACTCCCAAACTGCTGCCGGGCGTCGCCGTCGAGCCCCGGGTCGGGCCATCTGCAGTTCGTCCCGATCCTCCGCCGTCAGCGCGACCACGCTGGCGAAGAGGATCAGCCCGGCCGGGTGGTGCTCGCCTCGACGAACGTCGCGCCCTGGCCGACCACGGGCTACCGGGAGGTCGGTTCGGACGGGACCGTCTACGCCTCGGGCACGGCACTGTCCCTCGGGTCGACGGCGCCGTATCATCCTGCCGCTCCGATCGTCGCGATGGCGGCCACGTCCGACCGGAAGGGCTACTGGCTGGTGGCCGCCGACGGCGGGGTGTTCTGCTTCGGCGACGCGCCGTTCGCCGGCTCGCTCGCCAGCTGGAGCGACTTCGGCGAGGTCAGTATCTCCCCTGCGGGCGAAGGAGACGGCTATCTGATCGCGCTGTCCGACGGCACGGTCGTCCCGTTCGGCAGCGCCGTCTTCGAAGGGGACGCCGCCCAACTCCCGCTCGCTGGACCGATCGTGGGGATCGCTCCATAGTCGTTCCCGGGACGGCTGGCGCGAGCTCGGCGGATCAGCCGTGGGCTCGGCCCCGGCCGCCAGGTACGCGGTGAGTAGCCCGGTCTCGTCATCGTTCCTCCGGAAGAGGACCCCGACTGCGGCGCCCGCGTGCGCCACGGGGCGACGGCGAGTGCGTCGGCTGGAGGGGAGGGGAGTCCACTTCGTCACCCGGTCTTCGTGCTCACGCGCCGCATGCTCCTATCGAAACGCAGGGGGAACGACTCGTTCGATGGTTCCGAGACGGAACGATCGACAGCGAGGAGCCGTTCGACCATCGTGTCGAGCAGCTCGTACTCCTACGGATCGCAGGACCCCTGGGCTACGCCATCGACGAGGTCTTCCTGCGTGAGCACCGCGTAGTCGTCGAACAGAAGTAGGACGTGGTGCAGCCTGCCGCCCGGCACCGGGCGTTCTGGGACAATCAGTGGCATGGACGAGCTGTCGGACCTGAATGTCAACGGTTACTGGAGGATGGCGGTCTGGGCACTCCGAGTGGGGTACGTCGGGCTGGCCGTCGCCTTCGTGGGCCTCATCGTGATGTCGTTGGGATCCACGGCGTGGCTCCTGGCCGTCGGGGTGGTCGTCTGGCTCACCGCCGCCGTCGTCTTGGCGGCGGGCTTCTTGCGGTCCTTGCACCAGCTTCCCGAGCCGCGACCAGGATTCTGGTCGATGCGGTTCAAGCTCATCCACGACACGGTCCATGCCCGTCCGTCAGCCCGCCGGACCTGACCACACCCACGGGCACCACTGCTTCGTGCACGCGGAGGTCACGTGTCTTGTCGACCCACCGGACCGTTCGACCTGTGCGCGCAGCGGGATCCCTCGACCGGTGTGATGCCAACGCGGAGGTCTCGGTCCCGGCGTCCCGATGCGCTGCAGACAGCCCGTGACTTGTCTTGGGGTCCGCGAGCTTCGCCAGCGGGCAAAGGGATTACTTCTGTAGGTCGAGCAGGGCGAGCCCATGGAGATCACTGATCGCCGTCGCGCGGTCGCACCATGTACCGCGGGCAACCCGGTCGACCTGACCCGTCGCACCGGTGGCGCGGTGAACGGTGCGGGAACGCTCGAGCCGGTAGCGCCCAGTGCACCTGGTCGTCAGTGGAGCCCTGCGCCGCCAGTGCTTTGCCGGACAACCGGTACCCGGTGCACCTGTCCATCGGCACCGCCCCGAGGGACGGATGGAAGCGGATGGCGGTCTCGTTCCAGTCCAGCACGGACCAGTCGATCCGTGGATTGGACAAGTTGAGCATCAAGGCGGGCCAGCGGCCGCGATGCCGGTTGCTCATGTCGGCGGGTGAGTGACACCCAACCAATCCTCCGGGATGGCGACGGCACCTGTGCACACGTTCCGGTGGAGCTCGCTCCGGGCGGCTATGGAACATGCTCTCGTAGAGTCTTGGGGTGGTCGGGACGCGGATCGTCATTGTGTGTAGCCAATGCGGGGCGTTCTGGGACCCCGCGGCCGAGCCTGCATCGTGCGCGGACCCTCGCCATGACCATCACCCATTCGAATCACACCTCCACCGCAGTCGGGTCGTGCTGCCTGACGGTACGGAGCTGACCGCAGCGTCCTTCGGAAGCGTCGATCCCTATGCCCGTGCTGCACCCCCTGACTTCGGGCTGTACCTCGACGAGAGGTGGCGGCCGCCGTGGCCCCACGAACACCTGGACTGGCCAGACTTTGGCGTCCCCAACGATCCGGTTGTGGTCGTCAGGGCGCTGGAGTCACTGCTTGACCGGGCCCGGGCGGGCCAACGCGTCGAGATCGGCTGTTACGGCGGCCACGGTCGCACCGGTACGGCACTTGCCTGTCTCGCCATCCTCTGCGGACAAGTGCCAGCCGATGCAGTCAGCTGGGTCCGCGTCGGGTACTGCGAACGTGCGATCGAGACAGACGGACAAGAAGCCTTCGCCTGCAATTTCACCGGCTGACCCCGACCCCGTAGTGGAGGACGTGTGCGGGGGCTTCGTGCGGCGGCACGAATTCCCCGGATACCGCCGTGACAGTGGTCCACTTCCCCATGAAGGAGGAGCCCAGCGGGCCGGGTCGCATTCGCGATGATGACCGGTCATCTGCGACCCCACGCCCGGGCAGGGCGCCCGGCCGGGAATCGGGCCCGGGGTTCCCGCGTCGTCAGTGCAGGACCGTCCTCCAGACCCAGGGCGATTCACGAAACCTAGGAGGTGGCGGTGACGGCGCCACTGGTAGTCTGGACTCGGTCAGTGCAGGATCGTCATGAGGCGAAGGGGCCCATCGGGCCCCTTCTGCGCGCAAAACGGCCGAGCGGGCGTGGTCCCGACCGCGGGTGGTGGGCTAGGGACCAACTCGACAAGTGAGCCGCCGACCAGCCGGTCGAGGTCGTTCCTACGGATGGTCCGTCGCCCCCAGCGCCTCGAGCGCTTCGCCGGTGAGCCGGTACCCGGTCCACCCGTCCATCGGCACCGCACCGAGTGACGCATAGAAGCGGATGGCGGTCTCGTTCCAGTCCAGCACGGACCAGTCGATGCGGGCATAGCCGTGCGCCGCCGCCTCCTCGGCCAGCGCAGCCATGAGTGCCCGTCCGACCCCGCCACTGCGTGACTCGGGGCGGACGTAGAAGTCCTCGAGATAGATGCCGAGCCGTCCGGTCCAGGTGGAGTAGTTGCGGAAGTAGATCGTCATGCCGAGCACACGTCCCTCGTCGTCGGCCACGTTGGCGAAGACGACCGGCTGGTCGACAAACAGCGCGTCGGCCAGCAGAGCCTCGTCCACCTCCACGGCATCGGGTTCGCGCTCGTAAGTGGCCAGGTCGCGGATCATGCCTACCAGTGCCGGAACGTCGCCGCGTGTGGCCGCCCGGATGATCACGGGATCAGGAGGACGCGACCGAAGGCCTGCCGGTCCTCGATGTAGGCGTGGGCCTCGCCGGCCTGCTCGAGCGGGAACCGTCGGTCGATGACGACCCGCAGGCGCCCGCCGGCAATGTCGTCCAGATGACGGGCGATCATGGCGTGGGCCCGGGTCCCGAGGAAGAGCTCAGCGCCGAGGAAGTAGCCCACCAGCGTCTGGTTGTTGGCCCGCATGGTCGAGATGTCGAGTTTCGAGGGGGTCTCCCGGCCGGCGTCGCCGAACGTGACGCAGCGGCCGCGGTAGGCGAGACACTGCAGGCTGCGCTGCAGGTTGGTCCCGCCGACCGAGTCCACGATGACGTCGGCGCCCCGCCCACCGGTCAGGTCGCGGACGGCCAGGGCGAAGTCGGTGGAGGTGTAGTCGATGCCGTGGTCGAGACCGAGGTCCCCGAGACGGTCGATCCGCTCGTCGCTCGAGGCGGTGGCGATGACGGTGGCGCCGGCGCGCTTGGCCAACTGGATGGCGGCGATCCCGACCCCGCTGGCTCCGGCGTGGATCAGTGCCGTCTCGCCGGCCTGGAGCCGACCGAACTCGAAGAGGCAGTCGTCGGCCGTGCCGAACGGGACCGGAACGCAGGCCGCGTCCTCGGTCGGGACGCCGTCGGGGATCGGCCAGCAGAACGACCGACCGGCCACCCGCAGCTCGGCGTGGGAGCCGTCCATCCCGACCGTCACGACCCGGTCGCCGGGCACCAGGTCGTCGATGCCGTCGCCGGTCTCGAGCACGACACCGGCGCACTGGTAGCCGACCACGTGGGGGACCGTGACGAGGTCACCGCCGAGACGGTTGAGGGTGTCGCCCCCCTCGATGCTGACCGCCTCCACGCGGATGAGCACCTCGCCCGGACCGCAGGTGGGGTCCGGTACGTCCTCGTAGCGGAACACGTCCGGGGCGCCGGTCTCGTAGTACACCGCAGCCTTCATGATCCTCCTCCGTCGTCGGTCCACTCACCCTAGGCACGCCTGGCCCCGTCGGGCACCGGGTCCGGTCAAGTTGGAAGCGACCCCTGCCGATAGTCGCGGCAGATGAGCACCACCACTTCCTCCGATCTCCTCCTGGGCGGGACGTCCACGCCGGTCGCCTCGCCGGGCGAGGACCGGCTGGCGCTGGGCACCGCCCTCGAGGCCCGCGCTCGAGCGATCGCGCTGGAGGTGTCGGCGCCGTTCCCGGACCACATCCGCGAGGTGATCACCGAGTCGGCCCGACTGGCGACCGAGCTGGTGGGCCGATGGGTGGCCACCGGCGAGAAGGGACCGGAGGAGGAGCGCCGCCTCAATGACCGGCGTGCCCAGAAGGCCATTCTGGTGGCGTCGGAACTGGCGACCGCGGTGGGCGCCCACCTGACCTGGCGCGACCTGTGCAACAGCGCACTGGCGGACGATGCCGACCGGCTGGGCATCGGCGACGGCGCACTGGGCGTGGCCCGTACATTCGTCCAGCTCCGGTGCGACGGTGGCGTCGTCCGGACGGTGCGGGCGTTCGACGAGAGCTGGCAGTTGCTGCAGGAGCGCCTGCGCGCCCAACAGCAGGACCTGTCCCACCAGTTCCTGCACGACGACCTCACCGGCCTGCCCAACCGCATGCTGCTGACCGACCGGCTGCGCCGCGCCGCTTCGCGCACCGACAGGCACGGGACCGGGTCCATGCTGCTCTTCCTCGACCTCGACAACTTCACGGCCATCAACGACCGGTTCGGGCATCCTGCCGGTGACGCGCTACTCGTCGAGGTGGCCGGCCGCCTGGTGGAGCTCGTCCGGGCCACCGACACGGTGGCCCGCCTCGGTGGCGACGAGTTCGTCGTGCTGGCCGAGGACCTGGAAGACCCCGACGAGGCGGCCCGGAGCCTGGCGCAGCGGATCCACCAGACGATGTGCGCACCGGTCTCGGTGGGGGAGCGCGAACTGCACACGTCGGTGAGCATCGGCATCACGCCGGTGTCGCCGAGCACCGACCCCGACGCCTCCATCGCCCAGGCAGACGCCGCGATGTACCGGGCCAAGCGTGACGGTCCGGCCCAGTACGCCGTCTACGACGCCGCCATCGGTGCCGAGCACCAGCGCGAGACGCAGATGGCCGATGAGCTCCGGGTGGCCCTCGGCCGAGGTGAGCTGAGCCTCGACTACCAACCGCTCTTCCGCCTGGCGGACGGGGTGCCGTCCGGAATCGTGGGGATGGAGGCGCTGCTGCGCTGGGACCACCCCGAGCTGGGTCCGGTGCCGCCGGCCGAGTTCGTCCCTCTGCTGGAGCAGAGCCGCCAGATCGTGTCCGTCGGTCGCTGGGTGCTCGAGGAGGCCGCCCACCAGTGTGTGGCCTGGCAGCACCGGGGCTGGCCCGAACTGTCCGTGTCGGTCAACGTGTCGGCCCGTCAACTCCACGATGTCGGCTTCTGCGACGACGTGCGCCAGGCGCTCGAGCGCTCAGGGCTCGCCCCCGCGTGCCTGATCCTGGAGGTGGCCGAGTCCGTCCTGGTGGTGGACGTGGTCCGGATCGGTGCCGCGATGCAGCGCGTGCGCGACCTCGGGGTGCACCTCGCGCTCGACGACGTCGGCACCGGCCACTCGTCGCTGCACTACCTGCAGGGACTGCCCATCGACCGGCTCAAGGTCGACCGGAGTTTCGTTGCCGGGCTGGATGCCACCGGCCACGACGGGACCGTCATCCGGACCGTCGTCGAACTCGCCCACAAGCTGGGCATCGCCGTCGTGGCCGAAGGTGTCGAGACGCCCGCCGAACTGCGGTCCGTGTGCGCCATCGGCTGTGACGAGGCCCAGGGGGTGCTGCTCGGTCGTCCGGAGCCGGCCCACGTGCTGGACGTCACCCTGGACACCGGTGGCCGACGGCGCGCCTGATCGGACCGGCCCACTGGTGTCGGGTCCCGGTCAGCGCCGGAGACGGGCGAACGTGCGGCGCTGGGCCGAGTACAGCTTGGGGAACTCGGCCGACAGCTGGTCGTAGACGGCGCGGTCGGCCGGGTCCGGGTGGTGTGTGGCCGCCACCGGCACCAGTCGCCGCACCTCCCCGGGAGCCACGACGCGGAGGGACATGCCGGCGATGAGCGCTGCCCCGCGCAGGTTGGCGAGGAGGGGATCGGCCACCTGCTCGATCGTCCGACCGAGCACGCTGGCGTAGATCGAGCACCACAGCGCCGACGTGGCACCGCCACCGATGGCGCGGAACGCGCCGAGCGGGCGGCCGACGAAGTGCTCCACGCCCTCGGCCAGCCAACGGGAATTGAGGGCCACCCCCTCCAGCACGGCCCGGGCGAGGTCGGCACGGGTGGTCCGGAGCGACAGGTTGTGGAACCCGGCCCTGGCCAGACGGTCGTCGACCGGTGAACGCTCGCCGTCCAGCCACGGGGTGAACACCACCCGTCCGCTGCCCGCCGGTGCCGTGGCGGCCAGCGCCGTCAGCTCGTCGTAGCTCGGGGCACGGCCGGTGGCGGGGTCCACGGCGACGGTGTCGCGGAACCACTCGAGCGCACGGCCGCCCGACTCCTGGTTGTTGGCCACCAGCCGGAGGCCGGGCACGATCCCTGGCACCGTGGCCATCTGGTGGAAGGCGTCGGTCTTCTTCTTCGGGAACGGACAGCTGACCCAGCTGGTCGTGGAGATGGCCACGTGCGGCTGGAGCTCGAGCACCGCCCCCGAGCCGACGCACGCCGAGTGGAGGTCGGGGGTGCCGGCCACGACAACCACGCCTTCGGGCAGGCCGAGGTCGGCGGCTACGCCGGGCTGCACCGTCCCCACCACACTGGCCGTAGCCTGCAGCGGCGGCAGCTTGTGGAGCGGGACACCGCTGGCCCGCACCAGCGCGAGGTCGTAGGCCAGCACCTCGGGGCGACGGTTGTCCGTCAGCCACGCGCCGGCCATCGACGCGGGCGTGGCGGCCGCCGTGCCGGTGAAGCGCATCGACAGGTAGTCGACGGGCTCCAGGTACCAGCGGGCCGCGCTCGCCACCTCCGGCTCGTCCCGCTCGAGGTGGAGGATGTGGCCGATCGGATCGGCGCCGGACGTCGAGGGCGCCCCGCCACTGTGCCGGATCCAGCGGAGGGCGGCCACCGGTGCGTAGCCGGCCACCGGCCCCCCGATCACGCCGCGCGAGTGGCGTCCGCCACGGGTGTCGGACCAGAGCTGGCACGGGCCGACGGGGAGGCCGTCGCCGTCCACCGGCACCGTGCTCGCCCACTGCCCGGTGCACGACACGGCCACGACGCGGCCGGGGTCGATCACACCGGAGGCGAGGGCCCGCCGGGCACTCGCCGTGATGAGGTCCCACCACAGACCGGCGTCCTGGGTGGCACCCCCGTCGGAGGTGTGCGCGGTGGGCACGGGCAGGTGCTCGGTCCAGGCGATCGAACCGGCCAGCGACACCAGTCCGACCTTGGGGCCGCCGGTCCCCTGGTCCACGGCCAGCACCCAGGCGTCCTCTCGGCGACCCGGGACGGGCCGGGTCACCGCGGGCGCGTGTGGCGCCCTGCAGCGGCAACGGTCGTCTCAGGCATCGGCGGGCAGCTCCTGCTGGGCGTCCATCATCTGACCCATCATCATGCGGATGAACTCGTCGGCCTCGTCAGTCATGCCCCCGGCGACCCCGCCGTAGACGGCCCCCGACGATGGTGCCTCGGCGGCGTGCTCGACCGCATGGGCCACGGCGTCGGCCAGGTCGGCGGCGAACGCCTCGGCGACACCCGGCCGGGTCTGGGGGCGGGTGACGGCCATGTGCAGCGCGTTCGGGTACTGCTGGCCGTTGAGCCGCCAGCCCCGGGTGCGCAGGAAATCGTTGACGTGGTAGATGTCGAACTCGTCGGAGGTGAAGCTGAAGAGGAACGACGGGTCGCCGAGGATACGCAGCTCGGGGTGGCTCCGCACGGCGGCCTGCATGGTCGCCGACGTGGCGAAGATCTGCTCCGCATAGCCCCGGTAGCCCTCGCGGCCGAGCTGGACCATCGATGCCCAGGTGGCGGCCAGCAATCCGCCCGAGCGCGAGCCGTCCATTCCGGGTGAGCAGTACTTCCCCCCGCTCCAGGTGGTGTTGAAGAAGTACTGGGCGTTGCGGAGTGCCCGGTCCCGGAAGGACAGGACGGAGGTGCCCTTCAGTGCATAGCCGTACTTGTGGGTGTCCGCCGAAATGGACGTGACGCCCGGCACGCGGAAATCGAACAGCGGAATGTCGTAGCCGAGCTCCTGGCCGAACGGCAGGATCCAACCGCCCAGGCAGCCGTCCACGTGGAGGCCGATGCCATGCTCGAGGGCGATGTCCGACAGTGCCTCGATCGGGTCGACGGTTCCGTAGCCGTAGTTGCAGGCCGACCCGATCAGGGCGACGGTGGAGTCGTCGACGGCACCGGCCACCCAGTCGGTGTCGACCCGGGTCGTGACCGGGTCCACCGGTGCCACGCGCAGCTCGATGCCGAACAGGTGGCAGGCCTTGTCGAAGGCCGGATGGCCCGTCTCGGGCTTGATCACGTTGGGGCGGACGATGCCACGGGTGGCCGAGGCGTGGTCGCGGTAGGCGAGCATGGCGTGGCAGATGCTGCCGGTGCCGCCCGACGACACGAGACCGACCGGCTCGGACCCTTCGACCGCGTCGGCGTGCAGCAGGTCGAGCGTCATGGCGATGACCTCGGACTCGAACCGCGTGGCGCTCGGGCACATGTCGCGCTGGAGCACGTTGACGTGGGAGAAGAGCGAGAACGCCTCGTTGAGGAAGTCGTAGTGGTCGTGGTCACCGCAGTACATCGTGCCCGAGCACTTGCCGGTCTCCCAGGTGGCGTCCTCCTCGGAGGCCATCGACCGGAGGATGCCGAGGACCTCGTCACGGGGCAGTCCGTGTTCGGGCAGTGTGCGGTGGACCGGGACCCGGTCGGCGTAGGGGACGGGGCTCATGGGGCGACTCCTCGTGGGTGTGGTGCCGGCCTGGCCGGTATCCGCACGGTACAGCGTCGCACGGGGCCGTCGGGGTGCAACCGGTGGTGCCGCCACGACAGGTTGCAACAGGCCCCGCAACTCAAGCGACCAGGGAGTATGGACGATGAGCCCTGAATGGACTGGCTCTCCGCGGCGGACACGGTGCGCACGCGGCATGACGGATCGCTGACCAGGGTGATCAGCGGGCGGGTGGCGTCGATCGCCTTCGTGCTCGCCAGCTTGCTGGTGATGGTGTCCGAGCTGGTGTCGCCCGGCACGGCATCCCGGGTCTCGGTCGCCGTCATCGGTTGCGCGGCCCTGGCGGTGGGCGCCGCTGCCTGGTGGGTCCCGTGGCAGCGGCTGCCCCGGTCGACCGTTCTGTGGATGGTACCGGCCGGACTGGTGGCGATCGACGTGGGGTTCGTGTTCGGCGACCGCAACGAGTTCAACTTCTCGGTCACCTTCGTACTGGTGTTCGTGCTCATCGGCCTCACGCAGCCACGGTGGGCCCCGCTCAAGATGGCACCCCTCCTCGTGGTCGCGTACGTGGTGCCGCTGCTGGCCATCGGCGGCCACCAGGCGGTCGTCGGTCTCGGGTCCGCGCTCTACGTCGTCCCGGTGTGCCTGATCCTGGGGGAGGCCATTTCCTGGGGCATGAGCCGCCTGGCCCTGGCGACGGATGAGCTAGCCCAGGGCGAGGCCAGTGTCCGCCAGCTCTTCGACGCGGCGCCCATCGGCATCTGCAAGCTCGGGATCGACGGCCGGTTCATCGAGGTCAACCGCGCCTATGGCGACATCCTCGGCTACGAGCCCGACCAGCTGGCCGGGATGCCTCTGCAGACATTCACCCACCCCGACGACCGGGCCGCCAGCCAGGAGCTCATCGGCAAGCTCCTCAGCGGGGAGATCGACCAGTTCAAGCAGGAGAAGCGCTACCTGCGAGCCGACGGCCGCCAGGTCTGGGTGTCGGTCAACGGGTCGTCGGTGCGGAGCACCGACGGCGTACCGCTCTTCCTGATCGGCCAGATCGAGGACATCACCGAGCGACGGCAGCTGAGTGACGAACTGGCGCTTCACGCCGTGACGGACCCGTTGACCGGACTTCCCAACCGGACGCTGTTCATGGAGCGGCTCGAGACGGCGCTCCACCGCGTCGAGGCATCCGGCCAGCTGGTCGCGCTGATGTTCCTCGACCTGGACCGCTTCAAGCTGGTGAATGACGGGATCGGCCACGATGCGGGCGACCGACTGCTGCGCCGGGTGGGCCAGCGCCTCCAAGGAGCGCTGCGCAGCTCCGACGTGCTGGCGCGCTTCGGCGGCGACGAGTTCACCATCCTGTGCGAGGTCTCCGGACCCGAGGAGGTGGATGTCGTGGTGGCCCGCATCCGGGCGTCGATGGCCACGCCGGTGGCCGAGCCCGACTTCGAGCAGTTCGTGTCGCTGAGCATCGGGGTGGCACTGTCCCAGCCCGGTGCCATGGCGCCGTCGGTGCTGTTGCGGTGTGCCGACATCGCCATGTACCAGGCCAAACAGCTCGGCCCCGGTCGCTACGTCCTCCATGAGGAGCGGGACGAGGGCGACGCCGGCCGCAGGCTCCGGTTGTCGAACGAACTCCACCGGGCGGTCCGGGAGAACCAGCTGGTCCTGCATTACCAGCCGTACATCGACATGCGTGACATGACGCTGGTGGGCACCGAGGCGCTTGTGCGCTGGCGGCATCCCGTACGGGGGTTGCTGGCGCCGGGTGAGTTCATCGAGCTGGCTGAGGAGTGCGGCCTGATGGTCGAGCTCGGCGCCTGGGTGCTGCGCGAGGCCTGCCGCCAGGGCGCACGCTGGATGACGGGACGGGCGGCGGCCGGCATGGTGGAGGAGCCGCCGGCCATGTCCGTCAACATCTCGCCCCAGCAGCTGTCCGACCCCGGGTTCACCGACATCGTGGCGTCGGTGCTGGTCGACACCGGCTTTCCGGCCGAGCACCTCTGGCTCGAGATCACCGAGGGGGCCCTCATGCGCGATCCGGTGGCCGCCATCGCCATCCTGGGCGCGCTGCGGGAGCTGGGCGTCCACCTCGCCATCGACGACTTCGGCACCGGCTACTCATCGCTGAGCTACCTGCGGCGTCTGCCCGTGGAGGCGCTCAAGATCGACCGCAGTTTCATCGAGCACCTCGACGAGGAGTCCGACGACCGGGCCATCGTCCAGGCCGTGGTCGCTCTGGGGGACGCGCTGGGGCTCGGGATCATCGCCGAGGGCATCGAGCGCCCCAGCCAGGCGATCGAGCTGGCCGGCCTCGGGTCATTCGTGGCCCAGGGCTACCTGTACGCACGGCCGGTCGACCCGCTGCTGGTGGGGGACCACCTGCCCCGCACCATCTCCGGATGGGACGCGACCAGCTCACTGTCCACGGTCTGAACGTCTATCGGACGGGGCGCACCGGTTGGTGCGTCCGGTGGGCAGGCCGGACTCCCGGTCGCGGGGGAGACCGCCGAAGGGCAGTCGGCCGTCGGTGTCCGTGCGCCGTCGATCCGGCCGTCCGATGCCACCGCCCGTCCAGGGGACGGCCGCCACCGCCGTCGGGATCAGGCAGTCCCGGCACGCCTGGGGCGGTCAGGGCGACGGACGATCAGGGGCGCCGGGCGTAGGGCATGACCTGGCTCATGCTCCACTGGTCGAGCGTGTTGAGCTGGACCTCGTTGCCGGTCGCCTCCACGATCCGACCCCCGCCGACGTAGATGGCTGTGTGGTACACGGTGGTCCAGTCGTTCGGGTCGGTTCCCCAGAACACGAGGTCACCCGCTTCGAGCTGGTTGAACGTGATCTGTGTCCCCGCCGTGTGGTACTGGTCGTCCGCCACCCGGGCGAAGCCGATCCCGGCACCGTGCTCCCAGGACGCGAGGGCGAGGCCGGAGCAGTCGTAGCCCACAGGTCCGTTGCCACCCCAGATGTAGGGCTTGCCCAGCTGCTGGAAGGCGAAGAGGACGGCCTGATCACCCGGAGTCAGTGGCTCGAAGAGCAGGGTCTCGGGCGCGAGCGTCTGGCCGGCCGCGCTGCCGAACGCCTGTGCCGTCCCGTTCTGCTGCACGATCCAGTAGCCGGCGTCGCCCGAGGCGGGCACGACCTTGCGGACGGGCTCCGCCGCAGAGCCCACGGCGGAGCCGTAGAACCCGGCGTCACCGAAGGCGAACACCCCTCCGTCGCGAGCCACCATCCAGTACCCCCGACCGTTGTCGGTGCGGGCCAGCCCGACGATGGGTTGGCGCAGGGTCAGGTTGCCGGTCGAGCCGTAGTAGCCGGCGTCGCCGAAGGCGAACACCCCGCCGTCACTGGCCACCAGCCAGTAGCCCCGGCCGTCGGCGGTGGGGGTCATGCCGACGATCGGCTGGTTCAGCACCAGGTTGCCGGTCGAGCCGTAGTAGCCGGCGTCGCCGAAGGCGAACACCCCGCCGTCACTGGCCACCAGCCAGTACCCGCGGTCGTCGGGTGTCTGTGCCAGGCCCACGATCGGCTGGTTGAGCACCAGGTTGCCGGTCGAGCCGGAGAACCCGGCCGAACCGTAGGCGAACACCCCGCCGTCACTGGCCACCAGCCAGTACCCGGTCAGGGCGTGATCGCTCACCGCGGTCACCAACGGCTGGTTGAGTGGTCCCGAGGGCGAGCCGTAGGAGGGGACGCCGTAGGTCTCCAGGGCGCCCGAGGGCGTGAACAGCCAGAAGTTGTCCTGCACACCGGTGAGGGCCGTGTGGGGGGCCGGTGTCGCCGCCGCCAGGGTCGAACCGGCCACGATCGGACCGAGGCTGAGCGTGGCGACGACAGCCACCATGACCCCGACCCACCTGCTGAGATTGTTTCGACCCGTCTGCATCGCTCGACCCCTCCGGAACGAGTGGGCCGTCGACCGCACTCAGAGTGTTCAGGCTACCACCCTGTGTGGTAATCCATCCAGGGCCAGTCTCCCGTTCCGTCGGGTGCGGTGTTCAGCCCACGGTGGCGATTCCCCCGTCGACCGGGATGATCGCTCCGGTCAGGTAGGCCCCGGCCCTCGAGGCCAGGAAGATGGCCACACCGGCCATATCGTCCGGCCGGCCGATCCGCTTGAGCGGTGCGCCCGCGGCGATCTGCTCGCCGAAGGCGTCGAGGGTGGCGGCCATCATCTTCGACTCGAAGGGGCCGGGGGCCACCGCGTTGACGGTCACCGTCGGGGCCAGGTGTTTGGCCAGATGGCGCGTCAGTTGGTGCACCGCCGCCTTGGACGACGAGTACGAGTAGGACTCGAGCACCGGCACGTGGATCCCGTCGATCGATCCGATGTTGATGACGCGGGCCGGGTCGTCCGGCGTCGATGCGGCCTGCAGCAACGGGAGGAAGAACTTCGTCGTGTGGAAGACGCCCTGCACGTTGAGGTCGAGCACGCGCCGCCACGAGGCGGTGTCGTGGTCGGCGAGGGGCGCCCCCCAGGTGGCGCCGGCGTTGTTGACCAGGACGTGGACGCGGTCGTGATCGGCGCCCACCGCCTCCGCGAAGTTGCGGGCCCCTTCTTCGGTCGACAGGTCGGCGGCCAGGCCGCTGCAACTCCCGAATGCCGACAGCTCGGCGACGGTCGCCTCGACGGCGTCGGCCTTGCGGGACGCGAGGACCACCTCGGCGCCGGCGGCGACGAATCCGCCGGCGATCATCCGGCCGATGCCCCGGGATCCCCCCGTCACGACGACGGTCTTGCCGGCGACGTCGAAGAGGGCGGACGGTGGCGTGGGTGCGGAGGTGTCGGTCATGGGAGGGGACGGTACCCCACCCCCGCCGGACGGGTAACGTCCGCTGCCATGGGAGTTCTCCGGTGCACCTCGCCCTGACCGACGAGCAGCAGGCGCTGCAGGCCGAACTCCGCACCTACTTCGCCGACCTGGCCGCGGCCACGTCGGTCGACGGTGGGCGACCGGACTACGTGGCCACCATCAACCGCATGGGGGACGACGGCTGGCTGGGCATCGGCTGGCCCACCGAGTACGGCGGCCACGGCCGGGGGCCCGTGGACCAGATGATCTTCGTCGAGGAGTCCCACTGGGCCGGTGTGCCGCTGCCGCTGCTGACCCTCAACAGCGTCGGGCCCGCCATCATGCAGCTCGGCACCGACGAGCAGCGCGAGCGGTTCCTACCGGCCATCCTGCGGGGCGAGGTCCACTTCTCGATCGGCTACACGGAACCGGGCGCGGGCACCGACCTCGCCTCGCTGCAGACCCGGGCGGTCAGTGACGGTGACGAGTACGTCATCAACGGCCGGAAGCTCTACACCAGCGCCATCCAGTACGCCGACTACGTGTGGCTGGCCGCCCGCACCGACCCCGACGCGCCGAAGCACAAGGGGCTGTCGGTGTTCATCGTGCCCGTTGACGCCCCCGGGTTCAGCTGGACTCCGCTGCGCACGATGGCGGGCGAGTTCACGAGCTCCACCTTCTACGAGGACGTCCGGGTGCCGAAGGCGAACCTGGTGGGGGAGGAGAACGGCGGGTGGACGCTCATCACCAACCAGCTCAACTTCGAGCGGGTGGCGATCTGCCCCGTGTCGGGCATCCTGCGCAGCATCGCCGATGTGCGGCGTTGGGCCCAGGAGACCCGGATGGCCGACGGACGCCGGGTCATCGACCAGGAGTGGGTCCAGGTGCACCTGGCCCGGCTGTGGGCCAGGGCCGACTACCTGAAGTTGATCAACTGGAAGGTGGCCTGGGCCGCCGACAAGGGCCTGAACCCGGCCGACGCCTCGGCCACGAAGGTCTACGGCAGCGAGTTCGCCCTCGAGGCCTACCGCATCCTCCTGGAGGTGGTCGGCCAGGCCGGCTACCTGGCCGAGGGGTCACCCGGGGCCGTCTTGAACGGCGACCTCGAGCACCGGGCCCGTAGCCAGACGATCTTCACGTTCGGCGGTGGCACCAACGAGATCCAGCGGGACATCATCTCGTGGGTCGGGCTCGGACTGCCCCGCGCCAAGCGGTAGACCACCCGCGGTCCTGGGTCTCAGGCACCTGGGGTTGCACAATTTACGATCCGGAGGGAACCGCCCTCAAGAATCGGACCCCGACAGCCGAAGAATTGCCATGGCGACAATCCAGGCGGTCGGGGCGACGGCACAGGTCAACGGTGTCACGTTGGCATTCGACGACACGGGTGGCGACGGCCCGGTCGTGATGCTCAGCCATGGCTTCCTGATGGACCGCACGATGTTCGACGACCAGGTGGCCGCCCTCCGCAACGAGTACCGGGTCATCACCTGGGATGAACGTGGATTCGGCGAGACGATCTACGACGAGCGTCCCTTCACCTACTGGGACTCGGCCCGGGACTGCCTTGCGCTCATGGAGCACCTGGGGATCGAGCGGGCCGTCCTCGGAGGGATGTCCCAGGGCGGGTTCATCGCACTGCGGGCGGCACTGCTCGATCCGCAGCGCGTGCGCGGCCTGGTGCTGCTCAGCACCCAGGCGGGTCCCGAGGACGCCGACGTGATCCCGATCTACCAGGGCATGATCGACGCATGGATCGAGGAAGGGCCGTCGATCGAGGCCGCCGAGGTCAGCGCCGAGCTGATCCTGGGAGAACCTGAGCTCTTCGCCCGGTGGACGGCCGTCTGGATGGAGCGCTCGCCCGAATCGCTGCGCAACCCCGCACAGGCGCTCGTCGAGCGGGAGGGGATCGAGCACCGACTCAGCGAGATCCCTGCGCCCGCGCTGGTCGTCCACGGCACCGCCGACATCTCCATCTCGTTGGACAAGGCCCAACGGATGGCCGACGGACTGGTGGGCTGTGCCGGAGTGGTCGCCGTGGCGGGTGGCACCCATTCCGCCAACCTGACCCACCCCCAGCAGGTCAACGAGGCCATCCTCGGGTTCCTGGCCGGGCTGCCCGACTGAACCGTCGGCCCAACCGGCCCAACCGGCCCAACTGGCCGGCGGGCGCTGCGCGTCAGCCAGGCGCGGACGCCGTGGTGGAGCCGGTGCCCGGCGTGACGGGGGTCAGGGTGGCCGCCGTCGGCAGGGCCAGGCGCACACTGGCGAACCGGACCGATCCTCCCACGCGGGGCTGTGCGTAGGCCACCGTGGTGGCCACCAGTTGCAGCTCGACGTCAGACGACGGTGTCGCGGTGTAGGCCACGATCTCGAGCGGCACGGTCACGACGTGGGTGGAACCGTCCAGGGTGACGGCGATCGGTGTGACCTGGTTGCCCAGTACGGTGCCGGTCGCCTTGTCGACGAGCTGGGCGAAGACCCGGGTGGGTCGGGCACCGGCGGACACCGTGCCGGAGTACGTCAGTACCAGGCGGGGGGCGCCGACGATGACCACCGACTTCGCGAACGTGACCGGGACGTCGACGGCGTTCGTTGCCGGCGCGGGGGTGATCGGTTCCACCAGGCTGCCGAGCTCCTGGCCGGACGGGACCGAGGCCACGGGGCCCGAACCGCCGGTCGCCACGAGGGGCAGGGTGCCCGAGCCCGAGGCGGTCACCGGTGTCCCCGGGGCGACCGGGTACGACGGGGCCGAGTAGGTGGTCCCGTTCTGGTCCACGAAGCTGAACCCCGGACCGGTGTCGGCCGAAGTGTCCTTCTGCACGTAGCGCTTCAACCACGCCAGGGTCGCCGCTTCGGGTGCGGCGGTGTTGCCGGCGGGCGTGAGGCAGACGCCGTGGCCGCCACAGAACCACTGCATGGCGGTGGGCACGCCGGCGGCTTTCAGGACCTGGTAGTTGTCGACGCCCTCCTGCAGGGTGAACAGGGTGTCGACGGTGCCCTGCAGGATCAGGGTCGGGATGCGGACGCTGCCGAGGTACGGCGCCGGCCCACGGGCAGCGAACCACGCTTCCTGGCCGGCGTCGATGGTCCCGGTGGCCTGTCCGGCCCGTGACGCGGCCAGGACCTCGGGTGCGACGTGGTCGCTACTCGACAGGTTCGACAGGATGTCCGCCCAGCCGCTCTTGACGATGCCGGACTTGAACAGACTGGTGGTCAGCGAGTGCCAGGCGATCGTGGGGACGATGGCGTCCACCCGGCAGTCGGTGGCGGCCGTGACGAACTGGATGCCGCCGCCGTAGGAACCGCCGACCATGCCCATCCGCGGGTCGCCCGGGGCGTCGAGCTGGACGCCGGGCCGGGTGGCCACCCAGTCGATGAGCGCACTCACGTCACGGGCCTCGTAGGCCGGGCTGTCCACCTCGGCCTCGCCACCGGACTGACCGAATCCGCGCGGGTCCCAGGTCAGGACGTTGTAGCCCGCCTGGAACAGCGTGGAGATGGCGTCGGCACCGAGCAGGCTCTGGCCCGGTGAGTTGCTGGTGTCGGTGTCGCCCGACTCGCTCCATCCCGGCCCCATGAGGATCGTCGGGTGGGTGACGTCCGGGGTCGACGACGCCCCGTCGTACTCGTCGAGCGGGAACCAGTGGGCGCGGATGACCGTCCCGTCGAAGGACGTGACGTTCCAGTCGGTCGTCGATCCGGGTACCGGGGTGGCGGGAACCGGTGTCGCCGGTTCGCCCCGGTGGCATGTCGCCGACGTCGTCGTGGCCGCGGTCGACGTGGTGGTCGACGCCGTGGAGGAGGACGAGCAGCCCGTCAGGGTGCCCATGAGCACCAGGGCCACCGCGGCCGTCCCCCAGGCGATCGCCCGGTGGCGACGGGGGACGGAGCGGTCGGAGGAGGAAGCGTGCGGGCGCATCGGCGGAGTGTTGCACCGGTAGGGGTGCAGGGCAATCTGCGGTCACCCGGCGGACTTGCCGTGCGAGGGGGCGAACCGGTGGAATGGGGAGATGGCCTCCGCTTCCGCACCAGTGTCCACCGGCGCGCCCCGGTCCGCGCGGGTGCGGTGGTGGGCACTGGTCGTCGTGTGCCTGGCCATGTTCATGAACGCGCTCGACTCGTCGATCGTGAACGTGGCGCTCCCGGACATCCAGAAGGACCTGCACTTCACCTCGTCGAGCCTGGCGTGGGTGGTCGACGCCTTCCTCATCACCTTCGGCAGCTTCCTGCTGATGGCCGGGCGCCTGGGCGACCTGATCGGACGACGCAAGGTGTTCCTCACGGGGATCGTGCTCTTCACCGGGGCGTCGATCATGTGCGGTGTGGCCCAGAGCCAGGCCGTCCTCATCACCGGGCGGTTCCTCCAGGGGATCGGTGGTGCCTTTTCCGCATCGGTCATCATCGCCATCATCGTCACCGAGTTCCCCGAGGCCGGTGAGCGCAGCAAGGCCATGAGCGCCTACATCTTCGTGGCCGTCGGGGGAGGGTCCATCGGGCTGCTGATCGGCGGCATCCTCACCCAGGCGCTGAACTGGCACTGGATCTTCTTCATCAACGTGCCCATCGGTGTGTTCACGTTCATCTTCGGCCGGGCGCTGATCGTGGAGAACACCGGACTCGGCATCCGCACCGGGGTCGACGTGGCCGGCTCGGTACTGGTGACGGTCGCGCTGATGGTGGGGATCTACGGCATCTCGACGGCCACCGAGTACCACTGGCTGTCGGCACACACGCTCGGGCTGGTCGGGGCGGCCGTGGCGATGCTGGTGGTCTTCGTGGTGCTGGAGTCACGCCTGGCCAACCCGATCATGCCGCTGCGCATCTTCCGGATCCGGACGCTGACCCGCTCCAGCATCATCCGGGGGATGTTGGCGACGGGGATGTTCACCACCTTCTTCCTCGGCGCCCTCTACCTGGAGGGTGTCCTGGGCTTCAGCCCCGTCCAGACCGGTCTGGCCTTCCTCCCCATGTCGGTCACCATGGGCATCCTGTCGGCGGGGATCACCGCACGGCTGGTGACCCGGTTCGGCGACAAGCGGGTCCTGATCCCCGGCATGGTGGCCGGGACGGTCGGCCTGCTGCTGCTGACCACCCTCGGAACGGACACGTCCTACGTGTCGGTCATGCTCCCAGCATTCCTGTTGATCGGGCTCGGGGCGGGCACGGCCTTCGCGCCGCTCCTGTCGATCGCCATGGCCGACGTGCCGGTCGTCGACGCCGGCCTCGGTTCGGGCATCGTCAACGTGTCCATGCAGATGTCGTCAGCGCTCGGCCTCGCCATCCTCAGCGCCATCGCCACCGGCCGGAGCCATGCGCTCGAGGCGGCTGGACACCCCGTGGAGGTGGCGCTGACCGACGGCTACCGGCTGGCCTTCCTGATCTCGGCCGTACTGGTCGGGGTGGGCACGGTCGTGGCCGTGGTGGCATTGGACAAGTCCGGCACCCGACCGACGGGCACGGCCGAGCAGGTCCACCTCGCCGAGGAGGCGCTGTCGGCCGCGTCCGAGCCGTTCCCGCACTGACGGGGTCGGCCGCTCAGTAGAGGCCGACGATGTTCCCGTCCTCGTCGAGGTCGATGTCGAAGGCCGCCGGATGGGAGCCGAGGCCGGGCATGGTCCGCATGTCGCCACAGATGGCGTAGGCGAAGCCGGCCCCCGCCGACAGGCGCACCTCGCGCACCGGCAGCCGCCAGCCGGTGGGCGCGCCCTTGAGCGACGGGAACGACGAGATGGAGAGGTGGGTCTTGGCGACGCAGACCGACAGCCCGCCGAACCCCTCGCCTTCGAGCTGATCCAGTCGGCGTGCGGCCTCGGGTGCGTAGTCGACGCCGTCGGCACCGTAGACGCGGGTGGCGATCACCTCGATCTTCTCGCGCAGGGTGGCCTCGGCGGGGTACAGGAAGCGGAACTCGTCCGGCTCCTCGGCCGCGGCGGCCACGGCCTCGGCCAACTCGGTGGCACCGCTGCCTCCGTCGGCGAAGTGCGTGGTGACCGCGCACCGCACGCCGAGCGACGCGGCGATCTCGCGGATGGCGTCGTACTCGCTCGGATGGTCGCCCGGGAAGGCGTTGATGGCCACGACCGGCGTCACGCCGTGGAGGCGGACGTTCTCCAGCTGCTTCACGAGGTTCGCCCCGCCGGCCCGCACCTCGTCGGGGTTCTCCTCGAGGATGGCGGGGGGCAGGGGACGCCCGGGCACGATGCGGTGGGCCCCCGAGTGGGCCTTGAGTGCCCGGACGGTGGTGACCACCACGGCGGCGTCGGGCGTCAGGCCGGACACCCGGCACTTGATGTTGAAGAACCGCTCCGCACCCATGTCGGCGCCGAAGCCGGCCTCGGTGATGAGGAAGTCGCCCGCGTGGATGCCGATCTGGTCGGCCACGACCGACGAATTGCCGTGGGCGATATTGCCGAACGGCCCGGCGTGGACGAGCACCGGGGTGTGCTCGAGTGTCTGGAGCAGGTTGGGCTGGAGGGCGTCCCGCATGATGACCGCCATGGCGCCGGCGCCCCGCAGCTGCTCGGCGGTCACCGGCCGACCCCGGACATCGAACCCGACGACGACCTCACCCAGGCGCCGCCGCATGTCCCGGAGGGAGGTCGACAGGGCCAGGATCGCCATCACCTCCGATGCCGCGGTGATGTCGAAGGCGGACTGCCGGGGAACACCGTCCTCGGCGGTGCCCAGTCCGATGACGACGTTGCGGAGGGAGCGGTCGTTGACGTCGAGTACCCGCCGCCAGGTGATGGCATGGAGGTCCAGCTCCAACTCGTTGCCGTGATGGAGATGATTGTCGACGATGGCGGCCAGGGTGTTGTGGGCGGCCGTGACGGCGTGGATGTCGCCCGTCAGGTGGAGGTTGAACGCCTCGAACGGCCCGGCCTGGCTGTAGCCGCCTCCCGCCGCGCCACCCTTGATGCCGAAGGTGGGTCCCATCGAGGACTGGCGGATGGCGGCCGTGGCGCGCTTGCCGATGTGCTTGAACCCCTGTGCCAGTCCGATGGTGGTGGTCGTCTTGCCCTCCCCCAGGGGCGTCGGGGTGACGGCGGTCACGACGATGTACCGGGCCCGCGGCCGGTCGGCCAGCGCACCGACGGCATCGAGCGAGATCTTGGCGATGTAGCGGCCGTAGGGCTCGAGGAGGTCCTCACCGATCCCCATGCCGGCGGCCACCTCCGTGATGGGCAGGAGCGTGGCCCTGCGTGCGATCTCGAGCGCGGTCAGCGGCGGGGCGTCGGGCATCAGCTCTCCTCGGGCCGGCCCGGGACGTCTCCCACCGCGGGGAACGGGGCCGCCCGGACTGTAACGCGGCCCGGTCGGCCGGTGATCGGGCCGCCGCCCGGGGGTGGAACGGCTACCGTTGTGCCGTGAGTCATGGCAGCGGTACTGACAGAAGAGTACCGGGCACGGCGAGCGGGCAGGTCGAGGGGTTCCTCACGTGACGACGTCGGCCCCGGTGCCCGGCGTGACCCTGTTCGGGCACTGGATCTGTCCGTACTCGGTCCGGGTGTCCTTCGCCCTGGCTGAACGGGGCATCATCCACGACGTGGTCGATGTGCCGCCGACGGCGGTGCGGCCACCCGGCTACCTGGTGCCTGCGGAGTTCGTCGAGCACTCGTCGAAGGGGGAGATCCCGATGGTCCGCATCGGTTCGGACTACCGGGCCGACTCACTTCCCATCCTCGAATGGCTGGAGGACCGTGTCGCCGGTCGTGCACTGCTGCCGTCCGGTCCGGCGCCCCGTGCCGAGGTGCTGGAGCTGGCGCGGTGGATCGACGCCACGCTGTTCCCACCGATGATCGGCATCTACTACGGCACGCGAGCCGACCGGATCGCAGCGTCGTCTACGGCGCTGGCCGCAGGCCTCGTCGCCCTCGGGAGCCGCCTCGGAGCATCCGCCTGGCTCGTCGGCACGGGGCCGACCTTGGCCGAGGCCGCGGTGGTCCCGCTGTACGTGAGGATCGGGGGCCTGCAGCGACTCGGATTCGACGTTGCCGTCGACCGGCGGGTGGTCGCCCATGCCGAGCGGGTGGCGGACCTGCCCGGAGGTCGGGCCGTCACCTGGTCGTCGACGCAGACCGACGAGTTCGTGAGCCGCGTCGAACGGTACCGGGAGCAGCGAGGGGCGACCGGCGGATCGACGGCCGGCGGGTGACCACCCGGCCACCCGGCTCAGACGGTGAGCACCGGCTCCTGTGCCGGGCCCCACACCTCGTGGTTGTCCGAGCGGAGCACCCAACGCCGAGGGCGGACGTCGAGCAGGGGGTCCAGCCCGGTCGAGGTGAACAGTGAGCGGATGGTCGCCTGCTCGTCGGCGGTCGCCGCGCCGAACGCGTCCTGCAGCCGCTTGAGGAGGAAGATCCGGTAGGGCACCACGGCGACGGTCATGTCGTGGCCCCGCCAGGCGAAGGTGGTGGTGCCGCTGATCCGCCGCTTCGGCTTGCCGAGGACGACCTCGCCGTCGACCACGTCGGGGTGCTCGGCCAGCCACGCGTCGACTGCGGCCACCTGGGCGACGGCCTCGTCCAGGAACTCGTCGCCGATGTAGGACAGCAGCGCCCGCAGCGTGTCGGGCACGGCGTCGTCGGCGAAGAGGTCCTCGGTGCAGTCGCCGTACTCCGAGGCGTCCTGCACGGGGGCGTGCATGCGCTCGACCCAGCGCCACACCCGTTGGGCGCGCTGCTTCATGAGCACCGAGGGGTAGGGGTCGCGGGCGAGGTGGGCGTAGAGAGGACCGAAGAAGCCGAAGTCGGCGATGGTCGGTCGGCCGCCCAGCAGGAACGGTGCACCGGCCAGGTGGGCGTCGAACAGGGTCAGGAACTCGTCGTAGGAGCGCTCGATGGCGGGCACGAGCTCCTCGGTCACCCCGAACGCTGCGGTGGCGCTCCGCATGCGCTCGGACGCGAAGGCGAACACCGCATCGCGGGTGGCGTCGTCGGCCCCGACGATCAGTGCGGCGCTGAAGTCCTTGGCCAGGAACGGCACGTTCACGTCGTCGAAGTCCCAGCGGAAGTGCATGGCCGGGCGCAGCAGGCCCTCACCACCGAAGAGTTCCAGCAGGTGGGCGACGGTGCGCTGGACGGGGGTCGCGGGGTAGGCGGAGCGGGCCGGGTCCACGGTGGCGTCGAGATGGTCGATGATGTCGACGGTGTCCTGGACGATCGCCCCGTCGGGCGTCTGGAGCACCGGGATGATCCACCGACCGATGGCGGGCTCGATCTCGGCGCCGTAGCGCGGGTCGCCCGGTGCGCGCTCCACGTACTCGATGCGATGGGTGCGCAGATAGGAGCGTGCCTTGCCCGAGTAGAGCGACGCGGGCATGGCATAGAGCACGTAGGGATCCATCGGGGTCTCCTGTTCTGGCAGCGGTCGACTGCGGTCGGGGTTCGTCCACCCCGTCCGCCCGGTTGCGAGTGTATCTTCTGTCAGGTACCTTGACACATGTCACCGGTATTGACAGAAGTGCCGACGGCCCGTCCGGGTCGGGACGGTGCCCACGGGGGAGGACCGGGCATGGACATCGAGGTCGCACGCGGAGCGTTCGGTCGGTGGCGCACGGTCGACCCTTCGACGCCGGCGCTCGACCGGGGGGAGGTCCGACTGCGGGTCGACCGCTTCGGCTTCTCGTCGAACAACGTCACCTACGCGGTCATCGGCGACATGCTCCACTACTGGGACTTCTTTCCGGCATCCCCCGCCGACGCGGGGGACCCGACCCGGTGGGGTCGGGTGCCGGTGTGGGGCTTCGCTGACGTGACGGAGTCCCGCTCGCCCGACGTCGCCGTGGGTGAGCGGCTCTTCGGCTTCCTGCCGATGTCGACCGAGTCGATCCTCCTGGCCGGCCGGACCGACGGATCGACCGTCAGGGACGTGTCGCCCCACCGCGCCGGTCTGGCCGACGCGTACAACAGCCTCCGGCGCTGTGCCACCGACCCGGCCTGGCGGGCGGACCGCGAGGAGCTGCAGATGCTGCTCTACCCGCTCTTCTTCACCTCCTACCTGATCGACGACTTCCTGGTGGACCAGGACGACCTCGGGGCGTCCCAGGTCGTGGTGACGAGTGCTTCGGCGAAGACGTCGATCGGCCTCGCCCACCTGTTGCACCACCGCGGGCGCACCGTCGTGGGCCTCACGTCGACCGGCAACGCCGGGTTCTGCCGCGCACTCGGCGTCTACGACGAAGTGCGCACCTATGACGAGGTCGACCGTGTGGCCGTCGTACCCTCAGTCCTGGTCGACGTGGCCGGCAATCAGGACGTGGTGCGATCGGTCCACTCCCGGTTGGGTGACCTGCTCGCCTGCTCACTCATCGTGGGCGACACGCACTGGGACCACGAGGCATCCGGACGGGCCGACGGGCTGCCCGGACCGACACCGACGTTCTTCTTCGCCCCCACCCAGGTGGCCAAGCGATCGCAGGAGTGGGGCCCGGAGGAGTTGGGTCGCCGGATGGCCGAGTCCTGGGGCACCTATGCGGACTGGGTCGCAGGATGGCTCACCCTGGAGCACGCCGTCGGTCCGGACGCCGTGATCGAGGTCTTCCGGGCCTACCTGTCCGGCGGTGTCGACCCCGGGGTGGGCACGATCTGCACCATGGCGACCGAGGAGGTCCACGCATGAAGTTCGGCATCGTCTTCGCCAACACCGGCCCGTTCGTCGACCCGGGCCCGGCGGTCGAGCTCGCCCGGTCCGCCGAGGCGGCGGGGTTCGAGTCCCTGTGGACCGTCGAGCACACCGTGGTGCCGGCCGGCTACGAGTCCACGTACCCGTACGACCGTTCCGGGCGCATGCCCGGCTCCGACGACGCGCCGATCCCGGACCCGTTGGTGTGGCTCGCCTACCTCGCCTCCGCCACGTCCACCATCAATCTGGCCACCGGCATCCTGATCCAGCCCCAGCGCAACCCGGTCGTCCTGGCCAAGGAGGTGGCCACCCTCGACCACCTCGCCGGGGGACGTGTCCAGCTCGGGGTCGGGGTGGGTTGGTTGGAGGAGGAGTTCGACGCCATCGGCATCCCCTTCAGCGAGCGCGGCCGACGCACCGACGACGGGATCGCCGCCATGCGGGCGCTGTGGAGCCAGGACCAGGCGACCTACGCCGGTGAGTTCACCTCCTTCGCCGACTGCATCTGCCGGCCGCGTCCGGTCAGGGGAACGGTGCCGGTGCACATCGGTGGCCACACCGAGGTGGCGGCCCGACGGGCCGGCCGCATCGGCGACGGGTTCTTCCCGGCCTCGGGCAACCACGACACGCTCGCCGACCTGTTCGCCCTGGTGCGGCGCACCGCGGAGGAGACGGGGCGCGACCCGGCCACGATCGAGATCACCTGTGGGGGCAACGGCGTCTTCGGTCCCGGAGCGCTGGAGGAGGCGGCTGCCCTGGCCGAGCTCGGGGTCGACCGGATCGTGGTCCCGTCCTTCCTGTTCTGGAAGGACACGGACGCCGCACTGGCCGCCTACGGCGACGAGGTCATCGCCCGGGTCTGACCGGTACCACTGCACACCCCGGCCGGGGGCCGGCCCCGACGACACACCTGCCGCGATGCGGCACCGAGGAAGGACGACACCATGGAGTTGGACGGACGGACCGCGGTCATTACGGGAGCGGCATCGGGCATCGGGTTGGCGATGACCGAGCGTTTCCTGTCCGAGGGTATGACGGTGGTGATGGCGGACATCGAGCAACCTGCCCTCGAGCGGGAGGCCACCCGCATCGCCGATGCCGGTGGCCGGGTGCTTCCCGTGGTGTGCGACGTGTCGGACCCGGACCAGGTGGCCGGTCTCCGCGACGCCGCGGTGGCCGCCCATGGCGCCGTCCACCTGCTGTGCAACAACGCCGGGGTGGCCAACGGTCAGGTCAACCACCGGACCAGCCCGGCCACATGGCAGTGGGTCGTCGGGGTCAACGTGCTCGGTGTCGCCTACGGCGTGAGCGCGTTCGTACCCCTCCTGCTCGAGCAGGGCGAGGGCCACGTGGTCAACACCGCGTCCGAGGCGGGCCTGACGTCGTCACCGGTGCTGGGTCCGTACCACGCCACCAAGTACGCGGTGGTGGGGCTGTCCGAGTCCCTGGCCCTCGAGCTCGATGGCACCGGGGTGGGTGTGTCGTGCCTCTGCCCGGAGCTCGTCGCCACCCGCATCTTCGAGTCCACCCGCAACGCCCCCGAGGCGCTCGGGTTCCCTCCACCCCGGGCCGTCCCGGTCGAGCAGATGGAGCAGTTCATGGGGACGACCGCCATGGACCCGGCCGATCTGGCCGCCGACGTCGCCTACGCCGTGCGGGCCTCCCGCTTCTGGATCCTGACCCACCAGGTGACCCTGGGTCGGGTGCACGACCGGAACCGGCGCCTGGAGCAGGGGCGCAACCCGAAGTTCGGACACGGGGTCTGAGGAGTGGGAGCGGTGTCGGCGGCAGCTGGTGACGTGCCGGTAGCGGTCCGGTCCGTCGACGGGAGGTCGGCCATCCGCGACCGCAACCGGGACGCCGTCCTCGACGCCGTCCTCGACCTGTTCTCGGAGGACAACCTCAGCCCCGGACCCGAGGAGGTGGCCGAGCGGGCCGGACTGTCCGTGCGGTCGGTCTACCGCTACTTCGACGACCATGACGCCCTGTCGCGCGCGGCCATCGAGCGCCAACTCGAGCGGTTGGGACCCCTGCTCCTGCTGCCCGCCATCGGCGAAGGCGACCTCGACCACCGCATCGCCCGGTTCCTGGAGGCCCGCCTCCGACTCCAGGTCGCCGCCGGCCCGGCCCTGCGGGCCACGCGCATGCGTGCCACCTTCGACCCGGTCGTGCGCGAGCAGTTCGAGGTGGACCGCACCCGTCTGCGCGACCAGATCGAGCGGCAGTTCGCCCCCGAGCTCACCACGATGGCCCCGGACCGCGCACGGGCCCGCCTGGCGGCGGCCGACGCCCTTTGTGCATTCGAGTCGCTCGACCACTATCTGGTGCATCGGGGCCTGGACCCCGGCACCGCCGCCGGCCTCCTGGCCGATGCCCTGCACGCCCTGTTGACCGACTGATCGCTCCATCCACGCAGCACTCCCAACCTCCGGCCCACGGGTCGACGAAAGGAACGAGACCATGGCAGAACGATTGGAGTACCCCTTCGGTTCGATCGACGTCGAGACCGCCGGCCGCTGGCTGCAGTTGGCCCCAGAGGACGACGGCAACGTGTGGATGCTGAACCTCATGAAGTACCGCGCCGTCGCCGACTACGGCGACGAGGGCGGTCCGGCCATCTCGGGCAAGGAGGCCGACGACGTCTACGCACCGACGGCCGTACTGGCCGACCTGGGCGCCACCGTCCCACTCTTCGGCGACGTCACCCACCAGGTGACCGATGACGTGGCCTGGGAGCGGATCGGCATCGTCCGCTACCCGAGCCGGGCGTCGTTCTTCGCCATGCAGGAGCGGGACGACTTCAAGAGGCAGTACGTGCACAAGAAGGCGGGCATGGAGACCACCATCGTGATGGGCTGTGTGCCGCTCAGCGTGGCGGACCGGGACGATGCCGGCAGCGGTCCGCTCGTGATGCGGGTGCGGCGGTTCGCCGACGGTGCGACTCCCGGACCCGATCCCGAGGGCGTGACACCCGTCGCACACTTCGTCGTCGACGGTGTCATCCTGGGCGACGGTCGACGGTGGGACGACGTCCGGTTCGACCGCGTCGCAGACGTGGCGCTGGCATCGCTCGCCGACACGACGGGGCTGGCCGATCAGGTGGTGGTGGTCGTCGACCCCCTGATCGAGGACCTCATCGGGTCGGTGCAGACGGCGGGGGAGTGAGGGCCGGTGGACGTCCTCCGCACACCTGACGACTGCTTCGACGACCTGCCGGACTACGACTTCGCCCCCCACTACCGCGAGGTCGTGGCGGCAGACGGCACCCTCCTGCGCTTCCACTTCGTCGACGAGGGACCCCGGGACGCGGCGCCCGTGCTCCTGCTCCACGGCAACCCGACGTGGTGCTACCTGTACCGGCACATGATCCCCGGCCTGGTCGACCGGGGCCACCGGGTCATCGCCCTCGACCTCATGGGCCTCGGGCGCTCCGACAAGCCGGTCGACCAGGCCCACCTCACCCTGGCCACGCATGCCGACTGGGTGGGGCAGTGGCTCGAGGCCGAAGACCTGGCGCACATCACCTTGTTCTGTCAGGACTGGGGTGGGACGCTGGGCCTCGTGGTGGTGGCCGACCACGGTGACCGGTTCGACCGAGTCGTCGCGTCCAACACCGGGCTCCCGGAGGGGCAGGGCATGAACGAGTTCCTGGAGCAGTGGCTGGCCTTCAGCCAATCCGTCGACGTGCTCCCCGTCGGGGCACTGGTGCAGGGTGGCACCACCCGGGAGCTGTCGGCCGCCGAGGTGGCGGCCTACGAGGCGCCGTACCCCGATGGCTCGTACCAGGCCGCGCCGAAACGCTTCCCCGCCCTGATCCCGATGCAGCCGGACAACCCGGGCGTTCCTCGGGCCAAGTCCACCTGGGCATACCTCGAGACGTGGGAGAAGCCGTTCCTGACGGTCTTCGGCGACCGGGACCAGGTCGCCTACAAGGCCGGTGCCCACCTGCCGCTGCAGCGACGGATCCCTGGGGCCCGGGGCCAGCCCCACCGGGTGCTCGAGGGCCCGAACCACTTCATCCAGGAGGATGCCCCGCACGAGCTGGTGGCGATCATCGACGACTTCGTCCGGGCGACGCCCGGCTGATGCCCCTGGGCCCCCACCGTCACGGGTCCACCGGTACGATCGACCCGCCGGCGCACCAGGTGCCGGCTGCACAGTGTGGGGGTACGCCATGACCACCGTCGCCACCGTCCGTGGGTCCGTCGACTCCGCCGACCTCGGTCGCACGTACATGCACGAGCACATCTTCGTGCTCACCTCGGACGTCCAGCAGAACTTCCCCGAGGAGTGGGGCGACGAGGACACCCGCGTGGCGGATGCCGTGGCCAAGCTGGGGGCGCTGGCGGCCAGCGGCGTCCGCACCATCGTCGACCCGACGGTCATCGGCCTCGGGCGCTACATCCCCCGCATCCAGCGGGTGGTCGAGCAGGTACCGGACCTCAACGTGGTGGTGGCCACCGGGTGCTACACGTATCACGACGTCCCGTTCTTCTTCCACTACCGCACCCCGGCCATCGGTGCACTGCTCGGGAGGGAGGAGACCGAGCCGATGGTGCCCATGTTCGTGGCCGACATCGTCGAGGGGATCGCCGGGACCGGTGTGCGGGCGGGCATGCTCAAGTGCGCGGTCGACGAGGACGGGCTCACTCCCGGGGTCGAGCGCATCATGCGCGCCGTCTCCAGGGCCCACCTGGCCACCGGCTGCCCCGTGACCGTCCACACCCACCCCGGGACGCAACGGGGCCTCGACGTGCAGCGGGTGATGGGGGAGGAGGGTGTCGACCCGGGTGCCGTGGTGCTCGGTCACAGTGGCGACTCGACGGACGTGGACCACCTGGGGGCACTGGCCGAGGCCGGATTCTGGTTGGGAATGGACCGGTTCGGCATCAACCTGGAGACGACGTTCGAAGCACGGGCCGACACCGTCGTCGAGCTGTGCCGTCGGGGCTACGCCGGTCGCATGGTCCTCTCGCACGACGCCGCCTGCTACATGGACTGGGTGGATCCCGAGGCCATGCCGTTCCTACCCCAGTGGCACTACCTCCACATCGAGCAGGACGTGCTGCCGTACCTGCGCGACCACGGCGTCACCGAGGAACAGATCACCACCATGCTGGTCGACAACCCCCGGCGGATCTTCGAGGGCGGCTGAGGACCGTGCCCCCGGCACCGCCGGTCCCGACGGTGGGGCCGACTCAGGGTGTGAGGGTGGCGGCGTCCCCGGAGCGTCCGCAGGTGGAGGGAGCCGGCGACCCGGCCAACCGGGCATTCATCCACGCCACGATGGTGGGAGCGGCATAGATCACCACGGTCCCGTGGGTGGCGCCGGTGACGTGGAGGTACTGGATGGTGTCGCCGATCGGACATGCCTTGGTGGTCACGTAGGTGTCCGTCAGCGGCGGCGGGACCGTCCGGTCGGCCGTCCCCTGGACGACCAGCATCGGCACGGTGGTCCGCACGTTGCCCGGGTCGTTCGCCCGGGCGTGGGCCAGGACCGTCGGATCGGACCCGGCACCGGGCGCGAACACCGAGGCCGACGTGAGGTGTCGGGTCGCGATGGCTTCGGCCACGTGGTCCGAGCAGCCGTGTGTGACCTGAGCCGCGGCGAAGGCCTGGCCGGCGGGGGTGAACACCGCCGAGGCGGGCAGGTCCGTGTACGTCTGCGTCCAGGAGTATGCGGCGGGGATGCTGAAGGGCAGGAACTGCGTGCCGAGCGGGGTCCCGATGGTGGCGATCAGCGTGCTGAGCCCGGTGGCCGGCGCGGCGGCCACGACGCCGATCACGTGGAGGTCGGGTGCGTAGGTGGGGGCCATCTCCGCCGCGAAGAGCGCGGCGTGTCCACCTTCGGAGTGCCCGTAGATCACCACGGTGTCCGCGGTGCGGAGTCCGATGATCTGCCGGCTGGCCCGGGTGGCGTCGAGGACCGATCGCCCCTCGCTCGAGCCGAGCAGGTAGGGGTGGACGCCGTCCTCGACGCCGAGGCCCTGGTAGTCGGCTGCCGCCACCACGTACCCGGCGGCCAGGTACGTGGCGAGGGAGGGGATCAGGTACGGCCCCGTCCCTCCGCCCGAGTCGGTGAACAGCGACGGTGCACACGGCGCGGCGAAGCCGGTCGTCCCGTGCCCCCAGGCGATGACGGGGTAGCCCCCGGCCGGCGCCGCGGCCGACGGGGCGATGACGTACCCGGACTCGGCCACGTCGGCCCCGTAGATGGCGGTCGAGTGGTAGAGGATCCTCCATACCCGGGCGCCGGCCGGTACCTCCGGGAGGCCGGTCACCCGGGCCGACCGGATCAGCGTGCCGGGGGCCGCTGCCGGCAGCGGCACCGGTGGCGCATAGAAGGCGTGGACGGCGACGGCGGAGGAGGTCGCGGTCGGCGTTCCCGCTGTGGTGGTCGGCGACGCAGCAGAGGACGCACAGCCGGCCAGCGCGATGGCGAATACGGCGGCACCTGCGGCCGCCCACCGGCGCCCCGTGCTCGGAGCTTCCGTCGGGACGCGTTGGCGCCTGCTCGTCATCGGTCCTCCCCGTGGTGCGACCGGCCCGACGCTACCGCGACGGGTCGGGAGGTGGCGTTGGCCTGCTCAGCTGACGGCGGCCAGTAGCGCCGACTGACGGTCGACGAGCTCGGGAAGGACCTCGGCGGGCAGGTCGTGGCCCATGCCCTCGACGACCCAGAGCTCGGCACCGGGCACGGCCTCCGCCGTCGCCACACCACCGGGCAGGGTGACCAGGGGGTCGGCGGAGCCGTGGACGACGAGCGTGGGCACGGTCACCCCGGCCAGGCCGGCGGCCCGGTCGGGCGAGGCGAGGATCGCCGCCAGCTGTCGGATCGTGCCGTCCGGGTGGTTGCCCCGGTCGTAGTGCACCTCGGCCCGCTCCCGCGCGCCGACCTCGTCGAACGGGAAGCCCGTGGAGCCGATGGTCCGCGCCCCCGCGATCGACTGCTCGATGACGGCCTCGCGCCCGACCGCGGGCTCGATCAGGAGTGCGGCCATCGCCTCGGGCGTCGGGGGTCCCGTGGTCGGTCCGGGAGTCGACATGATCGACGTCAGGGTCCGGGTCCGCCCCGGGTGATCGATGGCGAATTGCTGGGCGATCATGCCGCCCATCGAGACACCGAGGACGTGCGCCGACCCGATGTCGAGGGCGTCGAGGAGGCCGGCGGCGTCGGCGGCCATGTCGGCGATCAGGTAGGGGACCGGGGTCGCCGGGTCGAGGAGCAGCGCGCCCATGTCGGGGACCCCGGCGTCGTCGAACCAGGTGGAGCCGCCCTGATCGCGGTTGTCGAAGGTGATCACGTGGAAGCCGGCGTCGATCATGGCGTCGACGAACGACGCCGGGAAGTCGGTCATCTGTGCACCCAGTCCGTGGATGGTGAGCAACGGGGGCGCTGACGGGTCGCCGTGGGTGGCGTAGGTGATGTCGATGCCGTTGGCGGGAGTGGTGGGCACGGGCTGCTCCTGTGGTCTCCGGTTGCACTGGGACGCTACTGCGACAATGGTCCGGACCGAGCGCCCGCCGACCGGTGCGGCCACTGAACGGGGAGGACCATGACCACCGAGCCCAGCACGGTGACCACCACGACGCCGATCGACCAGCCGCCGCGGGGCGTCGCCCTCGTGACCGGTGCGAGCAGGGGGATCGGCAAGGCGATCGCCGTCCACCTCGCCCGGGCCGGCTTCGACGTGGCGATCGGAGCACGGACCTTGCGCGAGGGCGAAGCCCGGGAACACTCCTCGACGGTGGCCGCCTCGGACACGTCGCCGCTACCTGGATCACTCGACTCGACGGCGGCACTGGTCGCGGCCGAGGGCCGCAGGGCACTACCCGTCTACCTCGACCTCCTCGACCGGACCTCACTCGGCACCGCGACCGCCACGGTCATCGAGCGCTGGGGGAGGATCGACGTCCTGGTCAACAACGGGCGGTATGTCGGACCCGGGCACATGGACCAGGTCCTCGACACCCCGGTGGAGCTGCTCGACCGGCATCTCGAAGCCAACGTCATGGCCCCGGTCCTCCTCACCAAGCTGGTCCTCCCGGGCATGGTCGCCCGAGGCGGTGGCTTCGTCCTCAACCTCGCATCGAGCTCGGGCACCATGGACCCGCCCAAGCCGGCGGGGAGCGGTGGCTGGGGCCTGGGCTACGGCATGTCCAAGGGCGCCCTCCACCGCATCGCCGGCATCCTGGCCGTCGAACTCGGGCCCAGGGGCATCGTGGCCTTCAACCTCAGCCCCGGCTTCGTGGCGACCGAGCGGATCGCACAGGACATGGCCGGGTTCGGGTTCGACGCCTCCCTCGGCGCGCCGCCGGACGTCGTGGGCGCCGTTGCCGCGTGGTTGGTCACCAGCCCCGAGGCCCGCGAACGCAACGGCCGGTGGATCGAGGCCCAGGAGGTCTGCCGCGAACTCGGCCTCGTGCCGGGATGGCCCCCGGCCCGGCCGGCCACGACCGGTAGCTGACACCCGGGCGCCACCGCTGACAGGATGGCACCATGGCCACCGAGTACCCGGTCCCGACCACCGACGAACTCGACGGGATGTACCACCGTCTCTCCAACTGGGGCAGATGGGGAGACGACGACGAGCGGGGCACCCTCCACTTCCTGACCGACGAGCTGCGGGCCGCCGCCGCCCGGTCGGTACGGACCGGTGAGTCCATCAGCCTCGCCCACGACCTGGCCACCGAGCCGTTACCCGAGCACCCGCACCCGGTCCAGCATCACATGCTGGCGTCCGGAGATGCCCGCGACTCCAACGGGATCCCGGGGTACGAGGCGGCACGCGACCATCTCGCACTCGACGTGCACGGACTCTGGACCACCCACGTGGACGCCCTGTCGCACATGTTCGTGCGAGGACGGATGTACGGGGGCCGTCCTGCCTCCGAGGTGCGCAGCGACGGCGCCCGGTCGAACACGGTGCTGACGCTGGCCGACGGGGTCGTGGGACGTGGCGTCCTGCTGGACGTCCCCCGGGCACTCGGTCGCGACTATCTCGACACGGGCGAGGTCGTGACGGTCGCCGATCTCGAGCGGACCGAGGCGGCCCAGAGGGTCGAGGTCGGCACGGGCGACATCCTGGTGGTCGCCTGGGGCCGCGAGGCCCGCCGACGGGCCACCCGCGGGTTCGACGGATTCTCGGGCCTGCACGCGGAGTGCCTGCCCTGGCTGGCCGAGCGTCAGGTGGCGGTCCTGGGCAGTGACGGCATCTCGGATCCCATGCCGTTCGTGGGCACGCCGGAGTGGCCGTTCCCGGTCCACCAGATCGGCATCGTGTCGATGGGCCTCCACCTCATCGACAACGTGCGGGTCGCCCCGTTGGCCGCCAGGTGCGCCGAGTCGGGCAGCTGGTCCTTCCTCTTCACCATGGCGCCGCTGCGCATCCCGAAGGGCACCGGCTGCCCGGTCAACCCGGTGGCGGTGCTGTGACCACGGGACGGCCGGTGGGCGACCACGAGGAGCTACGGGCGCTCGTCCAGCGCTACGCGCGCGCCGCCGACGACCGGGACGTCGAGGCGCTGGAGGCACTGTTCCACCCGGCGGCCGAGGTGACCGGTGCGCGCGGCGCGCAGACGCTCGACGAGTGGCTGACCACGATGCGGGGGCCGCGCGCCTTCCCGACGAGCATGCACGTCATCGCCGATCCGTTGATCACCCTCGGCCCCGGTCCCGACGAGGCGGTCATCGACGCCTACGCGGTCGTGTACCAGCTGAGTGACGCGTCGTCGGAGGCGGGCGACCTCACGCTCGGCATCCGGTACCTCGACGACGTGATCCGGCACGAGGGCCGGTGGATCATCCGGCGACGTACGGCACGCACCATCTGGATGCGGTAGTCCCGCCGACGGCCACGAGGTGGCACGGGAGCGGCACGAGGTCGCTCAGGGCACCCGCCGACGCAGCAGCCGCCCGGGGGTCGCCCCGGTCTGCTCGCCGCGATCGATCGTCACCTGGCCGGCGACCACCGTGGCCAGGAAGCCGACCGAACGTTGCTCGAGTCGTCTCCCACCGGCCGGCAGGTCGTCGACCAGCGTGGGGACCGCCGGGCCGACGGTGTCGGGGTCGAAGACGACGAGGTCGGCGTCCATGCCCGGTCGCAGCAGTCCCTTGCCGTCGAGTCCCCAGGCCAACGCCGGTGCCAGTGTGACCATCCGCACGGCTTCCTCGAGGCTGAACTCGCCACGGTCGCGTACCCAGTGGCCGAGGAGATGGGTGTGGATGGAGGAGTCGGCGATCTGGCTCAGGTGGGCGCCCGAGTCGCTGAAGGTCATCACCGCCCGGGGGTGGCGGAGCGCCCGGAGGAGCACCGTCTCGTCCTGGGGGTAGAGCGACGGCTGGATGAACAGCTGGCCACCCGCGGACTCCACGCACAGGTCGATCATCGCCTCGGCCGGGTGGACGCCGCGCTCCCGGGCGACGTCGGCCACGGTCGGGTTGGGGGGGAGGCCGTGCAGGTAGACGCGGATGCCGTCGAAGTCCGGTGGCCGGGCCTGGGCGCCGACCCCGGTGTAGGTGGCGTAGTCGGCATGGACGGCGGCATCGACGTACGGCAGCCGCCGCTCGGGATCGGCGAGGACCGCGAGCTGTTCCTCCACCGGGCGGCTTCGCAGGTCGGCCCAGGCCGGCAGCAGGTCGAAGGGGAGCCTGGTCCGGAGCGACAGCAGCACGGAGATCCCCCGGCAGTGGGTCTGGGCGATCATGCGGGCGCCCCGCTCGGCCGCCTGGTCCAGGAAGTCGATGAGGTAGCCGGCGCCCCGGGTGGCGACGAGGCCGAAGGTCATCGGCACCCCGGTGGCGGCCGCGAGTTCCGTCATCCGGTCGAGGGAGCGACGGCGGACGTCGGGGTCGGGCGCCGACATCCCGGCATCGGCGCCCTCGAAGATGCCGGTGCCGAGCTCGCCCATCACGCCGACGAGGGCCGCCACCTCGTCCCAGGAGGCCATCCGTGAGGCGACGGGTCGACCGTCGGAGGTCTCGTGGTGCTGGGTGCGTGACGTCGAGAAACCCATGGCGCCGGCCCGCAGCGAGTCGGCCAGTTGCCCGGCCATGCGGGCGAGGTCGTCGGCGTCCGCCGCCTCCTCGAAGGCGCGCTCGCCCATGGCCCAGGTGCGCAGCGCCGAATGGCCGATGTTGGCGGCGAAGTGGATCCCCTTCGCCAGACGGTCGACGGCGTCGAGGTACTCGGGGAACGTCTCGAAGCTCCAGTCGATGCCGGCGGCCAGCGCGGCCGGGTCGATGTCCTCGGCGCGCTCGAGGTTGCGGACGACCAGCGCCCGCTCGTCGGAGCGCACCGGAGCGAGGGTGAAGCCGCAGTTGCCCATGACGGCGGACGTCACCCCGTGCCAGCACGAGTTCGAGCCGGTGGCGTCCCAGAAGACCTGGGCGTCCATGTGGGTATGGCCGTCGACGAATCCGGGGGTGACCACGTGGCCGTCGGCGTCGATCTCCCGGTGGCCCCGCCCGCTGATGCGGCCGACCTCGGCGATCCGGTCACCGGTGACCCCGACGTCGGCCCGGAAGGAGCCGAGGCCGGAACCGTCGACGACGGTGCCGTTGCGGATCACGAGATCGTGGACCATTCCCTCATCCTTGCCGAGACGGGCACCGTTCCGGGGATTTTCCGTCACGGTGTGCGTAGATTGTCGCAATGGCGACCTCAGCCGAGATCCACCGCTCGCTCGACCACCCGGTGATCGACAGTGACGGCCACATGGCCGAGCACCTGCCGACCCTGGCCCCGTATCTGGAACAGGAGGGGATCTCGCTGGAGGACCCGGCACTGCGGCGGCTCGTGCCCCCCTACGGCGGTACCGACGTGCCGTGGCACGACCAGACGCCCGAGGAGCGCCGGGCGACCCGGACGCCGCGGGGGCCGTGGTGGAGTGCCCCGGCCCGCCAGACGATCGACCTCGCCACCGCCCTCTTCCCGGCCCTCCTCTACGAACGTCTCGACGAGATCGGGATCGACTTCGGCGTGGTCTACCCGAGCCTCGGCCTCGTCTTCCTGCACGCGGCCGACGACGCGTTCCGGCGGGGCGCCTGCCGGGCCCTCAACCGCTGCAACGCCGAGACATTCGCACCACTCGCCGACCGGCTCACCCCCGTGGCCGCCATCCCCATGCACTCGCCGGAGGAGGCCGTCGCCGAGCTGGAGTACGCCGTGACCCAACTCGGGTTCAAGGCCGTGCTGTGTGCCGGCTACGTGCAGCGTCCGTTCGAGGCACTGGCCGACAAGGATCCCGAGGTGTCGCGCTACGCGTTCTGGCTCGACCAGTTCGGCCTCGACTCGGCCCACGACTACGACCCGGTGTGGGCCACGGCCCGGGACCTCGGCGTGTCCATCGCCTTCCACTCGGGGTTCATCGGCATGACGCCGTACCGGTCGCCGACGAGCTACGTGGCGAACCACCTGTCGATGCTGGCAGAGGGCCAGCAGGCGCTGGCCAAGTCACTCTTCCTGGGCGGTGTCACCCACCGGTTCCCGACCATGAACTTCGCCTTCCTCGAAGGAGGGGTCACCTGGGCCGCCGCCCTGTTCAGCGACATCGTGGGCCATTGGGAGAAACGCAACCTGGACGCACTTCGGGCCCATCTCGACCCGGCGCAGGTCGACCGTGCCCTCATCGTGGAGCTGCTGGGCAAGTACGCCCCGGGAGCCCGCCGACTGCCGCCGGCCGTCACCCGCCGACCGGTCGAACCCGAGGACCTGCTCGACGAGTGGGCGGCGTGCGGCATCGACCGGCCCGAGGACATCAAGGCGCGCTTCGCCGACCGCTTCTGGTTCGGGTGCGAGGCCGACGACCCCATGACGTCGCTGGCCTTCAACACCGCCGTCAATCCGTTCGGCACGGAGTACCAGGTGATGCTCGGGTCCGACATCTCCCACTGGGACCTACCGGACGTGTCCGAGGTCCTGGAGGAGGCGCACGAGATGGTCGACCACGGCTGGATCGACGCCGCCGCCTTCCGTGACTTCGTGTTCACCAATCCGGCGCGCTTCTACACGGGGACCAACCCGTCCTTCTTCGAGGGCACCGTCGTGGAAGCCGCCGTCGCGGACCTGCTGAGAGGGGAGTGACGTGCTCGACCTGATCATCCGGGGCGGAAGGGTCGTCGACGGCACCAGCGCCCCCTCGAGGGTCGCCGACGTGGCCGTGGTCGACGGGAGGATCGTCGCCGTCGGCGAGGTCGACGGCGAGGCGACGAGGGTCATCGACGCCACGGGGATGGTGGTCTGTCCCGGGTTCGTCGACATCCACACCCACTACGACGCCCAGCTGCTGTGGGACCCGACGGCGAGCCCGTCGGTGCAGCACGGGGTGACCACGGTGATCGGTGGCAACTGCGGCTTCTCGATCGCCCCGCTCGGTCCGGGCGACGACGAGTACGTCCAGTCGATGATGGCCGTGGTCGAGGGGATGCCGCGGGAGGCACTCGAAGGGGGTGGTCCCTGGACGTGGCACAGCTTCGCCGAGTACCTGGACCGGGTGGACGCCGGGCTGTCGGTCAACGCCGGCTTCCTGGTCGGTCACTCGACGGTCCGCCGCGTGGCCATGGGGGCGGCCGCCTCCAGCGAGCACGCCGACCCCGTGCAACTGGCGGCGATGCAGCTCCTGGTGGGGGAGTCACTGGCCGGCGGTGCGCTCGGGTTCTCGTCGTCGTTGGGGGAGGGCCACCTGGACGGCGACCACCGTCCGGTGCCGTCCAGCTGCGCCGGTCCCGAGGAGTTCGTCGCGTTGGCCGGTGTGCTGCGGGACCATCCGGGCACCACGCTCGAGTTCATCCCCTCGATCGGTCCGATCCCGGAGGAGCGCGTGGAACTGATGGCGGACATGTCCCTGGCCGCCGACCGCCCGCTCAACTGGAACCTGCTCGGCAGCCTGTCGAGCGAGGAGATCTGGGAAGAGCAGCTGCGGGCATCGGACGTGGCCGCGGCCAAGGGTGCCCACGTGGTGGCACTGGCACTGCCCGACATGATGCGGATGCGGTCCAACACCATCCTGCCCGGGCTACCCGGCTGGCGGGACGTGATGGCCCTCGATGACGCCGGACGGCGTGCGGCAGTGGCCGACCCGGACACGCGGGCCCGGTTGCGGGCCGGTGCGACCAAGGTGGCCGAGCGGGCCATCGGGGTGCTGACCGACTTCTCGTTGATGGAAGTGGCCGACCCGGGCTCGCCGTGGGTCGGACGGGCACTGGGGTCGATCGCCGACGAGCGGGGCACGGACGTGATCGACGTGCTCCTCGACGTGGTGCTGCCCGACGACCTGACCCTGTACGTGGTCCTGCCGTCGCTCACCCCGTCGCTCGGGCGGTCCGACGAGGGCTGGGCGGCCCGGGTGGAGGTCTGGAAGGATCCGCGGGTGCTCCTCGGGGGCTCCGACGCCGGAGCCCACCTCGATCTGATGTGCCATGCCAACTATCCGACACGCGTGCTCGGCGAGGTCGTGCGGGACCGCGGGCTCCTGACCGTCGAGGAGGCGGTGTCCATGATGACGGACCGGCCTGCCCGTCACTACGGACTGCGTCACCGGGGACGCGTGGAAGCGGGATGGCACGCCGATCTCGTGGTCTTCGACCCGGCACGCGTCGACTCGGAGCCGGCCCGCCTGGTGACCGACATGCCCGGTGGTGGCGAGCGGCTGGTGGCCGACTCGGTGGGCGTGGCCCACGTGGTGGTCGCCGGCACCGAGGTCGTGGCCGACGGAGTCGACACCGGGGCGCGTCCCGGACGGGTCCTGCGGTCGGGCGCCGACACCGAGACGGTGTCGCTCGACGACGTCAGGCGGTAGCTGCCCCGTCGATGACGAGGGTCGTGCCACTGATGGTCCGGGCGTCGTCCGAGACGAGGTAGGCGACCGCGGCCGCCACCTCGTCGACCTCGACACGCCTCCCCATGGGTGAGGCCGCCCGGGCGAACAGGGACAGGTCCGCCCCCTCGGGCAGGGCGAAGTTGCGCAGGAAGGGTGTGTCCACCGATGCCGGGCACACCGCGTTGACCCGGACCCCCGCGGCGGCCAGTTCGATGGCCAGCGACTTGGTGAGCAGGATCACGCCACCCTTGGAGGCGCAGTAGGCCGCGTTGTACGGCGTGGCCCGCAGGCCGGCGACCGACGCCATGTTGACGATGCAGCCGGTCGAGGCGAGGAGGGCGGGAACGGCGGCCTGGCTGAGCAGGAACGTGCCGGTCAGGTTGACGTCGATGATCCGGCGCCACTCATCGGGGTCGACGTCGCACACGGCTGCCGCCGTGCCGATGCCCGCGACGTTGGCCAGGATGTCGAGTCGCCCGTGAGCGTCCACGACCTGGGCGACGGCTGCCGCGCACGAGTCCTCGTCGGTCACGTCGCACCGGATGCCTCCCTCGACCGGTGCGACGTCGACGCCGACCACCGTGGCGCCTTCGTCGGCGAGCCGGGCGGCCACCGCGGCACCGATGCCGCCCGCCGCTCCGGAGACGAGGGCGACGCGACCGGACAGACGGGAGATGTGCGACGAGGTGGTCATGGGGGAAACGTACCCGGTGGGACCGCCACCGGTACTGTGACCGGGATGGGAGCCCTCGAAGGAAAGGTCGCCGTGGTCACGGGCGCGGCGATGGGGATCGGCCGTGCTGCGGCCCAGATCTTCGCCCGCGAGGGCGCGGCGGTGGTGGTGGCAGACATCGACGAGGACGGCGGCCGTGAGACCGCGGCCCTGGTGGAGTCGGCCGGTGGCCAGGCGGCCTTCGTGCGCACCGACGTGAGTGTGCAGGACGACGTCGTGGCCATGGTCGCCTTCGCGGTGGACACGTTCGGTGGCCTGGACTGCGCGCACAACAATGCAGGGATCGCGGCGCCCATGGCCGCGCTCGCCGACTACCCCGATGACGGGTGGCACCGCACGCTGGCGGTGATGCTGGACGGTGTCTACTACTGCATGAAGGCCGAGATCCCGGCCATGCTCGCCCGAGGGGGAGGAGCCATCGTCAACACGGCGTCGGGCGTCGGACTCGTCGCCTACCCCCACCAGGCCGCCTACACCGCATCGAAGCACGGGGTGGTCGGGCTCACCAAGGTGGCGGCACTCGACTACGGGGCCCAGGGAATTCGCGTCAATGCCATCTGCCCCGGCACCGCCCGCACGCCCATGGTCGACGAGGCGATCCGGCGCCAACCGTCGATCGACGCGCACCTGAAGACACTCCACCCGATCGGACGGATCGCGGAGGCCGCGGAGGTCGCCGAGGCGGCGGTGTGGCTGTGCACGCCGGCCGCGTCGTTCGTGCTCGGCGTGGCGCTGCCGGTCGACGGTGGTTACGTGGTCCCGTGAGGACGACGCCGGCCTCGGCTACGGTGCGCCGCCTGGCGGCACAGGGCCACCTGCTGGGCGACCGCTGGGTCGTGTCACGCGCCGCCGGCGCGCACGAGCACCGCTACGCCGCCACCGGCGAGGTCCAGGCCGAGGTCGGGTTGGGCGGCGCCGACGACATCGATGTCGCCGTGTCGGCTGCGCGTCGGGCCCAACCGGCCTGGGCGACGCTCGGGCCCGACCGGCGCAGCGCGGTGCTCCTGGCGCTCGCCGACCTGCTGGACGCCCATCAGGACGAGGCCGCCGAGCTCGGCGCCCTGGACAACGGGACTCCGGTGTCGGTGCTCCGGCCCGGCCGGGCGGCCGCGTCCTGGGTGCGCTACTACGCCGAGCTCGCTGCGACCCTCCAGACCGAAGCGCTCGACGTGCCCCGGGGTGCGGCCACGTGGCGCCGCGAGCCCTACGGGGTGATCGGGGCGATCCCACCGTGGAACGGGTCGATGGCGGGCATGGGCCAGAAGTGCGGGCCCGCCCTCGCTGCCGGCAACACGGTGGTGGTCAAGCCGCCGGAGCTGGCGCCGTTCGGCATGCTCCGATTCGCTGAGCTGGCCCTCGAGGCGGGGGTTCCCCCGGGCGTGCTCAACGTGGTCGTCGGAGGAGCGCAGGCCGGTGCGGCGCTGGCCGGGCACCCCGGCGTCGACAAGCTCACCTTCACGGGGGGAGCCGCCGCCGCCCGCCTGGTGATGGCCGCTGCCGCCGCCCATCTGACGCCGCTGGCCCTGGAGCTCGGGGGGAAGTCCCCCACCGTCGTGTGCGCCGACGCCGATCTCGACGCAGCCGCGGGCATGGTGGCCTGGGCCGGCACGGGTCTCCTGTCCGGTCAGGGGTGCGCGCTGCCGACGCGGACGTACGTGCACGACGACGTCTACGACGAGTTCGTCGACCGGGTGGTGACCATCGTCGGCGACCTGGTGGTGGGGGACCCGCTGGATCCTGCGACGATCGTCGGACCTGTCGTGTCCGGTACCGCTCTCGAGCGCATCCTCGGGGTGATCGACCGGGCGAAGCGGGACGGGGCCATGGTGCTGGCCGGCGGGTCACGCCTGGGTGGCGATCTGGCCGACGGCTGGTTCGTGGCGCCGACGGTGTTCGGCGGCGTCGACCAGCGAAGTGCGCTGGCCCGGGACGAGGTGTTCGGCCCGGTCCAGGCCCTGCTGCGGTTCTCCTCGGACGAGGAGGTGCTCGGGTTGGCCAACGACAGCCCGTACGGGCTGGCCGCCTACGTCTTCACGAACGAGCCCGATCGGCTCGAGCGGCTGGTCGGGGGTATCGACGCCGGGGTGGTGATGGTCAACGGCGGTGGACGGATCGGCCCGGCCACGCCCTTCGGCGGCGTGAAGCAGAGCGGCTTCGGCCGGGAGGGCGGCCGGGCGGGCTACGACGAGATGGTCCGGGGGAAGACGGTCCTGGCCGACTCGTAGGGCACACCTCCCACTCCACCAGGTCGTCCATCCACGGGATCGCCCGATGACCGGGCGCGGGTCAAGGGCGTCCGCCGCGGTGCCGATAGACGGGACATGCGCACCCGACGACTGCTCGCCACCCTCGTGGCTCTGGTCATCGTCACGGGGTCGGGCGCAGTGGCCCTCGGGCAGGGGAGTACCCCGGCGGGTGCCAGCCCGGCGCAGGCACCAGCGGCGAAGCCACCGAGGAACCGCTGTGAGATCCAGCGCGCGGCCACATCGGGCAGGCCGCGCGCGGCCACCACGTCTGCGGTCAATCTGGCGACCACGCCGGCGGGTGCAGCGTCGGTGGGGGGCGCCGTCGAGGTGACGATCCCACCGGTCGTCCTCATCCGGCTCCGTCCACGCCGTCTGGTGGTGACGACCAACACCGGCGTGCTCCCGCGTCCCTCTGACCAGTTCTGGATCCTCCGGGAGCGTCGGGCGACGCCCGCGGATGCGGCGGTACAGGCCGAAGTCCTCGCCGACTGCACGGCGTGGACCCCCCCGCTGACCGCAGGTCAGCGGCCCCGGACCTGACGCTCCGGACCGGTCGTCGCTCCGTCGGTCCGGGCTTCTTCGCTGCCGGGGCCGGCGGCCCCGTGCCGGTCGGCGTCCTCAACTGACCCCGCCCCATGCAGCCACGATGCGTGGCGTGACGTGTGCCCTGGGCGCTCATCGATCCACAACAGTTGACATCTCGGGTTGCGATCTATATGTTTCTAATCCTGACCAAAGCGGTCAGATATGTAGGAATACAGGATTCGGGCGGATTGCCGGATCCCCCGCCACAGGAGGAGACAAGAGATGGGCAGAGCAACGGTGACGTCGAGGGACCAGGGGGAGCGATCGTGAAGACGAAGCACAGGCTCCTGAAAGTCGGACTGATCGGTGTCGCCGCAGTAGCGATCCCGTTGATCGGTGCCGGCCAGGCCTTCGCCGACTACGCGCCCCAGGCGGGCGACGTCGTGGGCGTCGGAGGGGATACCCCCCAGTACGCGCTGCAGTTCGGTGCGGACGGTGACTACAGCGGCGATGCCGGGTACAACCAGGCCGGGGCCTACAACCGGCTCGTGACCTTCAACGCCACCGCTGACGGCAATGGCCGTTCCGCCTACGCCCAGGGCAGCTCGGAGGCGAGCCCGATCGCGCTGAACCCGACCGACGTGCTCCGTGCCGGTACCTACCCGGTCCAGCGTGTCCAGAGCAGCGGTGCCGCCCTCACGGCCCTGCTGGCGGACAAGAGCAACCCGGAGACGATCAACTTCGTGTTCAGTGCCAGCCCGCCGACGGCCGCCCAGCAGAGCACGGCCGCCTCCAACGGGTGGACGTACCTGCATGTCGTCGAGATCGGTACCGATGCGGTGCAGATCGCCGCGGACACCACGACCAACGCACCGACAGGGCTGTCGGCCGTCGACCTGGTCAACATCTACGACGGTACGTACACCAAGTGGAACCAGGTCCCCGGTAACTCCGCGGGTTCGACGGGGACGATCATCCCGGAGATCCCGCCGAGCGGTTCGTCGATCTACAAGACGTTCGTCGCCGACCTGAAGACGGCGAACGGCGGCACGGCCGTGACGCTTGCGGGTGATGTCCAGACGGTCGAGCAGAACGACCCGACGGCGATCACGTCGGCGTCCACCCCGGCCAACGCGATCGTTCCGTTCTCGCAGGCCCGCCTGGCACTCTGGAACGACGGCTACTTCCACAACCCGGCCACGGTGTTCCCCGGTGCCGCCAGCCCGCTGACGCCTGGCGTGTCGCTCCTGACCGGGGCCACGGGCGATGGGACCGTGTACTCGAGCCCGATCACGGACTACGTGATCTTCCGGCAGAGTGACGCGGCCTCGGCCACACCGTTCCAGCCCGGTGGCTCGCTGAACTGGGTCCAGACCCTGTTCTCGAACCCCGGTGGCTCGGCGCCGTTCTTCGCCAAGCCCCTCGGCAAGTCGCTCATCGCGGCGTCGGGGGTCACGCCGAACTACGTCGACCTGGGCGACTACTCGGTCGGCTGATCCGGGAGCACTCCTGGTGACCGGGGCCTCCGGACCAGGCGTGGGTGACCGCACTCCACGCCTGGTCCGGCATGGCCCTTGGCCTCACGCGCCCCGACAGCGCCAGCCGACCGCCGTCATCATCGCGGAACGCAACCCACCACGTAGCAACTGACTCACTCCTGTCGTACCCACTCACGCAGTATTCAGCACTCCATGCGGCGACCCGGTTCGGGCGTCCGACACGAAAGAAGGAAGCACCATGAAGAAGTTCGTCCGATCGATTGCGCTGGTGGCCACGGCCACCATCGCAGCCGGGACGCTCGTCGCCGGTCTCGGCGGCGTAGCGCATGCCGGCACAGCACCACCATGGGAGCCGGACGCCAACTCCGTCGGCGGCCTGGCATTCTTCAACTCCACCGGACAGCAGATCACCGGTGGCAACCTGACCGATTCACCCATCGCTGCCTACGTCGAGGGTGCCTCGACCGTCCGCGCCGGTGACCAGAAGGCCACGCTGTACGGCTACGTGCCGGTTGCCGGCACCTCACCCGGCACCTGGTCCGGTGAGGCACTCGGGTCGTCGACCTCCTACCCGAACGCATCCGCCCCGGCCCCGCTGACCACCTCCACCCTTCCGGTGGAGACCGGTTCCAGTGGTGACGAGACGGTGGCCACGCTCGAGGCCGACCTGCCCAACACCAACGCCGTCGGAAGTGGCTACGCAGGCCTCTACCAGCTCCGCCTGAAGACCACGGCGACCGGCAAGTCCCCGAACACCACCTATGACTCGGCCGACATCCAGATCACCGGCAGCACGTGGTCGGTCGTCTACACGGCGCAGACGACGACGGCTACGACCACCACACTGGCGGTCGCTCCGGTCAGCCCGCAGGTCGGCGGCACCAATGAGACACTGACGGCAACGGTGAGTCCTTCCGCTGCCACCGGTACGGTGCAGTTCGAGAACGGCGGCGTCGCGATCGGTGCTCCGGTCGCCGTGACCGGTGGAACGGCGGCGACGACCACGTCGACGCTGCCGGTCGGAACCGACAGCCTCAGCGCGGTGTTCACCCCGACCGTGGTGGCGGCACCGTTCGCCACCTACAGCGGCTCCACGGGCACGGCGTCACTCACGGTGACCCAGCCGCCTGCTGCGTCGACGGTGACCGCCCTCTCGATCAACCCGACGACGGCCGCCGCGGACACCTCGGTGGCGCTGACCGCCGCACTGACCAGTAGCGGCTCCGCTCTGGCGTCAGGTGCCGGTCAGGTGTCGTTCTACGACAACGGCACCAGCACGGTCGACACGGCCACCGGCACGCTGCTCGGCACGGTTGCACTGGGCTCCGGAGGGATCGCGACGCTGAACTACAGCTCGTTCGCCACCGGCACCCACAACATCGTGGCCAGCTTCGCCCCGACCAGCCTGACCACCTACCAGGCGTCGTTGTCGCTGTCACTGCCGTTCGTGGCCACTGCGCCGACCTATGCGCCCGATGCGCAGACGGTCGACGTCAGCATCCCGGCTGGCACGCTGACCATCACCACGCCGTACGACCCGTCCAACCCGTTCAACCTCGGCACCGCGGTCCTCGACCCGGCGGACTCGAAGTTCACGGCCAGTGCCTCCTTCGGCACCCCGGCGACGGACGGCACGAATGCCGGTGGTGTGACCGTCACCGACACCCGGGCTGGTCAGCAGGGCTGGTCGGCGTCCGCCGTGGCGTCCAACTTCACGGACGGTGCGACGCCCACGCCGGACGTCATCAATGCCCAGGACCTGACGTTCACCAACGTCCAGGCCCAGTACCTCACGGGCAACGCGCTGCAGAGCGGCGTGGTCACGACGGCGATCGGCAACACCGCCATCTACGGGCCGACGGCCACGGGTACGGACGGTCTGGGCGGTGTGCACCAGTTCGCCTCCGCTCCCGTCGGCGACAGTGACGGATCGGTGTACATCAACGGCCTGCTCACGCTGGTCGCACCGACCTCCACCCCGGCCGGTTCGTACACGGCAACCATCACCTTCACCATCTCGTAACACCTCACCCGAGGGGACCGGGGCGCCCAGCGCGCCCCGGTCCTCCATGGTGACCCGGGGGAGCGGGTGGCGGCCGACACGGTCGACCCCGCTCCTTCCGGCGTCCGGCACAACGGTCGCCGACCTCCGGGTGGCGGCCCCGAGCGCGACATCGGGATCTGCCTCCCCCGAGAAGTCGCCCTCCCGCCTGGCCAATGCCCTACTAATACGATAGATTTAGTCCTCTCATGAACCACCTTCCTGCCGGCCACGGCGCACCGTCCTCACCCGACGGCCGGCACTCCGCCGGCCGCGGCGCCGCGCTGCGCCTGGCGACACTGCTGCTCGCCACCCTGGTCGCCCTCCTGGCCGTGGTCATCGGAGCGTCGGCGCCCGCCTCCGCCGCTCCGGCGCCCACCTCCCGGGTGACGTTCGGGATCGAGCCGGCCTCGGCGACCGCCCCCGACGGCCGGGCGAACTTCAACTTCGAGATGACGCCCGGCGCGGTGCTCTTCGACCACGTCGCCATCGTGAACTACTCGGCCACGCCGCTCACCCTTCAGCTGTACGCCACCGACGCCCTCGAGACGTCGACCGGAGGCTTCGGACTCCTCCAGCCGGGGGTGACCCCGACCGGTGTCGGTGCCTGGATCACCATCCCGGCCACCGCTTCCACGGTGCAGGTGCCCGCCGAGCGGGCCACCGGGCCCGGCTACGTCATCGTCCCGATGACCGTGCGTGCGCCGGTGAAGGTGACCCCTGGTGACCACGTCGGAGGCATCATCGCCTCGCTCCGGACGGTCGGCACCAACGCGACGGGTCAGACGGTGGTGCTGAACCAGCGGATCGGTTCCCGGGTATACGTCCGGGTGGCGGGCCAGCTGGCGCCACAGCTCGCCCTGTCCAACCCCCGAGCCAGCTACAGCGGATCGTCGAGCCCGATCGGCACGGGCAAGGTCAAGGTGACCTACGTCGTCAGCAACTTGGGCAACGTCGACCTGGCCGTCCACGACCAGCAGGTGTCGGTCTCGGGTCTCCTCGATGACACCCACACGGCCCGCCTGGCCAACATCCAGCTGCTGCTGCCGGGTACGTCGGTCACCCAGAGTGTCGTGATCGGTGGCGTGTGGCCCCAGTTCCGCCTCCACCAGACCGTGTCGGCCCAGCCGGTGGTCCTGAGCGGCTCTGCAGGCGGGCTCTCGCCGGTCAGCGCCAGCAGCACGCTGTGGGCGGTGCCGTGGCTGTTGCTCCTCGTCGTCCTGGTCATCGTGGTGGTCGCCGTGGCCTGGGTGCGCCGGCGCCGGCGCCTTCGCAACGCACCGGAGGCGACATCGGGGGTCGGCAGCGACCCGGTACCCGACGACGCCGTGAAGGCGGAGGTTCCCGCATGATCCGGACCGCTGTGTTTCCGACGGTCCGTCGGCTGGTGATCGCCGGTGGGATCGCGTTGGTCGCGCTCGGCGGGTACAGCGCCGCCGCCGGCGCGGCTGGGTCGTCCGGCCCCGCCACGACCGCGCCCTACACCGACCCGAACGCCGTGGGCACCATCGGCTTGTGCAACCAGGCGGGCCAACAGGTCACGAGCGGCAGTACGACCGCTGCACCCTTCGCGTGGTTGGCGGTCTCGACGACCCCCGCCCCGGCGCCGTACGACAACGACTCCCGCACCGCCATCCTCAACGCCTACCAACCCCAGAACGGGCTGCCGCCCGGCGAGTGGAGCGGTGCGGAGCTCACGGCGTCGTCGCGCTACACGAACCCCCAGGTCCCGATGGCTGCGGCCACCAGCGGCGACGACTCCCTGGCCGACTTCATGGACAACTACCACCCGCGCTGGGACGGATTCCTCCAGCTCCGGATGTACCTGGGTACCGCCGATCAACCCCAGTACTCGCTCCACTACCCGGCACTCAACATCCAGGTGGTCGGCGACACCTGGTACGCGGTCGGTGGCGGGACGGTGAACTGCACGGCGGGCACCGCCGAGTCGATCGAGAGCATCGTCCTCCCGTCCGCGACAACGACGACACCGGCCAGCACCCCCGTTCACCGCTCGAGTTCGTCGAGCGGCAGCAGCAGCCCAGGTGCGGCCTCCCACCCCTCGTCGGCGGGAGCGACTCCGACCGGCAGTGGCGCCGCGACACCGGTGGCGGCCACGCAGACCGGCTCCTCGCTCGGCTGGTTGGCCATCGTGCTGCTCGTGATCCTCGTGGTCGCAGCCGCCTGGTTCCTCGTGCGCCGTCTCCGACCGGGCGCCAGGGGCGGATCCTCAGGTCCCGATCCGGGCGATCCCGATCCGGGCGATGCCTCGGCCGCCGCGGCCGACGTGCCCGCACACGGGCCCACCGAGGCCGGCGCACCCGATCCCCGCGAGCCGGACCGGCTCGATTCCGATCTGACCGTCAGTTCGACAAGCAGTGCATCACCCACATCCACGAAAGGCCAACACCAATGAGCAATCCCATCCGTCGCTCCACGTTCCGGGCAGTCGTCGTCGCCCTTCTTGGAGCGGTGTTGGCGGCAACTGCCGTGCTCACCGCCACCGTCCCTCCCGCGGGGGCTGCTTCCGGCAATCCGCCCTGGGAGCCCGACGCCAACTCGGTCGGCGGTCTGGTGTTCTACAACGCCACCGGCCAGCAGGTCACCGGGGGCAACCTGACCGACTCACCCGTGGCGGCCTATGTGGAAGGCACGGCGACCATCCGTAGTGGCGACACCAAGGCGACGTTGTACGGGTACTCGCCGGTCGCCCTCACGGCACCCGGCACCTGGAACGGTGAGGCGCTCGGCTCATCGACCACCTACCCCAACGCCTCCGCTCCGGTCCCCCTCAACACGTCAACGCTGCCGGTACAGACCGGAGCCAGTGGTGACGAGGACATCGCCACCCTCATGTCCGACCTGCCGAACAACAACGCGTCGGGGAGCGGCTACGAGAACCTGTACCAGCTCCGACTCAAGACCACGCAGGCCGGACAGCAGCCGAACGTGAAGTACGACTCGGCGGACATCTCGATCAACTCGACGGCCGGCACCTGGTCCGTGGTGTACCCCGCGATCACCTCCACCGCCACCACGACCGCGCTGACGGCCTCGCCGACCAGCCCGCAGGCCTCGGGCACCTCGGTGACGCTGACCGCCACGGTCACCCCAGCCGCAGCCGGGACCGTCCAGTTCGAGAACGGGACTACCGCCATCGGTAGCCCGCAGACCGTCAACGCCTCCACCGGCGTGGCGACCCTGGCGACGTCCGCACTGCCGGTCGGCGCCCTCACGCTCCACGCCGTGTACACGCCGGCGCCGTTCAGCATCTACACCGGTTCGACGGGCACCACGAGCTTCACCGTGTACACCCCGGTGTCCACCACGACGACCCTGACCGCGTCGCCGGCGAGCCCCCAGGTGTCGGGCACGTCCGTGACCCTCCGGGCGGCGCTCAACCCCACCGCGGCCACCGGCACCGTCCAGTTCCAGAACGGCACGACCGACCTCGGCTCACCGGTCGCCGTGTCCGCAGGCGTGGCCACGTACACGACGACCACCCTGCCGGTCGGGACGCTCACCCTCCATGCCGTCTACGTTCCGTCCTCGGGCAGCGTCTACGTCACGTCCACCGGCACCACGAGCTACACCATCACCAGTTCGGCCACGCCGACCACCACGGTCCTGACCGTGGCACCGGTCAGCCCCCAGACCTTCGGCACGTCCGAGACCCTGACCGCCACGATCAGCCCGACGGCCACCGGCACCGTCCAGTTCCAGAACGGCACGACCGACCTCGGCTCGCCGGTCGACGTGTCCGCCGGCGTGGCCACGTACACGACGTCCGCCCTGCCGGTCGGTTCGCTCACGCTCCACGCCGTGTTCGTCCCCACGGTCGGCAACGGGTTCGCCGGATCGACCGGCCAGGCCAGCTTCACGGTCACGCCGATCGCCACGACCACCACGCTGACGGTGGCACCGGGCAGCCCGCAGCTCCTGGGTACCTCCGAGACCCTTACCGCCACGGTGAGCCCGACGGCCACCGGTTCCGTCCAGTTCCAGAACGGCACGACCGACCTCGGCTCGCCGGTCGCCGTGTCCGCCGGTGTGGCGCACTTCACGACCGCGGCACTGCCGGCCGGGACGCTCACCCTGCATGCGGTGTTCACGCCGACGGCAGGCAACGGCTACGCCGGCTCGACCGGGACGGCAACGTTCACGGTCACTCCGCTCACCGCCACCACGACGTCGCTGACGGTCGCCCCGACCGGTCCACAGCTCGTCGGCACGTCGGAGACGCTGACCGCCACGGTCAGCCCGACCGCCACCGGCACGGTCCAGTTCGAGGTCGACTCGACCCCGATCGGTGCCCCGGTCACGGTGACGGCGGGCGTGGCGACCTACACGACCACCGCGCTCCCACCGGGTGCCCTCACCCTCGGCGCCGTGTTCACCCCGACGGCCGGCAACGGCTTCGCCGGATCCACCGGTACGGCCCCGTTCACGGTGACCGGGGCCTCCGGCACCGCCTCCACCCCTGACGGCAAGGGGTACTGGTTGGTGGCCTCCGACGGTGGGGTGTTCGCCTACGGGAACGCCCACTTCTACGGTTCCACCGGTGGCCAGCACCTGAACGCCCCGATCGTGGCGTTCGCCACGACGCCCGACGGCAAGGGCTACTGGCTGGTGGCCGCCGACGGCGGGGTGTTCGCCTACGGTGACGCCACGTTCTACGGCTCGACCGGCGGCCAGCACCTGAACGCCCCGATCGTCGGGATCTCGACGACTCCCGACGGCAAGGGCTACCGCCTCGTGGCCTCCGACGGCGGTGTCTTCTCCTACGGGGACGCCACCTTCTACGGTTCGACCGGCGGTCAGCACCTCAACGCCCCGATCGTCGGGATCTCGACGACCCCTGACGGCCTGGGCTACTGGCTGGTGGCCTCCGACGGTGGTGTCTTCTCCTACGGCGACGCCACCTTCTTCGGCTCGACCGGCGGCCAGCACCTGAACGCACCGATCGTGGGGATCGCCACCACTCCCGACGGCAAGGGCTACCGCCTCGTGGCCTCCGACGGTGGTGTCTTCTCCTACGGGGACGCCACCTTCTACGGTTCGACCGGCGGCCAGCACCTCAACGCCCCGATCGTCAGCATCGCCACCACCCCCGACGGCCAGGGCTACTGGCTGTTCGCTGCCGACGGCGGTGTCTTCAACTACGGCGACGCCGGCTTCTACGGCTCGGCCGCCGGACTGCCACTCACGAAGCCGATCATCTGATGGTCGGGGAGGGGGCACGCGGGTGAAGGTCTCGTTGGACGGCATCGGGTTCCCCGGCGGCGCAGCGCGCCCTGACGCGGGTGCGGGTGCCCGTGCCGCGGGGTCCGCACCCGCGGGCCTCGACGCCCTCGGGGTCTGTGCCTGGTTCGGTCGGACCCAGGTCCTGGACGACGTCAACCTCTCGGTCACCCCGGCGTCGGTCACGGCGCTCATCGGCCCGTCCGGTTGTGGCAAGTCGACGTTCCTCCGCATCCTCAACCGGATGCACGAGTCGACCGAGGGCGCACAGATGGCGGGCGAGGTCTTCCTGAACGGTGAGGACGTCTACGGACCCGGTCACCGCCTGACCGACGTCCGCAAGCAGATCGGCATGGTCTTCCAGAAGCCCAACCCCTTCCCCTCGATGTCCATCGCCGACAACGTCACCGCCGGACTCGGGCTCACCAACACCAAGGTGAGCCGGTCGGACCGGGTCGACCTCATCGAGGAGTGCCTCACCCGTGCCGGCCTCTGGAACGAGGTCAAGGACCGGCTCGAACGCCCGGGAGCGGCGCTGTCGGGTGGTCAGCAGCAGCGGTTGTGCATCGCCCGGTCGCTCGCCGTCCGTCCGAAGGTCCTTCTGATGGACGAGCCCTGCTCGGCACTCGACCCCACCTCGACCCGCCGCATCGAGGACACCATCGCGGAGCTCCAGGAGGACGTCACGATCGTGATCGTCACCCACAACATGCAGCAGGCCACCCGTGTGTCCCAGCGGGCGGCGTTCTTCCTCGCCGAGCCCGGCCGGCCCGGCGGCATCATCGAGCAGGGGGATACCGTCGACCTGTTCGAGCACCCGAGGGACGAGCGGACGTCCGACTACGTCAACGGGAGGTTCGGGTGACCACCACGGTCGACCTCGCGCCATCACCGACGCCGCCGTCCGAACCGCGCGCTCCTCGACGGCTGTCGCCCGGCCTCCAGCCGTCCGACCGGATCTTCCACGGCGGGGCGACGGTCATCGGCATGGTGGTCCTCGCCCTGACCGGTGCCATCGGCCTGTTCCTGGGATACCAGTCGATCCCGACACTGCACACCTACGGGCTGCACTTCTTCACCGAGACGCAGTGGCTCCCCGAGCTCAACAAGATCGGTATCGCCGCCGTGCTGGTGGGTACCGTCGAAGTCGCCCTCGTGGCGATGGTCGTGAGCTTCCCGTTGGCGCTCATGCTCGCCCTCTTCATCACGGACTACGCCCCCAAGCGGATCAAGTCCTGGCTGATCTCCACGGTCGACCTGATGGCCGCCGTGCCGAGCATCATCTACGGCCTGTGGGGCTTCTACCTGTTGCAGCCCCACGCCATCAACGTGGCGAGGTTCCTGAGTCAGTACGTCGGCTGGTTCCCCGTCTTCCACGTCGACACCGACCCGAATGCCGCCGTGTGGCAGCAGTCCCGCTACACGAGCTCGGCCTTCATCGCCGGCCTGGCCGTCGCCATGATGGCGATCCCGCTCGCCTGCGCGATCATGCGGGGTGTCTTCGACCAGGCACCGCTGGGGGAGCGGGAGGCGGCGATGGCCCTCGGGGGGACCCGCTTCGGCGTCGCCCGCACCGTCGTGCTGCCGTTCGCCAAGGGCGGGGTCATCGGCGGGACCATGCTGGCGCTCGGTCGGGCGCTGGGGGAGACCGCGGCGGTGCTGATCATCATCTCGCCCGCCTACGACATCAAGCCGCGCATCCTCGAAGCCGGCACCCAGACCACGTCCGCGCTCATCGCCGGCAACTTCGGCAACGCCACCAAGTCCCAGCTGTCGGCGCTGCTGACTGCGGGGTTCGTGCTGTTCGTGATCACCCTTGGCGTCAACAGCATCGCCGCGGTGTTCATCCGCCGTAGCCGCAGCGGCGCCGGAACGGAGATCTGACCGTGACGACGCTCTACTCCGTCCCCCAGGTCGACGAGGACGACGCCCCGCCGGCGCGCCCCCGCACCCCGCGGCGGATCCGGTCGTTCACCCCGGAGGACCGGTTCGCTGCCGTCGGTTCGGTTCTGGCATCGCTGGCCCTGGTGGATGTCGCCTACCTGCACATCTTCTACTTCAGCGGGCTGCTGGGATTCCTCCTCTGCTGGTACGTGGCATACCTCGTCGTCTACGGCGTCGTCGTCTCCTTGGCGAACCCCCGTCCGATCGTCGTGGAGCGGTTGGTGACGTCGACCCTCTACCTCGCCTCCGCCGTCGTGGTCCTGGCACTCGGGAGCACGGTCGTCTACATCTTCGCCAAGGGGTGGCGGGCACTCGTGCACGTCAACTTCTTCACCCACGACATGGCCGGCGTGAGCCCGACCGCACCGCTCACCCAGGGCGGGATCCTGCACGCCATCGTGGGGACCGTGATCGAGGTCGGCATCGCCGTGGCCGTCTCGGTGCCCCTCGGGATCGGCACCGCGGTCTACATGACCGAGGTGCGCGGGCGGGGCTCCAAGTTGGTCCGGACCGTCGTCGAGTCCATGACCGCGCTGCCCGAGATCCTGGCCGGGTTGTTCGTGTACGTGGTCCTCATCATCGAGTTCGGTCTGTCGAAGACGGGCCTGGCCGTCTCCGCGGCCATGGCGGTGACCATGGTGCCGATCATCGCCAGGGCCGGCGAAGTCGCCCTGCGGGTGGTCCCGGGCGGTCTCCGCGAGGCGAGCAGCGCACTGGGCGCCACCCACTGGAAGACCGTCGTCCGGGTGGTGTTGCCGAGCGCGGCCGCCGGGCTGGTGACGGCGACCATCCTCGCCATCGCCCGGGGGATCGGTGAGACGGCCATCCCGCTCATCTGCTCGGGTGCGTCGAGCTTCATGAACACCAACCCGGTCCAGGAGCCCATGAACTCGCTCCCGCTCTACATCTACACCGCCTACACGACGCATGAGTCGCTGGCCATCACCCGCGCCTTCGGAGCCGCCAGCGTGTTGATGACGATGGTGCTGGTGCTGTTCGTGACGGCCAGGTTCCTCGTGCGCGACAAGAAGGTCCGCCGATGACGTCGCCGCTCCGCCGCTGCCTGCACCTCGTGCCGCTGCTGTTCGCCGTACTCCTCGGCGGGCTGCTGTGGGCCGGGCCGGCCGGCGCCGACCCACCGTCCCAGATCGACGGCTCGGGTTCGAGCTGGGCCGAGAACGCCGTCAACCAGTGGGTGTCCGACGTCCACGCCCAGGGTGTCGAGGTCGTCTACAGCCCCGACGGTGACTCACAGGGACGCCAGGACTTCGCCAACAAGGTGTCGGACTTCGCGGTGACGTCCGACGGCTACCAGGGTCTCGACCCGGTCACGGGCGTGTCCGACACGTCCCAGGGACGGCCCTATGCGTACCTGCCGATCGCGGCCGGTGGCACCTCGTTCCCGTACCAGATCCGCTTCGACGGCCAGCAGGTCGAGAACCTCCGGCTGTCGGGCCTCACCCTGGTCAAGATCTTCACCAACCAGATCACCAACTGGGACGATCCGGCGATCACCAAGGACAACAACGGCCACGCTCTGCCGTCGCTGCCCATCACACCGGTGGTCCAGTCGGAGGGATCGGGTGCCACCAACCAGCTGACCAGTTACTTCGCCACCGAGTTCCCGAGCATCTGGAAGGCGTTCTCGGGCATCAGCGGCCCGACGGAGTACTTCCCCCGGCAAGGCGACCAGATCGCCCAGAACGGCTCCAACGGGGCGATGAACTACGTGGCCTCCAGTGAGGCCAACGGATCGATCAGCTACGTCGAGTACTCGTTCGCCCTGAGCGTCAACTACCCGGTGGCGAAGGTGCTCAACTCCGCCGGCTACTACACGCTGCCCACCCAGTACAACGTGGCGGTGTCGCTCGAGGCCGCGCAGATCAACATGGACCAGAGCTCGCCCGACTACCTGCTGCAGAACCTGGCCAACGTCTACGTCGACCCCGACCCCCGCACGTACCCCCTCTCCTCCTACGTCTACATGATCGAGCCCACGGGCTCGGCACCCGCCGAGCAGAACATGACCACCGGTAAACGTCAGGCGCTCGCCGACTTCGGCTACTACTCGATCTGTCAGGGGCAGAAGGAGATCGGCCCCATCGGGTACTCGCCCCTGCCCGTGAACCTGGTCGAGGCCGGGTTCGGCCAGTTGGCGAAACTCCAGGCCGCCGATCCGGGAGTGGACCTGACCAGCCAGAACATCCTCAACTGCAACAACCCGACGTTCGTCCTCGGCCAGCCCAACGCCAACTACCTGGCGACCATCGCACCGTTGCCGCCGGCGTGCGACCAGGTGGGCTTCGGACCGTGTGCGGCAGGGGTGACACCCAACGGCATCGGCGCCACACCCACGTCCTCCGGCAACTATCCCGGCTCCTCCGGTTCCGGAGCGGCAGGATCGGCCGCCCAGGCCGCGGCAGCAGCCGCCGACGGCTCGACGGGCACCGGAGCGGGCGCCGGCGGGAGCGGCGGGTCGAACGCGTCGGGAGGTGCCGGAGGTGCCGGCGCCGGGGGACCGACGAGCGCGAGGATCGTGAGCACCACGCTGCCGGCCTCCAGTGCCTCGAAATTCCTCTGGAGCCTGTCGCCACTCGTGCTCACACTCCTGCTGCTGGCGTTCGCCATCCCGGTGTTCCTCGGGATCCGTCGTAAGCATCGTCCGGGGGGAGAGGCATGAGGGGTGCCCTGCGCCGCGTGGCCGTCGTGGCTGTCGCCCTGGTGATCCCGGCCACGCTGGGGTCCGCCGTGCGCGCATCCGCGGCGTCGACGCCGGCCCCGTCGAGTGCGTTCTCCCAGACCGAGACGATCAGCCGGGTCAATCAGGTCAACGGCACGGACGAGACCGTGGACTCGCGGACGGTGACGCTGGCCGTAAGCCAGACACAGAACCTGCAGGGCCGCCAGGAGATCAACGTGTCCTGGACGGGTGCCCACCCGACCGGCGGCATCGTCGCCGACCAGAACTCGGCCGGGGCCCAGAACGAGGAGTACCCCGTCGTCCTGCTCGAGTGCCGTGGTGGTGCCGCCCAGGTGAGCCCGGAGACGTGCTGGACCCAGACGTGGACCGAGCGCTACCAGGACAGCCTGGGCGACGAGTACCCCCCGTATCGGCTCGACCAGTTCGCCTCGGTGACCGACCGGGGGGCGAAGGTCGGTGTCCCCGACCCACTGCCGGCGTCGTGCACCGCCGCCGAGTACGGCATCCCCGTCCAGCACTGGGTGCCGTTCGTGGCCGCCGACGGGCAGGTCTACTCCGGCGGTGTCGCCGGATGCGCCGGCCAGCCCCCCGAGTCGGACAACGTCGGCGGCTCGGCCCTCCCGAGCAACGAAACCTTCGGCGTCACCGGGCTGAACGGATCGGGCAGCGCCAACTTCGACGTCTTCACGAAGGCGGAGAACGCCTCGCTGGGCTGTTCGCAGACGGTGGCCTGCAGCCTCGTGGCCGTCCCCGTCATGGGCATCAGCTGCCTGGGGACGACCGGAGTCCAGGGCGATGACGCCACCGACATCCCCAAGTGTGACGAAACCGGGGCGTTCAAGCCGGGGACCGAGCCCATCGGTGCGCAGACCCCCGACCTGACGGTGTCGGGGAGCCTCTGGTGGTCGGCCTCCAACTGGCGGAACCGCATCACGGTCCCGCTCACCTTCGCCACGCCGTCGAGCGTCTGCAGCGTCACCGGCTCCGCCACGAACAACGTCATCGACATCTACGGATCGGAGCTGATGATCCAGGCGACGAGCCAGTGGGAGCCACAGTTCTGCCTCGACCCGAAGCTCCACTTCTCGTTCGTCCACGTGCAGACGGGTGAGCCCCAGGCCCGCAACCTCGTGGCCTCCGGGACCGCCGAAGCCGCGTTCACCAGCGACGCGCAATCAGGGGGGTACGGCAAACCGGTCGTCAACGCGCCCGTCGCGGCCACCGGGTTCGCCATCTCGTACGTCATCGACGGTGCCAACGGTCAGCCCTACACCTCGCTCAAACTGACACCCCTGCTCCTGGCCAAGCTGTTGACGGAGTCCTATCCGGGCGACCTGTTCCTCAAGCAGTCCGACCCGTCGGCGTTCGCGCACAATCCCCTCAACATCACGATGGACCCCGAGTTCCAGGCGCTGAATCCAGGGGTGGCGCCCAATCCGTCGGCCGACGACGACCCGGCCGCCGAGATCGTCGCCCTGTCGAGCGACTCGGACGTCATGGAGGCGCTGACCTCGTACATCACTGCCGATCCGACCGCCCGGGCGTGGTTGAACGGCACGCCGGACACCGCCTCGGGTGGCATGACCGTGAACCCGGCCTACAAGGGCATCCAGCTGCCGGTCGACCAGTGGCCACTGCTGTCCACGTTCATCCCCAAGGCGCAGTACGCGACCGATCTCAACGACTGTCTCTTCAACGATCCCGTGCCCTACCAGCCCCTCGTGGCGGCACCCCTGGCGAACCTGGAATCCATCAGCGAGTCGATCCAGTACGCCCTGCCCAACTCGACGACCACGTGCTCGCAGCCGGACGCCCCGTCCTCCCTCGGCGAGAAACTCGTCACCAGCGGCCGCGAGCCCGCTGGCCACCGATTCCTCATCGGCATCACCCCCTTGGCCGACACGCAGCGCTACCTGCTGCAGACCGCCGCCCTCCAGACGAGCGGCGACACCTTCGTGACACCGTCGGACGCCTCGATCGACGCGGCGACCGCGCTCCTGACGCCGGACACCACCTCCGGGACGTGGCCGATCCCGTATGCCGCCTTCCAGCAGCCGTCCGGCGCGTCGGCGTACCCGGGCACGATGCTCGTCTACGCCGCCATCCCCACGAGTGGCCTGCCCGCCGCCGACGCCGCCGACTATGCGACCTTCCTCCAGTTCGCGGCCACGACCGGGCAGACCGTCGGGTTCGGGGTCGGTCAGCTGCCACCTGGCTACCTCCCCCTCACGGCTGCGGACGGGCTCGGCGACCTGTCGCAGTACACCCTGGCGGCGGCCCAGGACGTCGCCGCCCAGAACGGCGAGGTGCCGTCGCAGACGGCGACATCCTCCGGCGGGCCCGACTCCCCGGGTGACGGGTCCTCCGACGGGCAGTACGGCGAGTCGTTCGACGACGGAGTGCCCTCGACCCAGTACGCCTCAGGTGTCGACGCGGCGGCGATCGCCAACGCACGCCGGCGCCTCCTCCACTCGGAGCCGACGGCGTTCAGCATCGTCCATCCGGGGTCGGCGGTGGGCGTGCAGCTGTGGACGGGCGGCCCACTCGTCATCGTGCTCCTCGTCTTGGCACTGGGCGGTGTGCTGCTGATCCCCGCACTCTTCGCGCTCGGAAGGCGTCGCGGGCGATGGTGATCGGCGTCGTCCCCCTCGGGGCGGATGGTGTCGACCGGTCCGACGCCGACGACGTGCCGTCGTCCCCCGAGGTCGACGGCACGTCGCCCGAACCGGTCCGGTCGGGGCCGCCGCGGCCGGGCCCGGTCCAACTGGTGATGGCGTTCGCCATGGTCTGCAGTGTGGCCGCGCTGTTCATCGGCGTCTTCGCCTTCGGCCTCAGTGGACTCCAGGAGCAGCGGAGTCAGCACCTGCTGTATGCGGACTTCCGCGGGCTGCTCGACCCGTCGAGCACCGTCGCGCCGAGCATCGGCGGGGTGATCCAGCCCGGCACACCGGTCGCGCTGCTCGACGCCCCTGCCGCCGGGCTGCACCAGGTCATGGTCGTGGAAGGGAGCACGTCCGGTGACCTCCTGTCCGGACCCGGTCACCGGTCGGACACCCCGCTGCCCGGCCAGAGGGGGGCATCGGTCCTGGTCGGCAGGTCGGTCACCGCCGGTGCGCCGTTCGCCGACATCGGTGCACTCCGCCGGGGCGATGTGGTGCATGTCCGGACCGGGCAGGGCCCGTTCCGCTACACGGTCATCGGTCGCGTCGGGATCGGCCACGCCCTGCCGACGTTCCGGTCGAACAGCAGCCTGCTGGTCCTGGTGACCTCGGCAGGGTCCGGATGGGCCGGGAAGCTCACGTCCAGCAACCTCGTCTACGTGGTCGCCCATCTGGACGGCGACGCGGTGGCGGCACCCAAGGGCAGGCCCCGGACGGTGCCGGCGGCCGCGGTGCAGGGCCACAACGACCCCGCCGGCGTCATCCCGCTCCTCTTCTCGCTGGTGCTGCTGACCGCGGTGTCCGCACTGGTGTGGCGTGCGTGGTACCGGTGGGGGCTGCTGCGGACCTGGCTGATCGGTGCGCCGGTGCTCTTCGCCATCCTCTGGACCATGGGGAACGCGGCGATGCGCCTCGTCCCCAACGTCTACTGATCGACACCCCGACCCCCGCCGGGACCGTGGGGGCGGGTGGTCCGGGACCGCACGGCCCGGCGCGTCCCGGGGTCCTACGTCCGCGTCTGGAAGAATCAGCGTCATGTACATCTCTGCCAAGGTCGACTACGCCGTGCGGGCGTTGTGTTCGCTGGCTGCCGCCGACACGGCGTTGACTGCCGAGGCCCTCGCCCAGTCCCAGGGCCTCCCGTCGAAATTCCTGGAGAGCATCCTCAACGACATGCGCCGTTCCGGTCTGCTGACGAGCCAGCGCGGCCCCGACGGCGGCTACCGACTCGCCCGCCCCGCCGACAGGATCACCGTGGCGGACGTGATCCGGCCACTCGACGGACCTCTGGCCGAGATCCGTGGGCTCCGGCCCGAGGCCGCCAACTACGAGGGTGCCGCCGAGCACCTCCAGGCGGTGTGGGTCGCCGTCCGGGCCAGCCTGCGGTCGGTGCTCGACGAGGTGACCATCGCCAGCATCGTCTCGGGTGAGTTGCCGGTAGCGGTGGTGGCGCTGACCTCGGACCCCGAGGCCTGGCTGTCGCGTTGAGGGAACAGGGCCGTCCGACCCTCAGTCGGTAGCGTCGACGGCCGCCACGGCCCGGGCGGCCAGCCGCCGCAGGAGCGGCACGAACTCGGCCATGCCCGGCGTCGGGCCGTCCGCATCCTTCCCCTGCTCGTCCCAGGTCCGCAGGGCCATGGCCGCGGCGAAGCCGGGGTGCGCCTCGAACCGGGCGACGCCGGCGGCGTCGAGCAGGCCCCCCTGGGCACGAAGGGTGTCCCGCGAGGTGGGGGAGAGGGCACGGTAGTAGTCCGGCTCGACCGTGCAGCGGTAGCGCTTCGCCACGACGTGGAGCGCGACCGCCCGGGCCGCGACGGAACCGAACCGCGGAGCGATCCACCGGGCCCCGAGCACCTCGTGGTGGTCGTCCACGGTGGCCCGGTCGGTACCCGGCACGTCGGGGCCCGACAGCAGGTGGCCGATGTCGTGCAGGAGGGCCGCAGCCACCAGCGGGTCCGCCGCCTCGGAGGCACGTGCCAGTCCGGCGCACTGCAGCCCATGACGGCGTTGGTCGACGGCGTCGCCGTAGAAGCCGTCACCGAGCCGCACGACGAGGTCGACGACCTCGTCCGCGGGATCGGTCCCCTCCGCGTTGGGCCGGCCGCCGGGCCCGGGGTCACCGGAGCTCAATCCGGGAGCGCATCGTCGGGAATCGGCAGGGTGAGGTTGCGGGTCCATGGGCGGCCTCGACCCTACAGGTGGCTTGCCCCTGCCCCCCGGTGTCGACGGGAGCGAAGGGGGGGTAGTTGACCCGGCGAAGGCGGTGTGACTATTGTTGACTAAATCGGTAGGGTTTATAGCGAAAGGCCGGAACCCATGCACGACGCGATCACCAGCGCCACCATCCTCCTCGAGCCCCCCGTGCGCTCCGAGCATGCTGGCGTCGGGCCCGTCGAGTGCACGCCATCCGGAGTCGGGACCGACGACGCGCCGGTCCGCGGTGGCGGCACCGGGCTGGGGTTCCTCCTGCGGGCGCCGGGCCTGATCCTGATGGCCACGGTCTTCCTGGTCGAGGGCTACTCCTGGCTCGGCGTGCTCGACACCGGCCACTCGTCGGCCGCGTCGATCCTGTCCGGCACCGCCGGCCGGGGAGCCGTGGCACTCCTCGCCCCGCTGGCCGCGCTGGTCCTGTCACCCGGCGGTCGCGGTAGTGGGTGGGTCGTCGAGGACCTGGTGGTCGTGGCCGCCGTGGCGGCGACGGTCGCCACGGGGACGGCACTGGTCGTCGGCGGGCCGGCGGTTCGGTACGTTGCCGGAGGGATGGACCTGCTGCTGGCCGCCACCGCCCTCGGCGCCGTGCTCCTCGGTGAGCGGGCGCGACGACGGTCCGACGGGACGGTGTCGGACCGGACCGCGGCGGCGGTCTGAGCGGACCGTGGCACTCCCGGACTTCTTCATCCTCGGTGCTCCCAAATCGGGCACCACGGCGCTGCACGCCGCGCTGGCGGACCACCCGCAGCTCTTCCTGTCGTCGGTCAAGGAGCCGAAGTTCTTCCTGTGCGACGGGCCGCCCCCTCGTCAGACCGGCCCGGGGGACGCCCACAGCGCACGGGAGTGGGTGTGGCGACCCGACGAGTACGAACGTCTCTTCGACGGGGCGCCCGAGGGGGCGCTACGAGGGGAGAGCACGGCCTTCTACCTCCAGGACCTGGACGCCCACCGACGGATCGCCGCGGCGGTGCCGGACGCCCGGCTGATCATGGTCCTGCGGGACCCGGTCGACCGGGCGTACTCGAACTGGGCGCACCTCTGGGCCGACGGGCTGGAGCCGGAACCGGACTTCCGGACCGCCTGCGCCGAGGAGTCGGCCCGTCGCGAAGCCGGATGGGGTCCGATCTGGCGTTACCTGGAGACCGGTCGCTACGGCCAGCAGATCCGGCACCTGCGCACCCTGTTCCCGTCCGGGCAGATCCACATCATCCGGTACAAGGACCTGGTGGATGCTCCGGTCGAGACCCTGGACGCCGTGTGCCGGTTCCTCGGCGTGGACGAGGGCATCCTCGAGGAGGCGCCGCCCCGCAACGTCGGTGGCTACGTGCCACCCACCCTCTACAACCGGTTCCTGCAGGAGACGTTCCGGCTCGGGGCGTCCGTCGGGGGCCATTTTCCGCCCCAGGTGTGGCGGAAGGCCAGCATCCCGCTGCAATACCTGATCCAGCGGCATCCTCAGCACCGCCCGGAGCTGGCCGAGCAGGACCGGGAGGCGCTCATCGGGTACTTCACCGAGGACATCGCCCTCGTCGAGGCGGAGACGGGGTGGGACCTCGAGCAGTGGCGCTCCTACCGGGTGGGCGGCACGTACTCGGTGCGCAAGTCGTGGGCACCGTCCCGGCGTCTCGTTTCGTAGAAGAGGCGCCACCCACCGTCGGGTAGCTCCACGATCGAGGTGTAGCGGAGCGACCAGGCCCCGTCCGGTCCGGTGCCGATGACTGCGGGGTCGGCCACCAACCGACCCGGATCCGTGCCGGAGGCCGTTCCCGTGCGCTCCTCGGCGTTCTCCTCCTTGGAGGCCCGTCCGTCGTAGTAGGCGAGCCACGTCGCGTCGCCCCGGACCACGTCGGCGGCGCGGGCGCCCCGCTGGTCCCACCGGCCCGGGGTACCGCTCAGTGCGGTGCCGCCGAGCTCCCAGTGGAGGCCGTCGGTGCTGGTGCCGTAGTCCGTGTGCATGCGGTCGGTGTCCTCGGGGAGGTCGAGGGGGTGGCAGCACAGCCAGAGGTGCCACCGACCGTCGACCAGCTTCACCACGGGATCCTTGACCGCCATCGTCCCCGGGTCCCCCGGCAGGACCGTCGTCGGTGCCGCCGCCGATAGTGTTGCGGGATCGGCTGCGTCCACGGCATCCACCCGCCAGTGGAACGAGTCGGGGGTCGCACAGCTCACGTACACCCGCCACGTCCCGTCCGGTAGTGAGACCAGGGCCGGACGCTCCAACGAGTCACAGTCGAAGGCATCGCGATGGAGCACGTCCACCGTCTCGAAGGTCACGCCGTCCGACGATCGGGCGATGACGTTGGCGTAGCCGCGCCCGTCGCCGTGGGGCCGGCGGAGGCGGTAGGCCAACCAGAACGTCCCCTCTGCGTCGAGCACCGCACTCGGGCCGCCGGCCCAGTACCCGGGACCGTCGCCGGGGGCCTCGACCACGACCGTCGCGTCCTCGGGGGACGGCGTGGGCAGTCGGTCCAGGCCTGGCATCGTCTCTCGCTCCCTCGGTCGGCGGCATCCACCGCCGCGCCGGGGTGGGACGACCACAAAACTACCGGAGGCGATGGGCCACCCCTGCCGGTGGAGGCGCCGGGGACTCCGGTGCCCCGCATGCCTCCCGTCCGGGCGACTCCCCGGCCCATCGGTCCGATACGCTCACGTTCGTCGACACGGCGGACGGAAGCGAGGAGGTGTCCCATGGCCACGAGCAGTTTGTTTCTCAACGCTCCCGAGCACCGCACCGTCACCTCCGGCCAGGTCATCTACGACGAGGGCGACGAGGGGTCGCACATGTACGGGATCGTGTCCGGGACCGTCGAACTGCGCAAAGGCTCGCAGGTGGTGGCCACACTCGGCCCTGAGGACGTCTTCGGGGAGCGGGCACTGATCGACCACCTGCCGCGCAACGTGTCGGCCGTGGCGACCACCGACGTGGCGCTGGCTGAGATCGACCGGAGGACCTTCCTCTTCCTCGTCCACGAGTCGCCGACCTTCGCACTCGGGATCATGGGTGCCCTGGCCAGCCGTCTGCGCGACTACGACGAGCGGGTCGGACGGCTCGAGCAGCAGGTCTGACGGGCCAGCGCGTCCGGTTCGCGCCGACCGGAACATCCCCATTGCCCCGATGTTCAGAGTTTGCCTATGGTGCAAGTAGGGCATTGAGAGGGGTGTGCCGATGACCATCGATCCATACATCGTCTTGGGTAGTGCTGTCGTGGGGTTCCTGGTGGGACTCACCGGAGCCGGTGGTGGGGCGTTGATGACCCCGATGCTGATCCTCCTCTTCGGGATCAAGCCGTCCGCCGCCATCTCCAGTGACCTGGTGGCGGCGGTGTTCATGCGCCCGTTCGGTGCAGCCGTCCACATCTCCAAGAAGACGGTCAACTTCCGCATGGTGGGCTGGATGGTGCTCGGTTCGGTCCCGATGGCATTCGTCGGCGCCTACCTGCTCCATCTGATGGGCCACGCCAAGACGTCGCAGGACAACATCGAGAAGATCCTCGGGGCCGCACTGCTCCTCGGTGCGGCCGCCATGGTGCTGCGGTCCTTCCTCGACCGCCGCTCGGGCAACCACCGCACGGGAGTCGTCCATCAGCTCGAGATCCGGCCCGTCCCGACGATCATCATCGGAATGGTCGGTGGCGTCATCGTCGGGTTGACCTCGGTCGGATCCGGCTCCCTGATGATCGTGTTCCTGCTCTTCCTGTACCCCATGCTCGGGGCCAACCAGTTGGTCGGGACCGATCTCACCCAGGCGGTTCCCCTGACCATGGCCGCCGCACTCGGTGCCCTGATCTTCGGCCACGTCGAGTTCTCGGTCACGACGTCGATCATCATCGGCAGCGTCCCGGCGGTCCTGGTCGGTGCGTTCCTGTCGTCGCGCGCTCCCGACAAGTACATCCGCCCGGCCATCACGTTCGTGATCTTCGCCTCCGGACTCAAGTACGCGGGCCTGGGCACCACGGCCCTCGGGTGGGTCCTGTGCGCCACGCTCCTGGGGGCTGCGGTGTTCTACCTGGCCTATGTGCGGCCCTGGGCGGCCGGGGTCGACACGTTGCCCGATGAGGGTCCCACACAGGTGACCGATCGTCCTGACGAGGCGACACCGATCGGCTCCCGAGCCGGCTCGTCCGACCTCGAATGACGTCGTGCACGTGGTTGCGGGGCCGGTAACCGCCCCGCTCCAGGTGAGGCGAGTCCGGGAGTCAGGGGGAAGGGACGGGGGGCACCGCTCCGTCCGGCTGCGGCTCCCGTGCCCGACACTCCTTGACGAAGCGGTTGGCCAGCTGGCGTGACACGCCGAAGATCTCGCTGATCTGGGTGACCGAGGCGCCTTCGGCCAGGGCGGCGGCCACCACCGAGGTCCGGATGGCCCGGCGGCTCTCCTCGAACTCGGCCATGATGCGCGTGAGGTCGCGGCTGCGGGCGGAGGAGTCGGTGGCCCGGACGGAAGCCATCAGCGTGACCCCGCTGCGGAGGCGCTCGATGTCCTCCATGTTCCACCTGCTCTGGAGTTGCAACCGCTCGATGAGCCGTGCACCGGCCTCGTCGTAGCGGTAGATGTCGCCGACGACGCGCTCGATGGCTTCGTTCATGCCCTGAGGTTAGGTGGGATCCGGGGTGGAGACTTTCACACTGTCCAAGTAATCGCACCACCCGTTGACAACCGAATGCCGGGCGTCCACATCCGTTGGATCGGGGCGAATCCGCTCGGTGTCACACCAGTGCTGCATCATGCTCATTGCCGTGATCAAGACCTGTGGCGAGTGCCGACGATCATTCACACCACCGAGCAGGCATCTGCGGTGCCCGTCATGCAGATCTCGGTCCCAGAGCCCGTGCGGTCGGCCGAAGCAGCTCAACTCCCTGACATGTGCGGCCTGCAGATCCGAACGTGACCCGCTGACTGGAAACTGGAAGGGAGGCAGGACCCGCCACAAGGCCGGATACGTGGTGGACCAGCGCCACGGCCATCCTCGCGCCGGGAAGAGCGGCTACGTCTTCGAGCCCGTCGTCGTAGCCGAGGGACTCGTCGGTCGGTACCTCGTGGCCGGTAAGTCCATGCATCACCGCAACGGCGTGAAG